>Ga0066903_100001329_pt1 | contig 17838 bp, 14 predicted proteins | sample PanSoiMetaGPlot1_FD_67491 | JGI IMG/M metagenome (GOLD analysis project Ga0066903, IMG submission 67491) | Tropical forest soil microbial communities from Panama analyzed to predict greenhouse gas emissions - Panama Soil - Plot 1 (version 2) | ecosystem: Environmental > Terrestrial > Soil >... | reverse complement strand
CCGAAATTCACATAACCGCAATACCCGCCCAGGATATTCCAGGCGGTCGCCAGGACGATATATTGCAGCACCACGTATCCGGCAAAGAACAGGTATTCGTTGTGGATCAGCCGGCAGAGTACGAATATTCCGGCTCCGACGGCGGCGGACACAATGAAGAAGATCGATGTCCGCACAACTAGCGTCCCAGTAGGCCGGCTGGCCGGACCGCCAGCGTCAGCAACAGAAAGCCGAACGACACCGCCGGTGACCACGACGGTCCATAAAAGGTTGCAGTGAAGCTCTCGACGGTGCCGAGCAGCATCGCGGCGATCAGCGTTCCCGGAAGGCTACCCATGCCGCCCAGGACACAGATCGCGAATACCCGGCCGATGTACTCACGTCCCACCGAAGGCTCGACTGGTTGGATGACGATCAGAAATGCGCCGGCGAGCGCCGCCGTGGCGATCGAAATGCCGAAGGCGATGCGCTTGATGCGAATGGGATTGGCGGCCATGAGCCGCAGCGCTATTTGGTCCTGCGACACCGCCATGATGGCGCGGCCGATAAAGGTGTGGGTCAGATAGAGCTGGAGTAGGACGATCAGCAGGATCGACACCAGGGCGGGAATGAGCATGCGCAACGGGAGGTCGATGTTCCCGGCATGGAGTGTGGGTCCGATATAGGCGGCGTTGACGTAGCGGTAATCGACTCCGAACCACAAAATGAGTCCGACCTCAGTAATGAACAGCAGCCCGAAAAAGAACGCGAGGCCACGCAGGCCTTCCTGGCCTCGGCGCTCGAAGGAGACATAATAGATCTGGTAGACCGCCGTGCCGAGCAAATAGAACAGTGGGAGCATCACGATACTGGTGAGGATCGGGTCAAATCCCGTCGCCGCGTTGACGCTGTAGGCGATGTATGAACCGAGAATGATGAACGCTGGGTGGGCGATGTTAACGATGTCGAGAATTCCAAATGAAATCGATATGCCCGACGTCACGGCCGCGTAGAAAGCGCCGAGCAGGAGTCCCGACACGACGGCATTGACCAGAAGTTCGAAGGAAAAATCCATGGCTCGGGCAGGGTGTGGCCGAAATCGCGCGGGGCGGGCAAGGACACACCGCCCGGTTAGGCTTGTCAGCGCCTATTCAACGAGCGGTTGCGACCAGTTATCGTTGCTCTCGATCATCGGTCGCATCCACCATGGCTGTCCCTCGCCCTACGTTGTTGATGTCCTTGTAGCACGCCGAGCCGGCGGCGCCAGCCCGCGCGCTAAAAAGGCCGGTCGATGGTCGCGCTGTGGCGACAATCCAGGAGGGCTTGGCGGTCCGCAAGCCAAGGCCTTTCCCGCCGCGCCCGGGGGCGAGGCCATCAGGGTTGCAGTAACGTCAGTTCGGTAGGGCGCTCTGATAGTATTGGGGATCATAATATTTGGCCGGGTCGGCGAGCACCGTGCGGGGCTCGCCATAGCGGCTGCGCAGCTCGAGCACGGTGCCAACACCGGCGAGATCGATTTGCCCCCGCGGGGCAAATCCCTTGGGAGTGACCAGAGCCGCGTAGCTCTGTTGCGCGAGTGATGGCGACATTTGCGGCACATTCTTGCGCAAGAGAGCCGTTGCGGCTTCGGTGTTGCCCGGATCATAAAGCCAAGCGAGCCCTGCCAGGTAGCCGCGGATGTAGCCGATCAGCGCGCTCCGGTGATCGCGCGCATACGCACGGCGGGTGGCGCCGACAAGCCCTTGATAGTGGCCGTAGACGTCAATTGCATGCTCAAGCACGTTAAAGCCGGCCGCCTTGGCGAAGAGGTCGAACGGGGTCAGCAGCATCGTGCCGTCATGCCGGTGCGCCTGGAGCGCTTGCCAGCGCGCGAGCACCCCGCCAGCCTTTTCGACCCGGTAGTCGCCGGGGTTAAGCCCGTGGCGGCGCAGCATGTCGAACAGCACAAAGGCGTATCCGGTCGTCATGGCGTCAACCGATAGCGTGCGTCCCTTGAGATCCGCATAGCTTTTGACCTCGGGAACGCTCGCCAAACTCAACAGGCCGTTGTCGCCCCCCATGAAGGCAAACAGGTCAGGTGGGCTGGCCAGGGGCACTTCGCCCTGACCTTCGACATAGGCGATCACATTATCGATGGCCGTGACCGCGATATCGAATTTGCCCTCCATCAGATTGGTCACCTGGAACACCGAGTTGGGCGTGTTGGTGAGCGTCACCTCGACGCCGCTCTTGGCAAAATAACCATGCTCTTGGGCGACCCAGATCGGCCAGTTAAACCCGCCGGGGAATACGATGACTGAGACCGTTTGGAGCGACTGGGCCGACGCCGGAAGTAACCACAGGACCCAGGCCCAGCAGGCGATCAAGAGGAGCGTTATCGCTAACGCCCCGCGAAGGAGTGCCATTGCGTCCGCTTGTGCACCCGATGCGGGCCTCGCGGCTCGCACGGTCCGTCGCATCGCCGCCAGCAGGGCGACCCGGTCGCGCAACGGGCCGTACGTCGCCTGCAACGAGGGGCGAGCCGTTCGGGATCGAGCGCGATTAAACGCGATCACGGGCTTAAATCCTCACGCACATCTCGTGGTGCAGCAGACCGGCAGGCCGCGCCGAGACGTCAAGCGAACGATCGCGGTGAGGTACACCTCCCCGAAGTTTTCTTCAATGGAGGAGCCGGAAGCGTGCGCAGGAACGCGGTCGTGGCGCGTCGATGGGATGATCTTGCCGGACCATTTGAGCGATCAGGCATGGGCGGCGCGATCGAAGGTCCGATCGCCTCAAAGCTGATTACGGCTGCCGGTTGTGCGGCTTGGGGATGACATGACGCGTCGCCCGGGCCGGGACGTCGAGATCGGCGGTGAGTGCCGCGGCACGGAGGTTGGCAGGCGATGCGTCTTGCTCGCGTGCATGGCGGGCATCGGCCGGCGGGCGCCTGATACCGTCGCCGGGACTTTCACGCGTGGCGTCGGCTTTAATGAGCAGAGCCAGCAGCGCGCTCAAATCCTTCAGTACGTCGGCGACCACATGGATGACGCCGCACTCTTCCTGCATGCGGCCGCTGACCGAGACATAGCGCGCACCGAGGACGATCGGCCGGAAACGCTCGAACTGATCCGGCCAGACGATGATGTTGGCGAGTGCGGTCTCATCTTCTAACGACATGAAGATGACGCCGTTGGCTGATCCTGGTCGCTGGCGTACGGTGACAAGGCCGGAGACGGTAACGCGCGAACCGGAGACCAAACGGCGTAGCTCGCTGTTACACATCACGCCACGACGTTTAAGATCCGCGCGTAGGAAGCTAGCCGGATGGGCGCGTAACGACAATTGGAGGAAGCGATAATCGTTGACGACTTCCTCGCCAAGCGGCATAGGCGGCAGATTGACTTCGGGTTCGTGAAAATCGGTTTTAAAAACTGCGAACTTGGGTTCTCGCTCGCCTTCGCTTGGCGCTTGCAAATGTTGCCAATTGTTTGATTGGGGTTGCCCGCCGATCTCGGTACCATGCAAATCAATCGAGGTCGGCGTTAAATTGCCCCTTGACGGCGCGGCGGTCATTGCGGGAGGGTCGGTTTGTTGGAGTTGTGACGCGTTTGGCATGGGAAGCAGCGGCTTTGCAGCCCGCCACAACGGCAAATCATCTTGATCACCGGCGCGGCCAAGCGCTTTGGCGGCCCATAGCGCTTCGCGGCGGGTAAGCCGCAGTGAAGCGAAGGCGTCAGCATCGGCGAGCCGCTCGAGCACCCGCGGAGAAAGTTCAGTACGCAGCCAGACATCGCGCAGTGAATCGTAACCGTGTCCACGCCGTTCGACGATGAGCTTGGCATCATCTTCGGCAAGACCCTTGATCTCTTTGAGACCCAGTCGAATGGCATGGTGGGTGCGGATATCTTGTGCCATCTCCCGATAAGTCTCGTGAACGCGGGCGGCGGCGACGGGCCCGGGCTCGAGCGTTGCCTCGACCTGTGAATGATTGATGTCGACGGCCCGCACTTCAACACCGTGCTCGCGGACGTCACGCACGATCTGTGCCGGAGCATAGAAACCCATCGGTTGCGCGTTGAGCAGTGCTGCGGCGAACACGTCGGGATAGCGGCATTTTAACCAGGCCGATGCATAGACAAGCAGCGCGAAGCTTGCAGCGTGGCTCTCGGGAAAACCATATTCACCGAATCCTTCGATCTGCTGGAAGCAACGCTCAGCGAAAGCACGATCGTATTTTTTGTGAACCATGCCCTCTATCATCTTGCGTTTGAACATGCCGATGGTGCCGACCCGGCGAAACGTTGCCATGGCACGACGCAGCCGGTCGGCTTCCGACGGCGTAAATCCCGCGGCCACGATGGCGATCCGCATGGCCTGTTCCTGGAACAACGGTACCCCCAGGGTTTTCTGGAGCACTTCCTCGAGTTCTTTGGACGGATAGCTGATTGTCTCGATTTTCTGTCGACGTCGCAGATAGGGATGCACCATGTCGCCCTGGATCGGGCCCGGACGAACAATTGCGACCTCGATGACAAGATCATAGAATTCCTGCGGCTTGAGCCGCGGGAGCATGCTCATCTGGGCTCGGCTCTCGACTTGAAATACGCCAATCGAATCCGCGCGCTGGAGCATGCGATAGACTGCCGGGTCTTCGGCCGGGATCGATGCCAGCGTGAGCTGTTCACCATAGTGCTGCGCCAGCAGGCTCAGAGCCTTGCGCAGGCAGGTGAGCATGCCGAGCCCAAGCACGTCGATCTTGAGAATGCCAAGCGCATCGAGGTCGTCCTTGTCCCATTCGACAAAGGTGCGCTCCTCCATGGCGGCATTGCCGATGGGCACCACCTCGTCAAGTCGGTCGCGGGTGATGACGAAGCCGCCGACATGCTGAGAGAGATGTCGGGGAAAGCCGATAATCTCGCGGATCAGGCCGAGCATTTTTTTTACCCGCGGGCTTTGCGGATTAAGCCCAGCGCGAAGCAAATCCTCGACGGGCAGTTCGTCGCCGCCGAACCCCCAGATATGTGAGGCGAGGGTACCGACGGCGTCCTGCGACAGCCCGAAAGCCTGGCCGACTTCACGCACGGCCGAGCGCGCCCGATAGCTGATCACCGTCGCGGCGATGCCGGCATGCTCGCGCCCGTAGCGTGCGTAGATGTGCTGGATGACTTCTTCGCGCCGTTCGTGCTCGAAATCGACGTCGATGTCCGGCGGCTCGCGACGCTCCGCTGACACAAAGCGTTCAAACAAGAGGTCGACGCGATCAGGATCGACTTCGGTGATGCCAAGGCAGAAGCATACGGCCGAGTTTGCCGCCGAGCCGCGGCCCTGACACAGGATGTGTTTTGTACGGGCGAAGCGGACAATGTCATAGACGGTGAGGAAATAGGGGGCATAGTTGAGTATTGCGATCAGTTCGAGCTCGTGTTCGAGGGTGCGGCGCACTTTGTCGGGAACGCCTGCAGGGTAGCGCTCGGCGGCGCCCGCGAAGCTCAAATGCTCGAGCGCGTCCTGGGGGGTGGCAAAGCCGTCTCGCGTCGTGTCTGGGTATTGGTAAGCGAGCTCGTCAAGCGAGAAGGTGAGTCGCGCGGAGAGTTTGCAGGTTTCTTCAATCGCCTCGGGGATGCTGCGAAACAACCACGCCATGACGGCAGGCGTCTTAAGATGCCGTTCGGCATTGACCGAAAGGCGACGACCGGCCGCATCGAGGGGCACATGCGCGCGAATTGCGGTCAGCACGTCCTGCAACGGCTGCCGTTCTGGGGTGTGATAGAGCACATCGTTGATGGCGATCAGCGGTATTTCGGCCTGCAATGCCAGCGCTGAAAGTCGCGCGAGCCGCGCCTGATCGCTGCCGGAATAACTCATCGACGCGGCAAGCCGGACCCGGTTGGGTGCGGCGTGTTTTAGGCGATGCAGCAAGCCAAGGAGGCGTTCCGGTTTTTTATGTGCTGCATCATGCTTTTGTAAACTTGTATCTGCCTTGCTTGCCCTAGCCGGCGGCGGCTTTTTGGGGCGCTGCAGATGGACCTCGATGTTTGCCGGGGCGGCGCGCAGCGCCGATTGTTTCGTGGCGGAAGAGATCGCAGGGTGCAGGTGGCGGCTTTTTTCGACAAGAGAAGCGGGATCGATTCCTAAGGCTGGGGCCTGTGAGGCAAGAGTCGATAAATCGCTGCCAACAATTTTCAATACCGCACCGTTGGCGGTGCGAAACGGCGGCGTGATCTTTGCCGAGTCATTGGCATTCCTCACTCCATTTTTTTGCAAAATTTGCTGGCCCATTGAGGGATCGTCCAAGTCGGCTGCTTTCAAGCGCATCGCCGAAGTTTGCTCGTCCAGCGTCGACCGCGTCATCACGATGAGCTCAAGGTCGGCGATATGAGCAAGAAGATCCTCGAGATAAAGCAGGCAGCCGGCTTTCTTGGCACGGCGATTGCCACAGGTGAGCAAGCGGCAGAGTTTACCCCAGCCGGCGCGGTTGCGTGGATAAGCAAGAATGTCGGGTGTGCCATCGGCGAAGACGAGGCGTGCACCGGGATGATAGGTGAGCGCCAAATCGCTTTCGCGCTTGGCCACATGGGCGCGCACCACGCCTGCAACGCTGTTGCGATCGCAGAGACCGAGGCCTGCCAAATCAAGCCGCGCTGCCTCTGCCATCAGTTCCTCGGGATGGGAAGCACCAGACAGGAACGAGAAGTTCGAGGTGACGGCAAACTCAACGTAACGGCTCATGACGGCACCTTAAAATTCACCACAGCGCTTTCGGAACCACACGGATGTCTCAGGCAAAGAGTCCGTGAAGGAACCAGGAGGGCGCGCTCGTTGCTCGGTAAAGCCCCGCGCGGAACAGCCAGAAGCGGCAGCCGGTGGAATCCTCGACGCGGAAATAGTCGCGGGTCGGCCCCTGCTCGTCGGTCCACCACGCGCCTTCGATGCGCTCTGGCCCTTCCGCGGCGACGACTTCGTGGAGTGCACGCCGCCAGCGGAACCGCACCGGCGGTCCGTCAGGCACGGCGGCGATCGCCTCGATTGGCTCAGGCTTGGCGAGCAGCCGGGGCGGGCGGGGACTTAAATCGACGGCGAACCGAAACTGTCGGAATGCCGCCCAGTTAAGAGCGTCACCTGCGGTGGATTGCGCCGGGCTTGCGGTTGCCGCCAGCTCCGGAAGATGTTGATCATGGGCAAGAAGCCGCGACACCCGGCGGGCGCCGAACCGCGCGCTCAGGCGATCCACAAGTCGATCGAGATCGCCTGGATCCGCATGGGAGGCCAGATCGATTTGTTCCGGAGGTCGCGGTTCGGCGCGGAGCACGGCAAGGCGCGCCACATCGAATCCAAAGCCAGGATCGAGCGGATCGGCGAGGGCAGTGAGGCGCTCCACGAACAACGCGCGGATGTCTTGAGCATCGCGTAGGGGACGTGAGGTGGCGACGGTGACGTGGTGCACCCTGCCATCGGTGCGGAATAAGGCGAGCTCGAACTGGCGCGCGCCCTCGCCGCGATATTCCAGCAGGGGTTTGAGCTGCATCGCCAACCGCTCAGTGACGGCGAGCACATCCTCCTCGCGCGCGATCGGTTCGGCAAAACGCTGTTCGGCCACATAGGGCGCGACCGGTAGCCGCGGCATCAGCGGTTCGAATTCTCGACCGAGGGCGCGATCGAGCTGACGCAAAAGATTGCCACCGAATCGGGCGGTGAGGGGCGCGCGCGGCAGATCGATCAAGTCGCCGATGGTTTTCAGGCCGACGCGGGCTAGCGCCATCACCGTCTCGGCGGGCAATCGCAACGCTGCCAGCGGCAAGACGGACAGGAAGTCGCGTTCGCGACCTGTATCGACAAAGCGGGTTTCGGAGAACCGCGCCGCACCAGACGCGGCACCGATGGTGGAGGCAACCGCGATGCGCGCGCTGAAGCCCAAACCGGCGATGCGTTCGGCAAGATCGTCCACAAGCTGTGGCTCGCCGCCAAACAGATGGGCACAGCCGGTAATATCGAGGAGGATGCCGTCAGGCGCCTCGACGCCAGTGAGCGGCGTATAGCGCTGGCACCAGTCGGCGATCTCGTCGAGCAAGTGACTGTCGCGGGCCCGATCCTCGGGCAGGACCGTGAGTCCGGGATGCATGGCGCGGGCCTGGGCCAGCCCCAGACCGGGTCTCAGACCAAGCCGTTCCGCAACCGCATCGACCGCAACGAGGACTTCGACGGGGCCGTGCTTGCCGGCGATGACCACCGGGGCGCTCACCCGCGAGGAAACAGGCCGGGTCGAATCGCCGACGGAAGGTTTTGCCTCACGCGCTTGCCGCTGGAGGCGATCGATCGACAGCTGCTTGAGCCACACGCTCACGATGCGCTGACACGAGCTCGAAACGCTGCTCCACACCATTCCACTCCAACACCCATGAGCCGGGAGGACCGCGACGGTTGCGCACGAGCGAGAGCGCGAACCGTGGGGGGCCAGGTCCAAGGGTCATCGCCCGTGGCTTGGCCGCCCTAGAGGGCACCGCCTTGACGATCCAGCGCGTCGCGGCGGCAGACGCGTCCCTGCCTGGCGCACTGCGCACCAGCAAGGCGACCGCGCTGCGTCGCCCCGCTGCGAGCGAGAGCCGGCGGGTTGCTGTCAGATCAAGGCTTGCTTGGCGGATTTCGCCGATGACAGTCCCCATACCGCGGCACGAAAGGGCCTCCTCGACCGCCCACAGCACGTCGCGGGATTTTGGAGCCGCAACCATGATGAACCGTTCGGGGTTAAGGCCGAGATCGTCGAGCCCGGGTCCATACGGCGCCCCGCTCTCGTAGAGAGCCATGTCCTCGGCGATCCAGACCACCGGACCCGCCGTTCGGGCGGCAAGCAGGAGCGCAAAGCCGGAGGCCGCGGAGGCTTCAGCTTCCCGTGCGGCAGCAATTTCGTGGAGGATGCCGCCCTCAAGCCCACCGCCGAGTGCGTCATCGACAGGCGCGACCCCGAGCGGAAGCAAGGGCGGGCTCTCGCCCCCGTTTTTGGTTACCAGGGCATGGCGGAGGCGGGCCAGAACCGACGTTCCATCCAGCCCCGCCGGCGCAAAGGATAAAGTCTGCGGTTCAGTCATCGATAGTGTCTCCCGGCGACCTTCAGAGAAAAACGCGCCGGCACAAATTTTGTTCGTGGTTTGTTCTATTGATTCCGGAACCCGGCCCGCTCGTCAAGCGCAGAAGCGTCTTTCTCGCTGACGGCGATGACGTAACGAAATTCAATTGCTCAGGGCATTCGCACGTTCGGAGCGTTGCTGAAACCCGCGGCCCCTCCCGCCGGCGAGTCAAGGACTTGACCCGGCCTCAATGCCCAACCCCGCGATCCCGCGACGGCCGCCATATGGGGCAAACTGTTTAATGGAATTAAGGCCGCGATCGTTGTAGAGCGCGGTGATCGGTCAGTTTGCGCGCGGGGGAGCGGAAGATGAGCATTCATGATCTCTCGGCACACCACTCTTCTCTACACAACCAACTAGCGGCCCCCGTCCAGCCTGCCTGACACCTTGCCCGTTGCGGGCGCAACCACTCGCTGCCTCGCCAGGGCGCCGAAACCGCGATCGATGACCGGGGAACGAAGTCGAAACATCCAAAGACACCGCAACCAAGAGGCACAAGCCAAATGCTCAATCGTGTGATGGCCGGTAGCATGACCCTCCTCATTGGCCTCTTATCGATCAATCAAGCGGCTGCCCAAGAGTGCAACAGCTTCTTCTTCTGGGGATGCCAAGGATCGCCTGGCTGGCATCCCGATGGGTCCCGTGTCGCGCCGAATCCGTCGGAGCCCCCGGTGGGTCGAAGCCGAACGTCGCTGCAATTCGATACGGGGCTTGATCGCAATTACACCGCGGTGTATGGGCCCGTCGGCGGCGAGCGCTTTCCGATCGCGGCCGTCAGTTTGTCCGAGGTCGATCCAGCCTATCTACGCAAGGCCATCTACTATCCCACCAGCGAAGCGCCGGGTACGATTGTCATCGATCCGCATCATCACTTCCTTTATTTCGTCGAAGGGGGCGGACAGGCACTGCGCTACGGCGTCGGTGTCGGCCGCGAAGGTTTCGGTTGGTCTGGGGTCGCGACGATTCGCAACAAGCAGGAATGGCCTGATTGGTATCCGCCGAAAGAAATGCTTGCGCGTCAGCCAGGGCTCATGAGGTCGATGAGCGAATTGCAGAGTGGAATCGGCATGCATGGCGGTCCGAGTAATCCGCTTGGCGCTCGCGCCATGTATCTCTGGCAGGGCAACAAGGATACGCTCTTTCGAATCCACGGCACTGTCGAGCCGTGGACGATCGGCAAGAACGTTTCTTCAGGCTGTATTCGTATGATCAACCAGGACGTCATCGACCTCTATCAACGCACGGCTGTTGGCGCCAAGGTCGTCGTGCTGCGCTAAACCTCCGCCGCCGGCAAAAGCCGACCGCTCCATGCCTCCACCCAGGTCCTTCGATGGGGGCGAAAACGCCCCCAGGTCGCTTTGCGTCGTTTTCAATCTAGGTAAAGAGTTTGGGCGCCGGATCGGGTCGCGAATAATCGGCCGCGCAATAGTCGCCACCCATGTATCGCTCGTTAATCGGGTTGCCACTGACTTTTTGCGCCAGTTGAGCCGAACAGGCATCAGCACTGTCCTGCGGTTGCCAGCCGAGCCGGCCCCTCACGTCGCGACGCCACCACGTCATCCGCGCATTTTTGGACGCTCCCCAGATGACATCGCAGCGAACTTCCTTCGCCAGCACCGTTCTCATCACGAGGCGGGTGAGGTCGTCATAAGACAGAAAGGTTGCGAGCATGCGCGCGTTCTGCGGTTCGGGAAAACAGCTGCCGATGCGCAGGAAAACGCTTTCAACCCCGTGTTTGAACCAATAGAGCCGCCCCATGAGTTCGCCATAAGCCTTCGAGAGGCCGTAGTAGCTGTCCGGTAGAAGAGCGCAATCATCGTCGATGGTCTCGGAACGCTCATGAAATCCCACGGCATGGTTCGACGAGGCGAAGACGACGCGCGCCCGCTCGCGTCTTGCGGCTTCGTAAATATGATAGAGCCCTTCAATATTCGGACCGAGCACCTCCGCGAATGGCCGGTCCCGGGAGATCCCACCGAAATGCAAGATCGCCCCGCATCCCTCCGCGAGCCTGAGCAGGGACACGCCGTCGCGCAGGTCGGCCCGGGTGAAGCTTGCACCCACCGGCATCGCGTCAGGAAATTCGACGATATCGGTGAGCCGCAGCGTCCATCCATGGGTCGCAAGCGAGGCGGCCAAATGCCGTCCGAGATTGCCGGATGCGCCGGTGAGCAGCACGGGTTTGCTGGGTTGGTCGCTCATGGTCTATGTCCCTCTGGCTCGCGTTGAAAAGACTCTGCAACGGACCTGCTCGGCCGTCGCCATGCCGACAAGGCTAGGGCGTTTTATCAAAGGGCGGTGCGCGGGCTGACTTGTCCGTAAAGGCTGTTTATCGTGTCGCGCGCCAAGGTCCAGGGCGCGGCGGACTTAATCATTACCCCGCGTCGTCCCTCCTGCCGATCAAAGACCTGTTCGCAACCACCCCGCCAGGAGCTTGCCAGCAGCACCGTGTACTTAAGGGCGTACAGTATGCAATGTACAACTGTAAATGTATAACGCGAAATTGCCGGTCTAAGATACCCCAACAATAGACACAAACACGCTTAGAATTGCCGAGATGCCGACGAGGTTGTGGCACAAGAGCCGCGGCCAGCGGGAGACGGTCCATCCCAACCCCCGAATCCTTGAGGGTGCCACGCCGATTCTTCGTCGCAGCCGCGTTGGCCGCTGACTCAGGTTCTTGAGACCGCCACGAGGTCCTCGGCGTCACACAGGAAGCAAATGTGTGGATCGCGAATGCCGATTTTTACGCGCTCTCGCCCGAGGATTTTTCGTCCGACACTATTTTTTGCTTTCCGCTTTTCCGCGCTTGCTATTCATCGCCACATCCGTAAAGAGGTCCAGCGTCACGCCTTAGCCGGCGCTGGGTGGATCTGTGAGGGTGGCTGGGCTTGCGGACTGCCGCAATGCCAACGCGGCGATCAGCACCGAACCGCTGCGTCGAATCGGCGGCGATCAACGAGCGGCTGGGCCTCTATGCCGAGATATTTCGCAGCAGTACTCCTTGGCGTCTTCTGTTTTGGAACGCGCGCTGTTTTGGCCGTAGACTGCTTTCCGCATTGCGATTTTTACAGCAACTATGGCCCCTATCGCATAGGACCCAGCCTGTACTGCAATCCCCGCTGCGGGTTGGAGGGCAATTGCTCACCGTTTCTCGAGTGCAAGCAACAGAGCCGTGGCATTCGTAGGTCAGAGCCGGCGACCGCATCTCCGTGCTTGGCGGACAACGGCCGGTGCACATCAAACTACCAATGCTGCAGCGGGTCTTGCAATTGGTCCGAGAGCGCTCATGCCTATTTCTGCGGGAGTGGGTTGCTGTTTTCCAGGCATCCCCCGCGGCCCCCTCCTCGATAGGGCATAGGAGATAGCATCTTCGAATGTTGTCCCTCGCTGCGGGAACTGACATCAGAGGCCTGCCAAGCTTCGCGCGTCAGCGATCCTGACACCCGCGGCAATTGTCACGGGAGCGCATCTCGACGTCGAGAGTTTGCTGCTCTGTCGCGTGCTGCGCCTTGTCCACGCATGCGGACGGAGTGTCGCGGCCGGCTTGCGTCAAGACTTTGTTTCCGCCAATGTTCGCAGCTATTGCGGCCGGCATAATGGCGATGGCGCGACGCAGCGGAGGACGTGATGGCCGAGCCGGAGGCCCCAAAAGAGAGCCCGTCGCCCAGGGCTGTTCGGGTGGGCCTGTTTGTCACCTGTCTGGTCGATCTCATCCGTCCTTCGGTCGGGTTCGCGGCGGTCAAACTACTTGAGGATGCCGGCTGCACCGTCGAGGTTCCGCGCCAGGCCTGTTGCGGTCAGCCGGCGTTCAATTCAGGTGATCGCGCGACCGCGCGGGAAATCGCCGAGCAAGTCATTGAGAGCTTTGCTCCCTACGACTATGTGGTGGTCCCGTCTGGCTCCTGCGGCGGCATGTTGAAGCTGCACTATCCTGAACTATTCCACGACGATCCGAACCGGCTCGGACGGGCGGAGACATTCGCGGCAAAAACCTTTGAACTTGTGTCGTTCCTCACCGACGTGCTCGGCATCACCCAGGTCGATGCCGCCCTTGCCGCTAAGGCAACCTATCACGACGCCTGTTCGGGATTGCGCGAGCTTGGAATTAAGACGCAGCCCAGACGGCTGCTTGCCAGCGTTCGTGGGCTGACCATCACCGAAATGCGCGATTCCGACGTCTGCTGCGGTTTCGGCGGAACTTTTTGCGTCAAATATTCGGCGATCTCGAATGTCATTGTTGGTCGCAAGGCTGAAAGCATTGTGGCAACGGGAGCTGACATGCTGCTTGCCGGTGATCTGGGTTGTCTGATGAATATGGCCGGCAAGCTACAGCGCGACGGCAACAAGATTGCGGTGCGTCATGTTGCCGAAGTGCTTGCGGGCATGACCGCGGAACCACCCATCGGAGAGCCCGGGGGCCGACAGCCAAACGCGCAGCGGAGGGTGACGCGGTGACCGTGACCATCACCTCTCCGACCTTCAAAGCCAATGCCCAAGTGGCGATTGCTGATGCGCAGCTGCAGCGTGCGTTGTCCCGCGGCCTCGGCTTTGTTGCCCGCCGACAGCAGGCCGCGGACCAGTTGCCAGAATTCGAGGCATTGCGTGATGCTGCCCGCGACATCAAGAATCACACGTTCGCGCATCTTGATCTCTATTTGGAAACCTATGAAGAGCGGGTGCGCGCCCAGGGCGGTGAAGTGCACTACGCGGTAACGGCCGATGAGGCGCGTGCGATTGTGCTCGGCATCTGCCGGCAAGTTTCGGCGAAGACCGTCACCAAAGGCAAAACAATGATCGCCGAGGAAATCGCGCTCAACGATTTTCTCGAGGAGAATGGCATTAAGCCGGTGGAGACCGATCTCGGCGAGTACATCATCCAAATTCGCCGTGAAACTCCCTCGCACATCATCGCCCCAGCTTTCCATCTCAACAAGGATCAGGTTGAAACCGATTTCCGCCGCGTCCACACCCATTTGCCCAAAGACCGCAATCTTGCCGAGCCCGCCGCCGTGCTGGCCGAGGCCCGCGGCGTGCTGCGGGAACGCTTCCTGGCCGCTGACGTCGGCATCACGGGCGCCAATTTTCTGGTTGCCGAGACCGGCACTTCAATCATCGTGACCAACGAGGGCAACGGCGACCTCACGCAGACCTTGCCCAAGGTCCACATCGTGCTCGCGACCATCGAAAAGCTCGTGCCGACACTCGAGGACGCCGCGCAGTTGCTGCGCGTGCTCGCCCGCTCGGCGACCGGGCAGGACATGTCGGTTTACACCACGCTCTCGACCGGTCCACGGCGGCCGACCGATCCCGACGGACCGTCGGCCTATCACGTCATTATTCTCGATAATGGCCGCTCCGCGATGCTCGGTGGCGCATTCCAGGATATGCTGCGCTGCATTCGCTGCGGCGCCTGCATGAACCATTGCCCGGTCTTCGGGGTCGTCGGCGGCCACGCCTATGGCTGGGTCTATCCCGGCCCCATGGGGGCGGTGCTGACCCCCAGCCTCATTGGGGTCGATCAAGCTGGACACTTGCCGAATGCTTCAACATTCTGCGGCCGATGTGAAGAGGTTTGCCCGGTACGGATCCCGCTGCCGCGGATGATGCGTTCTTGGCGCGAACGTGAGTTCGAGCGTCATCTCTCGCCGGCCAGCGTTCGCGGCGGGTTGGCGTTCTGGGCGTTTTTTGCCAAACGCCCGGTTCTCTACGGCTGGGCGACCGCACTAGCAGGCCGGATGCTGGCGTTTCTGGGAGCCTCGTCGGGGCGGTTCCGGCGGCTGCCGCTGGCTTGGGAGTGGACCCGCTATCGTGACTTTCCGGCGCCCCAGGGCACGACGTTTCAAGCTCAATGGAAACGGCGGCATGACGGTGGCTGAGAGCCGTTTGTTTGCCGAAAGCGCGGTGTGAGGACAAGATGAGTGCGCGCGATAGCATCTTGGCTTCGATCCGCCGCTCTCTTGGTGTGACCGGCGACGAAGCGTCGCGGCGCAAGGTGGTGGCCGACCGCTTGCGTGACCACCCAGCCGGGGTGATCCCGGCGCGCGGCCAGCTTCCCCCCGCGGCGCGCGTCGAGCTGTTTATCGCCATGGCCGAGGCGGCGAGCGCCACGACCGAGAAACTCGATGCCGCCGCTGACGTCCCCGCGGCGGTCGCCATTTTCCTGCGTGCGCACAATCTGCCGATGGCGATCCGCCGCGGCGAGGATCCCCGGCTTGCCGCCATGCCATGGCAGCGCGAGCAAACGCTTGAGGTCACAACAGGCCCCTCGACGGGCAACGATCTTGTTGCCATATCCCATGCGTTTGGGGCGGCGGCCGAATCCGGAACGGTGATGCTGGTGTCCGGCCGCGAGAATCCCACGACGCTCAACTTTCTGCCTGATACTCATCTCGTGGTGGTCGACGCCGAGGATGTGGCGGGCGACTACGAAACGTTGTGGCAGCGACTGCGCGCGCAATTCGGCCCCGGTATGCTGGCGCGCAACGTCAATTTGATCACCGGGCCGTCGCGCTCCGCCGACATCGAGCAGACATTGATTCTCGGCGCCCATGGGCCCCGTCGGCTGCATGTCATGGTGATCGGCGAGCGCGCGTAAAGACCTGTGCATCGCCGCGCCCCGCCCGTCAGGACCTCTACGAGCGGATCGCCGCCTTGATGGTCTCGACGGTCATGTCGGGCGCCCGCGCGGCGGCCAGAATGCGCGCCTCCCGGGCTGTCAGTCCAGCAAGCGCCGCCTGCATGTCTGTGATCTTGTCCTGTGGAACCACAACCGCGCCATGACGATCGGCATGAACAAGATCACCATCCATCGTGGCCATACCGTGGACGTTCACGGCGCCCCCAAAGTCGACTAGGTGCACGTAAGCGTGCGAGGGGCCGATCGAACCCGCCAGCATCTGGAACCCTTTGGGGATCATCGGCAGGTCGCGAACGCTGCCGTTGGTGATGGTCCCCAAACAGCCCAGGGCTTGGTGCACGGTGGATTGGACTTCCCCCCAAAACGCTCCGTATCCGACGTCGTCGCCGTCAAGATCCTCGACCACCACGACCCGGGGACCTGATCCTGCCGCCACATAGTCGAGATAGTCGAGACGGCGCTGCATATAGGAGCCATCCCCGCTCTTTGCTTGGATCCTCACCGTTTTGGCAAAGCCGACCATCGCGGGCAAATCGGGAAAGGGGCAATGCAGATGTTTGACGGTATAGAACTGGCCACGGCGCTGCGGGGCCACGATCTCGATTAGATTGCACACCGTCGGTGTATCAAGTGATTGAAGAAACTTGAAATGGTCCGGCGTCACCACGTCATGCATTGGATGTTCGACGCGCAGTCCTGTGCGTTGCGCACAAGCTGCATCGCCGCCTTTCTGGCAGGGGTTGATGGGCATTTATGATCATCAGAGCGTTTCGCGCCGAAACCTCGCCATTTTGTGCCGCGGAGACAGCGCGCTGTTGTAACACCACACCCTTCCGGTCTCGCTCGCAAGTCTGGGCCGGACTTGGTGCAGCATCCGGCCCGATGGCCGCTTGAACATGTCGACCAGGACCGAGCGCGCGCGATTCTGCACGAAAGGCCTGGAACATGTGGGTATCGATGCGCCGCCGGCGCCCCCATGGGCCGCGGGTACGGCCGGGAAGGCCAGCACTCCGCCACTTGATCGGCGGCGCCGGGTCCCGGGCTGGTCTTGGAGTCGCGCTTATGCAATGACATCGCCCCGGATGTTCGGCGGCCTCCTTGAGCGATGTCAAGGCGGCCGCACCGGCACAAGATCTTCTTAGCAATCGCAAGCGTTCGCTCGGAGAACGAGCCTGTTCGAGCCGAAGGGACGTCGTGAGCGCAAGGCGCCGCAAAGCCAGCTTGCGCGCCCAGCGTGCATCTCCACAGGCGGACGCCGCAGACTGCACAGTTTGCGACGGACCCCTCGGTGAAGCAGGCACTCAACGTTGGAGGTAAATTTTGCGGAGGTTCAGATGACGATGTTGCCGCATGTGCTCAAGCGTATCCGGCTCAATCTGGCTCGCTCAAAGGACTATCCATCGGGCTCCTCGCGGCACGGCTATGAGTTTGTCGCGCCGCTGGACGCTTCAGCCCATATCGATCCGGTTTTGTGGCAAGAGCACCGTGATCATTGCCGCGTGCGCCGGTTCTGGGAAGGCGAACGCGATCAGGTCGGGTTCCTGATCCATCGTCCTGGAGGCCCGGAGCATGCGCGCTGGGTATTCGACTACGAGGGTACCGCCGAGTGGGACGAGGAGGCGGGCTTCCGGTTCGCCGCTCACCGCTTGGTGCCGGGCGAATATGTCTCGATCCGGGATGAGGATGGAGAGGCTCACACCTTCCAGGTCATTTCCGTCGAGCCGGCGACGTGATGGCCAGGGACGAAGAGCCGCCGAGGGGGAGCGGTTTGGGCCGGCACGGAGCGCGGGCGCGTTGCGCCTTGTCAAAGCCGGGTCGTTGGAACGCCGTATGATCGCAAAGCCGGCTGGATCTGTCCGGCCCACCCCCTTTTAGGAAACATTGGAGGTCACCATGGCGCGATCATATCTTTCCATCCCTCTTTGGTCGGGGCGACGAGACATTGGGCTCGTTATTTCGCGACGTCGAGAAGGTGTTCGAGGAGTTCTCCCGTCGTCCCGTTCTCCTAAACATAGGCAAATGCCTCACGTTCAGGTTCCTGCTTCACAGAGGCCGGTTTCACGGCAGTCCGGGGACTGACGTCAGCGCCATCCTCTCCGCAGGCTGTCACCGCGG
>Ga0066903_100001328_pt1 | contig 17842 bp, 7 predicted proteins | sample PanSoiMetaGPlot1_FD_67491 | JGI IMG/M metagenome (GOLD analysis project Ga0066903, IMG submission 67491) | Tropical forest soil microbial communities from Panama analyzed to predict greenhouse gas emissions - Panama Soil - Plot 1 (version 2) | ecosystem: Environmental > Terrestrial > Soil >... | reverse complement strand
GGAACTCGTCCGTCCGGTCTTTCCCCTTGGTCAGGATATGCAGGACCCGCTCCGGTTCCTGGAACGGCAGGCCTTTCAGGAAGAGATCGTTGATCAGCGAAAAGATCGCCGTGTTCAGTCCAATCCCGAGCGCGAGGGTGATAACGGCTAACAAACTGAACCCGGGGGACTTCACGAGCTGGCGGAAGGCGAAACGAAGGTCGGTCATCATCGGGTGTCTAAGGTCTAACGAGAAAGAGATAAGCCACGGCAATCGTTGAACAACAATACGGCGGGAGTGCGTGAGCGCGAAGATGCGAATCGAGCTAGGGAAGCCTGGAACCGAGACGAAGTCGAGGGTGTTGTGGCAAACACGCTAAATGCATTTCGTAGTGGGGCCGTTGGCTTCATCGATTGGTTAGGCCTCAGGAAGCTACGATAAAGAACGAAAGCGAATCTTCAATGTCCTTTGTCGTGAGCGCGTTCATCTTCCAAGCGGTGTTACGCGTGTGGTGTCCGCTCGTCTATGCCAATTTGTCCCGGAGGCGGGTAAAATATCTGTGTCATGTTGTGCTATGCAAATAGTCATCACCAAGTAGCTGCTCCAACAGGCCCGGAACGTTCGCGACATAGGGCCTAACTATGATTAGGCGAAAGTTCGTAAAACATCACGAATTATTTTTCGTCTAATCGGCGTTGCAATCGCCTATTGGTTTTGGTTAAAAGTTCCGCCGGAATCGGGAAGAAGCGAAAATCCGTGTCACCGCGCACGCTTTACTGGGAACCCGAGCCAAGATCATCTGATCTTAAATCAGTTGATGGCCACTTGATTACGAGCCAACCGCAAGGCAATTCCACGGACTCAATATCCGTTGCAACAAATCATAGATGCCCACCAGACCGCGAGCTCTCCACGCCCGTAAGGCAGATCGACCGCGAGCCGATCAGTGCGGCGGTGATGAAGCTCGGATGTTTTGGCGCGCGAATTGTCCCCTTGAGTTCCACTCTCTCCTTTTCTTTTCGAAAAAGTATTCGTGGGACTGATTTAAGATCAGGTGGATTCTACCTCGCTTTCCCTATAACATCCGCACGACGTGACGTTTTTTGCTACTGATCAAGTAAACTCGATCACTCGTTCGATAAACGACCTCTCTTCGCGAATTTTAAATTCATCGAGGATGGTCGTGCGTGGGCACAATTCGCCCGTAGATATATCTAACACCCTCCAACACCAGGAACGGTCGTCTTAACGTACCAGCACATCAAGCGTGCCCGGCGAAGGCGCTAAACGAAAATGAGCCAACAAACGCGCTCCTTCACGTAAGTACAAGCTTCTCTGCATGTAGGACTCTATCCGACACAGAAAAAGTTCGACGACGTTTTACGATATTGTTACAAATTTCTTTGATTACGTCACCCGACGTTTCAACGCATCTTCGGCCGAGTTGGGAAGCCTGAGGGCGCTGGACTTACGCTGGAACCGCCGCTTAACGCGATCTCCAAGTCCAACTGGAACCCTGAGCTAGCCCGATGTGACTCGCCTATTGGAAGAAGTCTCGCGGCAAGCCTGGCCCTCGCGTTTTCAGTAAGACTGGATTGCACGAAACAACCTAACTTGAGCGAAGAATGAAAAGACAATCCAAAAAACGCCAGAGACGTAAACATTCAAAGACATCAGAGGAAAAGCAATATTTGGTGCACGGGACTGTTACTCAGACCAGTGGACGAGAGCTGTCCGGTGCAGAAGTAATCGTTGGGTGGCAGCGCATGCGGAAACGCGTGCAGCTCGCGAAGGGTCGCACTTCCGAAGAGGGTCGTTACCGCATAAGGTATTGCCTTCCCGAAGATATCTTAGGGCAAGTCTTGATCGTAATCGAAGTGCGCTCGAAGCGACACCATGTGTTGCTTGAGTCCCCGCTGACTCCAGCCCAACCCGATTTGCACATTGATCTGGCCGCCGAGCCTCGCGACTCCTCAGAGTTCGCGACGCTGCTGCGAATGATCAAAGCGCACCTCGATCGTATCCCGCTCCTTGAGGTCGTTGAAGATGCCGAACATCACGACGTTTCCTTTCTCGCCCAAGAAACAGGCAAAAGCACCGAACAGATCATGGGCATCGTCATCGCCACGCGATTAGAAGCAGCTTATTCTATTCCAGCCGATGTCTTCTACGCCTTCCTCCGGCAGCGTATACCGGCGACGCTACCCAGCCCGCTCTTGGATGCGAGCCAAGACTTCACGCTTATAGATGCTCTTGTTGCTGGCGTGGGATCGCTAATCTTCAGCCTTTCGACCGATCTTCAAAGTCGCGCGCTTACAGGCGCGGTCAAAGCCAACTTGATCGGCCAACAGTTCAAAGCACAGATCACTAAACTCGTTAGCCAACTGCAAGTGCTACACACTTCCAACGTGCTTAGCCAGCCGTATTTGATCGGTAAGGCTACTCTTGCCCAACTCCTCGACTTAAGCGCGATTCCCCGGGCAAAGCAGAAGACATTCGCGCAAGCGCTTGTCCAAAATAAGCAGTCAATGCGCAACTTCTGGCGCACCCTTGGCGACGGCGAGCATGGATTCACCGAAACGGAAGCCTCTGCGATTGAGCGTGCCTTGTCAGTAGGGGCATTCGTTAAGAATCACGTACCCCTGTTGCAGATTCTGTTGCAACGCTTTTCCGACGGTACCTACAAGTCGCTGTCCGACCTTGCACTTCTCAGCCAGCAGGACTGGATTCAGCTCGTTCGCGACGCAGGTCCCCCACCGAGTATCGACGCAGCAGGAGCTGCGGATCCAGCTGAAGTGTTCGCTCGCGTACTCTACACCCGCGTCACCCGCGCGTTCCCCACGGTCGCGCTCGGCAACCGCATCAGTACGGGCAATATCATACCGGCTGGCGAGCGCGGGCCGCTCAAAAAGTTCTTTCTCAACAATCGGGAACTCAATCTTATTCGCAACAATCTCACTGTTTATCTGGAGCAGGAAGGCGACAAAGCGTTTACCGGCATCCCCCGAGAGGACCGGATGCAAGTAGTCGCGAACGCCAAGCGGCTGCAACGGGTGCTCTTCGTCACGCCGGATGTGGACTCTGCGGAGGCTCTTCTAACCCTCGGCCTTCACTCCGCAACGCAAATTACCATGATGGGCCGACAGCAGTTCTTTCTTACCGCCACTAAAGCAGGAATTTCCAAGCGCGACGCGAATCGAATTTATGATGTCGGCGCCCAAAGGTACGCTGGTCTAGTTTCTTACTACACTGCTTACAACCGTGACGCTATTGGGATTTGGCCACAGGCCATGGGTCAAACGTCCGATCTGGACCAGCCGATCAATGCTGCCGTTCAGCGCGATCAGTCCCTCGGGACACTATTCGGTTCGCAGGACTTCTGCGCCACTGACTCCTGCACCTCTATTCTCAGCCCAGCTGCCTATCTCTGCGACCTTTTGTACTGGCTTAGGCAGCGTAAGACTGGAGCGCAGTCGGCTCTCGACGTGTTGAACTCCCGTCGTCCTGATATTGCCAATCTTAAGCTGAACTGTCCGAACAGTGAAACACCGCTCCCGTATGTCGACCTCGTAAACGAGATTCTAGCCGACGCCATTACTCCCCCCAACGATCCTAACTCAACCATTAATCCTCCTTGGAAACAAACCTCGGTTGGGAAGACAGCGGCCGAGCTCCGCGCCTCACCTGAGTATTTCAACCAGGGAGCATATGTCACGCTCTTCGGTGCCAGCTATCCGTACATGCTGCCATACAGCGAGGGCCTCGACGAATTGCGCGGCTACCTGCAGCAGTCAGGCATCGCGCTTTGGCAGCTTCGCCAAGCGCTCCTCCCACTGCATAACCCCACGACGGCCAAGCAAGTAGGTGTCGCTAGTGAGCGCTTTGGCATGGCGCCACATGAAGCGGATCTCATCACGAACGCGAACTTTGTAACTGCGAACGTCGCTTGGAACATCCCCGTACCTCAGAATCCGGGGGCCGTCCTGGCTGCGGTTGATGCTTTCCTCCAGGCCGGTTCGTTAACTTATGAGGGCCTTCTTGAGTTGCTCCAAGTGTCTTGGGTAAAAGGCAACATCAACCTGACGCTTCAGGGAGTTGACGATACTTGCGACACCAGCATCCAATCCTTGGCGCCTGCACCCCTCGACGCTGGTCTCCTCGATCGTGCCCACCGTTTCCTTCGACTCTGGCGCCGAACGGGTTACAAAATGTGGGAGCTGGATTTACTTCTCAGCGCAGGGGCGGTCGCAAACAGTACGCTCGATGCTAATGGTTTGATCTCGCTCTTCAACTTCCGCCTTCTCCAGGATACTACCGGCCTGGCGGTCGACCAGCAGCTTGGTTTCTTCCAGGCAATCGACACGGCAAGCCACCGCGACCCTGACGGCACGACGAGCAAATCGCTTTATGCAAGGGTGTTCCTAAATCCTGCCATTACCTCACAGCATCCTGACGCGGACTTGGTGGCTGTCGCGATCGGTGGCGTGATCAACGACACAACTCTGAGCCATCACCTCGACGCGATACAGGCGGCTCTCGGCATTTCGGGCACTGACGGCGCTGCGCTGACGACGCTCTTCGGTTTAGGGGCAGCAAATACATTGACCGTCGCCAACCTCTCGTTGCTCTACCGCGTCACTCAACTTGCCACCGCGGCCAAGCTGTCCCTTTCGGATTTGCAGAGTGTTGCCCTGCTTGTTAGTCCGGGAGCGGCTAACACTGCCGCAGCTATCACTTCCTTCTTTGCCTCACAACCGGTGACGCTCGCTTTTTTCGAGCAAGTCAAAGGGATCCAGCAATCCGGTTTTTCGATCGACGCGTTGGTGTACCTGCTCACCCAGCCGCCATGGAGCACCACAACCGGTATCACCGACGCAGGTATCACCACAGCCCTCACTGCTGTCCGACAGGCCATGCTCAATCCAAGTGGGGGCGACGTCGATGGCAGCGTGACTGCCGCCGTTGCTGCGCAACTGGGCCTCGCCAATGACGTCACAGCGTTTCTCGTGCAACAGCTCGATGTGCCGGGTACCGCTAACACCTTGCTCGCCACCTTGACCGATCCCGTCCTGACAAACCCGCTGGGCGGTCCTTATCCACCGATCACTCGGGCAAACTATCCAAACCAGTTCCTGGCAACCCAGCTCCTTGATAAGGTCGGAGTCGTGATCAAGCGTCTGCATCTCGTCAAATCGGACCTCTCTTGGCTCGTTACTAACAATGCGGTTTACGGCGGTCTGGATTTTAGCGCACTCCCCGTTGCCAATAGTCAGGCGGCACTCGGCGTTACGCCGCTCTTGACTACAGTTCTGCTCGTCAAGCTCACCCGCCTCTTCACTGCTGCCCCGCCGCAATCGCAGATTCAGACGCTTTATGATGTCATTGGCGGCATCAACTCAGGTTCAATCGTCAACGAGGCTTCCGCTCAGGCTGCCCTGGCCACGATCACGGGCTGGACTCTTGCTGACATTACATCGTTCGCCACAGCGCTCGGCCTAGTCTTTGCACAGGATTATACCCGACCTGCCACTTTCGACGCCTTGCGTACTTTGGAAGCGATGATAGCTGCTATGGCTGGCAAGGCCCAAGGCGATCAGCTGGCGAGTTGGGGACAGATCCCGCCCGACGAGGCAAATGCCGAATCAATGGCCGTTTCGGCTCTGAGCGCGCTAAAGGCGCGATACTCGAACTCTGACTGGCTAGCCATCGCGCCCTCGATCATTGACCCAATTCGCGAGAATCGCTCGGAGGCACTCCAGTCTTACCTCGTCGCCCAGCGGGACATCGCCGGAAACTTGATCTACGGTGACGTCAACGGCTTGTTTGATCATTTCTTGATAGATGTACAGATGAGTTCGTGCGAGGTAACCACCCGGGTCGTCCAGGCCTATATCGCTGTTCAGATCTTCGTCGAGCGCTGCCGCATGAACCTTGAGGCACCGGACGTGCAAATTGATCCGCTAGACGACGCCTGGAATTGGTGGCAGTGGATGAAGAGGTACCGGATCTGGCAAGCCGCCAGAGAAGTCTTTCTCTATCCGGAGAACTGGCTCATGGAGTCGCAACGCGTTAACCGCACGGAGGTTTTCCAAAAGCTCGAGCAGGAAGTGCACCAAAGCGACCAGACCGCCGACTACTTCGAGACCGTCGTGCTCAATTATGTCGACCGCCTGGATGAGATCGCGCACCTCCTCGTCACTGGAACTTGTTTGGATCCGGTGACCGGCGCCATTCACGTCGTTGCCCGTTCGCTGACCGAGCCACCGCGTTATTATCATCGATCCTTCATTGACGGCGCTTGGAGCGGCTGGACGCGGATCCCCCTCGACATCAAAGCGCATCATGTCGTTCCGGCAATCTATCGGCGGCGACTCTGCTTGTTCTGGGCCGACGTCAAGATTGCGAACGAACCGCGTCAGAACGTTCCAGCTGCTCAGGCGTCATCTACGCCGCCGAGCCAAGACGTATCCAGATATGCCTCAATAGGCCTTCAGTTTACCATCTTCCGCAATGGGATGTGGGCTCCGGCGCAAATTTCAAGAGGCAAACTCTTCGACGTACCTCCGTTGCGCCAGGTTATTGGTTTATATCATTCACCCACTGTAAGCGATTCCCGCTCCGCGGAGGCGCTTTACACAATCAAGGTGCAGACCGCCGCGCCCACACCTGGCTATGGAGCCACGCTACTGATTGATTTGTTTAGGCTAGGGAAATACCAGCTGTTTTCCATTTTCGGCAGTCCGCCGATCGCGGCAGGCCTCGATCCCAAAACGGCGATACATATTGGCCGTGCGGTATTCGACGGCAGGTTTAGTGACCTTGAATTGCGAAATACTGAGGTTCCTGGGCCGGATGTCAGTGTTGACCCCGACTTCCCATGGGCAATCCCATTGCTGACGCACGCGCAAACAACTTACGGCCCAGACGCTCAGCCACTTCTGCCATTGCCCGAAAATCAGTCTGATCCCGATCTAGGGACCGAGCCGGGACTGGTCCCGCAAGCCGGAGCGCTTGCTACACAGCCGGCTGATCCGAATCAAGGTAGCAATCAGACGCTGGCTCTCAATTTCACGGGCGTCGCGCTCGAACAGAACACCGGTCCCCTTCTCAACACGGCATTGGTTCCGTTTCGCGTCGTCGGACCAGACAGCGACTTGAATTTCGATCCGACGCTGTACTTCTTTTATCAAGACAGCCGGCGGTGCTACTTCGTCGAGAGCCAGAAATTTTACTGGACCGGTAGCGCGTGGTCCCCAAACCCGCCATCGAACCCAAATACAGCACCGTTCGAAGAACGATACCTTTTCCACCGTTTCTATCATCCCTACACCCACCTAATTTGGCACCAGCTTGCCGGCGGCGGATTCAAGGATCTCTATGATCAGAATCTTCAGCTCAACCCGGATCAAGTTGATCCTACCCACGCGGACGCGTTTAGCTTTAAGAGCACATACCAACCGGTTACTCCCCGAGTAAGCTGGGGAGAAGACAACGAGATTTTGGACTTCAGTCCGGACGCCGCGTACTCCGTCTATAACTGGGAGCTTTTCTTTCACACCCCGTTCTACCTGGCCCAGCTTCTTAGCCAAAACCAAAAATTCGAAGACGCCCAAAGCTGGTTCCATTACATCTTCGACCCCACTCGCCAGAGCGCCGACCCTGCGCCCAAACGCTTTTGGATTCCCAAGCCTCTCTACAACCTAACCAGTGCCGACATCCTGAGCGAACGCATCAATAACCTGCTACAGCTCGTTAATCAGGGTGATCCGAACGCAGTGAACCAGGTAAGGCGATGGCAGAACGATCCGTTTAATCCCTTCCTCCTCGCCGACCTCCGCCCAGTGGCGTACATGAAGGCAGTAGTAATGGCCTATCTCGATAATCTAATCGGCTGGGCCGACAACTTATTTGCGACCGACTCTCGCGAGGCTTTGAGCGAAGCCACACTCTTGTACGTAATTGCCGCCGAAATTCTCGGTCCACAACCCACGGCGGTCACCCCTCCGCAGCATGCCGATGACTCCTACAACGATCTAGCTCCGAAGCTCGACGCGTTTGCAAATGCTATGGTCGACATTGAAAACGTGATGGGTCAAGGCGGTGGCGGCGGAGGCGGGAACGGTGGTGGCATGCCAGGTCCACAGACATTCTACTTTAGGATCCCACCAAACGATAAGCTGCTCGGCTACTGGAAAACCGTTGCCGACCGACTCTTCAAGCTACGTCATTGTCAGAACATCAAAGGCATCACTCGTCAACTTGCCCTCTTCGATGCACCAATCGATCCAGGACTCCTCATCAAAGCGCGTGCTGCCGGTGTGGACATCGGTTCCGTACTCAGCGATGTGCAGGTCTCTCTGCCGAACTACCGTTTCACCACTCTCTACCTCCAAGCACTCGATTTTGTAAACGCCGTGCGCGGCTACGGCGCCCAGTTGCTCGCGGCGGTCGAGAAGAGCGATGCTGAGGCGCTTGCCCTGTTGCTTGCTACGCAGCAACAGTTGCTAGAGGCTGATGTCGACCAAATTTTACAGTGGCGCATCGATGAAGCTCAACAACAGATCGACGCCCTGAACCAGACACTCATGCTGGCACAGGCCAAGTACGACGACGCACATTCCCATCCTTGGGCGAACCCGGCCGAGATCACGTCCCTTAGCATGAAGAGCACCGTGCTTGCAACCAAGCTCGTGACGGCAATCGGCTATGCGATCGCAGGCGGGCTGAACGCGCTGCCGGATTTCGCGCTCGGCGTTGCTGGATTCGGCGGATCTCCAGCCGCCGACGCAAAGGAAGGCGGTAGCAATGCCGGCGATGCAGTGGACAAGGCGACGAAGGCTGGCGAGGTCATTGCAGATGTGCTCGACAAAGGGGGCGACCTCGCGAAGACGGTCGGCGAGTTCATCGAACGTGCGAACGACAATACAGAGAAGGCTAAGGAAGCGCAGATTCAGATCCAGCAAGCACAGATTGAAATCGCCGCCGCGACGTTGCGTTACCAAATCGCCGTCCAGGAGCTGGCGAACCACCAAGGTAAATCCGAACGACTCCAGCAAGAAATCGACTTCTTAACCGACAAGTTTACCAGCCAAGATCTCTATGACTGGATGCTCGGGCAACTTAGCGAGGCTTACTTTCAGAGCTACCGTCTCGCCTACAAACTGTGCAAGCAGGTCGAACGTTGTTTCCAATACGAGTTGGGGATCTCCGACAGCACTTTCATCCAGTTTGGTTACTGGGACAGCCTACACAAAGGACTACTCGCCGGTGAAATGCTGAACCACGATCTCCGACGCATGCAGGCCTCTTACCTGGAGGGGAACTCAAGGCGCTTCGAGATTTCCCGGTTCGTCTCCTTAGCCCGGCTCAGCCCAAACGCCATCGTGCAACTCGTTCAAACCGGTGCTTGTGACTTCGATCTCCCCGAGTCGCTTTTTGATCACGATTATCCTGGCCACTACAACCGCCATCTTTTACGCGTTAGCGTCACTGTCGCCTACCCGAACCCCGGCAAGTTCGATAACGTGAAGGCCACACTGACGCTCGTCGGCAACAAAGTACGCACCTCAACCGACCTCGCGCCCGGGTATGCGGAGACTCCTCTAGGGGCCGATCCACGTTTCGTCTATAATTATGCGGCTGTGCCCCAAAGAATTGTTCTTGGCAATGCTCAAGACGATCCTGGCCTATTCCTCACGTCGCTCAGCGATAACTTGAGCGACGAGCGTTACCTACCATTCGAGGGTGCGGGTGCCATCGGATCTTGGCATCTCGAACTACCGGCAGCTAACAACGAGATCGTAATCGCCAATGTGAACGACGTCATCTTGCACCTCTACTACACCGCCCTCGACGGTGGCGATGCTTTCAAGCAGGGGGTGCACAATGCCTGAGTTTGAATCGATCCAGACCGCCAAAATGGACCTGCGAAACCCGCCTGTGCAACTTCAGCGAGTGGTCGAGCGGTACATACGTGCCTTTGCTCCCGAGCGCATCGTGCTCTTCGGCTCGTACGCCAAAGGTATCAGTCAGCCGGGTAGCGACCTCGATCTCCTCGTCGTCGCCGACGTTACCAGCGATCTGGGTTTTCAGCAGCGGCGTGCCCGTCAACTGGCGATTGATTGTTTCCCGCGTGTTGATGTTGTTTTCGCTACGCCCGATGATGTGGCCACCGCAGCGACCGCTAAGTCGCCATTCCTGCTTTCTATTCTTGAGCGCGGACTTGTCGTGTATAGCCGTTCTGGAAAGGGAAGGTAGCATTTGCGAGCCAGGCTCTGACGCTTCGACGGCGGAGACTGACCAGCGTGCGAGTGCATGTTGAAACCGCGTGACACCGCACAGCCTATCGTGAATTGATTTGACACCTTAGCGAGATTCTTCAAAACTCGGCGTCGCAACGTGGATCTGAATCAGGCGGAGGACATGCTCCCCGCCAGGTTCTTCACCTCTTCCAGACCCGCAATCGGCAGAATCAAGACGGCGGGGAAACAGAAAGGAAATATCCCATGCCCCCATCTTCCACGCGCTCCATGCCAAAAAGCACGACGCCGGGCTTCCCTCAGCCGATCTTTAATGAGGGAAACGTCACGCCCGATCCGACGCGCTTCAAGACGTACCACCCTTCGGACAAAACCCAATACAAGGAAATTGAAAAACTGTTAAAGACGCAAGTTGTGCGATTCGATCCATCGCGCTTTCCGCCGGACGGACTATATAATCTCGAACTGGCGTTCGGGGCGCACGCTCCTGAGATTGCAAAAAGAATTAAGGCCGCCGGCAAAATTATCTTCCATACCGCGGGCGACACTGGCGCTTCTAATGAAGGAAAGTACGGAAATGAGATTAGCGTAGCCGATCAGGTGACGAACGACTGCCGAACGTCGAACACCGCGAATCGACCTGCATTCTTTTACCATCTGGGCGACGTCGTTTATAACTTCGGAGAATCAAAGTACTACTATGATCAATTTTACGATCCATTTCGGAATTATCCTGGCCCGATTTTCGCGATTCCCGGAAACCACGATTCGTTCATCATTCCAGGGACACCAAAAAAGGACGCCCCTTTAAAAATTTTCGCGAATAACTTCTGCTCCTCACAACCATCGATCACTCCCGAGGCGGGCTCTCTTCATCGAACTTCGATGACGCAACCCGGAGTCTACTTTGCTCTTGATGCGCCTTTCGTGCGGATCATCGGCCTGTTTAGTAACGCTCTCGAAGACCCTGGAGTGATTTCTAGCGAAAAAGGTAAATGGGCAAATGTTCCTGACACTCAGCTCGATTATCTTAGGGCGCAGCTGGCACGCATTAAGGAGGAAAGCTACTCAGGCGCCGTGATTCTTGCTATGCACCATCCTCCATTCAGTTACGCGCCTCCTCCCAAAAGCGGTGGAACAGGCGGTAATCACAGCGGCAGTCCGAACATGCTTCGGCAAATCGACGCGATCTGCAAGGCAACGGGCATTTATCCTCACGCAGTTCTTTCCGGCCATGCCCACAACTATCAACGCTTCACCCGCACAATACGCTTTGAAGCTAAGACTATTACCGTTCCTTTCATCGTCTGCGGAGACGGTGGACACAACGTCAACAAATTGGTCAAAGGGAAGCGAGGTCAGCCTGCGCAGGAACCTTATTTCGGCGTTAAGGTGAATTATTTGGAATCGAAGCCCGCTGTTGAAGCAAAAGGTTTGGTTTTAAAACACTACGACGATACAAACTACGGTTATCTGCGAATTACCGTGGACAAGGCGCACCTTCGGATTGGCTTTCAGCAAGTCGGTAAGAGCGTTCCGCAATCACGTGTGGATATGGTAACGGTGGAGCTTGCATCGGGAACAATCGTTGCCAACTGAGTCGCTCCGATTCTTCAAGTTTACGCCATTTCGTCTTGATTCGAGATAGTTATCAGACGGCGGTGGAGTATCAAGTGAATGGTCCAGCATTGCTGGAGCGTATAACGGCGCCTTGATACGAGGCAGGAGAGACATCTGACACAAAATCAGATTTTCGGTTCAGTGATTCAAAGTCACCTGTGCAAGCCGAGCAGTGTCGGCACGCAACTTGACCTTGATCCAAACGGCCGCATCTCCGGGCTGCTGCCACATAGTCGCCGAGAGCGTATCAGCAATGCTAGGCGGAAGAGTTCTCGATTTGCCCGCGTGCCTGAATCCGCGGCGTCAAAATCCTAGACTACACGCATTTACTTGACGAATACTTGTCTAATAGACCGTCTTTCGATGCGTTTCCGTGCGCGACGGTTCGTAAACGCCTCATCTGTCTCGCCTAACGAATCCCACTATGAAAATCATGCTTTAAGAGGGTGCCGATGATGGGATTCGAACCCATACCCGGATTTCTCCAGAACGGATTTTAAGTCCAATAATGGTTTGGCGGTTGACGGGGGCGCCCGTTGAGATGCCTGCGGAAATTTGGTAGCGAATTTGGTAACGCCGCCAATTATGCCTCTTAGAATTGATGGTTAAGAGTCACTTGCTCTGCCAATTTGAGCTAACGGTGCAAATAGCTGTTTCCAAAGTAAATGCTGAACGAAGACGTTCTTTTCTCCGTCCAAATTCGGTAGCATAAAATCACGATTTCGCCAAAACGCATCAAGTATTTCGAGGAGGAATTATTGTCGGTCATCCTTAATCTTGGCACCGCCCCTCCGGTCCTTCAGAGCGATTCCCCATACGAGTTCGTAAGCTTGCTGCGGTGACGATCATGATGTCGCCCGTCACCGCCGCCAATGTTCGACATTCCTCGGAACCGATACGCGTTGCGAAGGCTATTCTAGCTGGCCGGTGACGGACTTCTCTATATAGACACTTTCAAGTCCGCGGATGGTCCAGAGGTCGTCTACGAGGTTGTCGTTCGAGATGTAGTCGTACGGCATCGTGAAGTAACCCTTGATGCCCCAGCTTCTGCCCCATGAGTTACGGACAAGCGCGCGTTTGGTTGAATCGTCGTAACCCACTGCCATCACGGCATGGCCGCCAAGTTGTTTTTCCCCTCGCTTGGGTAGGTTCAACTTGCCGGTCTTGGCGACCTCGTCCGACTCGAACGCCTCATAAACCGAGAAACCGAAAACAAACGGGAAACCTTCGGCGAGGCATTGACGCATCTGCTGCAAACTGATGATCCGGTGATAGGAGGTAATCTGATGATCGAGCGCCTCCTTGTAGCACGCGAGAGGCGGTTTCTGAGTGAACTTGGCTATGTTGTAAGGCCATTTCTTTTCACTGCACACACCAAGTTTGACGAGCGATTTGACGCCGTCGCGGATCATGGCGCCCGAATCGTCGTTGATCGTGCCTTCCATCGCGCGCTCGTTGTAGTAAATGAACAGTCGGCTCAGATTGGTGACCGTGTGGCCGGCTTTCTTTTCGAGAAATTCCAGGTTGCCGACCAACGCGTTCGCCGTGCAACTGCCGAGTTGCCCCTGGTCTTCGACTGCCGAACAGTCTGCCCTCAAATCCACCTTTGATGGCAGTTTCCTGGGCGGCGCGGCGATAGCGCTGTAGAGTTTGTCTCGATAGTCTGGCCGGTCGGGCACCCACCCGTACCAGGCATTCACTTTTGATTTTCGCATATTATCTCCTTTGGTTGCTGGCTTGTGTTGAACGCGAAGAACGAACCTGCGCTGACTCAGAGGCCGTACCTCCGATTGGCGTCGGCTTTGAACTTGAATACGGATCGTAAAAATCGTGAAGCTTTGTCCTCGCGAGCCGGGCCCGCGGAAGCGGACTCTCGGACTGCGCCGCTCTTGGTGCCGCAGTTCAAATCCGACTCAGTCAAACCGCGGAACACCTTCCGGCCTATTTGCACGTCCAGATCGCGTGCTGAGACGCCGGGATGAATTTGCATCTTTTGCGTGGCAACGTTCGCTTCAGCCAATGACGACGCCGGCGCAAACAGTTCGCTTCTAAGCGCTCGACTCGTTTCGGTCAGATTCTGCAATGGAGCCGAAGCCATAAACGTCGATATCGATTCAAAATTGTCGACTGCATTCCAGTTCCGCACGGAACCGAGAACCGCTACTGTTGCGAGCGCTTCCAATGGGTTCTCGTTTGCTTGGCTCGGAGTTCCGGTCAGACTTGGAGATCGCGTTCAGCGGCGCTTCCAGCGAAAGTTCAGCGCCCTCGGGCTTCTCAGCTCGGCCGAAGATACGTTGAAACGTCGGGTGACGTAATCGGGGAAACTCCTAGGATAAATCGTTGTAAGTTGTCAAGATTCTTTTCACCCTGGCAAGTTGTCGTTACTTCGAACAATGTGCCTGCGTAGCCAGATCTCTCCTCAGCGATTCTTCGTGTCCTGCCATTAACTCGACTTTCTAAATGCCCATTACGTCCGCGTAGCACCAAAGCTCTTCGCGTCGACTGCTGTGGCCCTACGCGCAGACTGTCGTCCACACATAAAAGAGGGCTCGCGCGGAGCCGAGAAAGCAGCAGAAGCCGCAGGGTTCAAAGCACCCTGCGGCTGTTACTGGTGATTTCGCACGCGCTTCGCTCAATCGACAACAACGTGATCAACCATCCGCTGATCGCCCACATTAGCGTAATAAACGCGTACATGCGCGCCGGGCTTGATCGCGGTTCGGATCACCTCGCCGTTTTTGTCCACAACGTGACCAAGCCCGTTGAGAACATAAGTGCCCGGCGCGTTCGAACGGTCCTCGCGAACAACGAGAGTTTTGACCGGCTGGTAATTGGCCGCCGACCCGTCCTCGGTCGTCATTTTGATAATCGTTCCCGTTACAGTTATTGCTTCCGCATTACCTGTCGCTTTGCTTGTACCGTTTGAGCCTGGCTGCGCAAATGCCAGCGACGTAAACAGCGCGCAGCAGGTGAGAATGGCAAATGGTTTCTTCATCTGTACCTCCCGGTTGATGTTAGAATGCATTGTGATTATTTCCCTTTAGAAAGGGATTGTTGAGGGCGCGCTGCACGAAATTTAGATTTTTGTCGTGGCTTGCCTTCTTCTGCGATTTTGATACAAGCCGTTAACGTGAATACCCGGGCGAGCGACGGGCACGACCAGAGTGATTTTTTTCCTTCAACCCACTGGAGCGTGGTGCTCGCGGCCGGGAAAAGCCAGGCCGAACCTGACATTGCGCGGTCCGCCCTGGCCGAGCTTTGCCAAGCGTATTGGGCGCCGCTTTACAGTTTTGTGCGCGGCCGCGGATACAGTGTGCATGATGCACAGGACCTTACCCAGAGTTTTTTCGCTTACCTGCTCGAACGCAAAGTTTATGCCCGCGCGGATCGACAGAAAGGTAGGTTCCGTGCATTTCTGCTCGTCTCCCTTAAGAATTTTCTGGCGGACGCTGCTGACAAAGAACGGACTCTCAAGCGTGGCGGTGGCCTAAATTTCCTACCTCTGCACGAAGAGCAGGTGGAAGAGGCGGAGTCGCTTTTCCAGACTCACAGTGGCACAAGCAATGGGGACCGGCTTTTCGATCTTGGCTGGGCGGAGGCGTTGGTCGCCGCTGGTTTGGAACGGCTATCGGCAGATTATAAAGCTGGAGGCAGGGAGCAGCTTTTCAACCAATTGAGGATCTTCGTGGCGGGTGGCGCGGACTCACCACCAAGTTATGCCGAGTTGGCAGATCGACTGCAGATGGCTGAGTCAACGCTTCGGAGCCATGTCACCCGTCTGCGTGCGCGTTATCGGGAAGCGTTGCGCGCTGAGGTACGCCGAACAGTCGACACCGAGACCGAAGTGGATGAAGAGTTGCAGCAGTTGCTCCGTGTGCTAACGAGTGCTTAAGGAGGCCGCGCCATGGGAACACCGCTGAAATCTGGTGTCGCGGTCTGCTCCGCATGCGGCGAGCCGTTGAACGCAAAGGGCAACTGCCTGGCTTGTCTACTTCGGACGGGCCTGGATAAAACAATCGTCGAAATTCGACCGTCTGCCTTAGCCTTTGGCGATTTCGAGGTCGAACAAAACGCAGATGGGTCCCTTTGTGAACTCGGTCACGGTGCCATTGGAGTAACATACCTTGCGCGCGATAAAGTGTTACGCCGCAAGGTTGCCCTTAAAGTGATCGAAGTGCCTGTGACAGCACGAAGTTCGCCGGCTGTGCGCGAACGTTTTTTGCGTGGAGCCCGCGCGGCGGCTGCTCTGCGGCATCCGAATGTGGCTGGCATTTTCCAGTTTGGTGCTTCTCCCGATGGCACTCACTGCTATTACGCGATGGAACTAGTCGAAGGCGAAACCTTGGGAGCTCGCGTACGAAGGGACGGTCCGCTAAGTGCAAAAGAGGCTCTGGAAATTGCAATTCAAACCACGCGGGCGCTCATGGCTGCCGCGGCCCACGAGTTGATCCATCGGGATCTGAAGCCGGGCAACATTATGCTGACGACGGAGTCGGAAGTGAAAGTCATCGATTTCGGTCTGGCCAAGGGGATCACAGACGCCGCCGGAGAGATGGATCTGACACGCGGAGAATTTGTTGGCACACCGAATTTCGCCAGTCCCGAGCAATTTGGAAGCGATCCGGTCGATGAGCGGTCCGACATCTATTCGCTGGGCGCCACGCTCTGGTTCGCGCTTACCGGATTAGTACCACACTTCGGCAAGACCCTGGAGGAGATTCGCGACCGTAAAGCGAGTGATGATCTGCCGGTCGACCAATTGGCAGCCAAAAAGGTTCCTGGAACCCTGGTGAAACTGCTGCGCTCTATGCTCGCCATCGATCCAGGCAAGCGGCCGGCGTCAGCTAACGAATTAATGGAAGCTTTGGAATCCTGTCGTCGAAAGCTTAGTCGTCGCCTCGGCGTGCCGTATTACAAACCCGGTGTCCGCAGTGAAGCGTTTGCCAGGGCGCTAGCCGAGGCCAAAGCGAGCGCATTCAGTCCCGAAGGTTTACAGGAGGTTTTCGATAAGGCAGCGAGAAAAGCAGCGACGGTATCCACGAAACCGTTTAAGCAGAACTGGGCCTACCTTCAAACGATGCTGCGTCTGGTTCGCGCCTACCATCGGGGCGAATACCGTCAAGTTTCCGATGATGCCTTGGTGTGGATAGTTGCTGCTCTAAACTACCTGGTGGACCCATTCGATTTGATTCCAGATAACATCCCGTTTCTGGGTTTAGTCGATGACGCGAATGTCGTCGAGCTTGTCATGGATAAAACCCGGCGAACGCTCGATGATTTCATGACGTGGGAAACAGCACCGCGGTAGAGATCGGGCTTCGCGCAGTGGTTTGATTGTAACGCTCTTCCGAACATGTATGCTAATGCGTCTAGTCAGGTACCGGCTAATGGTGACACAGGGGACTCCCTTCGCTCGCTTTGTATGGTTAACGTGGTAGTTACGAGAAACTGCTCTGAGCAAAAAGACTTGGAGTAATCGCCAAGTGATTTAAGATCAGATGATTCTATTTCCGTCTTTCAGGAGAAATCGCACAATGTTACCAGATTCGCTACACATCGAGCGCACGACTTGAGCTCTTGTGGCGGCCTGTCCAAGTGGAACTCTTTACAACCCGGTCAAATTGTTACGAATCGAGCTAGACCGACACGGGCAGAGGCGAAACCGAGCTTAGTCCAAACGCCGAAAAGTAAAGAGTCGCTTCGAGTGAATAAGCGCTCCAGCTCGGCAAAGAACGTTTGTCATTTCTGCTTGGGACCAAGCACTTTTTCGACTAACACCTCGAATCGCGGATCTCCATGGAGTGGATCGAGCCAGGGGTCGATCTTAATCATGCCGATGGTTACGCCGTCATGGTCGGCTATGCCTTGCTCCAACCAACGAACTGCTTCGTCGCGATTTCCCAGACTGAGGTAGAGGAAAGTACGCCAGTATGAGGGCACGTGCCGATGCTGGCTGAGTTCTTCCAGTTCAGCCAGTAGTCGC
>Ga0066903_100001327_pt1 | contig 17844 bp, 10 predicted proteins | sample PanSoiMetaGPlot1_FD_67491 | JGI IMG/M metagenome (GOLD analysis project Ga0066903, IMG submission 67491) | Tropical forest soil microbial communities from Panama analyzed to predict greenhouse gas emissions - Panama Soil - Plot 1 (version 2) | ecosystem: Environmental > Terrestrial > Soil >... | reverse complement strand
CGTCATGCCGGCGATGGTCGACATCCACAGCCACCTCGGCTTCCTCAAGCAGAGCGACGGCTCGATGGCGAAGGCGAACTTCAACCGCGAGAACATCCTCGATCACCTGAATCGCTACGCGTATCACGGATTCGCCGCGGTCATCAGCTCCGGCACCGACATGGGTGAGCTGCCGTACCAGCTGCGCGAGGAGGTGCACCCCGACGCGTCGTTGTTCCGGACCGTCGGCCGGGGATTGGCGTGGCCGGGATCGGGACCGTTCGATCCGGCCAGGAACGACGTGCCGTATTCGGTGACAACAGAGGCGGAGGCGAGGGCCGCGGTGCGGGATCTCGCGCCGCATCACCCGGACTTCGTCAAGATCTGGGTCGACGATCGGAATGGACGGCAGAAGAAGCTGACGCCGCCGTTGTTCACGGCCGCGGCCGACGAGGCGCACAAGCTGAACCTGCGCCCGATCGCGCACGTGTTCGATCTCGAGGACGCGAAAGGTCTGATCCGAGCGGGAGTCGTCGGCTTCATGCACCTGGTGCGCGACCAGGACATCGACGATGAGATGATCGCGCTCCTGAAGCAGCATCCCGGCGTGTTCTTCGGCCCGAACATCGGGATCACGTCGCGCGGTCTCGAAGCCGGCCGGCCGGAATGGCTCGACGCGCCATTGCTGCACGAGACCATTCCTCCGGCGCAGATCCAGAAACTCGAGCAGGCGTTCACCAACCGGAAGCCCGATGTGCTCGCCCGCACGCGGGAAGACTGGGAGCGCGCGAAGCGCAACATCGCGAAGCTGCGCGCGAACGGCGTGACGCTGGCACTTGGCAGCGACTCAGCGGGAGATCCATCGCGGACGCTCGGCTGGCACGCCATCTGGGAGGTGGAGAGCCTCGTGGCGGCCGGCATCCCGCCGCTGGAGGTGATCACGATGTCGACCAAGACCGCGGCCGAAATCCTCCGCCTCGATCGGCTCGGCACGGTCGCCACCGGCAAGAGCGCCGACTTCATCGTTCTCGACGCGAACCCGCTCGACAACATGGCGAATATCCGCCAGATCTCGGCTGTCTATCTGCGGGGCCAGGCAGTCAATCGCGCCGCGATGCGCGCGAAGTGGAAAGCCGAGTGGACGAAAGAGTCCTCGTCGAAATAGTGGAGCGCCGGCTCATCGCGCCAGGGTGAAGACCACGACTGTCGGCGCGCCGACGCCTTTGCCGCTGCCGGCGTCGAGATCGAGCCGCGGTGTCTCGATCCAGAAGTTCGACGGACTGCCTGACGCCGCGGCGACGTACTGTCGTCCACCGACGGCGTAGGTGACGACGCCGCCGCCCATCGGACCGCCGGTGTTGAAGCGGTACAACACGTCGCCGCTCTTCGCGTCGAGCGCGAGGAAATCTCCGGTCAGCTCGCCGGTGAACAGCACGTCACCGGCGGTCGTCGTCACCGCAGCGACCATCGGCCGCGTCGATCGGTACTTCCAGCGCACTGCGCCTGTCGACGCATCGACTGCCGTGATCCACCCCTGGGCTTTCGACGGCGGATCGAGATCGACCGTCCCGCCCATGTACAGCTTGCCGGGAATGTTGCGCACCTGTTCGAACGACGCGAAGGTCGCGCACCAGTCGACTGCCGGCACGTAGAGGAGGTTGGTGCGCGGATTGAACGCCGGCCCGTTCCACTCTACGCCGCCGAGGACGCCCGGACACGCGCGAATCGGCGACAGCCCGACCGGCACATCGGCGTTCTCGCGCGTCGTCACCGCCGTCGCGAACACGATGCTGCGGGTGTCGCGATCGATCGCGCGCAGCATGCCGTCCTTGCCCGCGGTCGCGAGCAGCCGCTTCTGCGCGCCGTTGATCGTCACCGTGTAAATCGGCGTCGCGTGGGTCACGTCCCAGTCGTGCGAGTCGTTGGGCACGAGCTGGCGATGCCACAGCAGCCTGCCGCTCCTGACGTCGAGCGCGATCACCGAGTTCGTGTAGAGGTTGTCTCCCTGCCGCAGGTGCACCGGCAGATCCGGCGCCGGATTCGTGACGCCGACGTGCAGCTCGCCGCGTTCGGCGTCGAGTGAGAAGGCGGCCCAGACCGCGCCGCCGCCGACCGGAATCTGTGCCGGGCTCTTCCAGGTGTCGTATCCCGCCTCTCCCGGTTTCGGCACGGTATTGAAGCGCCATACCGGCGAGCCGTCGCTCGCGCGGAACGCGCCGACCCATCCCTGCACGTTGTTCTCGCTGCCGGCGGGGCCGACGAGCACGAGATCTCCGAAGATCGTCGGCGACATCGTGAACGTTTCGCCGTCCTCGAGCTTCGAGACGTGGCGCGCCCAGAGCAGCTGACCTTTGTCCGCGCTGACCGCGAGCAGGTACCCGTCGGGCGTCGTGCGGACGACTCGTCCGTCTTTGATCGCGACACCGCGATTGCGCTGCCATCCTTCACCGCCCTTCACCTGCCAGGCGTAGCGCCAGCGCTCGCGGCACGACGCGGCGTCGATCGCGATCGTCGACGTGCGGGTCGTGAGAAACATCGTGCCGTTGTGCACGATCGGATTGGTCTGGAAGTTGTCGAGCTCGCCGACCTGGAAGATGCACGCGGGCACGAGCCGCGACGCGTTGGCCACTGTGATTTGATCGAGCGGCGAGAATCGCGAACCGCTGTAGTCGTGGTTGTGCACGAGCCAATCCGACGAGGCCGCCGCGGCGTTGAGCGCCGTCTGATCGGGTCCGCCCGGGGCCGGCGCAGCAGACGCCGCGCCCGGGATGAACTCCGGCGCATCGACGCGCGCCGATGTCGCGGCCGGCGCGAGCTCGAGATGCAGTTCGCGCAATGCCGCGGTCGACATCGTCAGCGGCGACGCGCCGGACGGATAGCCGTTCGCGCTGAGGATGTACGCGAACACGTCGAGGCGCTCGTCCGCGGTCAACGCGTTCGATTGCCGCGGCGGCATCGTCGTGCGCATGACGAAGAAGAGATCGTCCAGGGTGACGCGCGGGTCACGCCAGCTGCGCGCGAACGCGGGACCGGTGAGCGGCGGCGCCGTGCCGCCGGTCAACGCGCGTCCGTGGCAGCTCGCACACGTGCGCAGGTACGCTTGCTCGCCGCTCTTCACCTGCGCGTCGGTGAACAATGCCGGCCGTGTGGTCGGAGCGCCCGATCGATTCTGAGCCGCGTGGACCGATGCGATGAGGACGACCGTGCCGAGGACGCCGAGTCCAGGGACAGGATTCCGGCGCATATGCGGCCTCCGTGCTGTCGATGTGAACGAGCCGCGCCATCCTAACCGATTTCGCTGGACTTGCCGAACGATGCTGCGGACGCGGTGCAACAGCCGGTTTCCGACCGACGGCGATCCGTGCGCCCTCGTCGATTGCGTACGACATCAGCTTCGATCGATCGTAGCGATCCTCGTGCACGAACTCGTACAGCTTGCGCCGATGGCTGCCGCTGAGCGGCTGCTTCGGGTAGCCGACCGGGATGATCGTGTGGACGTGAGGACCGCCAGCACGTCGATGACCGCCTTGAACGGCTCCTGGATGTGAATCGCGGCCCACTGCGAGGCGAGGCCGAGCGACGCTTCACCGGGGGGCCGTCACTAGCACTCGATTTCGTCGTCTGAGGGAAGCATTCCTGGACTTCATTCGATGTGCCTTGCGACCAGGCCGACGGCAACCGCCCCCTCTGTCTGTCGTTTGTCGGCACTCACGAATGGTCAGGCCCGGTAGCGATACGCGAACAGCGAACAGTTGCGCTGAAGCGACGTGAATAGCATCAAGAGCCCGAATGGCGTGAACCTCGTTCCGCACCACAGGCAGTACGCTACCATCCGGCTGGGCCGCTCGCGGCCGGATCGGCGCGGCCGGACCAATTTAGCCGCATTCGCTGTGGGGCTGTCCCTGGTGGACGGACCTACAGCAGCAGCGCCGTCTCTAGCGGATTCTGCAGCAGGTCACCGAAACGCCGGGAGCACGAGGATGATGAGAGCATTGAAGATTGGCTTGCTGGTGGTCGGCGCCATCGTGGTCGGGACACTCTTGACGCTGCGCGTGACCGGACTGGAGCCCGCATACGTCGATCCCACTAGTGAAGAGTTCGCCAAAAGCGGCCGGACTACCAGACCGGGATTGTGGCTGACCGGGGAGGTCGTCCATGAGCCCGTGACAAATTGGGACTGGGTGAACAAGGTCAATGACCCAATCCGCAAGAACACGATCATGCTCGAGACTCGTACCTTGTACGGCATCCCCCACTCAGTGACGATCAACATCATCGGACGTGGCGACAAACTCTACGTGCAGGGAAGCGAACGAGATTTCAGATTGCAGAAGACCTTCCCGCATTCCAAGGCGTGGTGGGCCAACGTCGAGCGCGATCCGCGCGTGCGCATGAAGATCGGCGGAAAGATCTATGAAATGACGCTCGTATTGATCCACGACCGTGCCGAGGTTGCACAATTGCAAAGAGGAAGAGACCCCGTCACGAAAGAGATTGGTGCCGACGGGAAAGAACACGTCACACAGGTGACGCACTGGTGGCGCGTTTACCAGCGAAACATTCCAGAATACGGGAACGGCTCGGCGGTCACGACATCCGATAAGGCGATTTCACGAGAATGGCGCGCGGGTGGGCGAAGCCGCGGCTGACCGCCCGGCCGAGCGCTATACGCGCGCGCCACTCGATCAGCCGCGACAGTGCGACGAGTAAGATCCGAGTCGCATCATCGGCACGACGTGCTTCACCTGGCGCGCCACGTACAACGCCCGCTGCTTCCTCCTGTTTGAGATCGATCCTGCGCTGTCTTCGCCGCCCTGGCGTTCATTCAATAGAAATGCACGCCGTCGTCCGAGGTCACAATGTTGATCTTCTGATCGTACGTCCACGCGACGTAGAGCAGGTTGTCCCAGACGGCGAGGGCCGGTGCTCCCGAAGCGCTACCGATAGAGACTGGTTGACCGGTGCTGAAGGTGCCGTCCACGGATGACCAGATTTGAACGGCGCCGCCGTCCAGCCACGCGAGGTAGAGAGAGCCCTGGAACACGACCGCTGCGGGTGTCGCACTGGTCGATTGATTGAGCGCGTGATTCGACACCGTGCCTGGATTGAACGTCCCCGACGCCGAGTACGCGACATTGAGCGTATTCCCGTTGGTGGCGTCGGTCCACACCAGAAAAAGTGCATTGTTGAACGCGACCAGGGCAGGACCAGTGTTGCTCATTCCGGCAACCGTCTGCGAACCGCCATCGTCGAACTGACCCGACGGCGACCACGAGATCGCGATGTAATTGTTATTGCTCTGGTCGGCCCACGCGACGTAGAGGTAGGCGTCGAGCTGACTCGGCTGCGTGAAGGTCGCGAGCGCGGGACTGAACTTGCTGGCGATGGCGAGCTTGTGCGTGATGCCGTTCTTCAGCGCGTTGTCGACCATCTGCATCGGAAGAAGATTGATCTTCGGCCCGCTCGATCCCGTTCCGGTCCATGCGACGTACACCAGGTCCTCCCCGGATCCCGGCGGCGAGAAGACCGTCAGCGCCAGGCTGTTGTTGGTGGTCTCCGACGGATTGTTGTTCTTGATTCCGCCAAACGCGCCGCTACTGGTGGGCCACACGTTCAGCTCCTGGTTTTCGCCGGTCCAGCCGACGAGGAGCCAGTCATCGGATGCCGCCAGCGCCGGGCCGAGCTTGGTGGTCTGTCCCGGCACGACGGTCTGTGGCAGCGTGCCGGGCCCGGCCGCCCACATCTTTTGTTGCAACGGCGTGTCGGCGCCGGTCTCGGTTCTCGGCAGCAGCTGGCCGAAGAAGCCCGTGAGGCTGCTCATATTATCAGTCACGAATGTTGCCCAGCCGGCCGGCAACCCGGCTGCTGCAACGGCGTTCGTCAACCCGGAGGCGACATTCTGCTGATATGTCGGTCCCCACTGACCGAGGAAGCCGTTCCAGGCCGGGCTATCGAAATCCTTGATCGTGTCATCCGCGATGATCACGAGGCCCTGGCTCGTATCCCACTGCTCTCCTCCATCCAGCGTCCACTCGAGCAGTGAAACCCCCATCTCGCCGATCCCGTACAGGCTCTCCATCTGGTCGAACTGCCCGGCGTCTGGAAAGCACGAATGGGTGTTGCGCGCCGAGTAGACGATCGGGACTCCGTTCGTCGTGGTGTTGAACTCACCCGGCATGCACCAGATCCCGCTGTTATGCTGACCGTAGAAGACACCGACGATCCTGCCCGTCGGGCTGATGCGAATGGTGAGCGTCTTCCAGTCGCCCTGGTGCTCGCCGACGCCCTGATACGTCGGCTGCGACCGCGGCTCCGTGCTCACGGGAACGATCCAGTCCCCGTGCAGATCGAACAGTGGGCCCTCACCGAAGGGGACGGTCGGTCCCTTCAACCGCAGCGTGGAACGGCCGCGCACCGCGTAATAGAACCAGTACTGAAGATCGTAGGTCGCGTTCGACCCGCTCTGGCCGGGCGTTGGCATCACGTGAACGTAGGCGACGGCGCCTGGCAGATTGCCGCTGCGGACGGGTGAACTCGCGGTGGGATCCGGGATCTGCAGGTAGCCCGACTGTTTGTTCAATTGGTCTTCGCTGATCGGCGGCTGATCGGTCGTGCCGTTCGACGCGAAGTCCACGTTGTCGAGATACCAATCGACGGCGCACGGGTCGTACACCGGGTCACCGTTCGCCGCGTAGGGAAACAGATTGATCAGGGGCGCGTATTGTCGTGCAAACTGTTCGAGCTCGGTGGACGTCATATTGGCCTCCGTGCGGGTTTTCAGCTGTTTTTCGAGTCGTCGACTGCCGGTTCGGCGCTTCACGGCATGTCGCCCACTGTGCGCGCCAGCGGCGTAAAATGTCGTTCTCGGACAGCAAAGAGTTACAGCCCGCTTTGCAAGGGGCCTTCGGTGGACGCAGGCAAGACGAGGCCATCCGCACCGGTGTACGAGTTCGGTCCGTTCCGACTCGACAGCTTGCGCCGGACTCTCGAACGCGGAGCCGAGGCGTTGCCGGTTACGTCGAAAATGTTCGACATGCTGCTCGCGCTCGTCGAGAGCCGCGGGCTCACGCTCGGGAAAGACGAGTTGCTGCAGACGGTCTGGCCCGACGCGGTCGTCGAAGAAAAAAACCTCGCCGTCAACATCTCGGCGCTGAGAAAAATCCTGGGCGAGAATCCAGCCGAGCATCGCTACATCGTGACGGTGCCGGGACAGGGGTATCGCTTCGTCGCGGCGGTGACGATTGCGAGCGACCAGGGCGAGGAGCCGCGCACGCCCGCGGCCGGACGTTCGTCTGGCGGGCCGACGCCGTCGGCGATCAGAGTGGTGATCGCCGACGACCACCCAATCTTGCTTCGCGGCCTGAGGCAAGCGGTGGAACTGGATCCATACCTGCTGGTCGTAGCCGAGGCCGATGGCGGCGCCAGCGCGATCCTTCAGATCGCCGCCAAGCGGCCGGACGTCGCCGTCGTCGACATCGACATGCCCGGGACCGACGGGTTGGAAGTGGTGCGAGAGCTGGCGCGGCGCGGTGTTCAGGTGCCGACCGTCTTCCTCACGATGCACGACCGCGAGGATCTGTTCAACGACGCGATGGACCTGGGCGTCAAGGGTTACGTGCTCAAGGACAGCCTCGTCGACGAGATCGTCGACGGCATCAGGACGGTGGCGGCGGGCCGCCACTACGTCAGCCCGTCTCTATCGTCTTATCTCGTGAATCGCGGTGTCCGGACCGCATCGCTCCGGTGCAGAACGCCGGGCCCCGGAGACCTGACGCCGGTCGAACAGCGAATCCTGAGCATGATTGCCGAGGACAAATCCAGCAAAGACATCGCCGACCAGCTGTGCATCCACTACCGGACAGTCGAGAATCATCGGACGACCATCTGCGCGAAGCTGGGCATCCACGGCAGCAACGCTCTCCTGAGATATGCGTTGCAGCATCGCGACGACCTAGGGCGGCGCCCGGTGCGCACGCGCGCGCGCTGAATCAGTCGGTGGCTCGTATGGCGTTCCGTCCTATGTGGAAACACACCGGGTGAGTGTGGAGGCGCATGAGCGAAGTTCGCAGCGGAAAAGCCAGCCCTCCCGGCAGGTGAGCGGCACGCAGGCACATGCGGAAGCCAGCGCTCTCGGCGGCGGCGTGCATCCTCGGCATCGCCGTCTTCCATCAGACGGCTCACGCGCAGTATCGCTTCGACAACTGGAACACCGATAACGGCCTGCCGCAGAACTCCGTCGAGTCGATGGTTCAGACTCGCGACGGGTACCTCTGGTTGACGACGCGCGACGGGCTCGTGCGCTACGACGGCGTGCGCTTCACGGCCTTCACCAAGAACACCGCGAAGGGGCTCACCACCAGCCGCTTCTACACGCTGTTCGAAGACAGCCGCGGCGTCCTCTGGATCGGGACCGATGATCGCGGCGTCGTGCGGTACGACGGCGGCGAGTTCACCACGCTGGGCAGGGAGACAGGACTTCCGGATCAGTGGGTCTGGGCGATGCGCGAGGATGATGAAGGCCGGCTCCTCGTCGTGACCGAACGGACGATCATGCGCCTCGAGGGCGGCAGATTCGCGCCGGTGGCATCCGAGCTCGCGGCTCCGGGCTGGCGCCCCCAACCACGCGGCGGCCTGTCGTTCGTCGACAACGCTGGCGTGCGCGTCTTCGATCGCGGCCATTTCGTGCTGCGGCCTCTCCCCGAGGACCTGTCGGCGAACGACGTGACGCAGTTCTATGAGGATCAGCACCGCACGGTCTGGGTCGTGGCCGGGAGCACGCGGCTGCTCCGCTACACCGCGGACGGGGTGACGGAGTACAGCCTGCGAGGCCTGCCCGATCCGCCGGTGAGCGCGGTGCTGCAGGACAGGAGCGGCGGGATCTGGATCGGCACATCGCTCGGCGGCCTGTCGCTGCTCAAAGACGGCAAACTCGCCACCGTTCGTGCCGGGCGGGGCACGAGCGGCAGCCGCATTGTGAGCATGCTCGAGGACCGTGAAGGCGGGTTGTGGCTGGGCACGATCAACGAAGGGCTCTTCCGGATGTCGCGGCAGGCGATCACCGTTCTTGGTCAGACGGCCGGACTGTCGGAGCCGAACGTCTACCCCCTCCTGCAGGATCGCGGCGGCGTCATCTGGGTTGGAACCTGGGGTCGAGGACTCTTTCGCTACGCGGACGGCCGCTTCACCGCCGCTGCCGGCCAGGGGCCGCTCCTCTCGAATGCCTCCGTCACCGCGCTTCTCGAAGATCGAGATGGAAACCTGTGGGTGGGTACCAACGGCTCGGGCGTCTTCCGGCTGCGGAACGGCCGGCTCACGAGGTTCGGGAAAGCGGACGGGCTGGGCGACAACGCCGCGATCTGCATCCTCGAAGATCGCGCAGGCAGCCTCTGGTTCGGAACGCGCGAAGGCCTCACCAACTACCGCGACGGCGTGTTCACCGCGTTCACCACCCGTGACGGGCTGCCGCACAACAAAGTCCGCGTGCTCTACGAGTCGCGCGACGGCGTGCTGTGGATCGGGACGCTCGGCGGCCTGGCGCGATTCTCAAACGGCGTGTTCAGGACGCTGACCGACGCGACCGGGTTCGCTGGCGATCACGTGCGGACGATCCATGAGGATGCCGACGGCGTGATCTGGGTTGGCACGTACGACGGTGGATTGATCCGGTTCGAGAACGGACGGCTCTCCCGCATCACCACACGCGATGGTCTTTCGAACAACGGCGTGTTCCAGATACTCGAAGACGACAATGGGTACTTCTGGATGGGTAGCAACCTCGGCATCTCCCGCGTGAGCCGTCGTGAGCTCAACGAATTCGCGCGCGGACACCGCCGCGCGGTCGCAGCGCTCGCCTACGGCAAAGGCGACGGGCTGCTGACGCTCGAGTGCAACGGCGGCGCCTGGCCGAGCGGCATTCGAACGCGCAGCGGCCAGCTCTGGATTCCAACCCAGCAGGGAGTCGCGGTGATCGATCCGCGAGCGATCAGCTTCAACCGCCTCGCGCCGCCGGTCGTCATCGAATCGGTCCTGCGCGACGGCGAGGCGCTCGGCCGCGTCGACGCCGTGCATCTTCCACCTGATCGCCACGACCTGCAGATCCAGTACACCGGTCTCAGCTTCGTGCGGCCCGAGTACGTGCGCTTCCGCGTCCGGCTGGATGGTCTCGATCCCGACTGGCATGACGTCGGGACGCGCCGCGTGGCCTACTACCCGCAGCTTGGGCCCGGCAGCTACACGTTTCGGGTACAAGCCGCCAACAGCGACGGCGTCTGGAGCGAGCAGGTGACCGCGCTCGCGATTGTCGTCGCGGCCCCGTTCTGGCGCACGTGGTGGTTCACCCTGATGACGCTGTCGATCGTCACGGGACTTGCCGTCCTCGCCGTCGAGCACCGGATCGCGCGGCTCCGCCGGCGTCAGGCGGAGCAGGACGCGTTCTCGCGTCAGCTGATCGAGACGCAGGAGAAGGAGCGCAGCCGGATCGCCGCGGAACTGCACGATGGCCTCGGGCAGACGCTCGCCGTGTTGCGCAACCAGGCGCTGGTCGGCCTGAAGTCGCCCGAGAACCACTCACGCGCGCTGGAGCAGTTGGCGGAAATCGCGAAGGGCGCGCTCGGTGCGATCGGGGAGGTGCGCGCGATCGCCTACGACCTGCGACCGCTGCAGATCGATCGGCTGGGGCTGACCGGAGCCGTCGAGACCATGATGACGACGGTGGCCCAGTCGAGCAATGTCGAGATGACCGCCTCGATCGATTCCGTGGATGGCGCGCTTCCCTACGACGCGCAGATTCTCGTCTACCGGATCGTGCAGGAGTGCCTCAGCAACATCGTGAAACACTCGGCGGCCACGAGCGCACGCATCGCGCTTCGCGCTGAGCGGGACTGGATCCGTGTCGAGGTAACCGACAATGGCAAAGGGTTCAGCGCGGCTACGCTCGAACGGCCTGGACATTCCGGGCGCGGCTTCGGTCTGTTGGGTATCGCGGAGCGCGCGCGCATCCTCCGCGCGAAGCTGACGGTGACCTCCGAGCCCGGCAAGGGCACGTCGGTGTCGATTGAGGTGCCAGTGACCGCGGATACGCAACGACGCCGGTAACGAAGACGCGCGCCGTCAGGGCGCTGTTGCTGTGCCGCCGTCAAGAACATCGTTTGCTTCGCCGACGCGATCCGAGCGGATGTAGGCGCCGGCCAGGTTGCGATATGCCGCCTCTGCGCGAGGTCCAAGGCTATTCGTATTTCAACGCCCTCATCGGGTCCACTCGTGACGCATGGTGCGCCGGGATGAAACCGGCGCATAACGCGACCAGCGCGAGCGCAACGGCCGAGAGCGCCAGCACCGCCGGATCGGCACCGGTCATCTGGAACAGAATCGACTGCGCCCCCATCCCGACGGCGAGTGCGCCGGCGAGGCCCACGAGCGCGCCCACGAGCGTCATGATCGCCACCTGACGCAGCACCATGCCGCGAACATGGCCGGGCGCGGCTCCAAGCGCCATGCGGAGGCCGATTTCGCGCGTGCGCTGTGCGACGGTATAGGCGAGGACGCCGTAGAGACCGATCGCCGCGAGTAGCGTCGCCAGAAGCGCGAATGCCGCCGAAAGCGTAGTCATCATGCGATCGAGAAACGTGTTGTTGCGCACCTGCTCGGGAAGGGTCTCGAGCTCCTCGATGGGTAGATTCGGATCCAGCCGCTTCACGACGGCTGTGATCGCCGACGCCGTCTGCGCGAAATCACTGGATGTCCGCACGTAGACGTGCATCCCGCCTGGCTCCCTGTCCTGCCGATACGGCACGAAGAATTGCGGCGGCACCTTCTGCTTCACTTCGCTGTACTTCGCATCCTCGACGACTCCGACGATCGCCGTGTCGAGTTTGCTCCGGTAGCCGTCTCCCGGCGCCCATCCCATGAACTTGCCGACGGCGTCGTTGCCCAGCCCGAACTTCTTTGCGAACGTCTGGTTGACGAGGGCGACTTTCGCGGAGTTCACGGTGTCGGCATCCGTGAACTCGCGTCCGGCGATGAGCGGGATGCCGAGCGCGGAGAAGTAGCCCGGACCAACTTTGTTGTAGTGGGAGTTGCTGTCCGTGTCTGGTCCGGCCTTGAACCCTTGTACGGCGACATCTCTTTGCCGGTTGTGGCCAGCCAGAATCGCCACGTTCGACACGGTCACGGCGGTCACGCCCGGCGCTGCCCGAAGCTCGTCTTCGAGGCGCTGGAAGAACAGACGGGTACGGTCGAACGAGTAGCCGTTCAGGTCGGGCGACAGGCCGAACGTGGCAACGTGATCGACCTTGAATCCGAGATCCACCCGGCTGACGTTCAGCAGGCTCTTCACAAAGAAACCCGACGAGGCGAGCAGCATCATGGCGAGCCCGATCTGCGACGTGGCGAGCAGCAGCCGGACGCGCGCGGCGCCTTTCCCGCCGGACGGCTGGCCAGCCTGGTTCTTGAGCGTCGAGACGAGGTCCGGCCGCGTGCTGTGGAGCGCGGGGAAGAGCCCGAAGAGCAGGCCCGTGGCGAACGTCAGGCCGAGTCCGAACAGGATGACGGTGCCGCTCATGCTGAATGTGATCGTGTGCTGCACTTCGGGCGGCAGCAGCGAGATGACGAGCACGAGCGTCCAGCGTGCGACGACCATGCCGGCAATTCCGCCGAGGACCGCGAGCAGTAGCGATTCGGTGAGGAGCTGTCCGATTACGCGCGCCCGGCTCGCGCCGATCGAGAGCCGGATGGCGATCTCTCCGGCGCGCGCGGCCGATCGCACCAGCAGCAGGTTTGCGATGTTGGCGCAGGCGATGATCAGCACGAACGCCGTGACACCAAGCAGCAGGCGGAGCGGCGTCTTCGCCTCGTCGGGAACCGAGCTCTGGCCGCGACCGCCCGGCGCGAGGAGGATGGGCTTCGCGCGAAAGCGCGCCATCGTCTGCGCGCTGATGTCCTTCTGCAGCGGCGCTTCGACATCATTGATGATGGCGTGATACTGCGTGCCGAGTGACGCGCGCGCGGCTTCGATTGTGACCCCCGGCCGCAGGCGCGCGAAGAGGTACGCCCAATAGTCGGTCCGCAGCGACCAACCAGTGTCGGTGTCCAGCACCGAGCGCAGCGTGATCGGGACGAACACCACAGGACGCATCCCGATCGTCGTGCCATCGAAGCCCTTCGGCGCGACCCCGACGATCGTGAGGCTCTGGCCGTTGACGATGACCTGTTTGTTGAGGATCGTTGGATCGAGCCCAAATCGCGACGACCAGTAGTTGTAGCTGAGCACGACAACCCGCGACTCGCCGACGATGTTGTCGTCATTCGAATTGAGCAGTCGGCCAAGCGCCGGCTGCAGTTCCAGCACCGGAAAATAACTGCCAGACACGAGCAGGCCCTCGCCGCTCGAAGTCTGCGCCTCGTAAGCGAAGTTTGCGCCGAAGCCGACGTGCGCCGCGATGTCCGTGAAGACGGTTTGGGTCTTCTGCAGGTCGCGGAACATGGCATAGCTGAAGACGACCTCGCAGCCGCCCGCGCGGCCGCAGCTCCCGAAGCCGGGCTTCGGGCCGGGCGCGCTCAAGTTCACGAGTTCCGACGGATCGGGAACCGCGACCGACTGCAGCAGCACTCGATGGAACACTGAAAAGATTCCTGCGGTCGCGCCAATGCCGAGCGCGAGCGAGACGATGGCGACGGCGGTGACGAAGGGAGTTCTGAAAAGCGTGCGGAAGGCGAAAGTGAGATTGCGCATCAAGGCGTTGGACGAGCCAAGGTACTGCGGCGTTTACCGGCCCGGGCGTAACCCGCTCGGCCTGGCTCGCCGCACTGGACGATGTCCGCAGCTGGCTCATCAGCGCAGCGGCCGTGCCCGTCTACGAACGAGGCAGGCGAAGGAACCGTGCGGCGTTGTTATAGAAGTACCCGTCGTGCTCACCGACACGCCACGCGCGCGCGACGCTGGACTACCCGATCGGGCAGGCGCCAGCGAGTCAGTGATTTCGACGGTATTCGTCGATTATCCGGAAATGCGGCGAAGGCGGCCCGGTCGCGCGATCGGTCGAGGTCTCTGAAGCGGCAGCGCCTCCGCTCCGGCACGTGTCCACGCGGCGAAGCTGCTGCCCGTTCGCGGCGTCACGAACGTGCTCGACCGCGCGCGGCGCTGGCGATCCGATCCCGCGTTCAAGCGCGTCCAGCGGCGACAGTTCACCCGCGAGAATCCTGACGGTCGACGACCGATCGATGCGCGCTTCCGCGCGTCCGCATGCGTCCGATCGCGCGACGACGATGAACTCGACGCCAGCGCATTCGCGGACTTCGACCCGGTGCCCGCGGCGCTCGAGGTCCCCGTTCTCAGTGTCGAAGCGATGCACGACGTCGAAAACTGCGTCGTCTCGTGCCGCCGAAGTGGAGGCCGGCACGGTGAGCGGGCGCTCGGTCGAGTCGAGCTGCGCGATCAACGACTCGATCCCGCTCAGCACCGACGGCCATCGCCGCGCTTCCCGGTCGTCCTCGATGCGACTCAGACGCGTGTGGAGTTCGCGCCAGATCTCGGCGAATGCTCTGGCCGCGGTCGAGTGCGCGGCGTCGACCGCGATCGGCATGCGGCGCGCGGCAATCTGTTCGACGACGCTGGCATACGGAATCTCGGCGGAGAGGAAGAGCTCGCGATGCTCCGCGGCCAGCTCACAGGCCAGCCGATGCGACGATCTGCGGCGGTCCACCATGTTGAACACCGCCGCCAGCGACGATCGCGATCCTGACCATTCCGCCTGCCTGACCAGTTCCGCCACCATCCTGAGCGATAGCACCGTCGGAATCGCGGGAACGACGATGGCGTCGGCGGCCGCGAGGATGGCCTCGGCCAGCCGCGAGAAACCTGCCGGGCAGTCGAGGAAGACGAAGTCGAAATCCTCACCGATCGTTGCGAGCAGCGAGGTCAAGACACGTCCCGGGTTGCCCAGGGCGCCGAGCAGGCGATCGAGCTTGTGGTAGGCGAAGTCTGCCGGCAGCAGATACAGGTTGTCGTAATCGGTCTGCTTGATGGCAGCGTAGAGCGCCTCACCGTTCTCGAGACTCCGTTTCGTGAACTCCGGGACGTGCGGCCGTATGCGGAACGCGAAAGTGGCCGCCGCCTGGGGGTCGAGGTCCCACAGCAGAACCCGCCGACGCGGTTCAGCCGCAAGATACGACAGATTGACAGCAGTCGTCGTCTTCCCGACGCCACCCTTCAAGTTGTAGATCGCGATGCTTCTCATCACCTGCGTGTCGCGGGCTCCGGCAGGGTGAAAGCGCGCTTGCAAGCCTTCTGTACCTCTCGGTCACGGAACTGTGAGAGTGTCTCGGCCACGTCTTCTCTCGAGTTTTCGCGGCGCTGACGACATCGTTCCGCCAGCCGGCCAAGGGTGAGCAGCGCGCTGGAAGGGCTGCCGGCTGCGCAGACGGCGCGGCCGCACTCAACGAGCAGCGTCTCCTGCACGTGCGCATCGTTGAAGTCTCCGAGCGCGCGCTGCAGTTTCTTGAGCGCAGCGAGAATGCACTTGACGTCGGCTGGGCGATAACAGGCTGAGGCGGCGTCGACGAGATAGCGAAGCTTCTTCGCATCGATGCGGATATCGTGAAATCGCTCGACAGCAGTCCGCTCGTCGACAGCCTTGGCGTTTCTGGCGATCCGTTTGCTCAGCCGCCGCGCGCGTCGCGCGACTGCTGTGGCCAGCGGATCATGGGCATTCTCGGCCTGAGGGGCGGACGGCAACGGAGATTCGAGGAAGGCCTTCCAATCTGCAAGCAGCCGTTGATACCGCGTGCTGTCCAACGCCTCGACCAGCCGATCGTATTCCCGCTGTTGTGTCCCGCCGAGGAACGTAATGAGCGCATTCATGTCGTCTGCGTCGAATTCTCCGCACTGTGCTCTGAGCGACAGCACCAGCACGTCCCGGTCTCGCGGAGGTCCGGTCAGACGACCGATCCACGAGAACTCGCCGGCGAAGTGTTCGACGATGTCAGCTCGAAACACGCCACGGATTTGCCCGAGCAGCGAGCGGGCGCGCCTGATCGCGACGCGGAAGTCGTGCAGAAATTCACTGTCGACGTTCCCGCGGACGCCGGGTTCGTTGGCCGCGAGGTTCTCGAGCAGTGCGAGGTGGATCTGCCTCGCCCCGACGTCGGCGCGCACTGCCGGATCCAGAGTGAGCCTGGGCGACGAAAGATCGCGGGGCTCTGATGCGCCGACCTGCCGAAGGATCGCCGCGACCGGTCCTTCCGGACATCGCTGAATCCCCGGGCGGCTCGCGATCACCGGCACCAGCCGCTCGTATTCGTCTTCGTATCCGCGCAGCGCAGTCAGCGTGAGCATCGCGGGCCATGGTCGCCAATCGCCGTGGGCCGTCGGAAGCCGGGCATGCCCGCTGGCGATTCGAAGGCGGGCCACTGCCTTTCCGCGATCGTCGAGCATCTCGAGGACGGAACCCTGCTCCTCCGCCTCCGCCTGGGCCAGCAGCCGCCGCGGACCGACGATGGACGCGACCTCCTCCTTCAGCGGACCTTCGGGCAAATCCCAGGCGAAGCTCACCGGGCTGGTCATCCGGATGGCGAAACGATCGCTCCCCGCGAGCGTCAGCCATTTCACCGTGGATGCGCTGTCCGCGTCAGCCCGCGTGAGACACGCGCCCGCCTGACGCAGGCGTCCATCAAACGTGTCCAGTACGGTAAACCGGTGCCTGTCGATTGAACGTCGGCGCGTGGGCAGGAGCGTCAGGAGATTCCTGGTGATTGCCTCGGTCGTGAGCTCGCCCGGCACAACGTACGCAGATTCCCGGGGGATAGACGGCGCGGCGTTCATGGCGTCCCGACTCCTTCAGGCGTCAATTTCCTCTGCCCGCCTCGAGACGATGGACGAGCGGCTGCAACTCTTCCCGCAGAAACTCGACGGCATCTTCCACACGCATCCAGCGCCGTCGGCGGATCTTGTCTTCGAGCCAGTGCTCGAGCTCTCTCGTCACCCGCATGAAGTAGACATCCACGCGGCGGAGGCTGTTGCCTTTCGCGTGCTGATAGCGGCCGACCGGTCTACGCGCGACGACACCTCGGAGGCCGGCTTCCTCTTCGGCCTCACGGATTGCCGCTTCACGCGGAAGCTCGCCAACGTCAACTGAACCCTTGGGAAGAATCCAACGCTTGCCGGTCGAGGTCGTTATCAGCGCGACCTCGACGCGCTCCTTCCTGATTCGATACGGGATCACAGCCGCCTGGTGCTGTACACGCGCCATCGATCCTCCCGGCACAACGGTTCAGGAGCCTGTGCGCAGCCGATCTGTCGTCTGTGAACGCGTTCCGGGTTGCTCGGGAGACCGTACCAAATTGCCGGTCGCAGTACAAGGCGCGATTTGAAATGTCGGAGTGTCGGGTCGATTCGACCTACATGGTGGGACGCATGGGCCCGCACGCATCAGCCGGGCTGTCGTCGAGGAGCGGCAGCGCCCAACGGTTCGACGCCCACGAACAGAATCTCCTTGGCGGCCGCCACTCCGATGCCATCGAGAAGAAGCGACTCGCCGACGTTCGGGAGCGCCTCGCGGTCGAGACGCGCGCCAAGAGCCGTCGCGACGTGGCTGTCCAGTCCGTAGAGCTGCTGAGCGAACTTGAGCGCCAACACGTCAGCCGGCGTGGCGAGCACGTTGCTCAGCGTGACCTGAATGCGGATCGGCACGTCCCCCACTCCTTCCGGGCATCGCCCACCGCGTCATCTGCTCCGACGTGACCGAAATCGATTCCGCCGCGGAGTATAATCGCGCGCTCGCCGATCGTCCCGAGGAGCGGTCATATGCTGCGCCGTACCTTCGCGCCAGCCCTCGCGATCGTTCTCGCCGGCGGGGGGGCCTCACCGCAACC
>Ga0066903_100001326_pt1 | contig 17852 bp, 21 predicted proteins | sample PanSoiMetaGPlot1_FD_67491 | JGI IMG/M metagenome (GOLD analysis project Ga0066903, IMG submission 67491) | Tropical forest soil microbial communities from Panama analyzed to predict greenhouse gas emissions - Panama Soil - Plot 1 (version 2) | ecosystem: Environmental > Terrestrial > Soil >... | reverse complement strand
GAGGTGCCAGCGCGCCGTCATCGAGTGTCCGCTCGCGGCGAGCACGGCCATCCCCGCCGCGAAGGTGAGCCAGAAGCCGACGGCGATCGCGACCAGGCGGAGCCGCGACAGGATGGCGAAGCCGCCCGCGACGATCAGCGCGAGCGCGAGCGCGAGCCAGGGTGACATCGGCCCCCACCAGAAGTCGAGAGGCTCTGCCCGCGCCTTCCCGAGCGCGAGGAAGCAGAGGACGAGCCCGAAGTTCGACGGGTTGAAGAGGTGGCGTCCCCGGAACCTGATCAGGTGCTTGGAGAGGAGCGAGACGGCTGCCGTGCTGGCGAAGATCCACCAGCCGTGCATGCTCCACCAGTCGCCGTGCTGCGTTCCGGGGACCCGCAGGATGAACGCGACCCCGTTTCCGGTCAGGAGCGCGCTCGCGGGCCACATGAGCACGCGGCTGCGGAAGAAGGCGATCGCGACCTCGAGCACCGCGCAGGTGCCAAGGGAGACGAGGATCTGGGCGATCGAGAGGCTGAAGCCGAACGCCGTCTGACCGAGAACCTGCAGCGTGATGATCACCGCCGCCAGGTGCAGGCGCGGATCGCGGAGGCTCGGCAGCAGGACCGGGTAGGGCGTGCCGCGGATCGTCAGCACCGGCCGGCCGGCGATGGCGGGCGCGCTCATGAAGGGCTCATCGTAACTTCGCTCCGCGCGGTCCGATGGCCCGCGGCAGGGCGCTCGCTGTGCTCGAATACCTGCTCATGGCGATTTCGACGACCCGCTACGAGGCCCTGGTCGACCGCCTGCGGGAGGCCGCGCAGCCCGACCGCGTGCCGCCGGCGGGCCTCGAGGGCTACCTCGAGAAGGTGCGCCGGAACGCGTACCTCGTGACCGACGACGACGTCCAGGCGCTCGAGGACGCCGGGTTCTCGGAGGACGTCATCTTCGAGAACACCGTGAGCGTCGCCGTCGCCGTCGGCCTCGAGCGGCTTGCCGTCGGCCTCGAGGTCGTCCCGTGAGGCTGCGCTGCCTCGAGGAGGGACACGAACGGGTCGAGGCCGAGCTGCTCGACTTCATGCGCGCTCAGCGCGGGGTCGAGCCACCGGATGTCCTGAAGACGCTCCACTACCGCCCTGAGATCTTCGGCCGCCCGTTCTCCGACACGCTCGAGCTCGCGATGCACGGCCCCTCGGACTGGAGCGTCGGAGAGCGCGAGCTCTTCGCCGCCTTCGTCTCGTCGCTCAACCAGTGCCCGTTCTGAACGGGCTCGCACGGCGCGGTCGCGTCGTACGCGCTCGGAAGAGAGGTCTGGGAGGCGGTGCGGAGCGACTGGCGGACGGCGCCGGTGGCCCAGCCCCTGCTGGCGACGCTCGGCTTCCTGGCGAAGCTGACGCTCGAGCCGGACGCCCTGATCGAGCGTGACGCCGAAGCGGTTCTCGCCAGCGGGGTGAGCAGGGACGCGCTCGTCGATGCCATCCATATCGCCGCTCTCTTCAACATGATCGTGCGGCTCGCCGACTCCTTCGGCTGGCACGTGCCCTCGGACGAGCAACTCGCCGCGCGCGCGGAGATGCGGCTCGGCTCGAGCTACGCCCTGCTCACCCCCGCCGCCATCGCCGGCTGAGGGCGGCGCTGGCGAGGCCGGCCGCGTCAGACTCCGGCGGTGCGGGCCCGACGACTTCTCCCGACGCGCGTCCGGCGCTTCTACCGCGGAGGCGCCTTGCTGGGCCGCCTACGGGGGGAGCCGGAGCAGGACGCGTACCTACCCGAGGACTGGGTGGGCTCGACGACGGTGGCACGCAACACGTTTCTCACTCCGGCGCCGGCGAAGCCGGCACCTCCGCTCTTCGCCGGCTCCGTCGAGCCTACGCCGGATTCCGACGATCCCGAGGAAGGCCTCTCCCGGGTCGCGGATGGCACTCTGCTCCGCGACGTGATCGCCGCCGACCCCGTCGCCTGGCTGGGCGAGGCGCACGTCGCCCGCTTCGGCCCCGAGACCGGCCTCCTCGTGAAGCTCCTCGACTCGGCGGAGCGGCTCCCCGTCCACGCGCACCCGGGCCGCGACTTCGCGCGGGCGGAGCTCGGCTCCGCGTTCGGGAAGACCGAGGCGTGGATCGTGGTGGACACGCGAGAGGGCGAGGGGACGGTCTGGGTCGGGCTGCGCGAGCCCGTGGAGAGCGCGGAGTACCTCGAGTGGATCGAGCGTCGGGACGTCGACCGGCTGCTCGGCTCGCTCAACGCGCTCTCGGTGCGCGCCGGCGACGTAGTCTACGTGCCCGGTGGCGTACCGCACGCGATCGGCGCCGGCCTCCTGCTCGTGGAGCTGCAGGAGCCCACCGATCTCTCGCTGCTCTGCGAGTGGCAGGGGTTTCCGATCCGGCCCGAGGACAGTCACCTCGGCCTCGGGTGGGATCGTGCCGTCGGCGCCCTCGACCTGAGCGCACACGAGCCGATCCGCGAGCTGCCGCCCGAGGCCGGGACGTTCTTCTGGGCTGACGCGGAACCGGAGGCGGCGGGACGGTTCGCGGTCGTGCTCGTGCTCGCCGGCGAGGGGGCGATCGGCGGTGAGCCGGCCAGGGCCGGTGACGCGTTCGCCCTCCCCGCGGCCGCAGGGGCCGTCGACGTCGAGGGCGAGCTCGACGTCCTCCGTTGCCTCGGCCCCGATCCGAGCCTGTAGTGGACGTCGTCTGCCTCGGGATCCTCGTCGCGGACGTGATCGCGCGCCCGGTCGACGCAGCCCCCTTCGCCGGCTCGCTCGGCCTCGTCGACGAGATCGAGGTGCACGCGGGAGGCTGTGCAGTGAACGCTGCGAGCGCGCTCGTCGCCCTCGGCCTCGGAGCGAGCATCGTCGGCAAGGTCGGCGACGACCTCTTCGGCGACTACCTCCTCGGCGTCCTCGACGAGCGCCGAGTCGCGCGGGACGGCGTGCTTCGCGACGAGCACGCGGGGACGTCGACCTCGGTGGTGCTCGTCGACTCGAGCGGCGAGCGCACGTTCCTCCACGTCCCCGGTGCGAACTCCGCCCTCACGGAGGGCGAGCTCGATCCGGAGCTGCTGTACGCCGGCCGGGCGCTCCACCTCGCGGGCGCTCTCGTCATGGAAGGACTGGACGGAGGCCCCTTCGCGCGCATCGCGGCGGACGCGCGGCGGCGCGGGATCATCACGAGCCTCGACACCGTATGGGACCCGACGGGCCGCTGGTCGCGACTCGAGCCCTGCCTGCCCCACTTGGACTACCTGCTGCCGAGCCTCGCCGAGGGACGGGCGCTCTCGGGGAGGACGGAGCCGCCGGAGGTCGCCGCATGGCTGCGCGCGCGGGGCGTTCGCAACGTCCTCCTGACGATGGGGGCCGACGGCTGCTACGTGGCCGGCGGGGGTTTCGAGGGGCGCGTGCCCGCTCCGCTGGTCGACGCCGTCGACGGCACCGGCGCGGGGGACGCGTTCGCTGCGGGCGTCCTCTACGGGGCGCTCCGCGGGCGGTCCCTCGAGAGCTGTGCGCGGCTCGGCTGCGCGGCCGGGGCGATCGCGTCCACCACGGTCGGCGCGGCGCTGGGCGGCAAGGGCGCCGCCGGCGTGCTCGAGCTCGCGAAGCTCACCTGACGCGGAAAGGGTGAGGAAGGGGCCGTCGCATCGAGTAGCGTCCGAGCATGCCGCTTCGCCTCGGCCTCCTCTCGACCGCACGCGTCAACGACGCGATCATCGCTGCCGCGGCCGAGCTCGCCGACGTCGAGATCGCCGCGGTCGCGAGCCGCGACGGGAATCGGGCTGCTGCGTACGCGAAGGAGCACTCGATCCCCACCGCGCACGGCTCCTATGACGACCTGCTCGTGGACAGCGGCGTCGACGCCGTCTACGTCTCGCTCCCGAACGGGATGCACCACGAGTGGACGATGCGGGCGCTCGACGCCCGCAAGCACGTCCTCTGCGAGAAGCCGTACACCCGCTGGGCACAGCAGGCGGAGGAGGCGTTCGAGCTGGCGCGGCACTCGGGCCTCGTGCTCACGGAGGCGTTCATGTACCGCCACCACCCGCAGGCGGCCAAGGTGAAGGAGCTCGTCGACCAGGGCGCCGTGGGGCAGGTGCAGCTCGTCCGCAGCAGCTTCTCGTTCGTGCTCCAGGACACGTCCGACATCCGGGCCGAGCCGGAGCTCGACGGCGGTGCCCTCATGGACCTCGGCTGCTACTGCATCTCGGGCTCGCGGTACCTCGTCGGCGAGCCGCTGCACGTGACGGGCGAGCAGATTCTCGGGCGGACGGGCGTGGACGTCTCCTTCCACGGGACGATGCGCATGACGGGCGACGTCGTCGCTCAGTTCGACTGCTCCTTCGCAAGGCCGCGCTACCAGCGGCTCGACGTCGTGGGCGACGAGGCGTTTCTCCTCGTCGACACGCCGTGGCGTGCGAGAGGGGAAGGCGAGCTGCTCCTGCGGCACGGCGAGCACCTCTCGCGCATCGAGGTTCCCGAGGCGGACGGCTACGTCGTCGAGCTCGAGAACTTCGTCGAGGCCGTTGCGGGAGCCGAGGAGCCACGTGTGTCGGCGTCGGATTCCATCGGCCAGGCACGCGTCATCGACGCGCTCTACCGCTCGGCCACGGAGGGACGAACGGTCGATCTGTGAACGGCGGCGATACGGAGCTACCATGGCCGCAGGGACGACTCCGGGGGTTCCCGCATGGGCCGCAGACGCAACGCCTCACGGAGGGCGGAGAAGCGCGCCGAGCAGTGGCTCGGGCCGGGTCTGGCCGGCCGCGAGCGGCGGTGGGCGTACGAGGAGCTGCTTCTCGGCTCGAACGGAGACGGTGAGCAGAAGAGCGAGCTGAGCGCGCTCGCGGCCGACCTCGCGGTCGACCTCGCCGATCTCAAGCGCCTGCAGAACGAGCTCTACGACCAGGTCGTGCGCATCGCGGGCCTCGAGGGGCACATCCAGGCGCTGCGGCAGGGAGCACCTGCGGAGCCGGAGGTCGAGGAGCCCACCGACGAGGTACGGGTCGCGATCGACGTGCGCTCGCTGCCGTCGCACGCGCCGCTGCCCGGCGCCGAGCGCCCGCACCAGTCGCTCGCCCGCTGCGACGGTTTCGAGGTGCTCTCACCCGAGGGCATCGTCGGCTACGTCGAGGGCCTCCGCTTCCAGTCTCGAATCGACGAGCCCGACCTGCTCGAGGTGCGCGGGGGGCGCTTCGGTCGAGAGCTGATGCTCATCCCCGTGGAGGCGATCGAGGAGGTTCGGACGGAGGAGGAGCGGATCGTCGTCCGCTCGGTTCCGCGCGGCAGCGGCGACGGCGAGGCGACGAGCGAGCTCGTCCGCGTCTTCCGCCGCGCTCTCCATCACGAGGCCTGAGGTCGGCTATTCGGCGAGCGGAAGCTGCTCGATCGTCCCGTCCAGGATCCGCCACGCCGCAAGCTCGCCCGTCCGCACGGTGTAGATGAGGTAGGGGCGACCGTCCCAGAGCCCGATGTTCTCGACGTCCGTGCGGGAAGGCCTGGGTGGTGCCGAGACGTGCGAGTGGAAGACCGCGAGCTCGAGGCCCTCGTCCTCGAGGAACCAGGTCTCGGGGTCGACGTCGAGCTCGAAGCGGTAGGGCGACGCTGCGGAGTTCCGGCCGCGCACGTAGCGCTCTGCCGTCCCGTCGCGGAGGACGAGGAGCCCGCAGGCCTCGTTCGGGAGCTCGGCCGTCGCATGCTCCGCGAGCTTCACCCGCAGCCCGGCCGGGACTACCACCAGACGGACTGCTCCATCGCCGACTCGGCGTCCGGGGCCTCCCAGAAGCCGGCGGAGAGGTACTTCCAGCCCCCGTCGGCGAGCACGCAGACGACGACGCCCTGGTCGAGCTCGTCGGCGATCCGGCGGGCTCCGTGGACCACGGCGCCCGAGGAGACGCCGCCGAAGATCCCCTCCCGCTCGAGCAGCAGCCGCAGCGCTGCCACCGACTCCGCGTTCGACACGAGCAGCTTCCGGTCGAGCTTGGAGACGTCGAGGATCGGAGGGACGTACCCCTCCGCGAGCGAGCGCAGGCCGAGCACCGCGTCGCCTGGGAGCGGCTCGACGGCGACCACGGCGAGGTCCGGGAACGCCTCGCGCAGCCGCTCGCCGGCGCCCATCAACGTGCCGCCCGTCCCGAGCCCGGCCACGAACCCGTCCACGTGGTCGAGGGCGGCGACGATCTCGGCACCCGTTCCCTCGTAGTGGGCGAGAGGGTTGGCGCCGTTCGCGTACTGGAAGGGCATGAAGAAGGACGTGTCCTGCTCGGCCAGCTCGAGCGCCAGCCGCACGGCTCCGTTCGAGCCTTCCTCGCCCGGGGACTCCACGATCTCGGCGCCGTACAGGCGAAGCAGGAGGCGCCGCTCCTCGGTCGCGCTCTCGGGAAGCACGACCGTGAGCGGGTAGCCGCGGAGCCTGGCGACGAGCGCGAGCGAGATGCCGGTGTTCCCGCTCGTCGGCTCGAGCAGCCGCCTGCCGGGCTCGAGCTCGCCCGCGGCCTCGGCGGCGTCGAGCATCGCCTTCGCCACCCGGTCCTTGATCGACCCGGTCGGGTTCTGGGCCTCGAGCTTCGCGAAGATCCGGACGGAGGGCTTCGGCGAGAGCCGCGTCAGCTCGACGAGCGGCGTCGAGCCGATCAGGTCGAGGAGCGTCGCCGCGTGGGTGCGGGCCCTAGCTTCCACCGGCCATGGCCGGAAGGAGGATGAGCGTGGCGCCGTCTCGCACCTCGGTCTCGAGGCCCTCGAGCGTGCGCACGTCCTCGCCCCCGAGGAAGACGTTCACGAACGAGGCGAGGCCGCCGTCCCGCAGGAGCTGCTCGCGGAGCGGCGGATAGCGGTCGACGAGGTCGTCGAGCACGTCCCCCACGGTCTCGCCGCTCGCCTCGAGCTCGCGAACCCCGCCGACCTCGGCCCGCAGGGTGGGAGGAATGCGAACGACCGCCACGTCCTAGGAGTGCTGGAGCGGCGCGTTGCAGAACTCGACGTAGTCGATGTACTCGGTGATCGTCGGGCTGTCGCCGCACACCGGGCATTCCGGGTCCCTCCGGACGTTCACCTCGTCGAGCGTCGTCCCGAGCGCGTCGAAGAGGAGGAGCCGCCCCGAGAGCGAGTCGCCGCGCTCGAGCACGAGCTTCAGCGCCTCGTTTGCCTGCAGCGAGCCGATGATCCCGGGCAGAACGCCGAGCACGCCGCCCTCCGCGCAGCTCGGCGCGAGCTCGGCGGGCGGCGGCTGGGGGAAGAGGCAGCGGTAACAAGGGCCTTCGCCGGGCTTGAACACGGTGACCTGCCCCTCGAAGCGGAAAATCGACCCGTGGACGACCGGGATCCCGTGCCAGACGGAGGCGTCGTTCAGCAGGTAGCGGGTGGGGAAGTTGTCCGCGCCGTCCACGATCACGTCCCAGCCCTCGCCGAGGATGCGGTCGACGTTCTCCGAGGTCAGCCGCTCCTCGTAGGTGAGGACTCGAACGTCGGGGTTCAGGGCCTCGAGCGTGCGCTTGGCCGACGCGACCTTGGGCTCGCCGAGGCGATCGGTCGAGTGGACGATCTGCCGCTGCAAGTTCGACTCGTCGACGACGTCGGCGTCGATGATCCCGAGCGTGCCGACGCCTGCCGCGGCGAGGTACAGCGACGCCGGCGACCCGAGGCCGCCCGCGCCGATGAGCAGGACGCGCGCGTCGAGCAGGCGCTGCTGGCCCTCCTCACCCACCTCGGGGATGAGGAGATGGCGGCTGTAGCGCGCACGCTGCTCCGGCGAGAGCGCGCGCGAGGTCGTCACGTCGTAGCCGTTTCGCTTCCACTCGGAGAAGCCGCCCGCGAGGTTGACGACGTGCTGGTACCCGAGCTCCTCGAGCGTCTTCGTCGCGAACGCGGAGCGGTGGCCGGCGGAGCAGTAGACGACGAGGGGCCGGCTCTTGTCCGGGACCAGACCCTCGATCCGCTGTTCGAGCCGTCCTCGACCGGTGTAGATCGCACCGGGAATGCGGCCCTCGTCCCACTCGTCCGGTTCTCGCACGTCCACGAAGAGAGGAGCGTCGGGCGACGCGTGCAGCTCGTGGGCGTCGACGGTCGAGATCTCATCGATCTCCTGCTTCACGCGCCCGAGCAGCTCGCGGTAGGTCGTCATTACTTTCCGAACTATAGCGACGGGCTGCTTGCTATAGACCCGGCAGATGGCTCCGCGCCGCCGCATCGGGCTGCTCGTCGCGCTCCTCGCGCTCGTGGCGATCGCAGTCGTGGCCGTGGCGGTGCTCTCCGTCGGCGGCGGCAGCTCCGCCTCGACCCCCGCAGACGCGAAGCCGCGTGCCGGCCGGCCGCCGCTCTCGCTCGTCCTTGGGCTGCGCGCCGATCCGGAGAGCAGGACGCTCGCGCGGGCGGCCGCCCTCTACAACGCGGGCAGGCCGGACGCGGCGGCGCGCCTCTTCGCCAGGTACGACTCGCTGCCAGCGCGGGTTGGTGCCGCCCTCTCCACCTGGCCCAGCGGAAGTCTCGAGCGTCTCGAGGAGCTCGCCAACCTCTACCCGTCGAGCGGCGTCGTCCAGCTCCACCTCGGGCTCGCGCGGCTCTGGGCCGGGCAGGGCGACCCGACGGCGGCGTGGCAGGACGCGCAGGATGCGGACCCCGACTCGCCCTACGCGATCCTCGCGGGCAACCTCCTGCACGCCAACTTGCCACGCGGCCTGCCGGCGTTTATCCCCTCCTTCGCGGCTCCGCCGGGGATCGCGCGGCTGCCGGCCGACCGCCAGCTCGGCGCGCTCCGCGCTCTGGCGCGGCGCGGCGGTGCACGTGACTGGATCCTCTACGGCGTCGGCCTGCAGCGCGTGGGGAAGCCCGTCTCCGCCCGCCGGGCGTTCGACCGCGCCGCGCAGCTCGCTCCCGGCGACCCGCAGGCACGGGTGGCGGCCGCGGTCGGGCTCTTCGAGAAGGACGACCCGACCCCCGCATTCGCACACCTCGGGCCGCTCACCCGCGAGTTCCCGCAGGAGCCGACGGTCCGCTTCCACCTCGCAGTTCTGCTCCTCTGGACGGGTCGCATCCCCGCTGCAGAGCGGCAGCTGCGCCTCGCCGCGCGCACGCGCCCCGGCTCGCCCATCGCTCGCGAGGCGGCCCGGTACCTGGACACAATCCTGAAAGCCAGGTCCTAACCAGCCGTTCGGGCCGTTGCTTTGACGACGACCGTTGCCGCGACTACGGTGTGACCGCTGAGGAAAGGGGGGTGGTTCGCTGTCCGCCGCACGCCAAGCCGAGGGAGTGACGCGCCAGGGAGCGGTGGAGGACGTCCTCGCGACCGACGAGGCCCAGCGACTCCTGGAGAGCGGCCTGCAGGCGGGGCGGCTCGAGGCGGACGAGATCGCGCTGGCGCTCGACGACCTCGGGCTCGAGCCGGCGCAGCTCGACGAGTTCTACGCTGCTCTCGACGAGGCGCAGATCGAGGTCGTGCCGGCCGAAGAGGAGGCCGAGCCCGAGGTCGAGGCCGCACCCGAGATCACGACGGACGCGCTCCAGCTCTTCCTCAAGGACATCGGTCGCGTCCCGCTTCTCACCGCCGCGCAGGAGGTCGAGCTGGCGAAGCGCATCGAGCGCGGCGACCACGGCGCGAAGCAGGCGATGGTGGAGGCGAACCTCCGGCTCGTCGTCTCGATCGCGAAGCGCTACCGGAACCAGGGGCTCCCCTTCCTCGACCTGATCCAGGAGGGGACGATCGGGCTCGTCCGCGCGGCCGAGAAGTTCGACTACCGCAAGGGGTTCAAGTTCTCGACGTACGCGACCTGGTGGATCCGGCAGGCGGTCGCCCGGGCGATCGCGGACAAGGGCCGGACGATCCGCATGCCCGTGCACGTGGTCGAGAAGCTGAACCGCATCCTGCGCTCCGAGCGGAAGCTGCGCGCCGAGCGCGGGCGGGAGCCGACGACCGAGGAGATCGCGCGCGACCTCGACATGTCCGACGAGGAGGTCGAGCACATCCGCCGCAGCGCCCAGACACCCGTGTCCCTGGAGAAGCCCGTCGGCGACGACGACGAGTCCGAGTTCGGCCACTTCCTCGCCGACGAGTCGACGCCGCTTCCCGACGAGCTCGCCGAGACGGCGCTGCAGCGAGAGGCGCTGCGCGGGATCCTGAGCGCGCTCTCGGAGCGCGAGCGGCGCGTGCTCGAGCTTCGGTACGGCCTCGACGGCCAGCAGCCGAGAACCCTCGACGAGGTGGGACGGGCGTTCAACGTCACGCGCGAGCGCATCCGCCAGATCGAGCACCAGGGCCTGAAGAAGCTCCGGGCGCTCGCGGACGCCCAGCGCGTGCGCGACGTCGCCTGAGCGGACGCCGGGCCGGGCGCGCTGACTACACTCCGCGCCCGTGAGCGGGCCGGGGTACGAGGAGCTGCGCGATCGGCTGGCCGAGCTGATCGCGATTCCGTCCGTGAGCGCGGACCCTGCGCGCGCGGGCGACGTCGAGGCCGCGGCGGAGTGGGTCGCCGGCAGCATCCACGATGCGGGTGGGGAGGTCGAGGTCGTCAAGCGGGACGGCGGGCGTCCCCTGGTCGTCGGCGAGGTCCCCGCGTCGAACGGCGGCGGGTCGGCTCCCACAGTCCTCACCTACGCGCACTTCGACGTACAGCCGGCTGACCCGCTCGAGCTCTGGCACTCGCCTCCGTTCGAGCTCGCGGAGCGCGACGGCTGGCTCTACGCTCGCGGCGTCGCCGACGACAAGGCACACCTCTTCATGCTCGTCGAGGCGGCGGGTCAGCTGGCCGCAAGGGGCGAGCTCCCGGTCAACGTCCGCTTCGCGCTCGACTCCGAGGAGGAGGTCGGCGGGCAGTCCGTGGTCGATTGGCTCGCGCACGACGAGCGCGGCGCCGACGTCGCCCTGGTCTTCGACGGTGACATGGTGAAGCGAGGGGTGCCGACCTTCTACACGGCGCTTCGCGGCCTCTGCTACTTCCACGTCACGGTCCGCACAGGAGAGCGGGACCTCCACTCCGGGCTCTTCGGAGGCGCCGCCCTGAACGCGATGCACGTGCTCATGCAGACGCTGTCCGGGGTCGTGCCCCGCGACGGAGGCGTTCCCGACCCCCTGCGCGCGGGGGTCGCGCGTCCGGGGCAGCAGGAGGTCGCGGGCTGGGGCGAGATGCCGCCCGGGCCGGAGGTGCTCGCGGAGGTCGGGGCGAGCCCCGCCGACTCACGCGCCGCCGAGGAGTTCTACGCCCGGACATGGGCCGAGCCGTCCGTGGACGTGCACGGCCTCGCCGGGGGATCGCCCGATCTCGTGAAGACCGTTCTGCCGGTCGAGGCTCGGGCGAACGTCTCGATCCGGATCGCGCCGGGCCAGAGCGTGGACGAGATCGCGCCGGTGTTCGAGCGGCTGCTCCGTGAAGCTGCCCCGGAGGGTGCAGAGGTCGAGATCGAGCTCCAATCCAAGGGCGAGCCGGCGCAGATGTCGCCCGAGGACCCGGCGGTGCGACTCGCACGCGAGGCGTTCGAGCACGTCTTCGGAGCAGAGTCGATGCTCGTGCGGGTTGGCGGATCGATTCCCGTGGTCGAGGGAATCGTCGGGCGCGGCACTCCCGTGATCGTCACCGGCATCGCGACGAGGGACGCGAACGCGCACTCGCCGAACGAGTGCTTCCCGGCCGAATATCTGACCCTCGGCGTCGACGCGGTCCGAGAGACGTACCTGCGGCTCGCCGAGCTTGGATAGACCGGCCGGCGCGGCGTTCGCGAGCCCACTCGCCTCCGAGCTCTCGAGCGACGTCCTCGAGCGGTTCCTACGCTACGTGCGGATCGACACGCAGGCCGCGTACCGGTCCACCCGCAGGCCGAGCACGGAGAAGCAGCTCGGGCTCTCGCGCCTCCTCGTCGAGGAGCTCCGGGAGATCGGGCTCGAAGACGCGGAGCTGACCGCGAACGCGACCGTCTTCGCCACGCTTCCCGGGGCGGCTGATGCCCCGGTCCTCGGGCTCATCGCTCACGTCGACACGACCCCGGACGTGAGCGCGGAGGGCGTGTCGCCCGTGGTGCACGAATCGTGGGAGGGGCTCCCGATCGCCCTGCCCGGCGATTCCCGCCAGGTCCTGGATCCGGAGCAGCTCCCCGAGCTCGCCGCTCGTGTGGGCCACGATCTCGTCACGAGCGACGGGACGACGCTGCTCGGGGCGGATGACAAGGCGGGCGTGGCCGAGATCGTGGCTGCGGTCGCCTACCTCGCACGGCATCCGGAGCCCGGGCACGCGCCGATCCGCGTCGCGTTCACCGTGGACGAGGAGATCGGCAGGGGGGCCGACGGCTTCGATCTCGAGGCCTTCGGCGCCGACGTCGCCTACACCCTCGACGGCTCCGGGCTCGGCGAGCTCGAGATCGAGACGTTCTCCGCGACGTCCGTCCGCGTCACCGTCCGCGGCCTCTCCGTGCACCCAGGGACGGCGAAGGGAAAGCTCGTCAACGCGGTGAAGCTCGCGGCCGAGCTCGTCGCGTCGCTCCCGCGCGACCGCCTCTCACCGGAGACGACCGAGGATCGCCAGGGCTACGTGCACCCGCACCGGATCGCCGGCAACGTGGAGGAGGCGGTGGTCGACTTCATCGCGCGCGACCACGACGAGGAGCTGCTCGTGGAGCACGTCGAGCTCCTCCGGGCGCTCGTCGAGGACGTCGCCCGCCGCGAGCCACGTGCCCGCGTCGAGCTCGAGGTGCGGGACTCGTACCGCAACATGCGGCCGTACATCGAGGAGAACCCTCGTGTGGTGGACGCTGCGCTCGAGGCCATCCGCCGGAGCGGCGTCGAGCCGAAGCTCGCCATCACCCGCGGCGGCACCGACGGAGCCGTACTCTCGTCGCGTGGCCTGCCCACGCCGAACCTCTTCACCGGCGGCCAGGAGTACCACTCGCTGCGGGAGTGGGCCAGCGTCCAGGACATGGCTGCCGCCGCCGCGACGGTCGTCGAGCTCGCCCGCGTCTGGGCCGAGCCCGTCTAGGAACTGAGCCGGAGGCTAGGCTCCGGCGGTGGCACGCCTCGTCGGGATCAACCACGTCGCCGTCGAGGTGCGGGACCTCGACGAGGAGCTCGAGTTCCTCCGCCGGATCTTCGACGACGTGCAGCTGCGAGGGCGGAATGGGGGCATGGCCTTCGTCGACCTGGGCGACCAGTTCATCGCGCTCGTGCGAGGGGGCGGCGCCGGAGTCCGCACCGACCACGTCGGGCTCGTCGTCGACGACCGCGAGGAGACGCTGCGACGCGCGCGCGAGGCAGGGGCCGAGATCGTCGGCCGCAACGACGTCCTCGATCCGTCGGGCAACCGTTGGCAGGTCGTCGACTACCGCGACATCCAGTTCACGAAGGCGCCGCGGGTCCTCGAAGGAATGGGTCTGAAAGGGCTCGGCAAGTCCGAGCAGGCAGAAGAAGAGCTGCGGGTAAAGGGGCTCGCGGACTAGTAGATCGGACTAACGCGCGGCCGTGTGGTCGCAAACATCGCGGCCGCCATGCGGCTGCGCTTCAGGGGTTTTCGCGCGATCGGGAATCTGCGCTAGCGATTCCCGACCTTGCGCACTATCCGTGCGCGCCGCAGCCAAGCCATTCGTGGCCGAAGCGGCGCATTTCGTGCACGATCGGGAGGAGCGCCTGCCCCTTCGGGGTCAGCTCGTACTCGACCCTCGGCGGCGACTCCGGATAGCTGCGCCGCATCACGATCTCCTCGAGCTCCAGCCGGCGCAGACGCTCGGCGAGCGTGCGTGGGCTGATGCCGGCGCAGGACCGTTCGAGCTGCGTGAACCGGCGTGGCCCTTCGGAGAGGTCGTGGACGATGAGGACGGTCCACTTGGAGCCCACGATCGCGGCGGCGCCGGCGACGGAGCACGTCGGCACCTCGTGCACCGGGAGCATCGTGCGCGGGCTCGTCATCTCAGGCATGGGCTCAGTGTACGACCCTGCCCTGGCTAATCCCACGGCGGCGCGCCGTGGACCCAGCGCCCGCCGAGCATCGTCGCGACCACCTCGATCGAACCGAGCTCGTCCGGCGGGCACTCGAACGGGTCGCGCGTGAGCACGGCGAGATCGGCGAGGAAGCCGGGCAGGAGCTTCCCGCGCCGGTGCTCGTCCCGGGCGAGCCAGGCGGGGGTGACGGTGGAAGCGCGCAGCGCATCCTCGACCGTGAGCGCCTGCTCGGGATGCCACGCCGGTCGCTCGTCGATCGTCCGCAGGACGCCCGCACGCATCCCGGCGAGCGGGTCGAGCTCCTCGACCGGCGCGTCGGAGCCGTTGGCGAGCACGGCGCCCGACTCGAGGAGCGAGCGGAAGGCGTACACGCCGTCTGCCTGCTCGGCCCAGAAGCGGTCCGCAAGATCGCGGTCGGATGGGGCGTGGCTGAACTGGACGGAGCAGGCGACTCCGATCTCCGCGAAGCGTCCGGCGTCCTCGGGCGCGAGGCACTGCGCGTGCTCGATGCGCTGGCGGAACCCGAGCGGCGCCCACACGTCCCTCGTCGCCTCGAAGGCGTCGAGCGCCTCCCGGTTCGCGAGGTCGCCGATCGCGTGCACGCCGACCGGCCACCCCGCGAGGGCGCCGCGGCGGACGATCTCCGCGAGCTCCTCGGCGCTCGTGATCTGGACGCCGGTGCCGTCCCGCATCCTGGCGGTCTGGGAGCCGAGCGTCCCGTCCATGAACACCTTCAGGTACCCGATGCGGAGCAACTCGTCCCCGATGCCGGAGCGCAGCCCGAGCGCCTCGAGCTCCGGGAGGCTCTCGTGCGGCAGCGACTGCCAGACGCGGAGGCTCAGACCCTCCCGCTCCGCCAGTCGCTGGAAGATCCGCGGCGCACCGAGCCAGCCGTCCTTGTCGTGGATCGCGACGACGCCGCGCGTGTTCGCGAGCCGCATCCCCTCTCGCGTCGCGTCCACGAACTCGTCGTCGGAGGGCATCCCGAAGCGGGCGCGGTACTGCCACGCGGACTCCTCGCGCAGCACGCCCGTCGGCTCGCCGGCGTCGTCGCGCTCGACCACCCCACCCTCGACCTCGAGCCCGCCTCCGGCGAGTGCGAGCGCCGCCGAGTTGAGCCAGAGGGAGTGGTAGTCCTTCGCCCAGAGCGCCGCGGGCGTCGAGGCCGTCACCGTGTCGAGCGCCTCCTTCGTCGGCTGCTCGTCCCACGCGGCCGAGCGCCAGCCCGTGCCGCGGATCCACGCGCCGTGGCGGGGGTGTGCGCGCACGCGGTCGAGCGCTTCGCCGACCGAGCCGACGCCGTCGAGCTTGACGTCGCGCTGTGCAAGCGACCAGGTCGGGAAGTGGACGTGCGAGTCGGTGAAGCCGGGGAGGACGCAGCGGCCGCCGAGGTCGATCACCTCGGGGCTCGGCAGCGCGGTCTCGTGCGTCCCGACGCCGCCCGCGACCCGGTCTCCCGCGATCGCGAGAGCGCGCGCGAGCGGCAGCGACGGGTCCATCGTCCGCACGACGCCGTTTTCCAGGATCATGGCCGGCGAGGGTACTGGGAAAGGAGCGTGAGATGTTCGACCACGTGGGGGTGAACGTCCGGGACTACGAGGCGAGCCGCGCGTTCTACGAGCAGGCGCTCGCACCTCTCGGCTACCGAGTCGTGATGGCGTTCGACGAGTGGAAGACGGCAGGCTTCGGGACGAGCCCGGACCGTCCCGAGTTCTGGATCTCGGAGCGCGGGCCGCTCACGACGGGAACCCACCTCGCGTTCACGTGCGACGAGCGGGCGACGGTCGACGCCTTCCACGCGGCCGCGGTCTCCGCGGGCGGTACCGACAACGGGCAGCCCGGCGTCCGCGAGCTGTACCACCCCACGTACTACGGCGCCTACGTCCTCGACCTCGACGGCAACAACGTCGAAGCCGTCTGTCACAGGCCGCAGTAGCCGTGGAGGAGCTGAAACCGGGGCTCTGGACGTGGACGGCGCCGCATCCCGAGTGGACGCCGGACTCGGAGGGGTGGGAGCGGGAGGTGCGCTCCTACGCGTACGACGGCGGCGACTCCCTCGTCCTCTTCGACCCGCTCGTCGACGTGGCGGACGTACAGGAGCTAGCGGCCGGCCGTCCGGTGACGATCGTCCTGACCTGCCGCTGGCACCCTCGGAGCAGCGCCACGCTGGCCGAGCGCCTCGGTGCGAGCGTGCACGCGCCGGCGGCCGCAGCCGAGAGGCTCGGGCTCGAGGCGCTCCCGTACGAGCTCGGTGAAGATCTGCCGGGAGACGTCGAGCCGCAGACGGGCGGGTACGAGGACGAGGCGACGCTCTGGCTGCGCGAGCACGCGGCCCTCGTGACCGGCGACGTCTTCCTCGGCGGGGAGGTCGGCTTCCACGTGCAGCCGGACTCCTGGCTCGAGGACGGGATGACGCACGGCGAGCTCCGCGACCGCCTCCGTCCCCTGCTCGAGCTCCCGGTCGAGCTGCTCCTCCCGACGCACGGCGATCCCGTCCTCGACGACGCGCACGCGATCCTCGAGCGGGCTCTGGACACGTAGGCCGCGCCTACACTCCGCCCGTGCCCTGGGAGCCTCTGAGCGAGGAGCAGCTCGAGCTCCGCGAGCTCGTGCGGACGCTCGCGCGCGAGCGGATCGCGCCGCGCGCCGCCGAGATCGACGCCTCGCACGAGTTCCCCTGGGACGTCGTCGAGCTGTTCCGAGAGAACGACATCTTCGGGCTCTTCTTCGCCGAGGAGTACGGCGGGCTCGGCACCGGCACGCTCCTCTCGCTGATCGCGATCGAGGAGGTCGGCAAGGTCTGCGCGACCTCTGCGCTGATCCTCGCGGTGCAGGAGCTCGGCTCGCTCGGCCTCAAGCTCGCCGGAACCGAAGAGCAGAGGCAGCGTTTCCTCCCCAGGCTCGCCTCGGGCGAGTGGCTGCCGGCGTACGCACTGACAGAGTCCGGCTCGGGCTCCGACTCCGCGGCGATGCGGACGACGGCCCGGCGTGAGGGCGACGAGTACGTCCTCGACGGCTCCAAGCGCTTCATCACGAATGCGGGCGTCGCGGGCCTCTACACCGTGTTCGCGAAGACCGATCCGGAGGCGGGTCACGACGGGATCTCCGCCTTCGTCGTCGAGTCCGATGCACCCGGCTTCGCCGTCGCGAGGCTCGAGCCGAAGATGGGCATCTCCGGATCGACGACGGGCGAGCTCACATTCGACGGCTGCCGGGTCCCGGCGGAGAACCTGCTCGGCGAGGAGGGGGAGGGGTTCCGGATCGCGATGCGGATCCTCGACCGCTCGCGGCCCGGAGTCGCCGCACAGGCGCTCGGGATCGCGCAGGGCGCGACCGACTACGCGCTCGAGTACGCAAAGACGCGCGAGACGATGGGGAAGCCGATCGGCCAGCATCAGCTGATCCAGGCGAAGCTCGCGGACATGGAGACCGAGTGCGAGGCGGCGCGCGGGCTTCTCTATCGCTTCGGGCGCATGGCCGACGACGGCGTCGACGGGGCCGAGCTGACGAAGGCGTCGGCCATGGCGAAGCTCAAGTGCGGCGACGTCGCGATGGCCGTCACGACCGACGCCGTGCAGATCCTCGGCGGCTACGGCTACATCCGGGAGTACCCGGTCGAGCGCTTCATGCGCGACGCGAAGATCACGCAGATCTACGAGGGAACGCAGGAGATCCAGCGCATCGTCATCGCCCGCGAGATGCTGCGGGAGTCGCGCGCGTTCCTGCTCGCCGGCGTTGGCTGAGCTTTTCAGACCGGGCGAGCACGAACCGCTGGCGGGGGCGGAGTGGGACGAGGCGCGCGCGGAGGAGGCGATCCGGACGATCGTCGCCGACGCGGAGGCCGCCTTCGACGGTACGCGCTGGCCGTTCCATCCGGCCGACGAGGAGGACCTCGGCTACGCGGATCTCTACATCGGTGGGGCGGGGATGATCTGGGCGCTCGACGAGCTCGGCTCGACCGGCTGGGAGGACGCCGCGGTG
>Ga0066903_100001325_pt1 | contig 17857 bp, 13 predicted proteins | sample PanSoiMetaGPlot1_FD_67491 | JGI IMG/M metagenome (GOLD analysis project Ga0066903, IMG submission 67491) | Tropical forest soil microbial communities from Panama analyzed to predict greenhouse gas emissions - Panama Soil - Plot 1 (version 2) | ecosystem: Environmental > Terrestrial > Soil >... | reverse complement strand
CCTAGGGATCGGCCGCTCAGGCGTGCCAGGCGATCGTCGAGGTTGCGTCGAAGTCCAGGGCCGAGGTGAGCCGGACGGGCTGTGGGGGCGGGGTGGGGGAGGGGGTGGGCGTCGGAGTCGGTGTAGGCGTCGGCTTCGCCGTTTGGGAGCCCCGCGCTGGGCTTGGCACGGGCGCTGCTGCCGCCGGTGGCGCGGGTGCCGGCGTGGAAATCTGCCAGAGCTGGAAATGGCCGTTGAGGCCCTGGGGCGCAAAGTACACGATGCTGGCGCCGTCGGGCGACCAGGTCGGCTGCGCGGCAAGCTGTCCCGACACGAGGACCTGGGCGGGGCCCACGTTGCCGCCGTCGAAATGAGCGACCTCGACACTCGCGAACTGCTTGCCTCCAGTACAGATCATGGCCAGCCGCTGGCCGTCTGGTGACACCGCCGGCTGCGAGCAGTCGTCCTCGATCGCGGTCAGCGGCTTGCCGGGGGCACCCGCCCTCGGCGTGAGATAGATCTGGCTGAGGATCTTGTTCGTCTTGTTGTCGAACGAGTACTTGGTGTAGATCACGCTCCCGGACGGCAGGGGGATGGGTTGGACGTCACCGCCCGTGTAGCTCACCGGGACTGTCCATTTCTTGGCCTGGCTGAAGGTGCCGGCGGCGGGCATCGAGTACACGGAGAGGACCACGTTGTACGCGTTCGCGGGGTCCTTCCGGTCGTAGCTGAAGAAGATGGAGCCGCCATCCGGCGAGAGGTGTGGGTAGAAGGCCCAGTGGTTGGCTTCTACCGCGCGACTCGCGTTGTGCGTCAGAGGGGTCTCTCGCCCAGCGGAGTCGACCGAGTAGAGGTCGGACGACCCGTAGTCCCGCCGGACGACCACCAGGCCCTGGCCGTCCGGCTTGAATGCAGGCTGCGTCCACACGGAGGCGCCACCTGGAGCCTTGAGCACAGGCGTGAAGCTGCCGCGCTGGAGGCGGTAGAGGCTGCCGCCCTGCACTAGATAGACCGTTCCCGGCAAATGACTGATCGGCCCTTCCTTGAGCCTGACATCGGTCGGCTTCCTGGCCTGGTCGGCGAGCGTCGTTCTGTGTGCCCCGAAATACAGGTAGACGGCAATGCCCGACCCGATCCATACCGCGGCCATCAGCAGGATCGCCAGGGCGCGCCCACCTGTCCAGCGGGGATGCCTCATGTGAACTTCGCTTGGACCAGCTGGCGAATCAAGTTCCAGTTGGGGGTCACGACGTCCGCACCGCCGATGACGTCGGTGCCTGTGTAGGGTGGAACCAGCACGATCTGTTCGATCTGAGAAGGATCGGAGATCTGCGAGGCGAGCGAAATCAGGGAGCGCAACCGCCCCAGGTCGGTCAGGTTGAAGCTGGTCTTGAACTCACCGTTGAAGCTGGCCACGATGCTCGGCAGGTCGGCGGCGTTGATGTTCCTGGCCTTCGGGCGGAGTGCCAGCAGGACCTGCTGCTGGCGCTGGGACCGGCCGAAGTCTTCCTGGATGTCACCGTGGCGGGAGCGCACGTACTCGAGGGCGTGGGCACCATCCAGGTGCTGCGGGCCCGGGAGCACCGCCACCCTCTTGTACGAGTAGGGGTTGGCGTTCCCGACGTCTGCGGGATAGAAGTCGTCGAGCACGGGGTTGCCCGTGGCCAGGTCGACGCCACCCATCAGATCTATGAGCTTGATGAGGCCTGCGAGGCCGACCCAGGCCCACTCGTCCACGCTGACGTTGAAGTCGCGTTCCACGGTCGCCACCGATGCCGCATCGCCGTACTGATGGACCTCGTCGATCTTGCCGTAGCCGCCCGTCGACCATGGCGCGTACAGGTCTCGTGGGATCGACATCATGGTCACGTGCCGTGTGGCCGGGTTGATCCGCACAAGGATCATCGACTGCGTCAGGTAGACGCCGTTCTTGAACTTGGTGTCGTCGTCCGATCCCATCAGCAGCACGTTGAAGGCCGAGCCGGCAGCCGGTGCTGCCGGGGCGCTGGAGGCGGAGATCAGCGGCAACGGCGTCGAGGTCCTGGCCTGGCCGGTCTGGGCGTAAGCCGCGACCACGACGGGGAGGAAGTAGGCGGCAGCACCTGCCAGACCCGACGTGATCAGACCCACGAGGAACAGCGCCAGCATCCCACGCCAGCCCATCCCACCCCGGCTCCGTCCAGCCCTTTTACGTACGGTTCTGGAAGACACGAGCGACCCGGCTGATGATAGCGACCGGGTGGTGCCGGGAGCTAGGAACGCACTTGGAATCGGCTGGGAGGTCCCGCCCTTTTATCATTAGCCCCTGCGGTGCTCGCTCAGCGGCCGCCCGCCGTGGCCCCGTCGTCTAGTGGACTAGGACGCAGCCCTCTCAAGGCTGAGATCGCGGGTTCGAATCCCGCCGGGGCTACACACCGCCGGGGCTGCTTTCGTATTCAGGTCGGCCCCTCGGGTTCTCTTGTATGCGAATGCCATACAAGGCCCCCAACCTCAACTTGAGCCAGCTCAGCTCGCGTCAGCTGCGCGACCGGCGTCGAAGCCGCCCTGAGTTCGTGAGCCAGCCACCGGGCCAGGTCACTCAGTCGGCTGCGCTACTGACCAGCGAGGGGACCAACTTGGAGCGGTAATCCAGACTGGACCTGAGGTTCAAATAGGGTCCCGCCTCCCCCGGCCAAATGTGGCATCTCGGGAGCCTGCCGTAAGCGTATAGGTGAACTCGACCCTGGTTTTGCCACTTGGGGCCTGGAGCCCCGTCTCCGCCTCCCGTACATTCGTTCGATACTGCTGCTGACTGTTTTCCCTGCAAACCTGGGTGTGGGTGTCAGTGTCGCCTGCGGCCCCATCTGAACGATGGGACGGTGCCGTTCTGGCGTAAGCGAACCAGCTCGCGGAGCCGATCAGAAGCTCTGTCGTTGTTGTTGCCAGCCCGTCGGCGCGTCAGCGAACATGGCGTCCAGCATCCATCGCGAGCCAACCTCTGACCCGTGTCCAGCCTGAACGGTGTCATGGAGACCGGGCTTGGGATCATTCCGATGAAAGCCGAGCGGTCCTCTCGAGCAGCTTCAAGCCGGTCCAGAAGATAAGCAGAGCATTGACTGCGTGAAGAGCTGCAATCGCACGCACCCATCCGGTCGCGGCCGATCGGTACGGCACGATGAGCACCGACTGCAGCACGACAAGCCCAAACACGGCTGCGGTCAGCCATAGCATCGGGCCAGGCACTCGACCAAACGCTCCGACGGTCACGAGTACCAATGGGAGCAATCCGACCACCGATCCGACCGTGACGTGCCAAGAGAAGAACATCGGGTTGTCAAGGACCCCAAGGCCCGCAAGAAAGAACTGGACGATGATCGATGCGAAGAGCAACCAGATCCCGTAGACGTAGGCTTGTCGGGCAATTTCGCGTGCTCGTGACCGCGCCGGCGGTGACATCGCCTCGTCCTGGGTTCGCAGCTGTGATTCAGGAGAGGAACTCATGAGCTCTCCGTGAGGGCCGTATTGGAGTTCCGAGGGCACGCACGAAGAAGTATGCGATCACCGCTGCACTCCCTATCAGCGTGAGATGGAATGCCCAGTCCACCTCGACCAGCGCAACCAGGTTGGTGCCGATCACACGGTGGAAGTTCACGTGCGGCCACCAGCTGACCAGCGACCAGGCAATCGCAAGGTAGGTCGCGAAGGTCAGGCCGGCCGGCTGGCCAGCGCGAGCCAGAAGGCGGCCACCAAAGACGACGAAGGCGACTCCCAGCCCGAAGGCCAGCGCCTCGAAGATGGCTGGAATGAGCAGGAAGGGGAGCAGCCATGGTGGCGGCACGGGCGCGCCTGGCGGGTCGGGCCAGATCACCCGCGACAGCGTGAACGCAGGAATGGCGGTGGCCAGCGTGAGCACGCCGGCGGCCAGCTTCGTCTTCATCTCGTATCCCTCCTACGATCAAAATTGACGCCCGCGGCGACTGCGTACCGGCGGCCTTTGCACTTCCTCATCTCCGCAGATCTCATCGATCGGGCGTGACGACGCCGGCCGACCGGTCAACGGTCCCAAGCTGGCCCTCGGCCAGATGGCGCGTCGCGTCTCCCGGTGCAGACCACGGACGGGATGCCGTCTCGGGTACCCGCCGCCGCAGGCCCCAGTGCTCGAGGATCCATGCAGAGTCGGCGATAGACAGCCGTGGTGTTACCCGCTGGATCACGGAGGCCACCCGGTCCAAGGCCCTGGGCCAGAGTGGGCGGGGGCCAATCGATGCGAGCCGGGTCAGGCGTTGGCTCTTGGCCTCTGCACGCATCTCTGTCTGTTTGTGCGAGACCAGTTTTTGACCGATGTAGGGATCCACATTGCCTCCTTAGCCGAACGCCGAGCCTCCTTGAAGTGAGCTGGTTCTTGATCAGCTCCGCCGCACTGGCGTGACGACGCCAGCTGAACCGTCGACCGTCACGAGCTGGCCGTCGGCCAGGCGGCCTGTCGTGTCACCGGTCGGTTGGGTCAACGTACGGCGCTGTTCGCATCCAGGCCACCCGGAAGGCCGGAAACAATCGGCGAAGCCAGCCGGGGGGTCCCGACCAAGCTCGCCGCGTCTCAAATGACAAGTACGCCAGGTGGCGTGCGCCCCCCAGCCAGCCGAGCCCTCATGCTGCGCCGCGGTGACCCCCCATTCGCGGCTACCTCCGGCTCGCACAGCCGGACCCAGGCAAGAAGGGGACCGGCGTGAAGCTTGGCGTCCGAGACCCCCGGCAGCGCAAGAACGGCTGCCTGACCGCGCTGCCCTGGTTGCCCGCTTACCCCGACGCCGAGGTGCGTCAGTGCGACCTGGTCCACACCCCGGGTGCACGGCCGCTCTCAGTTCTGGTAGCGACCACGGATGACGCCGCTCTCGCGGACCGGACCCTTGGTCGTGTACTTCTCGCTGCCGGTTGGACGAGCGAACCGCCGGTGCTTGGGGCGCTGGTCTTCCGTCAGCAGGACGGCGCGCGTGGGACGGCACGCGTGATCGGGGTCCCGACCCCGTCGGCCGGCTGCAGACAGCATTCATGCTCTCGACCGACCTCTCCGAGCGAGCTGCTTCAGAAGTCGCCAGGCGATGAGTCTCAACGAGGCGAAGATGGATCAGAGGCTGGGCTCGGCCCTCGGCCTCAAGCGCTCGATCACGCTCTCGGACGCGGCGCTCAGTCCGGTGGCGGCGAAGACTCTCCTCATCTGGAGAGAGGAGGATCCCTTCGTGGAGCTGAAAAGCCTGCAGCGAAGCGGGCACCTGCCCTGGCTGGACGAGCCGGTGGAGGTCGCGTCGATGATCGCGGACTTCCTGAGCGAATGTCGAGAAGAAGCGACACCGAAAGCGGGAACGGTTCCCCGCGTCCGATAATCCGAGCGCGGTGCCGATACGAGTCGTCCTGGCAGAGGACAACCTTCTGGTGAGGGAGGGGCTGCGCCAGCTGCTGGCGACCGTCGAGGACATCGATGTGGTCGCCGTCTGCGAGAGCCGTGACGACCTGCTCGCAACCATCGAGCGGGAGAAGCCGGATGCGGTTCTCACTGACATTCGGATGCCTCCTGGCCACTCTGCAGAGGGGATCGAGGTCGCCCACCAGCTGCGGCGGACCAGCCCCGCGGTCGGCGTCGTCGCCCTGAGTCAGTTCGCCGACGCGGAGTACGCGCTCCAGCTTTTCGAGCAGGGCTCCAACGGGCGCGCTTACCTCCTGAAGGAGCGCGTCAACAACGTCGAGCAGATCGCGTCGGCCCTCCGGGCAGTTGCCGCCGGCGGCTCGGTCGTGGATCCGAAGGTGGTGGAGGCGCTGGTCGCTGCCCGCGCGGCCAGGCAGCAGTCGCCACTCCAGGTCCTGACCGCGCGCGAGCGCGACGTTCTCGCCGCAGTGGCGGAAGGCAAGAGCAACGCGGCCATCGGGCGTGAGCTCTTTCTGGCCGAGTCATCAGTGGAAAAGCACATCAACTCGATCTTCTCCAAGCTCGGTCTGAGCGAGGAGCCCGAGATCCACCGCAGGGTGAGGGCCTCCCTGCTCTTTCTTGCCGACCGGCCGGAGCCCGGAGGAGCCTGAGGCCAACCGCGCCCTAACCCCGAGGTTGGCCAGGGGCTGGACTCAGCAGCCAGCACCGTCGCCATCAGGGCCGGCCGGGCTTAGGCTGTCGGCCAGGAGGTCTGGAAGCGATATGCAGCAACTTCAGGCGCCTCGGCTGGAGGAGGGCACCGCGATGAATGGCTCAGCGCCGATGGTGATCGCCCAGCGGCTGCGCAAGGTCTATCACGGCGCCGGCGACGTCGAAGCGCTGCGCGGCGTCGATCTCGAGGTCCGGCGTGGAGAGATGATCGCCATCGTCGGGCCCTCCGGCTCGGGGAAGACGACTCTTCTCAACTGCCTCTCCGGGCTCGATCGCTTCGACGGCGGCCAGGTGCTGATCGAGGGCACGGACCTGGCCAGCATGTCGGATCGCGAGCGCACCGCCTACCGCTGCCGCCACATGGGCTTTGTGTTCCAGGCCTACAACCTGCTCGCGGTCCTGAGCGCGGTCGAGAACGTCGAGATCCCGCTTCTGCTGCAGGGCACTGGCGGTCGCGAAGCCCGCCGCCGCGCACTCGACATGCTGGAGATACTGGGTCTGGCCGCCCGCGCGCAGCACCGCCCCGATGCGCTCTCCGGCGGCGAGCAGCAGCGCGTTGCAGTGGCTCGCGCCCTGGTGCACCGGCCGGCCGTAGTCTGGGCAGACGAGCCCACCGGCAACCTGGACACCGAGGTCACTCAGGTCATCGTCGAGCTGCTGCTGAGGATCAACCAGCAAGGCCAGACCATTGTCCTCGTGACGCACAACCCACTCGTCGCCGAACGGGCCGGCCGCGTGGTCAAGATCCGCGACGGTCGGATCGACTCCCAACGGGCCGGCAGTGTGGTGCCGGCAAAGGAGTCCGCGTGACGCAGGCCTTCCTGGTCGTGGGCGCCCTCTTCCTACTGGTTTTCGCGCCGCTCGGGGTGCTGGCCTGGCGGCGCCCGCTGCTGGCGCGCTTCGCCCTGCGCGAGAGCATCCGTCGCAAGGGTCAGTTCACGCTACTCGTGGTCGGGCTGATGGCAGGCTCTGCGTCGATCACTGCGTCGCTGGTCGGCGCCGACTCGAGCGTTCAGACGCTGACTTCCGTCTGGACCCAGCAGCTGGGCGCCGTCGATCTGACGGTCACCAACCCTAGCGGGGGCTTGTTCTCCATCGACGTCGCGCGGCGGTTGGCTGCCGATCGCGCCCTGGCGCGGTACGTCGACGGGGTGCAGGCCGGCCTGGAGCTGCATGCCTCGGTGGCCGACCTGGATCAGCGGCTGGGCAAGCCGGACGTACTCCTTGTCGGATTCGACCCCGCCTCGCAGAGGCGGTTCGGCGCCTTCGACCTGGGCGGCGGCCGTACTACCTATGGGGGCGAGCTGGCGGAGGGTGACGTGCTGCTCTCCACCGATCTGGCCAGCGCCCTCGAGGCCCGGGTGGGAGACCGCCTGCGGGTAAGCGCTGGCAGTGGCGGGGCCACCGACCTGCGCATCTACGGGATTGCTGCCCGCAAACCGACCCGCTGGGAGACTCGTCGAGTAGGGCCCGGCGCCTACAGCGGCCCGCTCGCCAGGACGTCATATGGTGGCCCCCTCACCGCTTACCTGCCGCTCGCCACCGCCCAGCTGGTGACCAGCGGCGGCGAGATCAACGTGGTGCGCGTCGCAGCCAGGGGCGGAAGCCCCGCTAATGGGCAGCCGGCTCGCCGCGCGGCCGCGCCTCTCCGCTCGGCCCTGGGCCGGATCCGGACCGCGACGCCGCTGGTGGTCGACGACGTGCGGGTCGAACTGGAGCGCAAGGCGGCGGATACCACTGCGTACGTCGTGGGCGTCAATCTCGCTTTCAGCGGGCTCACGGTGCTGGCCGCCATCGCCCTGATCGTGAACCTGGTCATCGCCCTGTCCGAGGAGCGCCGGCCACGGCTGGCGGTCCTGCGCGCGCTGGGGCTCTCGAGGGCTGGGCTCATCGTCACGTCGGTCCTGGAAGGGGCCGTCTACAGCGTGGCGGCGGCGATCGCGGGCGTCGTCGTCGGGGTGCCGGCGGGTGTCTACGTGGCGCATGAGTTCTGGAACGCGGTCCTCCTCGATCCCCTCAGCCGGATCTCCAGCCTCCCTCTTCAGCTCACGATCCGGCCAGGCACACTCGCGCTCGGTTTTGCCGCCGGCGCTCTGCTCACTCTGGCGACGGTGGCAGCCACCGCCTACCGGACCTCGCGGATGGCGATCTCGGCCGCCATCCGGGATCTGCCCGAGCCCGCACTGGCACCCCGTCAGCGCTGGCCACGCACCGCGCTCTTGCTGACCGTGGCCGCGGCCGGAGCTGGGCTGCTCATCCCAAACGACGGGCGCGCGCGCCTGCTGGGCGGGTCGCTCTTGATTGCGGCCGTGGCCGGTTTGGCGCGCGGCCGGCTGCCCGACCGCGCCCGGGCCACCATCTTCGGCCTCGGGATCACGGCCCTGGCCGGAATCACCGTCGCCGCTCACGGGAGCCGCTTTGTCTCGGATTTGAACGTGCAGGCCACGGTGCTCCTGATATGGGTGGCGCTGCCCGCCGTCGGGCTGAGCATCGCCGTGGCCGCCAACCTGCGGTTGCTCGACTCCGGGCTCGCCTGGCTGGGCAACCGGTCCAGCCGCGTCCAGGCGGCGCTCCGCCCTCCGCTTGCCTATCTGAGCCGTCGGCCGCTGCGGACCGGTCTGGCGGCGAGCGCCTTCGCCCTCGTCCTGGCGCTCGTGACGGTGATCGCGATCTTCGTGGGCAGCGGGAGTATCAACCATGAGCGCGAATCCGCGGGCTTCGACGTCGTGGCCGTCAGCTCGGGCGCGGAGCCGATCCACCTGCCGCAAGGTGTCGAGCAGCAGGTCACCGGCCGGATGACCCTGCCCATACAGATCTATAGCGGCCCCCTTCACGGGACCGGATACATTGGCAGTAGCTCCTGGACGGAGATGACCTTCTACGTCCTCCCCGACCAGCCTCGGGACGCCGGGCCTGTCGCCCTGGACAACCTCGGCCGCCGGTTCCACACCAGCACGGACGCCTGGCAGGCCGTCCGCAGCCAGCCCAACCTGGTCATCGGTCCTGGCACAAGCGGCGCCAGCCCCGGTGACGAGATCGTGGTCGCAGGCAAGAGCGGCCCTCTCCACCTGCGCCTGGCTGCCGTCCCAGCGTTCGCCATCCTCAATGGCGTCGTCGCCTCGGCGACCACCGTGGCCAATCTGGACACCGCCCCTGGCGGGTCGGCACTCCTGCTCACGATCCGACCCGGCTCCGACCCAAGCGAGCTCGCGCGCCAGATCGCCAGGGCCGGGTTCGCTCAGGGTGTACAGGCCACCTCCATCCGCGACCTCCTCGACCAGGGCTTTGCCAGCTACCTGGCCTACGCGACCGGGGAAGACGTGCTGCTCCACATGGGCCTGCTGGTCGGGGTCCTTGCCCTAGCTATGATCGGCATTCGCGCCGCGGTCGAGCGCCGGCGAGCCATCGGGATCTTGCGCGCCCTCGGCTACCAGCCGCCGAGCCTGCTGGTCGGCCTGGTCGCCGAAGCCGCACTGCTCGCGACGCTGGGCGTCCTGTCCGGGGTCGGAGCCGGGCTGGTCACCGGCTACTTCTTCCACAATGCAGGCGCCTCCTCGGCCACCCCATTCAGCGTCAACCTGCCACGGCTGGCCATCGCCCTGGCCATTGTCTACGGGACGGTGGTCTTGGTTACGGGACCTCTCGCGTCGCGGGCGGCGCGGATGGCACCGGCCGAGGCCGTGCGGATGATCGGCTAGGTGACGAGGGAGATGCCGCCACCCGGCTAGAGTCACCTTTAGTGCCCGACCTCAGCGATCTCCAGGCGGTTCCGGTAGCCGCGATCGCCCTGCTTGGGGCCATGGTGGTCGTCACGGTCCTGACCGCACTGGTCGCGACAGAACGCCAGCGCAGGCGTCAGGCCGCGAGCATGCACGCGATCGAATTCGTGCGCGGGTCATTCACAAGCCGGATGGTCCGCGGGGACCCGATCGACGTGCTGTTGCGAGAGGTCGTCGAGGCGCTGCGCAGTTTCCTCAAGCTGGACCGCGCCGAAATCTGGATGCTGGACTCGGAGACGCTTCGCCTCCAGGTGGCGGATCCGCCAGTGCAGGCTCGGGCCTTGCCGATCACGGCTGAGCTCAAGCCGGTGTTTCTCAATGCCCCTGTCTCCGGTGCCGCCTGGGCTCGCACGTGGCTGCCGGATCTGCTCACCCCGAGACCGGAGAGCGAAGGTCTCCGGCTGGCGCCGGTCAGCCACGCCGGCGAGCTGCTCGGACTCCTGGTTATAGCTCGGGCTTGGCAACCGAAGCGACTAGCCGAGGCGGCCGACGAGCTGCTCGGAGAGCTTGCCCGCGACGTTGGTGTTGGCCTCTACCGAAGTGGCCTCGACGCCACCCTGCGGGCCACCCTGTGGCAGCTCCGCGACAAGGCCGCCCAGCTGCAGGCATCGCGGGCCCGCCTGGTGGCCGCCGCCTACTCCGAACGCAAGCGGATCGAGCGCGATCTCCACGACGGGGCCCAGCACTATCTGCTCTCCGTCTCCGTCAAGGCCCGTCTCATCGAAAGGATCGCTGCCACCCACCCCGAGCGTGCTCGCCGCCTCCTGGAGGAGCTGGTCCAGGAGGCGGAGGCGGCCCTCGAGGAGCTGCGTGCGCTCGGCCACGGCATTTACCCGCCGCTCCTCTCCAGCTCGGGCCTGGGCGATGCGCTGGCGGCTGCCTGCCGACGGCTCTCGCCGCCCGCCGAAGTGGACGCCGACAGCGTTGGTCGCTTCCCAGCCGACGTCGAGTCAGCCGTTTACTTCTGCTGCATCGAAGCGCTCCAGAACGCCGCCAAGCATGCAGGACCAGACGCGCGCACTTCACTACGTCTTCGTCAGGACGAAGACCGGCTCTACTTCGAAGTGCACGACTCCGGCCGTGGCTTCGAAGTCTCCGACATGGAAAGTGGCGGGCTGGCGAACATGCGCGACAGGCTCGGTGCGGCCGGAGGGACGCTCGTCATCGAGTCGCGGCCGGGCCACGGCACGGTGGTTCGGGGCGAGGTCCCGGGCCCCCCACACGGCGAAGGCCCAGGTTCCGGGCGACGCGCAAAATCGAGCCCAGGTTAAGGGTCGTGGACAGAATGTGCTGTTCCCTGAGGGAGCAAATAGGAGACAGTCGCACTCTCTCAGGACGTGTCGTTATGACTCGGTGCATATTCGGGAGTGTCCCCCCTCCGCTGTCCCGCCTCCTCGATGTCCCGCCTCCCCCGGCCAAACGTGGGCCGTCAGGAGTCTGCCACAAGCCTGTAGATGATTCGACCCTGGTTTTGCCACTTGGGGCCTGGAGCCCAATCTCCCGCTCCCTGAGGTAACACGTGCCCAGAAGGCGGCCGCCAGTTACTCGAATGTATGGCGGCGGCTGGCCTGTCTCGGCCGGGGCTGCTGCGCACTTAGCACTGTGACACCAGCTTCACCCAGTTCGGACAGCCAGCTAACCTGCCGGAGGGCGATTCGAAAGTCGTCCAAGATTGCACCCCAACCTACACGGAGACTGCCTTCAGCAGTTCTCACGGCCGTGACCAGCTTTGAGGTCAGCGCTCGTGGGTGCGGTCGACGCGCCGGATGTGCAGGACTCGGAGGGTGGCGCCCAGGAGAGGTGACACAGCCTGCTCAGCGGAGCTAACCGGCAGTGCCTTAACGATCAGGGTGTTCGTATGCTGCCGGCCGGGTCCCGCCATCGGGGGTCGAACGGCAGGGCGTGTCACACGAACCTGACTCGGGCACGCAGAGGGTATTGTCGCTGTAGCCCCGAATCCCGCCGGGGCCACACACCGCCGGGGCTACAGCCATCCTTCTGATCGTCGAGCTTGTCCAGGAGAGCGACGACACCCGCTGCCAGTGATTGCCCATCCAGTAAGCGAACCCGGCAATGCAACCGGCCAGGCTTGCACGAAGGCCCGCCAAATACTTGACAGAGCACAATCTCGGCGCTGGCGGTCAGCGCCAGCGCCGCAGTTACCGCCCGCAGGTCCCCGCTTATGGGGTCGGGTGCGCCTTTCCTGAAACGGTGGATCTCAGGTGGACAACAGGCGCCGAAAAAAGGGCTCCAATCCTGAAACCGGCATTTCGGCCCGGAGTTAGAGCCAGCCTTTCTCGCGCGCGATACGGGCTGCTTCTACTCGGTTGCGCGTTGAGCTTCTGGATGGCAATCGAGGGGTGGTTTCGGACCGTGCCGGTGCTGAGGTGCAGCGCGGCTGCCACAGCCTGTTCTGGCCTCCAGGACTCAGCGCCGGGTGGGAGCACGGCCGGCCGATCTGCTTGCGGATTGGTCGGCCCAGCGCGCCGAATGCTGCGCCGACCGCTCCGAAGATCGGCAGCAACACGAAGACCGCGAGGTTGCACTGATTGACGTAATCCGCTGGGGAGCAGCACGAAGAGCCCCGCGAGCCAGCTCCCGGTCATCAGTGACTTTGTCTAGTTGCCTACCTCCTGAGGTCTTTGCAGCCAGCCCTCCGATCACCACGTCGGGCGAGAGGAGCGCCCAGCTAAAGAGTCGACGCCTCCCCATCGCCACGACAAGAGGCGGACGCCCCGGCTGACGGCGCCATGGGGCCTTGTGCCACCGTCCGGGCGAACGGCGCTGCCTGTAGATTTTCGATAGATGGCGGCGATTCCCGGTCCGCGGTGCCCTTCATGCGGTACGGAAAACCCCGCCGGCGCTCGCTATTGCGGCCAGTGCGGGGTACCGCTTGTTTTGGCTTCGGCGCCAGCCGAGGTCCGCAAGCCGGTCACCGTGATGTTCGTCGATGTGACCGGGTCGACCGCGCTGGGCGAGCGCCTGGATCCGGAGGCGGTTCGCCAGATCATGACCCGCTACTTCGACGCCATGAGGATGGTCCTCGAGAGCCACGGCGGAACCGTTGAGAAGTTCATTGGGGACGCCGTGATGGCCGTTTTCGGCATCCCCCTCGTGCACGAGGATGACGCCTTGAGGGCCGCCAGGGCCGCAGCCGCGATGCGCCGGCGGCTGGGCGAGCTCAACCGGGAGCTCGGCCGAGACTTCGGTGTCGAGCTGAACGTCCGCACGGGCATCAACAGCGGCGAGGCGGTGGTCGGCGGCAGCGGCCAGACGCTCGTCACAGGCGACCCAGTCAACGTGGCCGCGCGCCTCGAGCAGGCGGCGCCGCCCGGTGAGGTGCTCCTTGGCGAAGTGACTTACTGGCTGGTACGTGACAAGGTCGTTGCTGAGCCTGTTGAGCCGGTGGCCGCCAGGGGCAAGCAGGAGCGCGTCGCAGCCTGGCGTCTGGTGGAGGTGAGAGAGGGAGCTGGCGTGACGCGGCGCCAGCCGGACACAGCTTTTGTCGGCCGCGTCCGAGAGCTCAGCCTCCTCACCGACGCCTTTGAGCGAACGGCAAGCGAGTCCGTATGCTCACTCGTCACGATCCTCGGCTCGCCAGGCGTCGGCAAGACCCGGCTGGCTGAAGCGTTCCTCACCGGGCTCAGCGGCATGGTGACCGTGGCCCGCGGTCGCTGCCTCTCGTACGGGGACGGCATCACCTACTGGCCCTTTGTCGAGATGCTCACAGAGGCGGCTTCCCTGGCCGGGGCCGCGGATCCCGACGAGGTGCGTTCCAGGATCGCCAGGCTGCTGCCACCGGGTCGCGACAGGGACGTTGTCGTCGAGCGTCTGGCCCAGGTCCTGGGCGTGGCAGGGGCTCTGGGGAGGCCGGAGGAGACGTTCTGGGCGCTTCGCAGGTTCCTCGAGGCGTGGGCGGAGCTGCGTCCGCTCGTTGTCTTCATCGATGACCTGCACTGGGCCGAGCCAACCCTGCTCGACCTGATCGAGAACGTGGCCGACTGGTCGCGGGGGGCCGGGCTCCTCCTGCTCGTGAGCGCCCGGCCGGAGCTGCTCGACTCGCGCCCCGGCTGGGGAGGCGGCAAGCGGAACGCCACCACGATGACGCTGGAGCAACTGTCTGACACGGAGACTCTCGAGATCGCCGAGGACGTTGCAGGTGGCCCCCTGCCCGCCGAGCTCGCGGCCCGAATCGCGACCCTGGCCGAGGGCAACCCCCTGTTTGCCGAGCAGACCGTCGCCATGCTGGTCGAGCGGCACGCACTCGTCAGGCAGGACGGCGCAGTCACCCTGGTGGGAAGCGTCGACGAGATCGCAGTCCCGGCAACCGTGACGGCCGTGCTCGCCGCCCGGCTCGAGCAGCTACCTCCCGCCGAGCTCACCACCCTGGAGCGGGCCGCCGTCGAGGGCAAGCGCTTCAACCGCGGCGCCGTCGCGGCTCTTCTGCCGGACGACCTGGCGGGCCGGGTGGCGGAGTGGCTGGCGGCCCTGGAGCGCAAGGATCTGATACGGCCCGACGCGGGCGCCCTGGCTGGCGAGGACGCCTTCGCCTTCCATCATCAGCTGCTGCGCGACGCCGCCTATACGCGCGTCCCCAAGCAGTTGAGGGCGGAGCTTCACGAGCGATTCGCAATCTGGCTGGAACCCGCGGCAGCCGCACACGCAGTGGAGTTTGACGAGATCCTTGGCTGGCACCTGGAGCAGGCCTGGCGGCTGCTGACCGAGCTAGGACCCCCGGACGCACGAGCGCGGCGACTGGGCGTTCGCGCCTCCGAACTTCTGAGCCGTGCGGGGCGCCGGTCGGCTGAACGGGGCGACGCCGCAGGGTCGATCCGCCTGTTGAACCGTGCCATGGCTGCATCCGACGGAAAGGCGCCGGGTCGAGCCCGGCTGATGAGCGAGCTTTCCTGGCCGCTCTTTCTCTCTGGCGATCTGGCAGGGGCGGCGGAAAGCGCCACCAAAGCGGCGGAGCTCGCCGAAGCTGAGGGTGACCGCCCCGCGATGCTCCTGGCCAGGGTACGTGCGCTCTTTCACACATTCTCCCGGGGCAGCGACTCGGCTCGCGCCAGGCTCTACGCGGAGGAGCTGGGTGGGATGGGCGAGGACGTCCTGGCGGCGGACGCCTTCACGCTTGCCTCGATCGTCACCTTCTGGGGCGGTCAGGCCAGCGAAGCGACGGGTCTGGGCGAGCGGGCTATCGAGTTCCTCCGCCGGGCGGGCGGGCTGACTGCGCAGGCGGCGGCCAACCTTGGGACCATCATCATGTGGGGTCCGTGGCCTGTAGCCAGCGCCCTGACGAAGATCCAGCAAATTCGCACCAGCAATGCCGGTGGCGCATACGCGGACGCGCTGCTGACCCAATCGGAGGCGGTTCTGCTTGCGTACGCCGGGCGTTTCGAGGAAGCACACAGCCGGTGGCGTGAAGGGCAGACATTCATCGAAGAGCTCGCCATGCCAGCGATCGGAGCGTCGCAGTCGATGTTCCTGGCTGAGCTTGAGCGGGCGGCAGGCGGATTGGAGCTGGCCATACCCAGCCTCGCCGCTGCGGTCGAAACGCTGGGTTCGCTGGACGAGAGGCTCTGGCGTTCGACTGTCGCCGGCTACCTGGCCGAGGCTCTGCGGCGTGAGAACCGGCTAGACGAGGCGGAAGCAGCCGTGGCGGTATCCCGCGACTGCGCTGCCCCCAATGACTGGCTGGCTCATACGCAATGGCGCTGCGCGCTGGCCGGGATCATGGTCGATCGGGGCCAGCCCACGCAGGCAGAGGCGCTCGCTCGGGAAGCTGTGGACGTGATCGAGCACACCGACTACCTTGCCTGGCGCGGGGGTGCGCGGGAGCGGCTGGCTGAGGCATTGCGTGCCCTGGGCCGCACCGCCGAAGCGCGGATCGAGTTCGGACGAGCCCTCGTCGAGTACGAGCAGAAGGAGAGCATCGCTCTCTCCGATCGAGTAAAGGCCGCTCTCGCCAGTCTCGACTAACGGTCGGGTAAAGGCGGTCAGGGCGCTTCCTCGCGGCGGTGCAGCTCCGTCAGCCGGCTGACCGCCGCCGGGTCGATCTGGTCGGCAATGACGACGGCCACACGGCAGTCAGTGACCGCTCTCAGTGTGGCGGTGCGCAGTCCCCCCTCGACCGCGGCTCGCTCGCCGACAACCGCGCCAGGCCCAAGCTGGCCGAGACAGCGGCCGTCGACGTCAACTTCCAGCACTCCGTCCAGAAGCAGGTAGAGCTCTGATCCCGGCTTTCCCTGGGTGACCAGCGCCTGCTGCTTGGGCAGGGTCTGCAGCCTGGGCTTGGCCCCGCCACGCATGATCGTGGTCGAGAGCTGCCGCTCGACCTCGCTCTCGGCCCCCATGACTCGCGCGACCTGCTCGCGGTCCCCCCACGGGCTGCGCCTGCCGAACGCGCCCCTGTACCAGTTCGTGAAGTCCATGCTCCGCGACTTGGCCACCAGGCGTCCTTCGCTGTCGTAGACCCAGTGACGGGGGAACCGGCTCGCGCCCTCTAGCTTTCCGATGGCCGGGCCCTGGGCGCGCATCGTAAGGGAAAGAGTGGTCCACACGTTGGGCCGCTCCCACATGAAGTAGGGCCGCCCGCGCACACGCCGCGGCGCCGGCACGCCGGCCCTGCCCCCGGCGGTCTGGATGAAGCGGACGAGGCGGTCCGAAGCGGCGGCGACCCAGCGGATGTCCGGAAAAGCGGTGGGCTGGAAGGCCACTATCAGGGCGCCGAAGCGCAGGATCGTCCGGCTTATGAGGCTGCGGCCCTCGTGGCCGTGGCCGACGATCTTGCCGTTCTCCACCTCGACCCAGGCGCGCAGCTGATTGGCAAAGCGAAAGGCGCCCCGCGCGTGCAAAGCCTCGATGTCGTCTATCCGGTCGGGCGGCGGCTCGTCATAGCGGCCGACGCCCAGCTCGAAGGCCACTCGCGGCAGCCCTCGCACTGCGTCCGACGGTATCCAGGACAGGCAGGTGACCGCCGACTCGATGCGCATGGAGCATGAATAGCACCTCGGAGCGGCGTTGTCGCTGCGTGGTGAAGAGGTTATAGCCTCCCCACGTGACCGTCACCCAGTCGACCAGCTCGGTGTAGACAGCGAGCCCGCCCTGACGTCTATTGACGCCAGAGCGCCACAGGAAGAATGTAGCCAGCCACGCGCGGGCGAAGAGAGAAAGGGCCAATCAAAAGCCCTCGACCGCGCGCATCACGTCAGTAAATCACGCGCCGACGCAAAGTCTGGGGCCGCGACGATCTGCAGCCGCTCGGGATGCGGGCTGATCAGCAGAGGCGATCGGCTGGAATCGACCAGGCAGGCTCCTGCCTCGCTGAGAATGACAGCCGCTGCCGCAACGTCCTGCGGGCGCACGTTTCCTGCGGCCAGTCCACGGTAGCCGCCGAGAGATCCGCTGGCCACATGACAGAGCGAGAGCGAGGTGCTGCCAGGGATGCGGACCCGCTCGACCCAAGCTGGCAGTTCGTGCAGCGCATCGGCCCGGCTGCCGGCCGCGACCAGCCCAACCCGACGGGGCGAGGCCGGTCGGCCGTCGACCCAGGCGCCCCTGCCGCGACTGGCCCACCAGCGGCGGCCCGAAGCAAGATCGCACACCAGACCTGCGACGCTCTGGCCCTCCCGGACCAGGGCGGCGGAAAACGCCCAGGGCGGGAGACCAGCGCGGAGGTTCGCGCTGCCGTCGAGGGCATCGAGGCAGATCCACCCGCCGCGACACGGCGCTGCTGTGGCGGACCAGCCACCCTCCTCGGTCAGCACCGGCACCTGAAGGGGCGCCAGCGCCTCGAGGGCAGCGGCCTCGGCGGCCAGATCGGCCGCCCTGTCAACCGTCTGCACGCCTATCCAGCGGGCAAGAGCTGAGGCGACCCTGTTGGCGGCACGCGCGGCAAGCGCCAGAAAGCGCGACTCCTGGTCAGGTGCCGGCGCCGGCGGCCGCCGGAAGCGCTCCGCTGGGGTCTCCTGCCTGAAGCCTGCCTTCA
>Ga0066903_100001324_pt1 | contig 17859 bp, 16 predicted proteins | sample PanSoiMetaGPlot1_FD_67491 | JGI IMG/M metagenome (GOLD analysis project Ga0066903, IMG submission 67491) | Tropical forest soil microbial communities from Panama analyzed to predict greenhouse gas emissions - Panama Soil - Plot 1 (version 2) | ecosystem: Environmental > Terrestrial > Soil >... | reverse complement strand
CGCGACCAGCGTGGGCGCGGTGGATGTCGGCGGCTGCGCCGTCAGCACCGCCGCGGCCGGCGGGGCGCCGGCGGCCGGCGCGGACGTTTCACTGCCGGGCGGCACGATGGGCGTCACGGCTGGACCTCCGGCGATCGGCTCGGTGCTGTTCGGCGGCTTGGTCTCGACCGCCTTGTCGTGCGCGATCGCCTTCTCCAGCTCGTCGATGCGCGCTTCGATCTCGGCGCGCTTCTCTTTCTTGGCGTAGAGGCGAAGGTAGTTGCGGTAGAGCAGCAACGCCCGCTCTTTGTTGCCGGCCTGGCGGTGCGACTGGGCGGCGTTGTAGAGCAGCGCCGGATCAGGGCGAAGCTCGAACGACTTTTCGAAGTATTCCGCCGCCACGGCGTACTTACCCAGGGCGAACGCAGCGGTCGCCTTGTCGGCGAGCGCCCGCGCATCCTCCGTGTCCCCGGCCTGCGCCGGACCGGCCGACGCGGTCACCAGCGCCAGCGCGCACGCGGCCAGCACACCCCGGACGACACCGATGCGTGACGCTGTCACACCCCCCTTCTCGGCATATCGCGGCATTTCCTGAGGCCGGGGCCGCTACGCCGCGGCGGCGAACCGCTGGCGGTACGCGGCCGGGGTGACGCCGAGGCGGCGCGTGAACACGCGCCACATCGTGCTGGCGTCGCCGAGGCCGGTGCGCGCCGTGACCTCCTTGAGGGACAGCGACGTCTCCTCGAGCAGGCGCCGGGCCTCGTCGATCCGCAGGCGGCGCACCAGCTCGGCGGGCGATTCGCCGAGGTGCTCGCGGCACCAGCGGCTGAGCGACCGCGCGCTCATGCCCGCGCCGGCCGCGATCCGTTCGACCGGCAGCGCCTCGTCGATGTGCTCGACGACGAACGCCGAGATGTCGCGCAGGCGCGGCGGCTCCTTCTCTTGCCGCCGAAGCGCCGCGCTGAACTGGGCCTGATTCCCCGAGCGGCGCAGGAACAGCACCAGCCGGCGGGCCACCGCCATCGCCACGGGCTGGCCGTGATCCTCCTCGACCATCGACAGCGTCAGATCGATTCCTGCGGTGATGCCCGCCGACGACCAGATCCGGCCGTCCTTGACGAAGATTCCCTCGTCGACGACGCGCGCGGCGGGAAAGCGGGCGCGCAGCTCGTCGAGAAACATCCAGTGCGTGGTGGCGCGCCGCCCGTCCAGCAGGCCCGCCGCGCCGAGCACGAACGCGCCCGTGCAGATCGAGACGATCGTCGGGATGCGCCGATGGAACCGGCGCAGCCAGGGCACGAGACGGGCGTTCACCTCCGGCGTCGGGCGCATCGGCGCGCCCGCCACGATCGCCACGTCCGGAAGACCCTCGCCCCGCCGGGACAGCGGCCGGATCCCCGCCACGACCAGACCGTGCCGCGTCGTGGCCGCCGGCGCGCGCGGCCCGACCAGACTCAGGTCATAGGCGGAGCGGCCGAGGACGTCGTTCGCGTGCCCGAGCACCTCCCACGGCCCGGCGATGTCGAGCACGCCGGTGCCCGGAACGACCAGGAACCAGACCCGTTTCGTCGCGCGCCGCATGTCGCTTTCTTCATTCTGGCCGCCATGGCCGAAAATGCAATGGCATTGTCCTTTGGGCCAGCGGGATTCCGCGCTATCCGATCCTCATGCTCAAGATCGGCATCAACGGCTTCGGGCGTATCGGCCGGATGGCGTTCCGCGCCGCCGCGCAACGGACGGACGTGCAGGTGGTGGCGGTCAACGATCTGCTCGAGCCGCGGCAGCTCGCCTACCTTCTGAAGCACGACTCCGTCCACGGCCGGTTCGGGCACGACGTCACGCTGAAGGACCGCTTTCTCGTGGTCGGCGGGCGCCCGGTGCGACTGACCGGCGTGAAGGATCCCGCCGAGTCGGCCTGGGGCGACGCCGGCGTCGACGTCGTCATCGAATCGACCGGGATCTTTCTGACGACCGCCCAGGCCGAGGCCCACCGGCGGGCGGGCGCCCGGCGCGTCATCATCTCGGCGCCCTCGAAGGACGACACGCCGATCTTCGTCCACGGCGTCAACGCCGATCGCTACGCGGGCGAGCCGATCATCTCGGCGGCGTCGTGCACGACCAACTGCCTGGCGCTGATCGCGAAGGTGCTCGACGAAGCGTACGGGATCCGGCGTGGCCTGATGACGACCATCCACGCCACCACGGCGACCCAGAAGACAGTCGACGGCGTCTCGGGCAAGGACTGGCGCTTCGGGCGCGGCATCCTCGACAACATCATCCCGGCGTCGACCGGCGCCGCCGAGGCGGTCACGCGCGTGCTCCCGTCGCTGAAAGGGAAGCTGACCGGGATGTCGTTCCGCGTCCCCGTCCCCGACGTGTCGGTCGTCGATCTGACCTGCGAGCTGGCCCGCGAGGCGCGCTACGACGACATCTGCGCCGCGATGAAACGCGCGTCCGAAGGTCCGCTGGCGGGCGCGCTCGGCTACACCGACGAAGAGGTCGTCTCGACCGACATGCGCGGCGAATCGTGCACGGCCGTGTTCGACGCGCGCGCCGGCATGCAGCTGGACCCGACCTTCGTGAAATTGATCGCCTGGTACGACAACGAATGGGGCTACGCGAGCAAGCTGCTCGATCTCGCGGTCGCGATGGCCGCGCGTTAGCCGCCGCCGCGGCCGCCCGCGCCCTTCCCGTCGTTCGCCTTCTTAAAGTAACGTCTGGCCATGGACGCGACGCTGGTTCGGATCGGTATCCCCGCCATCGCCCTGGCGCTGAGCGCCCTCTTTGTCGCCGCCACCTGGCGCACCGGCGACGGCCTCCCGCCCGCGGCGCGGCGCCGCCGGACGATCCTGGCGGGGGCCGGCGTCGCGATCTGGCTGGCGGCGCAGGCGGCGGCGGCGTTGTCGGGCTGGCTGGGCCGCTTCGATCGCCGTCCGCCGCCGCTGGTGATCTGGTTCGGGTCGATGCTGATCATGACGCTGGTGCTCGCCTGGTCGCGGTTCGGGCGCCGGTTCGCCGACAAGCTGCCGTTCGTCGCGCTGATCGGCTTCCAGGCCTTTCGCTTGCCGCTCGAGCTGGTCATGCACCGGGCCGCCGTCGCCGGCATCATGCCCAACGTCATGTCGTTCACCGGCTACAACTTCGACATCGTCAGCGGCGCGACGGCGCTGCCGCTGGCTCTCTACGCCTGGCGCCGCCCCCTGCCCCGCCCGCTGATCGCGCTCTGGAACGTGACCGGCCAGATCCTGCTGATCGCGATCGTGATCATCGCGTTCGCCGCGACGCCGGTGTTCCGTGCGTTCGGCGACGATCAGCTCAACACCTGGGTGACCGAGTTCCCTTACGTCTGGATCGCGGTGATGGTCGCGGCCGCGCTCTTCGGCCACGTGGTGACGCTGCGCAAGCTGCTCGCCGAAAGGCGCGCGAAGGTCACGCCCGCAGCCGCCGCGGCGACGTCCTAGTCCTCGTCCTCGTCGGGCCCGCAGGTCGCGAGCACGGATCGGTTGATCGTCTGGTCGAGAAGAACCGGGTCCCACCCCTGGCCTTTGACCACGGCGTGCAGCACGTAGCGATGACCGGCCTTCAACTTCACACAGGAGCTGATCGTGCCGGATCTCAAGTGCGTCGTGTAGACGACATGGAACTCGTGCGCGTTGAGGTGGTACTGGATCGTATGGTTGCCGGGCAGGAACTCGAACTCACTGCCTGATTCGTCCCGACCGTCGACGCCGTCGACCTCGATCTGCCAGGTCTTGACGAAGGCGACCTCGGAGGCTGGTCGCCGAGAGCCGTTGTACATGACCTGCGTGCACCCGGCCGCGATGCCGCCGATCGACCCGACGAGCCCCGCAATCAGGGCGGCGCGGCCTCGCGAGCATCGGCCAGGCCCGCCGCCAGCCGCTGACATTCGTCGATGGTAACACGAGCATCGGTGACAGCCCGCCGGCCGACGCGCGCGCCCGCCGAGGCAGGGTGCCCCGCGAGGGGCATTTCGCCCCGGGACGCGACACTCTGCCCGGCGCCGGTCCGGCTGCGGCCTGGCGCGAAGATTGCGATGGTGCCGGAGGATGGCAACCGGGTCAGGGGTCGTGGCTTCGTACGGCGACTTCGCAGCTGACCTGGTCGCCGGTGGAATCCTGAGCGACCCGTGGGTGGACGGCGCGCCGCGTTTCCGCATGACGCCGGTGGTGCTGGACGTGGCGACCGCGCGCGCCCTGCGCGCGGCCGGCGAAGCGATCGCGCGCGCGCACGACGAAGCGGCCCGGATCTGCATGGCGCGCCCGGATCTCGTCAGGCGGTTCTTCGACCTTCCGCCCGCCCTCCAGGCGATGTGGGATCTGTCGGCGGGCGCGTGGCACGGCATCGCGCGCGCGGACGTCTTCCTGACCGCCGACGGCCCGAAGGTGTGCGAGCTGAACTCAGACACGCCGAGCGGCGCGCCCGAGGCCGTCGCGCTCAACCGCGCCGTGGACGGCGCCGGCGCCGCGCCATTCGACGATCCGAACGCGCACCTCGCCGATCGCATCTGCGATCTCGTCGATCGATTCGCCGCCAGCGTCGAGGACGCGCGGCCGCAGGCCGCGATCGGCATCGTCTACCCGACGGAGATGACCGAGGACCTCTCGATGATCGAGCTCTACGCGCGCTGGTTCGGCGCGCGCGGCCGGCGCGTCGTGCTCGGCTCGCCGTTCAACCTCGCGCCCGACGGACATGGCGGCGTCGCGCTGTTCGGCGTTCCCTGCCCCGTCATCTGGCGGCACTACAAGACGGACTGGTGGGGCGAGCGCCAGCCGGCCTGGCGCAGCGAGCCGTCGTACCCGGACGCCGCGCCCCTGGCGCTGCCGCTGGCGCTGCTGGGCGGCGCCGTCGCCCGCGGGCGCTGCGCGGTCATCAACCCGTTCGGCGCGGTCGTGACCCAGAACAAGCGGACGATGGCACTGATGTGGGAGGAGATCGGGCTGTTCTCCGCGCGCGCCCAGGCGGCGATCCGCCGGTACGTCCCCTACACGGCGCGCCTGGAACGGTTGCCGAAAGCGCGCCTGCGCGTCGAGCGCGACGGCTGGGTCCTGAAGTCGGACTACGGCTGCGAAGGTGAAGAGGTCGTCATCGGACGCACCGCCTCGCCGTCGGAGTGGGCGTCGGCGCTCGATGACGCGCGGCCCGGCCGCTGGATCGCGCAGCGGCGATTCGATCCGATCGCGTCGCGACGCGGCGGGCACGTCAACCACGGCGTCTACGTCGTCGCCGGGCGCGCCGCCGGCCTGTTCACCCGGCTGCACCGGGACGCGACCGACCGCCACGCGATCTGCGCGCCGACGCTGGTGAGGCTGCCGTGAGTCGGCGGTGGACGATCGGTCTGCCCGGCCGCCGCGATCTCGCGGCCGCCTGGTGGAGCGCGTCGCTGCGCTCGCGGCTGCCGGTGGGCCTGCTGGCGCGCTGGCCCCCCGCGCCGATCGTCTGGGTGGGCGCGGCCGGGCTGGCGGGCGGCGCAACGCTGGGCGGCTGCGCGGAGTTTCTCGCCGACAGCCCCGGCGAGTCGATGCGGTCCTCGCTGGAGACGCAGCGCGAGCAGGGCTGGGCGGCCGGCGAGCCCGCGGCCCTCTACTTTCCCGACGCGCAGGAAGCGGACGTGGCGGGCGGCGCCGACTGGCGCGCGGCGATGTCGACGCTGGCCCTGCGTCTCGCGCCGGCGGAACCGCGCTGGCTGCCGTACTACGATCCGACGCTGTTCCAGGCGCTGCAGGCGCCGCGCAACGGCGACCTGCGCGTGCTGATGCGGCCGGTGTTCTCGCCGGCGATGGCGATCACCTCGCGGCGCGGCGAGGCGCTGCTGTCGCTGTTCGCCGAGCAGGGCTGCCGCAACGACGTGGCGCTGGTGCTGGACATCCCCGGCCCCGAGGCGGTGGCGCTGGCCGCCGCGCTGGCGCCCTGCTTCGATCCCGTGTTCGCCTTCGACAACTGGCCACACCCGCGCGGCATCGTGCCGTCACACGTCACGCTCGGCGCGGCGCTGTATTACCTGCCCTGGTTCGAGCGCGAAAAGACCAGCCGTGCACCCGACGCGGCGCCGATGTTCATCTTCGATCGGTCGCGGCTGGCGCCCTACGTCGACGAGAGCGTGTGGTTCGACAACCGCTACCTCGCCGGGTTGCCGCCGGCCGACGCGCTGGCCGCCGCCGGCATCAAGCACGTGCTCTACGTCGTCCCCGACTCCGAGATCGGCACGGAGGCCGACGATCTGAACGACGGGGTCGTCGCGCTGGATCGCGGCGGCATAGACGTCCGGCTGCTCGCGCTGTCGGATTTCTCGGAGACCCCGCTCCCCGGCTGGCTGGACGAGGTCCCGCCGGATCCGCTCGTGGATCCGACGGCGCCCCCGGATCCACCCGTGCAGCTTTCGCTCGACTTCTACTTCGGCGGATCGCCGCGCGCGCACGCCTGCTTCTGGGACTGGTACGGGTGGCGGCGCTGGCCCCACGCCCCGCAGGCAGCGCTGCCCATGCCGCCGTCACTTCGACCGCGAACGATGTTTCGCCCCACGTGGCGCGGGACGATCGCGTCGGGCGGCTGGCGCGGCTCGCCTGGCTCGGGCTGGCGCGGCTCGCCTGGCTCGGGCTGGCACGGCTCGCCCGCCGGGCGTTCGGGCTCGCTCGGCCGCGCGAGCTTCGGCGGCATGTCGGGCTGACCGCCCTCAGCCGCCATCCGCGGGGGCCGGTTTCATTTGCGGATCAAGCCGACGTACGGAAGGCAGCAGCCGTCGGCGCAGATCGTGTTCGCCGGGCACTGGGAGGGATCGACGCCGCCCGGGCCGCAGATCGTCGTGCCCTCCGGACACTGTGGACCGCCGCCGCCGTCGCATCCTTCCGATCCTCCGCCGCAGGTCCCGCCGGTGCCGGTGCTCCCGCAGCCTTCGGAGCCGCAGCTGCCGCCCGCGCAGAACAGCACGCAGGCCTCGCCCGAGTCGCCGCCCGCCTTGTTCTGATCGCCGTCGTGGACGATCGCCTGGAGACGGTAGGAGTGGCCGGGAATCAGCGCCACGCTCCAGCGCGCCTCGGTGCCGTAGCCTTCGTTGGACAGGCCGGTCGGTGGCGTGTTGGCGCCGGTCCCGAGGCTCCAGTTGTTCTTGGTCGGATCGGCGTCGGGCGTGATCGTCACCGTCGCCGGCGAGACGGTGTTATCGACGGTGCGCACGGCAGACTTCCAGGTTCCGAAGACGGCGTTGGGCGTGATCGGCCGTCCGCCCTGCTGCCAGTCGCCCGCCTTGCTGTTCGGATCGCTGCTGATGTCGGTGACGAACAGCGACGGCCACATCGGCCGCAGCGACGCGTCCAGGCCGCTCTGGTCACCGGTCAGCGCGTTCGCGCCGATGGTCGGATTGGTGACGCTGCCCGGATTGGCGGGGAGCGCCGACACGGGATAGTCGGTCGTGGTCGTGCCGCTCGCGTTCTTCACGACGACGCTGCGGACGCCGAGGGTCAGCGCGTGCTCGTCGTTGTAGAACAGGCTGACGACGCCGTTCGGCCACGACCCGGAGGGCTGGATGGCGCGCAGCACGCCGCTCTCGTTGAACACCGTGCTGGTGAGCGGGTTGCTGCTCGCGTACGGGTAGCCGCAGTCGGTGACGACGAGCTGCTGGACGCCGGCCGTGCAGGTGAACACGCCGCTCGAGCCGCCGACCGCCGCCGCGCCGCCCGTCGAACCGTTGGTGCCGCTGGCGCCCGCGCTGCCCGGCATGCCCGGCATGCCCATGCCGCCCGCGCCCGGCATCCCGGGACCACCCTTGCCCGCACCGCCGCTCGGGCCGCCGGCGCCAGCGCCGCCCGTCGTCGCGGAACCGCCGCCGCAGCTGATGATCGACGCGACGAACAGCGTGATGACGATCTCCCGATTCGGAACGCGCATGGTGGATCTCCCTTTCTCGATCGGGACAGTGGCCAGCGCGCCAGGCGAGGTTAGGAAAAATCCTCCTGACGCTGCTGGACTTTGATCGCGCGCGCGAGCGTCTCGAGGACGTCGAGGGCGGTGCCGGGCCCGAGCCAGAGGGACACTGGACCCACCGACAAGACGAAGCCGACGTCGCGCTCGCAGACGTCGACCTCGACCACCCGCCCCTTCACCGTCGACTTCCTCGTTTCCATTTGCCCGTTGGTGGCGGGCAACAGACGGAGGTTAGCTCGGACCCGCGGCGCAGGCGCGCGCCCCGCCGCTTACGTCGGCGCACGCCGTTCCAGCGCAGCAGCTGTCGCCGGCGCCCGCACACGGCTCGCCGGCGCCGCCGCAGATCGGATCCGCGGGCGTGCCGGGTGGGGGGACGCAGACGGTGGCGCCCGGAGGGCCGACGCAGGAACCGCTGCAGCAGTCCCCGGGTGCGTTGCAACGCGCCCCGGCGGCCGCGCAGACGGCGCTGCACGCGTACCCGCCGGTGCCGTCGGGCAGACAGAATCCGCCGCAGCACTGTTCGTCGACGGAACAGGGAAACCCGGCCGCGGCGCAGCCGGCCGAGGCCGGCACGCAACGCATCGGGCCTCCGGCCGACGCGCGACAGCTCTCGCCGCCGCAGCAGTCGTCGGGCTTCATGCACAGCTCGCCGAGCACGCGGCAATGAGCCGGCATCGCCGGCGGGGGCTTCGTACACCGGCCGACGCCCTCCGGGCCGACGCCGCAGACGCCGGAGCAGCAGCTGCCGCCGTCCGAACAGCGCTCCTGTTCAGGCTGGCAGCCGGGCGCGCGCACGCAGCGGTTCGGTCCGTCCGACGACGGCGCGCAGCGGCCTGAGCAGCAGTCCTTGTCGGTCATGCAGAGCGAAAGCGCCGCATGGCAGCCGGGCAGCGCCTGACAGCGCATGCCGCCGCCGGGCATGCTGGTGCAGCGCCCGCCGCAGCACGCGTCGCCGGTCGCGCAGGTCTCGCCGTCGACGCGGCACGCGCCGAGCAGCTGGCAGACCATCAGGCCGCTCTCGTCGGGCGTGGCGCAGACCCGGCCGCAGCAGTCGTCGGGTTTCATGCACAGCTCGCCCGCCGGTCGGCAGTCCGGGGTCGCCATGCAGATGCCCAGGGCGCAGATCCCGCTGCAGCAATCCTGCCCGGTCGCACAGACGCCGCCGCTGGGCGCGCAACGCCCGCCGCCGCAGAGGCCGCCCACACAGCCGAGCGCGCAGCAGGCGCTGGCGCCCGCGCACGCCTGGCCGTCCGACGCACAGCCGGCCGGATTCACGCAGACCAGCGCGCCCGTCCCGGTCGGATCCGGCGCGCAGACGAACGAATCGCAGTCCGCGCCGATCGTGCATGCCGCCCCCTCCGGACGACGGGCCGCGAGCGCGCAGCTCCCGGCCACGCACGATCCCGAGCAGCAGTCGCCGCCCGCGGCGCATCCGCCGCCGTTTGCGACGCAGTGGACGCTCGGCAGCGGCCTCGGGATGGTCAGCTCGACGTCGCGCCGGCAGCCCGTCGCCAGCGCCGCCAGCGCCACCCAGACCGCGACCGTCCGCTTCAAGGCGGGCCGTCGCCGACCAGTCGATGGGCAACGAGCGCGGCCAGCCCGCGCGGGAATTCGCGGAGGTAGCGCGTCGCCAGCGCGCGCGCGCGCGCCGGATCGCCCGATCCCTGCGCGCTCTCCATCGCGCCGACCAGCGCGTCCTCGTGCAGCGCGCCGCGCGGCGCCGCCGCCAGCGCACGCTCGAAATCGGCGCCCGCGGCCGCCGTGCGGCCCTGCCGCCGTTCGATCTGCGCCGCCGCGTAGAGCGCGTTCTGGCGCATCGCCGACGGCGCGCCCCGCCGATCGAGCGCACGGTACGCGGCGACCGCGTCGTCGAGCCGGCCCGCCTGGTTCAGCGCCTCGGCGTGGAGATAGCGAAGCTCGTCGTCGCAGGCGCCCGCTCCGCCCGGGCAGCTCGCCTCGCCGGGCCGGGCGGCGCGGCGGGCGTCGGCGATCATGCGCAGCGCCCGTTCGGAATCGCCGGCGCGCATGGCGGCGCGGACGGCACGCGCCGTCGCCTCGCACGAGCGCGCGATCCCTGCGCAGCTTGGCGATCGATTGACGTCCGCGGCCGTCCCGACGTCGGCAGGCGTGTCGGTCTCCGCCGTCGTCTCGCCGTCCGGCATCGTCGAATCCAGCTCCGCGCCCGCGGAGACCAGGCGCGTGCTCCCGTCGGCCAGCTGCACCGCCACCTGCCCGTCGGTCACCCGGACGTGCGATCCGGCTGCGCCCGCAACGACCGCGAATCGGGTGCCGCGCACCTCGACCCGCACCTCTTTCGTGATGACGACGAACCTCTCGTCGGCCCGGCGGTGCGTGACCTGCGCCTCCAGCTTCCCTTCGCCCAGTCGGATCGCGACGTCACGCGCGCTGCCTTCCAGCGCCAGGCGGCCCGGCCCTTCCACGTGCAGGGTGGCCCCACCGTCGAGCGTCAGCTCGACGGCCGCGCCAGCCGACAGCGCGATCGGCGCCCCGACCGGGACCCGCGCCGCGGCGCCCGGCGCGCGATCGCCGAGGCGAGCATCGCCGCGCACAGCCGTGATGGCGGCGTAGCCGACGGTCGACGCCGGCGCCGGCCGGCCGACCCGCAGCCAGACGACGACGATGGCAGCGGCCGCGACCAACCCGAACGCAGGCACCGACCACGACCACCAGCGACGGGCCGGCGACGACGCCGCGGCCCCGCCGGCGAGCTGGCGATCGATCTCGATCCGCATCCGCCGGGTGGCCATCGCGTCCGGAGCGGGCGGGACCGCCTCGCGCATCCGCGGCGTCAGCGCGCGCCAGAGCGCCGCGCGCTCACGACAGGCCGCGCAGCCCTCCAGATGAGAATGAAAGCGGACGCTCTCGGCTGGATCGAGCCGCCCATCGAACGCGTCGACGAAGCGCGCCTCGACGTCGGCGCAGCGCAAGCCCGTCATGACTGGCCTCCCGCGCGCGACAGCGTCGTGACCAGGGCGGGGTTCTGTTTCAAGCGGCGCTCGATGTGCCGGCGGGCGTCGTGGACGCGTACCTTCACGGCCGCGGTCGACGCGCTCAGGATCGCCGCAACCTCTTCCATCGAATAGCCCTCTAGCACGTGGAGGACGAACGCGGCCCGGCGCTTCGGGCGCAGCTCGGCCAGCAACCCCTCGACCAGCACCAGCGTCTCGCGCGCGGACGTGACGCGCTCGGGGCCCGGCGTGACCGACGCCGGCTCCGCCACCTCGTCCAGCGACGACGTGCCTGGGTGCCGCCGGCGAACCGCGCGCATCGTCACCCGGATCGCGATCCGCGTCAGCCAGGTCGAGAACAGCGCGTCGCCGCGGAAATCGGGCAGCGAGCGAAACGCCTCCACGAACGTCGTCTGCACCAGGTCCTCGACGTCCTCGCGCCCCCCCACCATCCGCCGGACCACCCGGTGCACGGCGCCGACGTGGGAATGGAACAGATCCCGGAACGCGGCCGGATCGCGACGCCGCGCCCGATCGACCAGGGCGGCCACCTGCGGCGGCTGCGGGCGTGACGGATCAGGCATGTCCCCCACTTCATTCATAGTGGGCCACCCCGCCCGCTCGGTTAGCAGGAAAAATCGACCTCACGGCAGGCCGACCCCCGCCCCGATGCTGCCGGAAACCTCCAGCCGCGACGTGTCGAGAACCGGCGCGCCGGCCACGTCGTAACGCGAGCCGTTGAGCACGCCCAGCGCCGCAAAACGGGCAAACAGCCAGGCCGACGCCACGATCGCGACGCGCGCCTCCCCTTCGCCGCCGAGGCCGATCATCACGTCCCGCACCGACCGGACGGACGTCGTCATGCTGGGGCTGGCCGTCGACACGCCGATGTAGGTCGCGTCGGCGCACGGCCCCAGCAGGAACTGGGCGCGCCCGACCTGGAAGGGCCGCCGCCCGGTGACGTGGACGGGGATGATCCGCGCGCTCGCCTCGACCGATCCGTTCGACGCGCTGGCAGACGCCAGGGCCGCGGTTCCGATCGCCAGCTCCAGCTGCGGCCGGGGCCGCCACGCCGCGCGGACCGCCAGCCCGCCGAACAGCGGGCCGCCGTCCGGGAACGACACGACGCCGTAGCCGATGTCCAGCGCCAGCCCCGCGCGTGCGGGCGCGGGCGGCGGCGTCTCCATGCGCGGCGGAGCGCCGCCCTCGGTCACCAGCCGACCCAGCGACGACTTCGGATCCAGGTTGCCGCGCGCCTCCGACAGCGTCGCGCGCAGGACCGCCTGGATTTTCAGGGCGAGGGCGCGATACAGGTCCTCGTCGCGCTCGGGCCGCGGCACGCTGACGACCAGCGCCTTGTCGGTCTGAAGATCGATGAGCTCGATCTCCACGGCGCCGCGCGCGCCCCGTTCGGCGCGCACGACCGCGACGGCGCGCAGGTCCTCGCCCAGCTGGCGCGCGTCGTCGATCCGCTTGCGCAGGTCGTCGGCCTCACCGGCCGCGCGCGTCTCGACGCGGATCCCGAACTCGTCGAGATAGACGCGCAGCGCGTCCGCCAGCCGCTGCGCGTCCATCGACGGCGCCGCGGTGACGACGATCTGATCGACCGCCTGGGCGCGCACCAGCGAAAGCGCCGCCAGGACGGTCCAGGCTCCGGTCACGTTCCCAATGATATCGAAATCCGGCGGCCGGCCTTCAGAAGTAGCCGCGCACGCCCAACCCGCCCTCCAGCGCCAGGAACATGGCAGGGACTGCATACAGGGCCGGCGCGATCTCGATGAACACCTCGAGGAAGCTCGGCCGGGCGAAGGTCAGGTCCAGCCCGATCGGGGCGCGGACGCCGATGTCCCAGCAGCCGGAACCGCACGGATCGCCCAGGAAGAAGGCGCGGGCGCCGCCGCCGATGTGCCAGTCCAGCTGGACCTTGCCGCTCGCATCATAGAGCTTCGACTCCCAGAGGTAGTCGACGTGCACGCTGCCGCTGCTGGTGCCGTATCCGTAACCGTAGCCCGGGTCGCAGATCGTCCGGCCGGCCCGGTCGTGGAAGCAGCCGCCCCGGAACCCGCCGTAGCCGTAGAAGCCGATACCGATGTCGATCGCGTTCGTCTGGCCCACCCAGAGCTTGCCCGACAGGCCGGTCGGATCGCCCAGGATGGCACCGACCCCGAATTGCCGGCTGTATCCAACCTCCGTCGCGCGCGCCTCGCCGGCCGCGCACACGACGGCCGCGATCGCGGTCGCGATCGCGGCAACTCGCATTGACGTTGCCATACCCCGTTGGTGACCGCGGCCGGCGCGAAGGTTAGCCGCGCGGGTCTGCTAGTCTCGCCGCGCCATGAATTACGCCATCGCTTTCCGCACCATCGGCCTGCTCGTGCTTTCGAACGCCTTCATGTTGTTCGCCTGGTACGGACACCTCAAGACGCTGGGAGGCCGCCCCTGGTACGTCGCGGCGATCGTCAGCTGGTCGATCGCGCTGTTCGAATATCTGCTGCAGGTGCCCGCGAACCGGATCGGCTACACCGCGCTCAGCTTGGCGCAGCTGAAGATCATGCAGGAGATCGTGACGCTCGCCGTTTTCGTCCCGTTCGCGCTGCTCTACATGCGCCAGCCCCTCAAGCTCGATTACCTGTGGGCGAGCTGCTGCCTGGTCGGCGCCGCGTACTTCGTCTTCCGCAGCTGACGCTAGCCGCCGCTGGTCAGCTCGATCAACGTGACGCCGTAGATGCTCTGCGGGATCGTCAGCGTCAGCGAGCCGCTGCCGGAAGGCACGGTCGTATCGTAGGTGCAGAGCTCGGCGGCGTCGCGCAGCATCACCCACTGCGCCTGCGTCGGCCGGGGCGGCTGGCCCATCGCCACCCAAGTCCGGTAGGCGTTGGCGTGCCCGCGATCGACCAGGGTCTGACGGACACGCACCGGGCCCGAGAACGGCAGGTTGTTCACGGTCAGCGACACGGGGACCGACTGGGTCGAGTCGCCCTGGCCGCCGTCGACGTGGAAGTAGACCAGGATCTGGACGGCGTGCCCGTCGGCGCTGCGGGTCGCCGCCGCGTTCACGCCGTCGCCGGTCATCCCGCCTGTGACGGCGAGCTGCTGGTCGCCCATCATGTGCAGCAGGCGAAACGCGTTGAACGACGGCTTGGCGACGTCGAACGATTCCGGGATCTGCGGATCGCCCTTCAGCATCAGGCCCCAATTTCCGGGGCGAAAAGCCGAATTCGTGCCCGTGTAGTTCTCCTCGTACAGATCGGAGACGGCCCAGTAGGCGTAGGCCGATGGCGCCGCCACGGTCGGGTCCGTTCCGAGCCGGTGGATCATCTTGACGATGTAGCTGGCGGCGATCTCGTTGTCGCGGGAGATGTCGCCCATCCAGCTCGGGCCGAACTCGTTGTTCAGCAGCTCGCCCGTGAACTTCATCCCCTTCGTGGTGGTGGTGTTCACGATGTCGACCAGGCTGGCGTGAAACGCGATCGCGTCGGCGGTGTCGGCCACGGGAAGGTTGTTGTCGTCGCCGTAGCGATGGTAGGTCAAGAAGTCGAGCTTGGTGCCCGAGTTGAGCGATCCGGTGATCAGCATCCGGATCATCGACGGCGACTCGCCCGCCGAGCCCGCCGGCCCGCCCACCCGCACGCCCGGATCGGCCTGGAGCAGACCGGTCACCGTGTTCTTGTAGAGGTCCCAGTAGCCGCCGTCGCCCGGCCCGTACATCCACGACGGTTCGTTCCAGACCTCGAAGTACCAGTTGTTGCGGACCTCTTCGGCGCCGTAGCGATCCTCGAGGTGGGCGACGAAGGCCGCCATCAGCGCCTGCCACTTGCCCCAATCGTCGGCGGCGCCGGTGGGCGGGCTGATGTTGGGAGATTTGCTGTTGTACCAGAGCAGCTTCTGAACTTGCGACGGGTCCGACGCCAGCGCGCTGGGCGTGAAGCTGATCTCGACCATCGGACGCATCCCTGCCGCGACGATGCCGTCGTAGACGGCGTCGACGCCCGACCAGTCGTAGATCGCTACGCCCGACGCGTCTTCAGAATAGACGGCGATGTCGTCGTTGAAGATGCCGTGGAAGCGCACGTACTGAAATCCGGCCTGCGCGTGCGCCTTCCGCAGCGCGTTCTGCGCGTTGCGCCCGTAGGCGGTGCAGATCAGCGTGTGCGCGTGATCGGCGGCGACCGCTTTTTCGTAGAAGCGGTTCCACGCGCCCACGGCGGTGCCCGCGTCGACGGCGATGGTCGCGTAGACCGGGGTGGCCGGGGTGGCGGGCGGCGCGTCGGTGCAGGCCGCGGGCGGCGCCGGCGCCGTCCAGGGCTGCGGATCCGAGCAGACGCCGACCGCTTGCCCGCCTGCCCCGCCGCCACCTCCCCCGGTGCCGCCGAGGACGCCGCCGCCCGTGCCGGTGTTGCCGTAAAGGGGAGCCTTCGCGCACCCGGCCAGCGACGCGGCGAACGCGAGCGCGAACGCGACGCCGGCGAATGGCGCAACTGACGATCGTCCACGAACAGAAACCCGCACGCGCGGAAACTAGCACGCGCGCGCCGCCCGTATGCCCGCTCTCGCCAGATCCGATCAACGCGCGCAGCCCATCCGCAATGCGCCGCCGTGAAAATGATAATTTGCCGGCCGTAAATGCGATGTGGGCCGGCGACCCGGCGCCCGCAACAAATGAGATGGTCGCTGCGATGATGATCCCCGAACCGAGGTGTGTAATCTGCACGTCATGACTCGACGCCCTCACCTCCCCTTGCTGCTTCCCGCGTTCGTGCTCGCGCTCGCGGCGGGCGGAACGGCCTGCTCGTCGGACTCGAATCACCTGACGCACATGATGTCGTCGTTCAACTTCGCCTGGGACTGGACCGGAATCGTCGGCACCGGCCAGAGCCTGTCCGTCGGCGCGTTCGGAACGCCGGTGATCGCCACGATGCAGCCGTACAACAACATGAAGCTCTCGTTCGGCGGCGCGACGGTGGCACCGCCGTTCGACCCGACGATCTCGTCGCTGGCGCTGGTGCCGCTGACGGAGCCGCTCCGCGCGACCGCCACCAGCTATCCCAGCGCCTACCCCGCCAACCTCAACGGCGAGACGCCCCACACGGCGATGGCCGATCAGCTGACGGCGATGGCGATGGATCAGGCGATGCACGACCTCATCTCGATTCACACCGTCGTCGGCGAATCCGGCCAGCCGCTCACCGTCATCCAGAAGAACCCCAGCAACCTCCCGACCACCGGCACATCCGGCCGCGCGTACGACGCGACGATCTTCGAGGCGACGGCGATCACCCGGCTCGCGAAGGACGCCGGCAAGAGCTACGGCATCGGCGGGATCGTGCTGACCCACGGCGAGTCCGACGCCGGCAACACGGTCTACGCCGACGGCATCTACCAGCTGCTGACCGACTACAACCAGGACCTGGCCGCCATCACCGGACAGACCACGAAGTTTCCGATGTTGGCGTCGCAGCAGAACTCGGTGCCGGCGGACACGGGGAGCGTGTCGATCTCGGCGGTGCAGGTCTGGAAGGCCAGCACCGATCACCCGGGCGAGATCGTCTGCACCGGCCCCAAGTATCAGTACTCGTACGCGGCGGACACCATGTCGCACGTGCACATGGGCCCGCTGGAGTACGAGAAGCTCGGCGAGAAGACGGCGCAGGTTTACTTCGAACGCGTGGTGCTGGGGCATGACTGGAAGCCGCTGCAGCCGACCAGCGCCGAGTTGAGCGGCAACGTCGTCACAGTGCACTTCCACGTGCCGGTGCCGCCGCTGACCTGGGACGACAACCTGCCGCCGCCGCACGGCACGATGATTCCGCAGTGGGCGAACGGGCGCGGCTTCGAGGTGCTGTGGGCCGGCAGCCGCAAGACCATCGACATGGTCGAGATCGTCGGCGCCGACACGGTCAAGATCACCTGCCACGACGATCTGTCCGGCGGCGAGGTGGTCGTCGGTTATGCCGTGACCGCCGAGGGCGGCACGCCGCCGACCGATCAGACGGCGCGCTGGGGCCACCTGCGCGATTCCGACCCGTTCGTCGGATCGGTCACCATGGCGGCGCAGCCGAACTACGCGATCGCCTTCCAGATGCCGCTCAACTGACCCGCTTCCGGCGCCGCCCGGATCGGCTGCGGCGTAAGATGCGTAGTGTGAGGAGGCGGTTTGGTCGCGCGGTGACCCTGGCGCTCCTGGGCCTGCTCGCCGTCGCTGCGCGCGCGGGCACCGAGGGTGCCGCTCCGGGGGCGGGGCCCGGCCCGCCCCCGGCAGCCTGCACGCCGATCGCCGGCGCCGTGACGCTGGAAGAGATGCCGCGCCCGGAAAGCCTACGCCTGGCGAACGCCGGGTTGGTGCAGGCGATCTGGACCGGAACGGAGGTTCTGATCTGGGCGTCGTGGCAGGAGAGCCGGCCGCTCGACATCCCGCGGTTCGCCGAGCTCGACGGGTTCTTCGCCTACTCGCCGCGCAGCAAGAGCTGGCGGGTGGTCCCCTCCAGGGACGTGCCGCACTTGCGGCGGCCGACCTTCGTCTGGGTCGGCGGGCGCGCGATCCTGTGGGGCGGCATCGACCAATCGACGATCGTGAACGAGGGCGCGATCTTCGACCCGGCGACCGGTCGCGTTCAGGCGACGTCGCCCAGGAACGCGCCGACGCCGCGCCAGCTTCACAGCGCAGCCGCCGTCGGCGATCGGATGATGATCTTCGGCGGCGGCGGGACCGGCCCCATCAACGGCTGGAGCTGTGACGGCGCGCTGTTCGATCCGGGACGCAATTCGTGGAGCGCGCTCGCGCCCGTGCCCGCCGAGCTCTGCCCCTGGGCCGCCGACGCGCGCATCGTCGCGGCGAACGCGGACCGAGCGGCGGTGCTGTTCGCGGAGCCGTCCCAGTCGCCGCGCTTTCGCGTGGCGTTCTACGAGATCTCCCGCTCGGCATGGACGGAGGGTGTCGTCTTCGATCCGGGCCGACGCATCGGGTTCGACGACG
>Ga0066903_100001323_pt1 | contig 17865 bp, 19 predicted proteins | sample PanSoiMetaGPlot1_FD_67491 | JGI IMG/M metagenome (GOLD analysis project Ga0066903, IMG submission 67491) | Tropical forest soil microbial communities from Panama analyzed to predict greenhouse gas emissions - Panama Soil - Plot 1 (version 2) | ecosystem: Environmental > Terrestrial > Soil >... | reverse complement strand
CGACACGGTCTACGTCGCCTGGGAGCACGACTATCTGGTGAGAGTGGTGCAGAGCATCATGAACGCCTACGGCGGCGGCGCGGCGGTTCCGCCCTGGATCTCCGGCGACTACGACGCGCTCTACATCGTCCACGTCACCTACAACACGTCCGGCATCCAGGCGTGGTTCGAGCTAGGACGACAGGGACTCAACGGTCAGCCGACCACGTGTCCCTAAGCTCTATGCGATTTTCAGCGCCGGCAGCGGTTCCGATTTGTTTTTCCGCCGGTCGTTGACAGTAGTCGCGATGAGCGGGGTCAATGCCTTGCGCTCGTCTTCGCTCAAGCGCTTCAGCGACACCAGCGCAGACACGATTTCGCGGTATTGGTCGGCCACGACTTGCCGATGCCGCGAAACGTCCTGCTGAAACGCGACCGGGTTGCTCCAGACCACGGTGGCGTACGTCGTCTGGCGCTAGGGAACTGTCTCGAGTTGCGCTCGAACGAGCGCGTTCAGGTACTTCACGCGATCTTCGTCGCGCGGCGTCTCAGCTCGCTCTCCGCCCGGACAGGGAAAGACCGGGTGTCGGTGTTCGCCGGACGTAGTACACGGTTTCCGGGCCGGTAGAGAGAATCGTGACGCCCGGACCGGCTGTTGCGAACTCGTAGTGGGCCAAAGGCGGAAACGACGCCGCATCCGGCCGTGAGGAAGCCGCTGACGAGGCCCGGAATCAGGAAGCGGCGGGTACGAGACATCACGTCTAGTGCACGAGCGATGGAGCCAGGGCCGATCGATCGTCGTCTCGCGGCCTCGGCATTTGCATGGTGCTCACCGCGTTCGTCCTGGTCAGCGGTCGCGGCACGGGCATCGCCATCGCGGCCGCCTCCGGATCGTCGTCATCGACTGGATCATCGGGCGCAGCCTGATAGTACGCCTCTGCGATGGCGTCGAGCCTGTCAGCCTCCGCAGTTCGACCTCTCAGACGGTAGTAGTCAGCGAGCTCGGAATAACGGTCGTAGAAGAAGAGATGTGAATCGAGGATGCCGCCATTCGCATCGACGGCCCGGGCAAACAGTCCCCCCAGCACCCACACGAACACCTGCATCGACGCAATGTCGAGCACGATGAGCGCGTGCGACCAGATGGATGGCATCGCCCATTCACGAGTATCTCACTAACCTCGCGGTTTCCAGCCGTCCCGATACGTCCGCGTCAGGTACTGATCGGCCTCCGGCTTCCCAGGGAACTTGAGCGCTTTCGCGTCGAACTTCAGCGTCTCTCCGGGGAAGCGCGCCGCGACGTTGCCGATGATGACCGATTCGGTGAGCGGACCCGCGTAGGCGAAGCTCGCCGAGCACGTCTGCTTGCCGCCGCCGAGCACGGCGTCGACGAACTCCGCGTAGTGATCGCGATCGGTGATGTCGATGGCCGGCACCTGCGCCATCTTCGATTCCGGCAGGACGAACGGCTCCGCACTGCCGTGCGGCAACACGATGAGGCCGTCCGTGCCCACCACGATGCTGCCCTGATCGGGAAAGCGTGCGCCGACGGGCTCTCTCAACGCGTCGGGCGGGAGCTCGCCGCCGTCGTACCACCAGACGTCCACCGTCTTGCCAGCCGTGAACTCGGTTCCGGGATACGTCAGCTTGACCTTCGCCTTCGTGGCCCAGCTCTCGGCGGTTGGCGCCGGACCCGCGGCCGTGACTTCAATCGGAAAGGTGAGGTTCAGCGCGCGGTACGGCGGACTGTAGATGTGACAGCCCATGTCACCCAGCGTGCCCGTTCCGAATCCGACGCGGCGGCGCCATTCGCCGGGGTGGTACACCGCCTTCCTGAACGGACGCACGTCGCTGACGCCGAGCCAGCCGTCCCAGTCGAACGGCGCCGGCACGAAGTCGGCCGTCTCGGGGAGCGGCTTGTCGTCGCCCCAGCTCTTGTTCGAGAAGGTGTGCACCTCGCGAATCTTCCCGACGATGCCGCTGCGGACGAGCGCTTCGCCGTACCGCTGCACGCGGGTCGAGGAGACCTGGATGCCCATCTGCGTCGTAAGTCCCTTCCGCTTGGCGAACTCGGCGAGCATGCGCGTCTCGCGCAGCGTGTTGCAGAGCGGCTTCTGTACGTAGACGGGCTTGCCGCGCCTCATCGCCTCGATCGCGATGAGACAGTGCATGTGATCGGGCGTGGAGACGTTGACCGAGTCGATGTTCGCGTGCTCTTTCTCGAGCAGCTCACGCCAGTCCTGATAGACCCGGACCTTGGGAAAGCGTTGCTGGACCCGCTCGAACCTCGCGAGGTCGACGTCGGCCACGGCGACGAGATCGAACGCCGGGTGTTTGGCGAACGCCGCGATGTCGCTGAACGCCTGGCCGCTGGCGCCGATGCTCGCATGCCGGAGCACGGGAGCGGCCGTCCGTGACCGGACGGAGATGAACGGCGCGACCGCCGCCGTCGTCGCCACGGCCTGGATGAACTGTCTGCGCGTGACTGGAGCGTGGGCCATGCGCGCTATCTTACGCTTTTGCTCGCGCACGAGAACCGTACGTCGATTACACGGTTGATCGGCAGGCCGTTCGGCCAATCCCTCCAGCCTCGCGTCTAAGCTGCATGACCGCCGCAGCAATCCCGCGGAGGACGTTGGATCGGGAAGGCACCCGTCTTGCTCGGATGCGCGCGGGACCCATGCGTCGTTATCTTGCGATCGGCCTTCTTGCCGGGCTCCTTCCTCGGCCCGCGCTGGCGCAGACGAGCACCGAAGACGGTGTTCGTGCGTTCCTGCGGGCAGACTATGCGGCGGCGGCGCGGATTCTGAGTCCGCTCGCCGAAGCGTCGGCCGAGCCCGACGCGACGGCGCAATTCTTCATGGGACTCCTTTATGCCGCCGGCAAAGGCGTGCGCATGGATTCGATGCGGGCGTGCGCGTTGTTCGCCGCGTCGGCGACGCCCTCGAATCCGTTCATGGAGCAGTCGTCGGCGGCAGCGGGAATGATGCAGCAGATAGGCGGCGGCCCCGGGTGCAGCATGCCGCTCGCGACGGCCCCGAAGCCGACGTCCTTCACGCTGGCTTCGGACTATACCGTCGACGTCAGGCCGTACGAGCTCGTCGTGCACTACCACGGCGCCGACAAGACAGAGCCCATCATGGCGATCCCCGGCTCCGTGAGCCTGCCGGTGCGCTATTCACCGCTCGACGTGACGCGGCCCGCGGCGGCGCGGCGGCATTTCGTCGAGCAGCTCATGTGGTGGAGGAATCCCCAGGGCGGATCGACCTGGATGCTCGGCTGGGTTCTTGCCGAGATCGTCGACGGCGCGTATGTACCGGTTGCCAGCGAGCGCGAGGTCGCCTCGTCGTCCGACACGCGGCCGCCGGCGTCGTTCGATCTGACTGACGTCGTCCGGCTGCGTGTCAATGCGCAGGGCGAAGCGGAATGGCAGATCCTGGGCGGCCCGAGGCCTCGAACCGAGGTCATTCCCGTGAAGGCGCCGAAATGACGCGCGCGCGTGTGTTGCTCGTCGTCGTGATGCTCGGCGCGGCCGGCGTTGGGATCGACGCGCAAAGCGGCACGGCCGATGCCATCTCGGCGCTGCTGCGCGGCGATTACGTGCAGGCCGCGGCGATCCTCAGGCCGATCGTGGAGAGCCGGCAACAGCGCGATCCCGCCGCCGCGTTCTTCATGGCCACGCTGTACGACAACGGCCGCGGCGTACCGGCCGATCCGTTGCGGGCGTGCGCGCTGTACCAGCAGGCGAGTCTCGACGGGAACTCCGTCTTCGGGTCGGACCCACGGTCCGTGTATGCGCCGACGGCGCAACTGCTGCAGCGTCGCCTGTGGACGGGGCGCGGCAACGAATGGTTCGCGGAATGTCAGCTCGTCGCCAACATCGGGATCGATCATCGCTTCCAACCGGAGACGTTCAACCTGGAGGTGGGCCACAGCGTCGAGTGGACGCTCGGCGCGGCAACGGTGACGTACGAGAACCGGACGAAGCGCATCGCTTGGCTGGACTCCGTTGGAACCCGCGGCGTCATGTTCCTGCCGATTCAGTACAGAGAGCTGCGCACGGCCGCGTCACCGGCGCCGCTGCACTTCTTCGAGCTGTTCTGGTGGGAACCGTCCGGGGCGCAATGGACGTTGCGCGGCCGATTGTTCGAACTCTACCGGGACGAGCTGGTGACGGTCGGCGTGACCGACGCCCTGACGACCGTCGCGGGCGCAGAGCCGCCGTCGCCCGACCTCGAGGCCATGATGAGCGTCCGCCTGAATGCGGACGGCGCGGTGGACTGGACCATCGGCGGCGTCCGTCCGGTCACACGGCCCATTTCGACGCGTGCCGAGGCGCTCGCCGAGACGCGCGCGGAGCGCGACAGGGATCGCGCACGTGCCGACGCGGACGCGCGCGTCGACTGGAACGCCGCGCTCGACATCGATCGCGCGCCGTCGATGACCTACTCGGACGCGCGAGGATGCGGGATGTTCGTGCTCTTTGCGTCTTCGCTCGACCGTGGGGAAGTCATGACGTTCCGCGCCAACAACGCGCAAGCGCTCGGGTTGACGCCGCAGCCGCGCCGGTTCGACCTGGCGACAAACCGCGGCGCGTTCAGCGTGCGGATCGATGTCTACGAGCGTCCCACGGGCGCGGACGTCTGCTCGGACGTGAGGATGCCGATGCCCGCCTGGGCCGCGTGGCAGGCCGTGTCGGGTGTCGTCGACGTCGAGCTCGGGATCGATCCGAACGCCCGCCACAGCCAGCGGGCGACCGTCCGTATCCTCGCCGCGGAGTTCGAAGGGCCAGGCGGAAAGAGAATCCGCCTCACTCGTCCGATCATCCTCTCGGCGATCGTCGGTAGCGTGGCTGGCTGATCCGGGCGTGCACGTTCCGTGTCAGAGCGAGACACTTTGCATCGCGGCCTGAATGGCGGCGACCAGCTCTTTGGCGCGCGGCAGCGCGTCTTCGCTCACGTCGACGGCGACGATCTGATACTCGCAGTGAATCGTCAGCGCGTACGGTTCCTTGCCGTGCGCGACGGGGGCCAGATCGAGCGACTTGACGTGGCCGACATGAATCCGGCGGCTGCCGCCTCTGAGCTCGTCGAAGAAGAACTCCACGACATGGCCATCGAAGACCGCGATCGTCTTCAGCACGCTGCGGGACGTGAGCCGGACCTCGATCATTCGACGCCTCGGGGACGCGGGTCCGGCTTGAACTCGATCACGATCCCGCGCAGCGGCAGTGCGCCGACGTTCTTCACCACGTGAATGACCGGCGCGTTGAACGCGGCGCCGTCAGGGACGATGTCCCTGAGGACCTCCGGCTCGCCATCGGGCCATTGTTGAAGCTGCGTCCGGTTCAACTGCACGACGACACGCGGTCCGTGGCTGTGGCGCGCCCGCGTTTCTCCTGGCGCGAGGCGCTCCTCGAACACGAAGAAGCGATCGCCGTCGAACGTGATCGCGTTCTTGTCCGGCGGCAGGCGCTCCGCGGGCGGCGGCACCGCGGGATGGGTCGGCTTGATCGCGACTTCGAAGAACGGCCCGCCGGCGGGCGTCTCGTAGCGGTCGCCGGGCGCGAAGACCGCGACGTCGCCGCGGGCCAGGCGGCGGCGTCCGCGGCCCGTCTGCAGATCCGTGTCGCCCAACGCGACGATCACGCGGTCGCCGCATCCCGGCGTCGTACCCGAGGCGCACGGCGCGCCGTTCCTGGTCACGCGCACGTACTCGTTGTCCAGAACGGACGCGGCGCCCTGTTGCCATCCGATCGAGACGGCGAACGCGCACCAGAGCGCCGGGCGGGTGATCGCGCGCATGGATCCGGCGCACATTGTGACACACCGCGTCACACGTGGATCGTCGAGCGCGAGGAAGTCTGCTACTCGGCGCGCAGCGCCGCGACCGGGTCGATTCTGGTCGCGCGCCTCGCGGGCATCCACGCGGCCGTCAGGCCGACCGCGATCACCGCGCACGTGACCACCGCGAACGCGATCGGGTCCGTCGGCGTCACCCCGAACAGGAACGTCTGGAGCACGCGCGTGACCGCGAACGCGCCGGCGAGGCCGAGGATGACGCCGGCGATCACGACGCGCAGCGCGCGCCCGAGCACGAGCCGCAGGACATCGCGTTGCTGGGCGCCGAGCGCCATCCGGGAGCCGGCCAGTCACGCGGTCGCCGCGGCGCCGAAGAGTCCTTCGCGAATCAAGGCGTCGAGCGCGATCACGAATCGGCGAACGGAGGGCAGCCGAAGCGTGAGCGCCGCCGACGGCAGCAGTTGCGCGGTCAACGACACGAGCGCGTGCGTCGCGCGTTGTTGCGGCGTCTTGTCGAGCAGCCACCACAACAGCACCGCGAGGTGCACGAGATAGAGCAGCCGGCCCAGCGCGGCCGCCATCGGCGCCGTCGGCGCGTCCGCCGCGCCTGCGACGGCGTCCTCGAAGACCTGCTGCACCCGCACGCGTGAGAACGCCGTGCCTTCGGCGAAGACGCCGTCCTCGGGGTCGCCGATCAGGACAGGAATCAGCGCCCGCAGCGTCGTGCGATGCGGTTGGAGAACACGCAGACTCGTCCCGAGCGCGAAGAGGAACCGATCGCGCCACCTGCCCGGCTTCATCGCCGCCGCCTGCCGAGCGAAGTCCCTGGAGAGCTCCTCATACAGGGCGACGATGACCGCCTGCTTGCTCGGAAAGTACCGGTACAACAGCCCGACGCTGACATGCGCGGCCTTGGCGATCTCACGCAGCGTCGTGGCGTCGTAGCCCCGCTGGCCGATCATCCGGATGGCGGTCGCGTACAGGCGTGCTCGTGCGGCCGCGCCCTGAGGCGATGGCCCCGGCGGACGGCCGCGGCCCCGGCGCTTGACATTTTCAGTAAACATGTTCATTAATATTAAACCATAACGAGGAAACGATGCGACTGCCCACGGTGCACGGCACGATCCGGCGGCGGCTGTTGATCAACTACCGGGTCGATCCGTCGGTCATGACGCGTCTGCTGCCCGCCCCGTTTCGGCCGAAGCTGCACCGCAACAGCGCGATCGCCGGCATCTGTCTCATCCGGCTCGAGGACATCCGTCCGCGCGGCGTTCCGCTCGCGCTCGGCCTGTCGAGCGAGAACGCGGCGCACCGGGTCGCCGTCGTCTGGGAGGACAAGACCGGTGCACATGAAGGTGTCTATATCCCTCGCCGCGACACCGGCTCGCTCGTGAATCATCTGGCAGGCGGGCGAGTCTTTCCCGGCGAACATCACCGCGCCGCGTTCCGTGTGACGGAGGACGATCAGCGCATCGCACTCCACATGCGATCCGCCGACGGACAGGTCGAAGTCGACGTCGTGGGCCGCACGGCGGCCCAGCTTCCCGCGACCTCGGGTTTCGCGACGGTGAGCGACGCGTCCGCGTTCTTCGAGCGGGGCGCCGTCGGCTACTCGGTGACGGCCTCCGGCGACCGTCTCGACGGTGTCGTGCTGAAGACGGATTCGTGGCAGGTGGAACCGCTCGTCGTCGAGGAGGCGCACTCGAGCTACTTTGACGATCGCACGCGGTTTCCTCCCGGCTCGGTCCGCTTCGATTGCGGTCTCGTGATGCGAAACGTCCGGCACGAGTGGTTGGCCGCCGAAGACATCTACACGACCGGCAGTTGACGATGCGAATCGTCATTCCAGGCGGGTCGGGCCAGATCGGAACGATCCTGGCGCGGGCATTTCACGAGGAGAGTCATGACGTCGCGGTCCTGAGCCGGCGGTCGCAGCGACGTCCATGGCGCGTCGTCGAGTGGGACGGCGCAACCCTTGGCGCATGGCAGCGCGAGATCGACGGCGCCGCCGTCGTCATCAACCTCGCGGGGCGCAGCGTGAACTGCCGCTACAACGCGGCGAATCGGCGCGAGATTCTGGAGTCGCGGGTCGCGTCGACGCGCGCCGTCGGCGAGGCGATCTCACGCGCATCGCAGCCTCCGCCGGTCTGGCTGCAGGCCAGCACGGCCACCATCTACGCACACCGGTACGACGAGGCGAACGACGAACGTTCTGGAGTCCTGGGCGGCGCGGAGCCCGACGCGCCGGCCGCCTGGCGATTCAGCATCGACGTCGCGCGCGCGTGGGAGGCCGCCTGCGACGATGCGGTCACGCCCGCGACCCGGAAAGTCCTGCTCCGGTCCGCCGTGACGATGAGCGCGGACGAAGGCGGCGCGTTCGACGCGCTCCTCGGGCTCGTGCGTCACGGCCTGGGTGGCACGGCCGGCACGGGCCGTCAATTCGTGTCGTGGATCCACTGCGAGGATTTTGTTTCGGCGGTGCGGTGGCTGATCGATCGGCACGACGTCGACGGCGCCGTGAACCTCGCGTCGCCTTACCCGCTGCCGAATGCCGAGTTCATGCGCGTGCTTCGGGCGGCGTACGGCGCGCCGATCGGTTTGCCGGCCTCGAATTGGATGCTCGAGATCGGCGCGGCGTTCATGCGCACCGAAACCGAGCTCATTCTCAAGAGCCGCCGCGTCGTCCCGGCTAGACTGCTGGAACACGGCTTCTCGTTCACGTTTCCGAGCTGGAGCGCCGCCGCCGCAGATTTGTGCGACCAGTGGAAAACGACGCGGCGAGGCGACCGTTCGGCGGGATAATCCCGCAATGGCGGAAAGGCCGGGACCGACAGCCACCATTCTTCACGCCGACCTCGACGCCTTTTACGCCTCGGTCGAGCAGCTGCTCGACCCTCGCCTGCGCGGCAGGGCGATCGCGGTCGGCGGCGGCGTCGTGCTCGCGGCGTCGTACGAAGCGCGGGCGTTCGGCGTGCGTAGCGGCATGCCGGGACGCCGCGCGCGGGAACTCTGCCCCGACCTCGTGTTCGTCGGAGGGCACTTCGACCAATACCAGCGGCTCGGCGACGCTGCCATCGGCGTCCTGAGCGATTTCACGCCCGCCATCGAGCGCATCTCGATCGACGAGGCGTTCGCCGACGTCGCCGGATGCACGCATCTCTTCGGATCGCCCGCGGAGATTGCACAGACGATTCGGGCCCGCGTGCGAGCCGAACTCGGCCTGCCGATGTCGATCGGCGTGGCGCGCACGAAGCACCTCGCCAAGATCGCGTCGCAGGTCGCCAAGCCGGATGGCCTGATCGTCGTCGATCCGGGGACGGAACTCGATTTTCTTCACGAGCTGCCAGTCGATCTGATGTGGGGCGTCGGCCCCGCCACGAAAGCGCGGCTCGCCAGGATCGGCGTCGCCACCATCGGCCAGCTGGCTGAGAGCTCTCCCAGGTCCGTGGAGCGATTGCTCGGACATGCGGTGGGAAGAAAATTGACGGCGCTGGCGTGGAACCGCGATCCGCGGCAGATCCAGACCCACCGGCGTGCGCATTCGATCGGCGCGCAATCGGCGCTCGGGCGGCAGCCGGCGATCGACCGCGTCTTCAAGCCGACGCTCCATCATCTTGCCGACCGCATCGGCGCCCGGCTCCGCGCCAAGTCCCGTTTCGCGCGGACCGTCACGGTTCGCGTGCGCTTCGCCGACCTGCGCGCGGTCACGCGCTCGCTCACGCTCTCGACGCCGGTGTCTGCCACGCGGACGCTCGCCGAGATCGCCGAGCACCTGGTGCGCGGCGTACTTGCGGATCATCCTCGCGAACGGACGATCTCGCTGCTGGCGATCTCCGTCTCGAATCTCGACGAGCATGCAATCCTGCAACTCGATCTGCCGCTTGGCGTCGCCGGCCAGGGAGACCGTCCCGGCAGCAAACAAGGCCTGGCGCGCTCGCGCGCGGACCGGGCGGTCGACGCGATCCGGAAGCGCTTCGGAGCCGGAGCCATCGACTACGCGGCCGCGGGCAGCGACGCGCGCTCCGTTCCTGACGAGTTCCGGCGCCTGGCCGAAAAGGAGCTATGAAGACGAGGCTGTGTATGCAGAGAGCGATCGTCGCGCCGGCCCTCGTGGCGCTGGTGAGTGTGAGCATCGCCGGCCAGAGCGCGGTCATCGACGTGCCGTTGACGCCGGCGAACGTTCACTGGGGCTACTACGACGCCAGGCTGAAACCGGTCGCGACGATTGCCTCGGGCGGCCGGGTGCGGGTCGAGACGATGGTGGCGGGCGGACTGCAGCGGCTGCGGCTCGCGGGCGCCGCCGAGTCCGAGATCCCCGACGCGCTCAAGCTGGTGGAGCAGACGGTAACCGAACGCGGCCCGGGCGCGCACCCGCTGACCGGCCCCATCTACGTCGACGGCGCGGCGCCCGGCGACGTCCTCGAGGTGCGCATCCAGTCGATCGACTACCTGCACAACTTCGGGGTCAACGCGTTCGTGCCGGGCGGCGGCGTGCTCCCCGATGAATTTCCGTACGCGGGGCTGAAACTCATTCGGTGGCCGGCCGGCGCCACTCGCGTCACTTTCGCGCCTGGCGTCACGCTGCCGCTCGCGCCGTTCTTCGGATCGATCGGTGTCGCCCCGCCGCCGCTGGCGGGCCGGATCTCGAGCCGGCCGCCCGGCTGGCACGGCGGGAATCTCGACAACAAGGATCTGGTCGCCGGCACGACGCTCTTCCTGCCGGTGCACGTGCCGGGCGCGCTCCTGTCGATCGGCGACGGCCACGCGATGCAGGGCGACGGGGAGGTGACCGGCACGGCGCTCGAAACGTCGCTGCGCGGCACGTTCGAAATCCACGTGCGCAAAGGGATGCGGCTGAAGTGGCCGCGCGCCGAGACGCCGACGCACTACATCGCGATGGGGTTGCACGAGGACCTCGACGAAGCCACGCGTCTTGCCGTCCGCGAGTTGGTGGAGTTCCTGGTCGCGGAGAAGAAGCTGTCCAGAGACGACGCGTACATGCTCTGCTCGCTGGCCGCCAGCTTGCGCGTGACGCAAGCCGTCGATGCCACGAAGGGCGTACATGCGATGTTGGAGAAGAGTGTGTTTGGAGGACAGAAGAACTAAGCGCGACGCGCTCAGGCCGGACCGACGAAGCACAACCCGTTGCCGTCGGGATCGCGGACGACGAAGTCGCGTCCGCCCCAGGCTTGCTGCTTGAGCTTCTGGTCGAAAACCGCCCCCGCCGCCACGTATTCGGCGTAGAGGGCCTTCACGTTCTCGACCTCGATGAAGGCGACGATCAATCCGTCCCGGTCTTGTGGCCCGACCGTGAGCACGGGCTCGTGCACGAACTTGAGATGCACGCACGCGCCGTCGCGCGACACGGAGCCATAGAACGGCGGTTTCCCGTGGAGGAAGTCGATCGAGAAGCCGAGCGTGCGCGTGAAGAATTCGGCGGACGACGTCACGTTGGCAACGAAGATGACAGGTAGCGCGCGCGTGAGTCGAAGCGCCGGCGGTCTGGACGTGGTCTGAGTCGGCCCATTCGCAACTGCGACCTTCAATGCCGCCCAGCTCGCGTGGCCCGCCTCGAGCGCGATGATCTCCTGCGCCTCGCGAAGCGGAAACTCGAGCGCGAGCGCCTCGCGATCGGTCAGCGTCTGGTAGCGGGCGAGACCACGAATGCGCCCGCCGATCGAGTGATTGCCCTCGCGATGCCAGCGAACGAGCTGCTTCGCCTGCTTCGTGTAGCTGTCGAGTCGGGTCATGCGCACACCCTTCCTAGCGAGCGCTATGCTAACCGCAAGACGGCTCTCATGCTTCGTCTTCAGCGTCTCGCCGATCGTGCCGTCAGTCCACCGTCGCGCCCGTATCGTCTCTGGTTATACGAAATATTTCGTTGACATACGAATTAATTCGTATGACACTCGACGCGTGGCCACCCGAACCGTGTCCAAGAAGCCCGCGCTCCCGCCGCTTCCAACCGACGCCGAAATAGCCATCCTGGCGGTCCTGTGGCGTCGAGGCGCCAGCACCGTCCGCGAGGTGCATGACGCGCTGGGCAAGGACAGCGGCTATACCAGCACGCTGAAGTTGATGCAGCTCATGTTCGAGAAGGGACTGCTGGTGCGCAACGAGCGGTACCGCTCGCACCTGTACGAACCGCGCGCACCCAAGGAGCAGACGCAGCGGCAGATCGCGGGCGACCTGGTGACGCGCGCATTCGACGGATCGGCGAAGAGTCTGGTGCTGGGCGCGCTCGCCGCACAGCCGGCGTCAGGCACGGATCTGGCCGAGATACGGAGCCTGTTGGACGAACTCGAGAAGAGGGGACGAAAAAAATGATCACGCTGCTGAACCAGCCCTGGACCGAACGTCTCGGCTGGACGCTGCTGCATTTTCTATGGCAGGGCACTCTGGTGGCCGCCCTTCATGCGCTCGTTCGAGCGTTGGCCGGTCGCCGCATGTCGCCGCGCGGACGCTACGCACTGGCCTGCGCGTCGCTGTTGGCGATGACCGCCGCGCCTGCGCTCACGTACTGGTGGCTCGGAACGTCCGGACAGCCGGCGCGGATCGGGGACCTCGCCGATTGGGGCGCCCGGCAGCTTGCCCCGGCGGTTGCGTACTCACCGGCCACCGATCCGTGGCAACAGGCGATGCCGGCGATTGTCCTGGCGTGGTTCGCCGGCGCCGCCGCGTGTTCCCTCCGGCTGCTCATGGGATTCATCTCAGTGGCGGCTCTGCGGCGTTCGCGTCCTGCGCCGGTGCTGACGGAATGGCAGCACATCCTCGACCGGCTGATCGAACGCATGCACGTCTCGCGACGCGTGCGGTTGCTGCCCACGGATCGAGTCGACTCTCCTTCGGTCATCGGCTGGCTTCGCCCGGTGATTCTCGCCCCGGTGGGCGTGCTGTGCAGGCTCGCACCCGAGCAGGTCGAGGCACTGCTGGCGCACGAACTGGCGCATATCCGGCGGCACGACTACCTGGTGAACGTGCTGCAAGGGATCGCCGAGAGCCTGCTCTTTTACCATCCCGCGGTGTGGTGGATCGCACACCAGATCCGGGCCGAGCGCGAGCACTGCTGCGACGATCTCGCCGTCGCGGCGAGCGGCGATGTGCTCGGGTACGCTCGCGCGCTGGCGGAACTGGAATCGCTGCGGCCGGCACACTTCAAGGCCGCCCTGTCTGCACACGACGGTTCGCTCGTGCGCCGGATCCGGCGGCTGGCCGATCCGGTGGCGGCGCACAGGCCTGCCGGATGGGGAGTGGCCTGGTCGTTGGGTGCCTTGGTGCTGTTAGCGATCGGAGGAGTCGCGGTGACCGGCGCGCACGCGCAAAGCCAGCCCGTGGTGAAACTCGACACGGTGTGGGTCGACACGGTGAAGCGAGGCGATATGAAACTGGAGGTGCGCGGGTCGGGCCGATTGACCTCCGGTCATACCGCGGCACTCGAGGTGGCCAGGGCGCAGATGCAGGACGTCCGGCAAGGGGAGCCGGCCGTCATCGCGTTCCCGCATCGCCAGGAGATCGTTCGCGGCGCGGTTGCGGTGGTGCATCCGGACGTGACGAACGGCACCATGACGGTGGACGTCGCGATCGATGACGCCCTGCCGCCCGGAATCAATCTGCAGGCACCAGTGGACGGGATTGTTACGGTAGGGGGGCTGACCAACGTGGTGCACGTGGGCAGGCCGGTGTCCGGCCAATCCAACAGCCGGCTGATGCTCTTCAAGATCGAACCCAACGGCCGTTCGGCGAAGAAGGTTCCGGTGCAGTTCGGCGCCGCCTCGGTGAATCTGATCGAGATCAAGAGCGGACTGCAGCCGGGCGACAAAGTGATCATCAGCGACATGTCGCGGTATGACGGGGCCGTCGCGATTCTGTTGCGGTGATGGCTTCGGCGACGGCCCCCGTTATTCACTAGCGTGAACCCACTGATGGGCTGGGCGTCCCGGTCTCAGCCCGCATCGTTTCTTGAAACGTTCGTCCCGCTCGCTTCACTAGTCCTGCGTTAGGAGAACTGACGCATGGCTAGTGACACACGCCGTCCGAAACTCGTTGTCCGTGACGCCGATCCGGCTGTCCAACTGCAAACGCTCGCCGTCTACACTGTCGATGCCGCTGGAAAAGTGCTGAGCAAGACAGCGGTCAGCGACAAAGGCGACTTCGACCTGACACCGGAGGCGGTGTCGAAAGCGTCGCGCGTGGTCGTGGCGCGCGCGGCCGAGGGCACAGACCCGCCCGACCTGACCAACGCCGTCTCGTTTCACGCCTTCGAGGTGTCCGAGCGCCTTAAAGCGGGCGAGGCGCTCGAGATCGGCCCCAACGCCATCGGCGTCCTCTTCCCGCCGCTGCGATGCGCCGACGGAACGGTGCGGCACTGCTTCCCGTTCCCGCTCGCGGTGCAGAACGTCGTCGCAGAACTGAAGCAGAACGCGCTGTCGAAGCTCACCGACGCGTTCAGCACGGCGTCCGCGGCGTCGAGCGCCTCAGCCGGCGTGGCCGCGAAGGCTTCGATCGGCAGCGCGGCGCTCACGCCGTATCCGATCGTCCCGCGCTGCCGCCCCGTGTGCGACGGCGTCGTCGAAGTCTGGCGGCGGACGTGCTGCTGTACGCCGATCATCTATCTCGATCCGCGCATCGAGCTCCTGAAGAACCGCCTGCGCGAAATCGTGACGCAGGTACCGAAGTTCCGCCGGCCGATTCCTGAGCCCGATCCCGGCCCGATCGAACAGGCGATCCTGGAGAACGGCACCCTCGATCAATTGAAGATCAACGCTTCGGCGGATCTCCAGGCGCTCTCCAGCCTGCAGCCGGCCGATCAGATTCCGTACATCAACGCACGGCCGTATCTGTTCCATCTCTGCTGCCACTGCGGTCCGGCGCAGCGAGTGACCCAGGGCTATCTCCGCCCGGACGGCACGTTCCACATCTGCTTCCGCGAGTTCCGCCCGCGCATCTTCTGCTGGAACTCGTACGCGTTCGTCGTCAAGCAGATCATCAACGGCGTGACGGTCACGATCTACAACGGCGTCGCGTCGAATGCGTGGTTCGGCGACATCAGCGACGTCGATCTCGTCACGTACAACCCGCACACGATCAATTGCCGCGAGACCGACCCCACGGTGAATCCGAACGCAGTCTTCCTGCAGGACATCGGGCTCACGCCGGCATGGCGCCTCGGCAAGCCGACGAGCGGCATCAATCCGGCGGGGCCGTATGCGCCGGTCTTCACGGATGGTCTGATCAATCCGGGCGGCGTCGGCGCCAGTCCGGCGAACCGGAACCTCGGCGGAACGCTGCGGCTCCGCTTCTTCATCAGCGAGAGTCTGCGCGGCACGGCGAAGTACTACCGGCTGAGTCATGTGCCGTCGACGAACCTTGCGGCCACGCCGGTGGTGCTGCCGTCGATGACGTGGAACTACGTCGAGATCGTCGGGTCGTCCGTGAACGTCGTGCCGTATGCCCTCGGCACGCGCGGCGATCTCTCGGAGATCCCGTACTGGCACGACCGCGCCTGGATGAGCGGCCAGTACCACGCAGAGTTCGACACCACCGGCCTCGGGCCCGGGTGGTACGTGCTGATCCTCGAGCTGTTCGACGCCGCCGGCAATCTGATCCCGGCCGGCATCAACTTCGTGAACTGGAACACACCGACAACCACCGATCCCGTTCCGTACGCGAAGCTGCTCGAGCCGCTGTATATCGACAACCGGTCGTGCTACGGCGACATCAACAGGGTGACGGCGCCGGCCAGCACCGGTTCGGATCCGGATTGCCTCTACCTCGTCGGCGGCGCGGGGCAGGACGTGAGTTTCGAGTACAACGCCGGTTTCCCCGATCCCAACTTCCTCTGGGGGTATTCCTTCTGGGTGCACCGGGGACTGTCGGGAGCCAACCGGTATCTGATCCCTCCGGGCGGCACGACCAATTCGGCACTGCCGTGGGATTACGTCCACTCCACGATCGGCACGCTGCTGGAGGGTCACCAGAAGTGCGCGCTCGCCGCGAACCTCCACGTCTCGGCGAAGACGACCGATGGCATCTACAATCTCACCGCGGACGCGAGCGACCAGATCGCATTCTCGCTGGAACAATCTCCCTGGCCATAACGGCTGCCTCGGGGCGCGGCTTCGGCCGCGCCCCGATCGCCTGATCCCTGCGAGGAGGAACGACATGAGTTGCTGTGGCGGCGGTCGCGCGAGCGGTTCCGCGTCGGTCCCGAGAACGGGCGTTGCGGCACAACCATCCAATGTCCGCCCGACCCTGGCGGTGTTTCGCTACGAAGGCGAGACGTCGCTGGTCGTCGTCGGACGGATCACAGGCACGACGTATCGATTCGTCGGGCGCGGCTCGGAAGTGGCGGTGGACATCCGCGACCGCCTGTCGCTGCGGGACGTGCCGCGCGTGCGCGAGGTGCGGGTGATTTGATCAGAAGGGCTAGACGAATCTGAGGACCGCGCCTACCAGGACTGCAGCGCCGGCCGCGAACGCGACCCAGCCCGCAGTGATCTGACGCCGCGGCCCTATGAGCATCATCGCGATAGCGACGCCTGACGCCCGAAGGCAGGAGTCAGGAATCCCACGACGAGCCCGACGACGCCGTAGATCAGACTCTGACGGCTCTCAATCATCGCCATGTCGATGGACATCCTTCGCGGCGCTGGTGATGTGAGTTCGCTGGTTTGCCACGCGTAACTCGCGGGCAGGCAGTGACAGCCCACCTTCGCGCTTCGGTGGGCAACCTTCGCCCGCATTCACGAGCGAAGGTTGGTGGACCAGAACAGCGTCGGTTGGAACCGGATTGCCGGCTGGCTGCGCTGGGTAGAGGTCTTGCGGAACGCGGCCTGATACGATCGCGCTCAGCCGTATGAGCAAGTCCTTCGCTGCGCCACCCAGAATTCGTCGGATTGCCGCGCAGCGGGTGTTCAAAGCGCCCAGTGGCAAGCTTGTTGTCGTTACGCTCGGCGTGCCTCAGGCCGTTCCCGGTTCGGACTGGGGCTGTCCGCTGCCGATTACCGGTCTGAACACGGTTTGGCGCAGACCGAAATACGTGTTCGGCATTGACGGCCTTCAGGCGCTTCACCTCGCCATGAAGTGTGGCGCTGCGGTGCTTCTATCCTCGAAGCTGAAGTTGGATTGGTTGGGACAGACTGAGGACTTGGGTATGCCCAAGTTCCTGCCCGAGTTGCCGAAGCCACACCAGGATCGTCTCGAAGCGATCGTGGACCGTGAGGCGACGAAGTTCTGGCGGCACGCTCAGCGCTCACAAAGGGCGAAGACGTCGAAAACGTCGACTGGACGCAGGGATGAAGACGGCCGACACGACGTGATTGGCTGCCGGATGAATTGCGGCAGTGCAGCTTCGCGGCTTCGCCACTAAGACGCGTGAAAGGGTTTTGAGTGTCGAACCTCCTGTCGAAGCTCACCAACAGTGAGCAAGCCCGGCTCCTTGAAGAACTGAACTACATGAACCTCGAGGAGATTCGCGGCTTCTGCTCGGAGCACGGGATCCCATACAGGATCGTGGCCGAGCATCCGAACGGCAAGGTAAAGGCCACGAAGGACACCGACCGAAAGCCGATCGTGCTGGCCCGTGTTCGCCGCTACCTCACGACAGGCCGGGTCGGTCAGGCCACCCGCATCGCCGCGGAAATCGTCCGCGAAGGGAATCCGCCGGCGCGGCTCGGACCTCGCGACCGCCTCTACTATCGTTGGTACGCGAAAGAGTTCGAGGGTGTCATGCGGTTGCTCCGCGACCTGACCGCCGGCCGGTTCCGGGACGGCGCCGTTGCGCGCGTGGTCGCGATGGAGTTCTGGACGCGCGGACAAGCACCCACGTTCGAGGAGTTCGCCCGATCGTGGACCAAAGCCAAGGCCGAGCAGGACCGGCTGCTGACGCCGGAGTACGCCTACCTAACCGACCTCCGCCACCAACGCGTCGACGGCAACTGGAAGGCCTTGCGCAAGGCCAAGGCGAAATCCGCTCTGGAAACGCTTGCGAGAATCGCTCCCGTTCGGGCGGCCGACGGCCGGTTGTTTCGGTGATGGTCCGCGCGACTCGAACACGACGACGCGAGGCGATCTCGTTGCCGCTCAG
>Ga0066903_100001322_pt1 | contig 17883 bp, 21 predicted proteins | sample PanSoiMetaGPlot1_FD_67491 | JGI IMG/M metagenome (GOLD analysis project Ga0066903, IMG submission 67491) | Tropical forest soil microbial communities from Panama analyzed to predict greenhouse gas emissions - Panama Soil - Plot 1 (version 2) | ecosystem: Environmental > Terrestrial > Soil >... | reverse complement strand
CTAAAGACCGCCCAAGCATTGGGCCTCACGGTTTCACCACGACTGCAAATCGCTGCCAACGGGCTGATCCAATAGTAGTTGATGTCCGCTCTTAACTCTTAGCCGACATGTTGGTCATTGCGATTGACGTCTGCTCTCGGGGGTAAAACCGACAGGGTGCTCGCGATGCGCCAGCATCCTTAAGGGTTCTAAGTTTGCCGACCTACCGGTGCTGCGGGCTGCCCATGGGCGACAGAAGGTCGGGCATTGGTCAACGGCATACGCGTGAAGGATGACCCATCCTTGTTCTATGGCTGCAGTGCCACACTAGCGAACAGAACGCCTTCCCGCGTACTCAATTCCACTGATTCCGGTTGAAAACGGTTTGCGCACCCCCCGCCCGTTCGCCAAAGTACCGAAGCGAAAGCACGTTGGGAGACAAAAATGGCGGTGATCCGACCGGAGTGGGCTGTGACGAACCCACTCAACCCAGGCCCGGAAATCTACGCTCCACCCGACCGCCGGCCACCAGACGAGCCGGCCAATCCAGTTCGCGTCGCAGTCGTGCGCCCACAAACCGCCGAGGGTGGTCATGAGGATCGGTCCGCCGCAAATCTCGACACGTTGATCCGGCGTATCGCTGGCGCTGCGGGGGATGAAATCGACAGCGTTATTCGTGAGCTGGAGGGTGTGCGCGACATGCTACGTCATGAGGGTGAACGGGTTAGCCGCGAGGTCGCCGTTTATGTTGGTTTGAACCATGCCTCGATCACAGCGATGAAAACAATTGCCGCCAACCTCAAGAAATGGAAGGGCGTGGACTAACGCCGGCTAGGTCGACCGCTTCGCGCTATTTCTCGTGAGTACGCTGATTTATCTGGTCGGGTTCGGTCGGATTCTGCGTTACGACGTCGGCGTTTCGCTTTCGGTCCGTGTCAAGTTTTTTGCAGAGGTCGGGCTTTCGTGCGCAAAGCTCGCGAACCCCTTCATCAATATTGTTGTGGAGCCGTTCAAAGAACCCCGCATATGCCGCCGATGCAAATGGCACGCAAACGAGGACCACGAAAGCCGTCTTCATCAAATCACAAATTTCTCGGCAGCTTTGGCACGATTACAGTAGATGAATTAATATTGGAATAATGGATGTTGAATATCAGGCGGCTTACGTAATTACCAGGTTGCGCAACGACACAACTTTAAATCGATGAATGCTCCGGCACGGAATGGGATGCGGGCGTCCGCGGCCATTGCAAAGAGGAAAGCGCGTAGCGGAGTGCTAAACGGATTGAGATTCGGGATTCGCGCGGCTTAACATTCAAGTCAAACGACATCACCGCAGACATTCCGCGATGCAGTGAATCCGCTAATGTTCGATAGCGGAACGTCACGCTAGTCCACCAGCAACGTAGTCCGCCGCCCGCCGATACTGATCAGTGAAATCGGCCCGTACGAGATCAGGCCTGCATCGGCGACATAGAGTCATCGGTAATAGACGGCGGGGAGTTTGTGCCGCGCCGCAACCCGTTGCGCACGCGTTCGCTGCAAGCGCGCAACGTAAGTCGCTTTACCCGGCGGCAGGATCATTGCTAGGCTTTGCCCCAGTAACGATCGTTCCTGGGAGGATAAAGAAATGACCGTGGCATTTCGCGCTATCGTTGCAGGCGTCGCTGCGATCGGCTTTTTGACAGGCGGCCATGCGACCTATGCGCAAGACAAGACGATCAAGATCGGCGCGCTTTTCCCGATATCGGGCCCGGGCTCTTATTTCGGTGCCCAAGACAAGCAGGGCGTCGAGCTTGCGCTTGAACAGCTCAACAAGACCGGGGTGAATGGCTACAAGTTTCAGGTCCAGTATGAAGATTCGGCCTGCGGACCTTTGCCGGCGACACAGGCAGCCAAGCGCCTGATTGAGCAGTTCAAGCCCGATGTAATCATCGGGGAGGAATGCTCGGATGCGACGCTGGCAGTGATGCCGGTCGTTGAGCAGGCGAAGGTGCCTCTGCTCAATGCCGGTTCGTCCTCAATCAAGGTCACCGAACCCGGTAATCCCTGGACCTTCCGCATTATGCCGAACGAGGTCATGCAAGGCGTCAACCTCGCGGACAATGCCTACAAGCGCCTCAATGCGCGTAATGCGGTGCTGCTGTTCGAAAACACCAATGCCGGCATCGGCAACGCACAGGTGTTCAAGGACAATTTTACCAAACTTGGCGGAAAGGTTCTGGCCGAGATCGGCTTCGGCCGCGACATCAACGACTTCACCGCAATTGCAACAAGGGTCGCCGGGCTCGGCAAGATCGACGTAATCCCGACATACACGCTTGAAGGCCAGGGCCTGAAGATAACCCAGGCGCTGGCGCAGGCCAGCATCACAAAAGGCGGTGGCGGCGACGCAATCCAGATCGGCACGATCTGGCTGCCGTTCGGCTTCGAGCAGAAGGCCGGTAAGGCCGCCTTGGGTTACATACGCATCGTCCAGTTTGATCCGACCGATGCCCGGGATCAGGTGAAAGACTTCATTGCGGCATTCAAGGCCAAGTACAACGCCGAACCGACACACCTGAACGCTCACGCCTACGACCAGATCATGCTGATCGCCGATGTCGTCAAGCGTGGCGGCAAGGATCCTCAGTCGATCCGCGACGGGCTCGCCGCGACGAAAAATTACTCCGGCGTAACGGGCAGCGTGGAGTTCGACAAGACCAACCAGAACACCAAGATGGATACCGTCCATTACATGGAGACCAAGCCCGACATGTCATGGACAAGCCTGAAGTGGAACTGACCGGAAGATGACAACCACGATCGTCCTACAGCAGGCGATCAACGGCGTCGTTCTCGGAAGTCTCTACGTCCTGGTGGCGTTAGGCCTGACGCTTATCTATGGCGTGCTTGTGCAGATCAATTTCGCGCACGCCGATTTTGTCACGCTCGGGGCTTTCGCCGCCTACTTCTTCATGCACCTGGTCGGCGCCGGCTACATCCTAAGCATTGGCGTTGCATGCATCGTCGGTGCGGCACTCGGCTGGCTCATCAACGCGTCAATTTTCACGCCGTTGCGTCGCAAGGGGAATGAGCTGTTGCCGCTAATTGCCACGATCGGCGTTTCGGTCATGATGCAGAATCTGATGCTGACGTGGTTCGGCCCGATCCCTTACGCTTTCGAAACGCAATACAGCAGCCAGGTCTTCCGTTTTGGCGGAATCTTCGTGTCCTGGCAAAACGTCATCATCATTGCGGTTTCCTCCATAGCGATCGCGCTGCTGTACGCATTCATGAAATTCACGTTTCTCGGCAAGGCGCTGCGCGCGGTTTCGCAGGACCGCGAGACGGCTGGGCTTATGGGTATCAATCCCAACTATCTCATTATGCTGACATTTGTCATCGCGTCGGCGCTCGCTGGAATGGCCGGCGCGATGCTGGCGCCGGTGCTCGTGCTCACGCCTTTTGCCGGCACGTCCGTGATCGTGAAGGCTTTTGCGATCGTCATCATTGGCGGTTTTGGTAACGTCGAGGGGACGATCCTAGCAGGACTGATCGTCGGTCTCATCGAGAGCTACACCACGCAATTCCTTGATCCTGGCCTGATCGACATCGTCGTTTTTGCGCTTTTGTTGCTGATGCTGGCAATCAAGCCGACCGGCTTGATCGCGGAAAGGCGCGAAGAGAATGTCTGATCCTGCCATCACGCGTGGTCTGGGGAAGGGCAGTATCGTGCTGGCGTCCCGACAGTCGAGGCTCATTCTCGCAGCGCTCGCCATCATCGCGCTGCCCCTGATTTTCACCGATACTTACTGGCGCACGAATTTGATGATCTGCGCAATCAACGTCCTGCTCGCACTCGGCCTTGATTTCATCCTCGGCTACACGGGGCAGCTCAATCTCGGCCATTCGGCCTTTTACGGGCTCGGCGCCTATGTTTCCACGCTGCTGATCGTCAAGCTTGGCGCCCCTTTTTGGGGTGCGTTCGTCGCCGGCGTGGTCTTCGCCGGCCTCGCCGGGATCTTTCTTTCCCTTTTCGCAGTACGCCTGCGCGGACACTACCTTGCGATCGCTTCGCTCGGTTTCGCGGTCATCGTCTATCAAATCCTGCTTAATTGGATCAGCCTGACGCAGGGCCCGCTCGGCATTTACGGCATTTCACCGCCGCCGGCCATTGTCGTTGGCGGAACGACAATCGTCGATTTTCGCAACCTGACTTCTTTTTTTTACCTGGTGTCCGGGTTCACGTTTCTCGTCTACCTGCTCCTCGATCAGTTGGTGCGTTCTCCTGTGGGTGAAACGCTGACCGCCATCCGCGAGGATGAAGTTTCCGCAGCCTCCCTCGGCATCAATGGCGCAGCTTGGAAAGTGTTTGCGTTTGGTGTGGGCGCCGCCATTGCCGGTGCGGCAGGCTGCTTTTACGCGAGTTTTGTCGGCACGCTGGTCCCGGATGCGTTTTACGTCAGCGAGGCGTTCACCATCCTCGCCATGGTCATCGTCGGCGGCATGGGCACTTTGATCGGCCCGGTGTTCGGTGCGATCCTGCTGACGCTGCTGCCCGAGGTCCTCCGCGGCATCGGAGACCTGCGGCTTGTCGTCTACGGCGCTGCACTCACGTTCGTCGTCCTGTTCATGCCGGGCGGGCTCGTTCAGGCCGCCCGCTTTGTGCAGGAAAAGCTGCGGCCGGGCGGCCAAAAGACATGAGCACAGTTGCAGCAGCCGGACCGCTTGCGTCAGCTGCTGAAGTGCCGCTGTTACGCGCACGGAATTTGCACAAGAGCTTCGGCGGCGTCCGGGCGGTCTCCGATATCTCCCTCGATGTTCCCGACGGCTCCATCTTCGCCATCATCGGGCCGAACGGGGCAGGCAAGTCAACTCTGCTCAACCTGGTGAGCGGCATCTACCAACCCGATTCCGGATCGATCACACTGAACGGCCACAACCTTTCAGGGATGCGTTCACATCGACGCGTGCGGCTTGGGCTTGCGCGTACATTCCAGAAGATACGCCTGTTCAAGCAACTCAGCGTCCTCGACAACGTGATCGCCGGATTTCATGTGCACCACAAAATTCCGGCCTGGCAATATGTGATTCACAGCGCTGCCTTCGAAGATGACCAACGGCGTTGCCGCGAGGAAGCTGTGCGGCTGCTTGAATTCTTCGGCATGACCGACCGACTGCATGTGTTGGCCGGAGAGCTGTCTTATGGTGAGCAGCGCATGCTCGAGCTTGCGCGCTCGCTCGCGACCAGGCCGCGGCTTTTGCTGATCGACGAGCCGGCGGCGGGGTTGAATGCCGCCGAAGTTGACGGCTTGCTCGATCGCATCCGCACGCTGCGCAGCCAGGGCGTTACGGTCGTTGTTGTCGAACACAACATGGATCTTGTGATGAACGTTGCCGACCGGATCATGGTGATGGATTACGGGCGTCACCTGTTCCAAGGGACGCCGTCCGAGGTCCAGAAAAACCCCGCCGTCGTCGCGGCCTATCTCGGCGGAGAGTTGTCATGAGCGTTCTTCTTTCTACTGAGCAACTCGAATTGGCCTACGGGCAAGTGTCGGTCTGCCGTGATATCTCGCTGCGGATCGACACCGGAGAGATCGTCGCTCTAATCGGCGCGAATGGCGCGGGGAAGTCCACTACGTTGCGCGCGATTGCGGGCGTGCTTACGCCTCGGCGTGGCTCGATTTCATTTTGCGGGCGCGATATTACGGCGATGGCTTCGCACGAGCGAACGAATCTCGGAATCGCACTTGTCCCCGAGGGCCGGCACGTCTTTCCGTTTCTGACGGTGCGCGAGAACCTCGAGCTTGGCGGATTCAAGAACCGGAGGGACACTGCGAAAATCCGCCGGATGATCGACGAGATATTCGAGATGTTTCCACGGCTGTCCGAGCGGAGCGGGCAAAACGCCGGGACGTTGAGCGGAGGCGAGCAGCAGATGCTGGTGCTTGGCCGCGCGATGATGTCGGAACCCCGGCTGCTCTGCCTCGACGAGCCGTCACTCGGTCTCGCGCCGATCGTCGTGCAGGACATTTTTCGCACCATCCGGGCGATCAACGCCGCCGGCACCAGCGTGCTTCTCGTCGAGCAAAATGCCCGTTATGCGCTGGAAACGGCAAGCCGCGGTTATGTCCTGCAGACCGGATCGGTGATTGTCGGCGGGACTTGCGCCGACCTGAAGCAAGATTCGCGTGTTCGGGAGGCCTATCTTGGTCGAATCGCACCGGCCATCGCGTAGGGGGTAATTGGTGGCGGCAACCGGTTATTCACTGAAAGAAAAATTTGCAATCGTCACCGGCGCGGGCAAGGGGATTGGCCGGGCGGTCGCGCTTGCCTTTGCGCGGGCCGAGGCAGGGGTCGCCTGTGTCGACATTGATGCAAATGCCGCCGAGGCAACGGCAGCGGCGGTCATGGAGAAGGGCGTCAAGGCGTTGTCTGTCCGCTGCGACGTGGCCGACGAGGCGGAAGTCGAGCATGCGGCCAAAGCCATCCTGGCGAAATTTCCCGCCATCCACGTTCTGGTCAATGGCGCAGCTGGCTACGATCCGAACGGCACCGTGCTCGATCTCACTCTTTCGGACTGGAACCGCGTCTTTGCGGTCAATGTCGGCGGCGCGTTTCTGATGAGCCGCGCGATTTTGCCGGCGATGATTGCGGCGGGCGGCGGCAGCATCATCCATATTGCCTCCCAACTCGGCAGCGTTGCCGCGCCAAGACGCGCAGCCTACTGTGCGACCAAGGGAGCGCTGATCCAGTTGGCCAAGGCTATGGCGACCGACCACGCGGGGCAGCGGATCCGCGTCAATACCCTGTCACCGGGAGCGGTCGAAACCGAGCGGCTAGTCAAGCGCTTCGGCGACATGGAAACGGCACGTCGCACGGCCGGCCCGAAGCATTTGCTGCAAAGGCTGGGTCAGCCGGAGGAAATCGCACATGCCGCCGTGTTTCTAGCGAGCGATGCATCAAGTTTCATGACCGGCGCCGATCTTCTCGTCGACGGCGGCTACAACGCAACCTAGAGGCTTTTAGCGTCCAAGAATGGTGCCGGCCATTGCGCGTGGGTCGCGCGCCGGCCAGGCGCCGGCGTCCGCAGCCTGGAACAGGTCGGACAGGTGCGCATTGAACAGCGCCGGCTCCTCCAGATTGATGTTGTGTCCGCAATTCGCCATTACGACGAGCCCAGCCGTCGGGATATTTTTCTTCATTAGAATGCCCGGCTCTAGGCATGGCCAATCCTCGTCGCCGGTCATGATCAGGGTCGGCACGGTAATGTTTTTCATCTTGTCGACGAGGTCGAACAATGATGGCCGGCGCTTCTGCACGCCGCGCATGGTCAGGGCGGAGCCCTCGGTCGAGTGTTCGGCGAGCTGGTCGGCGAATTCCCGCCAGCCACGCGGGTCCTTGTTCTGGTGCTGCACGCGCGTCGGACCGAGCGCATAGCCTTCGGCGGCTTTTTTCATTGTCAGTTCTTCGAAGCGCTTGGCGGAAGCTTCGGCCTCCTCGGCAAATTTGGCCCGCTCGCCCGGTGCCGCACCATAACCGCATCCCGCGACGACGATCGAACGGCATCGCTCCGGATAGGTGAATCCGAAATGAAGCGCGGCAAAGCCGCCCATCGAAAGTCCAACAATATGCGCCCTGTCAATCTTGAGGGCGTCCAGCACAGAGCGAATGTCATCCCGCGCGCGCTCCTGCGAATAGCACTCGCCATTCTGCGGCACATCCGAAGGTGGGTAGCCACGCGCATTGAATGTCACGCAACGATAATATTTTGCAAAGTGACGGACCTGGTGCTCGTAGGAACGATAGTCGCCGGCAAATTCATGGACAAAAACAATCGGAAAGCCTTTGCCGGTTTCTTCGTAATAGAGTCTAATCCCGTCATCGGTTGTCAGATGTGGCATGAATTCCTCACTTCAAAAAGCCTGCGCGCGGGCGGAAAGGCCTGCGTCAATGGTGACAACCGATCCGCTTGTGTAGCCTGAATGTTCGGAAGCAACGAACGCAATAGCGGCGCCGATTTCTTCAGGAGTTGCGCCTCGGCTAAACGGCAATGGCTTGAACAGGTCTTTCCAGTTGTCGGCGCTGCCGGTGCGATCAAGGGCCCTCTTTTTCATGAGGCCGACTAGCCGGTCGGTTGTCACCGGACCTGGGTTGATCGCGACAACGCGAATCCCATCTTTGGCGCTGACGCTGCCGAGCGACTGGGTAAATGCCGCAAGCGCCGCGTTTCCCGCCACGCCGCAGATATATTCCGGATCATGCGTTTGGGCTGCGTTGCCAACCACGTTAATAATGACGCCGCGCTTGCGTTTTTGCATGAGCGCGTAGAAAGCACGGCACATATTGACGTATCCAAAGACCTTGAGGTCCCAGGCTTTGCGCCAGGTCGCTTCGTCCACGTTGAGCAGTGTGCCGCCCGGAATGGCACCAGCATTGTTGACCAGAATGTCTATGTTTGGGTAGTCGCGCGCCAGCCGGTCAACATTCGCGCTGTCGGAGAGATCGGCGGCGACCGTGTCGACGCGCACGTTTGCCGTCCGCACGATGGCCGACTTCGCCGCAGAAAGAGCGTCGGCACCGCGCGATACGATGATAACGTTGCAGCCTTCACCTGCCAGGATTTCGGAGGCGGCGCGGCCGATCCCCTTGGACCCGCCTGTGATCAAGGCGGTCTTGCCCGCAAGTTTCAAGTCCATGCTTGTGCTCCACATGATGCCGGCAAACTATGAACGCCGCGTGGTCGCCCGGCAACCAGCGTCGCCAAGGTACCGTCAAACAATTTTCCTGACGTGGAAATCCGTGATTTCCGTGCTGCTGTATCCGGCGTCACGCAAGATCTCGTCTGTATGTGCACCGGGCTCGGGCAAGGTGGAATCGACGCTTGCCGGGGTGCGTGACAAGGTAACCGGCTGACCGACGACGCGGATCTTGCCACGCGTGGGATGTTGAAGCGGCACCGCGATGCCGAGATGCTCCACCTGCGGATCAGCGAAGACCTCGTCCAGCTTGTAGATGGGACCGGCCGGGACGCCTTGCCGCTCGAGCTTGTCCAGCCAGTGTGTGGAGCTTTTTGTCTTGAAGACCTCGGAAAGGATGGCGGTCAGCCTGGGACGGTTGCGAAAGCGCAGATCGAGAGTCGCGTATTCAGGTGCTTGACCGAGATCCGGCTGCTCAAGTGCCACGCACAGTGCGCGCCATTGGCTGTCGCCGCCAACACCGATATTGATAAAACCGTCGGAGGTTTCGAATACGCCCATTGGTGTCGAATAAGGATGATCGTTGCCGGCCTGCCCCGGCACGACGCGGTCGATGAGATAGCGTGCCGCCTGAAAATCCATCGCAGCGATCTGGGCTTCGAGCAATGAGGTTTGCACCCATTGGCCACGGCCCGAACGCTCGCGTTCGACAAGGGCGATCAGAATTCCTGTCGCTGCATAGATGCCGGCCGACGTGTCGGCAACGGCGATGCCGGCGCGCATCGGTCCGCTGCCGGGCATCCCAGTTACCCACATGAGCCCGCCCATGCCCTGCGCAATCTGGTCGAATCCGGCGCGCGTGCGATAGGGGCCGCTTTGCCCGAAGCCCGAAATGGAAGCGAGAATGATCCGCGGATTAACCTCTTTGAGTGCCTCGTAGGCGATCCCCATGCGCTCTTTGACGTCGGGTCGGAAATTCTCGACGACCACATCAGCATCCTTGACTAGTCGCATGAAAATCTCGCGCCCGGCATTTTCTTTCAGGTTTAGTGTCAGCGAGCGCTTGTTGCGATGCAGGTTAAGCATGTCAGAGCCGTCACGCGCTCCGCTCATGCCTTCGTTGGGATCAACTCCGGGCGGCGCCTCAACCTTTATCACGTCCGCGCCAAAATCACCGAGGATGCGGCAACACGTCGGGCCAGCGCGGACACGGGTAAGATCGAGCACGCGAAGATTTGCCAGTGCAGCGGAAGGTCGCGAAACATTCATAACGGTGATCCGTCGCTCGAGATCGTCACCAAGTCCGAAACTGCCGCGGGAACGCGCGCGTGCCAATCGCTTCGATGTTGCACCGCTTCAACCAGCGCCATCAATGTGCGATCGGACCCAGGTTTACCGATGATTTGCAGGCCAATCGGCATGCCCCGATCGTCGAATCCTGCCGGAAATGCAACCGCGGGAAATCCGAGGACGTTGGCAAAGCGCGTCAAGTGGCTAAGTTCGTAGAGGGTTTTCGCGCTGAATAGCGGCGAACTAGGGTCGCACTCGGCGACCGTTGGCGTTCTGATCGCGAGCACGGGCAGGGCTAGCGCCCCTGCATCCTCAAAGACGCTGCTGATGAAATCCAGTGCAAGTTGTGGGCGTGCCAACACACTCGCCTTCAGCGTTTTGTCATCAATTGCGAGTCCCTTTGCCAGCCGCTTGGTCAGAACCGCGTCCAGCGAGCCGGTTGCCAACAATCTTCGGTGCACGCGCGCCGCTTCGGCTTGCATGATCGTGAAGACGTGCACGTCGAGCGCTTCAATCGACGCAAGCGCGTTCCGGTGGTCAAGTTCGATCCCGCAATCTGCAATTGCGTCAATGGCGTCGACACACGCCGCGGCAATCGATCGATTGGCAAGCCTGAGGGCGTCTGCGACGATGGCGACCTTGCCGATCGGTTGTGTGTCCTGTTGTGACCCACAGAGGATGCGTGCGGCGGCGCTCATATCCGACACACTGCGTGCCAGGAGCCCGATGGTGTCGAGTGTTGGGGCAAGCGGAATTGTACCAAGGACCGAAACGGCACCGTAGGTCGGTTTCCACCCCGTCACGCCGCAACAATGCGCCGGAATCCGCAGCGAGCCGCCGGTATCGGAGCCAAGCGCAACGACGACCGAGCCGCTGGCGACGGCAGCCGCGGACCCGGACGAGGAGCCCCCGGATATAAACTCGGGATTCCATGGGTTGCCGACGCGCCCGTGCACGGCATTGTAGCCGGACGGCTCGTAGGCGAGCTCCGTCATTGCCGTGTAGCCGATACGCCTTCCCCCGGCGCGATCGAGAAGATCGAGAACGGTCGCTTGCCGCACATCTGCCATTGGTGGCGGACCGGCAAGGCCACCGCGCGGCATGCGCGTGTCGGAAACGAAAATGTCCTTCGCCGCATAGGGCATGCCACCAAGATCAGCATGCGGGGGCGCGGACACTCCGCGCTCGAATTCAACAAACGCCTGAAGCCTTGGTTCGAGTCGGCGAGCGCGACCTTCCGCGCTTGCGGAAAGCAGAGCATGCTTGGCTGGACCAAGCTCTGCCCAATTGTAAAAGCGCCTCGACAGGAGACTGCCTCTCCGCTCGCCTGTGATTTCAATGTTGCAGAATCTTCGACAGAAATAGTTGCGCCCGTTCGCTGCGTGGTTTGCCGAAAAAGTCGGCGGTCGGGGCGTCCTCGACGATCTCACCTCTGTCCATAAACACGACGCGGTTGGCGACCTTGCGGGCAAAACCCATTTCGTGCGTTACCACGATCATGGTCATGCCGTCCTTGGCGAGTCTTATCATGACGTCAAGCACTTCGTTGATCATTTCCGGATCGAGCGCGGATGTCGGCTCATCGAACAGCATTGCGATTGGATCCATCGCCAGGGCTCGCGCGATGGCGACGCGCTGCTGCTGGCCACCCGAAAGCTGGCCGGGATATTTGGCAGCATGGGCGTTCAGTCCAACGCGCTCGAGGAGCTTCATACCTTTCTCCGCGGCTGATTTCGGATCGCGACCAAGCACCTTGACCTGCGCCAGCGTCAGATTGTCCATGACCGACAGGTGAGGGAACAGCTCAAAATGCTGGAACACCATGCCGATCCGCGCTCGTAGCTTTGGGAGATTAGTGTCAGGGTCACCGACCGAAATGCCGTCGACTGTGATGATGCCCTGCTCGAACGGTTCGAGTCCGTTGACGCATTTGATCAAGGTCGACTTTCCGGACCCGGACGGGCCGCACACCACCACGACCTCGCCTTTGGCGACATTGGCGCTACAATTATTGAGCACCTGCACCTTTCCGTACCACTTGCTAACATTGGTGATCGTGATCATGGGCTCAGCGAATGATGGCGATACGTCTTTGTAGACGGCGCACGCCGTAGGACGCGGCGAGGGAAATGACAAAGTAGACGATTGCCGCGAACAGGTACATCTCGACCAGACGTCCGTCGCGTTGGGCGACCTTGGACGCTGCGCCAAGGAAGTCGGTGACTGAAATCACGTAGACCAGCGAAGTATCCTGAAACAGGATGATGGTCTGCGTCAAAAGCACCGGCAACATGTTGCGGAAAGCCTGCGGCAGAATGATATCTTTCATCGAAGTCCAATAGGTCATGCCGAGCGCCTGCGCCGCCTGGACTTGGCCGCGTGGAATTGATTGGATGCCGGCGCGCATGATCTCGCAAAAATACGCGGCTTCAAACAATGTAAAAGTCACCAGCGCCGAAAGGAATGCGCCAACCTGGATTGGCCGCGATGCGCCGGTGAGCCATTGCCCGATGTAAGGCACCAGAAAGAAGAACCAAAAGATCACCAGAACGAGCGGCATCGAACGGATCAGATTCACGTAGGCGCCCGCAACGTGCGAGAGGCCGGGAATGTTCGAGAGCCGCGCCAGTGCCAACAACGTCCCGATCACGATGCCACCGGCGGTCGCCATCAGCGTCAGCATGATGGTGAAGCGCATGCCGTCGAGGAAGAGATAAGGCAGCGAGCGGATAATGACGTTCCAGTCGATATTGGAGAACATCACTCGCCTCAATGCGCCGCAGCCGGCTTGCCCATGCTGATGAAGCCGGGCACCGCAACTCGCCCTTCCAGCCACCGCATGCCGTTCACGACGATGATGTTGATGACGATGTAGATCAGGGTCGCAGCCGTGAACGCTTCGAACACCTGAAAGGAAAATTCCGACATCGAGCGCGCCGCAGCAGTGAGCTCGATGAGCCCGATGGTCAGCGCTACCGATGAATTCTTGATGATGTTGAGAAATTCCGAACTCAGCGGCGGCAGGATGATGCGAAAGGCCATCGGCAGCAGAATGTAACGATAGGTTTGCGGCAGCGTGAGCCCTATTGCAAGGCCCGCCATGCGTTGGCCGCTACGCAGGCTCAGGATTCCGGCCTTAACCTGCTCGGCGACTCGCGCCGAGGTGTAGAGACCGAGACAGATCACGGCATTGTAAAACGAGGCATTGGTGGCCTGCTTAAGCCAGTCGCCGATAGCCTGCGGCATCAGTTCCGGCAGCACGAAATACCAGAGGAACATTTGCACCAGCAGCGGAATGTTGCGAAACAGTTCGACATAAGCATTGCCGAACCGCACCAACCACGGCAGCGGTGAGGTACGGATCACTCCGACAACTGCGCCGACGGAGAGCGCGATCGCCCAGGCGAGCAGGGATGTTGCCAGTGTCCAGCCGGTGCCGAACAGCAACAGCTGCAGGTAGGTATGGGTGCCGTCCGGCGAAAGCTGAAAAAAGATTCCCCAGTTCCAGTTGTAGCTCATTCTTGCCCCGTCCCCTCAAAAACATCGCAGCGGGGATTTGAAGCCGCGCCGCAAAGTCTAGTGCAAGATCGGTTCAAACCGAAGCGATAGCGCTGCACTTCGCAATGTCACGGCCGGGAAGTCGGACAGGCCCGACTTCCGATACCATCCATGTCTTATGATGCACGGCCGTAAAGATGTGGATGCCCACGATCATAGTCCGTGGCAATAGCGGCCGGGCTCATCCTGGCCATCTACGTCTTGATCCTACTGATAATCCTTCGGATCGCCGCTGTCGGTCGGCTTGGCGACAACCTTTTTGAACGCCGCGCTCATTGGCACGTTGAGATTGACGCCTTTGGGCGGGATCGCTTTGAGGAACCACTGGTCGTAGATCTTGTTGATCTCGCCGCTCTTGTAGATACCCATCATCGCGTCATCGACCACTTTCTTGAAGGCCGGATCATCCCGGCGCAGCATGATGCCGTAAGGCTCAACCGACAATGCGTCGGCGGAGATCTCGTAGTCTCCCGGCGCCTTCGAACCCGCGACAAGGCTGTACAACAGGATGTCGTCCATCACGAAGGCGGCGGCACGGCCAGTCTCGACCATCAGAAAGGCTTCGGCGTGATCCTTGGCTGGCAAGATATTGAGGCCGAGATTTTTCTCGGTGTTAAGCTCAGTGATCTGCTTGATATTTGTGGTGCCAGAGGTGGAAACCACGGTCTTTCCTTTGAGATCCTCGAGTTTTTTCAGATTGGCAGACTTCTTCGATACGAAGCGGTTGGCTGTGACGAAATGAGTGATAGTGAAGGAAATCTGTTTTTGCCGCTCGAGATTATTCGTGGTTGAACCGCATTCGAGGTCGGTGGTGCCGTTTGCCAGGAGCGGGATGCGGGTGGCGGACGTCACTGGCTGCAGCTTCACCTCGAGATTGGTGAGCTTAAGGTTCGCCTTCACCGCATCAACGATCTTATTACACAGATCCATGGCGTAGCCCACGACCTGCTGCTTGTCGTCGTAGTACGAAAACGGAATTGACGACTCGCGGTGGCCAATCGTGATGGTACCGGTATCCTTGATTTTCTTGAGCGTGCCTTCTTGTGCGATCGCGGTGCCGGTAAGCAGGCCGATGGTAGCAATTGCCGTTATCATCGCATTCAAACGCATCGAAACCCCCGTGACATTTACGAACATCCGATGATGCTTGCGTGGTCATTGTGCCGACCAAGGCGCAGCCGGACCTTATCATAGCCTCAGCGTCGAATTCCAAATCATAAGGCCGCGGCCAGCTATTGTTTCATGCAGTTCCGGATGAAGCGATGGCGCTTCCAGACAGGCACTTTCAACACACGCGCCTGGCGGCGGCAATAGTCCTGCTTTTGGGTGATAACAGTGCTCCAAACCGCAATCTCGCCCGGAGAATCCAGTCTCGGCCCGCCCTGCTGCGCTAGCGCCAGTAATGGCCATGCAACCAGTCCGGCTGCCGCGAGGACGAACGTCAATCTCATTATTTATCCCCCGGCATGATACCCTTCTCGCTCCGACGAACCCTCCCTTGTCCTAGCATCTTCATGCGTAGCCCCGCCATCGGGGGACTTCCACAGATGTGATCTGCGACACAGACGCAAAGATTTAGATGGATGATGCTCAAGTCGCGAGCTGCCCAAATCGTCCACCATTCTGATGGTCCCCAGACGATAGGCTGGTCGCAAAGGGGCCGCTACCTGTGCCACGAGTAGCGGCCTCTTTCATTTGCCTTTGACTGCTTGTGCCTATGACGCCTTGCTAGCGAATGACGCTCACGGCTTGGGCGCGCGGGGGAGAGAAGCGGTACGCCATGCGCGCATGGCCTGCGCAGTAGGACATGCCATCGGCCGTGCTGTTGCCGCAAAAGGTGAAGCCGGCACCATTGACGGGCCACCGGCACTTGCGCGGCGCGAGGTTGAGCAACGAGCAGGGCTCGGCGCTTACAACGTCATCCGCAATCGGCTCCGAAGCGAACAGCGCCTTAAGCATCACCCGTTGGCTCAAAATTTGGGGTCGGCGGCTCGGTCCGCCGGAGCGCATTCGTGGCGCGGCAGGAGTCCTGCCGCGGGACAATCCGAGGCGGTTCATCTTGCCGATCACAGCGTTACGGGAAACACCGATTTCGTAAGCAATTTGCGCGCAGGTCAAGCCCGCGTTGAAGCAGCTCGTGAGCTGAGCCACGCGCTCGGCCGTCCAGGTTATACGCGAACTCGTGGTGGGTATCTCGTTGGCGGTCATGTTGGCCTCCTGGCCGGTTGACGCGGCCAGACAGGGCCGCCGGCAGGGCGAGGTCGCACCCACGCGAATGTCGCGTTGAGATCGAATGTCGGGCCCTAGGCTGACTGCACGAAATCGGTGCCATGGCAAACAATGCGCCATGTTACCGAGCCGCATCCGCGCCGCCGGACTGCGAACCCGCCATGCCGATCGATGCCAAAGGGCTGCGCGTTTGACCCTAAGAAATCGGCCTAGCGCGTAGGATCACTATGGTCGTCGAGCGAAAAACCTCGCCGAATCAAGCGTTCCATGATTCGATTCGCACATCAAGGGTTATAATGCCATAATAATTGGGTTGTAACAGAGGTGTACCCTATGGCGCGACCCGAGAACCGGTCAGACGCTCGCTCGCTAAGCCTGACCCTGCCAATCGAGACATTCAATTATCTTGTTCTCCTGGCGACGCTGGGAAAACTCGGGCGCACCGAGAACGAAGTGGCCACGCACATCCTCGTGCGCGAGGCATACGCCATGTATGAGCGCAAATTCCATGAGCAGCGGGTTCCAGCTGCCGATACCGACTGACGCGGAAAGTTGCATGAGGCTCTAAGCTCGACCCGGTCATCTGGCTGATAGCTTCCGGGACTCGGAAGGTCTCAAGTCGCTCCCTATCTCACGGGAGCGCATCATGAGTGAGCAAGCGGATATCCTGACACAACTCTCGACAGCCCTGACGCGGCGTGTCGCTTCGGCAAATTCCCGCATCGTCACGATTCGGCTTTCAGCGGATCGTCATCTTACCGGCATGCTCTGGCAACCAGAGATCGTCGTCACCTCGGAACAATCCATTTCAAGAGGTGACGAATTTGAAGTGATTACTGCCGGGGGAACTACGACCACCGCGAAGATAATCGGACGCGATCCGGCAACGAACATTGCGGCCCTCAGGTTTGTTCAACCTGCCTCGCCTGCCAAACCGGTTGCAAGTGCGACACAGGCTGGAGCGTTGGTTCTTGCAGTCGGGGCAAACGCTCTTGGCTATGCAACCGCGCGGCTGGGAATAGTCAACGCAGTCGAGCCCGAATGGTACAGCAGTCACGGCGGACGCATCGATCAGCGCATCGTGCTCGATATCGACCTTGCCCGGAACGAGGAAGGCGGTCCGGTATTCGATGCTGCAGGCGGCTTGCTCGGCATGTCGACATTCGGGCCGCGCCGCCAGGTGCTTGTCATTCCGACAGCGACGATTGAGCGAGTTGTCCCATCATTGCTCAAGGATGGTCGCATTGCTCGCGGGTGGTTGGGCGTTGCCTTGCGTCCGGTTGCCGTGCCCGATGCGCTTGGCGATATGGCGGGCCAGCCCAGTGGCCTCATGGTTATGTCGCTTTCCGATGGCGGGCCGGCGGCGAGCGCCGGTATTTTTGCGGGCGACATCCTATTGAGTGTCGACGGTGCATCGACGCGGCGGATGAGAAACCTCACGGCGCGGCTAGGCGCAGACAGTATCGGCCGCAAGGTCGATCTTCGCTTTATCAGGAGCGGCGAAGTGATGTCTCGTCTGGCTACGATCACCGAACGGCCAACCTCATGAGCAATGCTGCACACAAATTGACGTCCCGAGTGCTGATCCGCGTCGCAGTGCAAGGCGTCAACCCCGGGCGACGCCAAGCTTTGAGCAAGATGCTGGTTGATGCGGGCTATCTCGTGTCCGAGGCAGCCGATGCTGCCGACGTCGTGCTGGTTGACGGCGATTGCCCACCGACGGAACACAAGCCCACGGTTGTGCTGGGTGCCGGCGATCGTGACGCGATGGGTCTACTTCCGGCCAATGCTGACGCAAGTCAAATTGACGCCGCGCTTCGCGCGGTGGCGGCCGGGCTCATCGTTCGCTCTCCCGTTGCATGTGAGGCCGGCTTTAGCCAGCTCCGCGAGAGCGACGCTCAGTCTCTGCTGACCCAGCGCGAACTTGAGGTTCTCAGCGTGTTGATCGAGGGGCTGACCAACAAAGCAATCGCGCGACGCCTGAACATCTCGCTTCATACGGTGAAATTTCATATTGAATCGGTGTTCAGAAAGCTTGGCGTTCGAACCCGCGCTGAGGCAGTCGCCAAGGCACTGGATTTACGCCATCTCGAAACCATCAAACTGTGACGTAAGAGTGCTCGCGGCCTGCAGAGGGCGGATT
>Ga0066903_100001321_pt1 | contig 17888 bp, 19 predicted proteins | sample PanSoiMetaGPlot1_FD_67491 | JGI IMG/M metagenome (GOLD analysis project Ga0066903, IMG submission 67491) | Tropical forest soil microbial communities from Panama analyzed to predict greenhouse gas emissions - Panama Soil - Plot 1 (version 2) | ecosystem: Environmental > Terrestrial > Soil >... | reverse complement strand
ACCGTGGAACGCGAAAGCGGGAAAAGCCGGTGGCGCGCTGGACAGGCGCGTATCTTCTTCTGGCGTCTGCTCTGGCGCGCCACACCCCCTCGTTTTGGGGGAACGGAAAAAGAGACGGGCTCTCCCGCGCCCGCACCAAGTCCGGGACCAGCATAGCGTTGGCTATGCATTCTTGATTTTCCGACAGCGAGGACTGGATGTGGCAAGGCGCATCAAACCATGACCGTCACCCTGAGGCGCGAGCGGCGCAGGCACTTGCCTGCGCCCGAGCCTCGAAGGGCGACGGCCCGGGTGCGGCCGCACATCGGGGCCGCATCCTTCGAGGCACGCGCTCCGCGCGTGCACCTCAGGATGACGGGGTGAGAGTGTGTTGGCAGTTCTTCAGGATCACCGAATGCTACGAGCAGTAGACCCGCGGCAGTTTCACCTGCGCCGGCACGATGCGCCGCTCCGGCGCGCGCCCGGCGATCTCCAGCACCAGCTTGGCGCGGGTCGCTTCCTTGAACTGGTCGCGCTGCTTGATCGGGATCACGAACGAGCCCGGCCCGCCGGTCACACAGTCTTCGTAGTAGACATCGAGGTGCTCCATCTGCGTCGCGTACATGCCGTAGCCGAACGGCCGGTTGAGCATGATCGGCAGCCCGTTGATGGTGATGCCCGCCGCCAGGACTTCGTCACGCATCAGCGTCACCGGCGGCCCCATGTTGTTGGAACCGTCGCCCGACACGTCGATGACGCGGCGGCTGCCGTTGAAGCCGGACGCGTCGAACAGCGGCTTGCCGAACTGCAGCGCGCCATAGATCGAGGTGCGCGGCGCCCGCCGATACGGCGCACGCCCGATCTCGGCGGCGAGCGCTTGCGCCGATTCCGGGCCGTCGACGAGCCGCCACGGCACGATGATCTTCTGGTCGTAGAGCCCGGCCCATTCGAAATAGGTCACCGCCACCTTGCCGGTCATGCCGCCGCGCAGCGCCGACATGAACTCGCGCGAGGTGAGACCGGTGATATAGCCCTCGCGCTGCAGCTCTTGCTCTTCCGGGTCCATCGAATTGGACACGTCGACCGCGATGACGAGCTCGGTGTCGACCGGGACCGCGTTCGCCCGCTTGTCGGCGAAGCGCGGCGCCGCCCGTCCGCCGCTGAAGCCGGCGAACAGAAGCGCCGCGGCCGCCGCGGCGATGATCGGGATCGCCACCATCCGCGCGCGCATGCGTGCTTCCCTCATGAGTGCCTGGCTCGGAGCCGTTCTTGGTTGCGTTCTCGGTACCGTTCTTGCGGCCGCGCATGCTGCCACGGGATGCTGGCGCCGCATAGCCGCAATAGCGCTTGTTCCGCCGGCCGCAAACGCGCATCGTTGCGGCAGGTTTCGGAGGTGACGATGTCGGCTCGAGCAATCCGCCGCGTATGTATCGTGACCGGCGCGCTGGCGGCGGCGCAGATTGCGTTCGCCGTCGAGACGCCGGCACAGCCGGATGCGGTCGCCGCGTTCTATCGCGGCCGCACCGTGCAGGCGGTCGTCGGCTACACGCCTGGCTCAACCTTCGAGCTCTACCTGCGCATGGTCACCCGCCACCTCGGGCGCCACCTCCCCGGCAATCCGACCATCGTGGTGCAGCACATGCCGGGCGCCGGCTCGCTCAAGGCTACCGCCTATCTCGCGACGGTCGCCCCCAAGGACGGCTCGGTGATCGGGATGATCAATCCGGTCACCACCATCGACCCGCTCATCGACCCGGCCAACAGCAAGTTCGATGCGCGCGCCTTCATGTGGCTCGGCAGCCTCAACTCCGAGATCTCGACCTGCGCCTTCTGGGCCAAGGACATCAAGACGCTCGCTGATCTCAAGCGGCGCGAAATCGTGGTCGGCTCGACCGGCCCGTCCTCGGGCTCGACCGTCGACGCCAAGGTGCTGGGTCCGCTCGCCGGCATCAATTTCAAGGTCGTGACCAGCTATCCGGGCCTCACCGAAGTGCGGCTCGCAGCCGAACGCGGCGAGGTCGACGGGCACTGTGGTTTGCAGGTCTCCGCCATCAAGTCGGTGATCTGGGACGACTACAAGTCCGGGCGGTTCTCCGTGCCGGTGCAGATGGCGCTCGCCAAGCACGTCGACCTGCCCGACGTGCCAAACGCCTACGACCTTGCCACGAAGGAGGAGGACCGCGCCCTGTTCCGGCTGATCTTCGGCCCCTGGGCCTATGGGCGACCGCTTTTGGCGCCGCCCGGCACGCCGCCCGAGCGCGCGGCGGCGCTCGCGGCTGCGCTCAAGGCGACTGTCGCCGATGCGCAATTCGAGGCCGAGGTCGCCCGCATCAACATCGAGATCCAGCCGATGGAGCCCGAAACCGTTGCCAAGCTCGTCGACGAGGTCTTGCGCACGCCGGCCCCGGTGCTCGAGCGGGCGCGCGTGCTGCTCGGCGTGCAGAGCCGGTAATCGGCCCTAGATGAACTTCTCCCAGAACCGATCGGGGACGGTTGTGACCACCCAGTGGAATCCAAGCGAGAACAGCCCCGCGACCAGCACGAACGCCATGATGCTGAATGCCATGAGCACCATAGTCCAGAACGCCTCGGCGATGCGTTTGAACGCCGCGAGCGCGTGCCGCAACATGACAAACAGAATCACACCGAGCGCGATCATCGCGATCACCCCGACCACCATCTTCCACGCCGGCAGGCTGTCCCACGACATGTTGAAGGCGGACGAGATCTGTGCCCAGGCCCACACCCACAATCTCTCGATCGTGCGCAGGACCCAGGTAATCCCCTGCAGGATCAACTGCAGTAACTGACGGACGGCCTCGTTCATGGCTGCCTCCTCGATAAACTCGATACAAATAGATTAAACTACCGTGTTCCCCGCCGACTACAACTGTTCGCGCAAACGTTGGTTCCGGACTGCGGCGCGCGCGCAACACGGGAATACAGCCATCGGAATATATTGGCGCTTTTGCCGGCGCATGACGGCCTTGCTTGACGGGACGATGAGCGGCGCGGTCGTCCGGCACGTCGTTGACGCCTCGTTCGCGCGGTGAATAGAGTCCCGCAGCGACGTTTCTGGCCCATAGGAGCACGACATGAGTGTTGCACGGCATCCGCGTCCGCCCGAGCTCGAGGGCGTCCCGGTCGAGGAGATTATGGCGAAGTACGTCGGCCGCTTCCGCGAGAAGACGCCGGACTGGGCCGCCTTCGAGGATGCGAAGATCGAGGGCTATCGGCGCGCGCAGCACCGCTTCATCGGCGCTGGCGGCTCGGGCAAGCACGGCGACCCGAGCGTGATCCCGGCAAAGAACTTCACGCTCTCGATCATGTTCGTGCCGCCGGGGCAGGGCAACGCCGCCCACACCCACGAGGTCGAGGAATGCTTCTTCGTGCTCGAGGGCTTTCTCGACGTCTTCGTCGAGGATGAGAGCGGCAAGCGCGTCACCACGCGGCTCGGTCCCTGGGAATGCATCTCGTGCCCGGCCGGCGTGATCCACGGCTATCAGAACGATTCGCTCGAGCCGGTCTATTTCCAGGTGATGCTCGGCCGCGGCAAGCCGGAGACCATGGGCTACGCCGACGACGACCTCTATAAGAGGCGCGACGCGCACCTCAAGGCGGTGTGAGGGTGGTGGCCGCCTATATCTGCACCACCTGCGGCACCCAATTTACGCCGAGTGAGCAGCCGCCCGTGCACTGCACGATCTGCGAGGAGGAACGGCAATACGTGCCGATCACGGGCCAGGCTTGGATCACGCCCGAACGGCTCGCCGCCCGCCATGCCAACAGTTTTCGCCAGCACGAGCCGGGCCTCCTCGGCATCGGCACGGTGCCGACCTTCGCGATCGGTCAGCGCGCGATCCTGGCGTCCACGCCCGCCGGCAACGTGCTGTGGGACTGCATTTCGCTGCTCGACGACGCCACCATCGCGGTGATTAAGAGCATGGGCGGGCTCAACGCGGTCGCGATCTCGCATCCGCATTTCTACACCAGCATGGTCGACTGGAGTCGCGCCTTCGACTGCCCGGTGTATCTCAACGCTGCCGACCGGCAATGGGTGATGCGGCCCGATCCCGCGATCAAGTTCTGGGAGGGTGACACGCTGACGCTCTTTCCCGGCGTGACGCTCATCCGCGGCGGCGGTCATTTCCCCGGCGGCACCATGCTGCACGTCGCGCAGGGCGCGCAGGGCCGCGGCGCGCTCCTCTCCGCCGACATCGCGACCGTGACGCCCGACCGCAAGTTTTTGAGCTTCATGCGCAGCTATCCGAACCTGATCCCGCTTTCAGCGCGCGAGGTCGAGGGCATCGCAGCCGCGGTCGCGCCGTTTGCGTTCGAGGCGATCTACGGCCACTTCTTCGACCGCGTGATCGCCAATGACGCCAAGGGCGTCTTCGCCCAATCGGTCGCACGCTATCTCGCGGCCATCGCCGGCACCGCGCGCGGGCCGATGGAGTAAGGCGCGGGAACCTAATGAAACGTTACCGGCGGTCATGCCGCCGAGGAACCTTGCGCATGGCGGCTGGTTGATTCCTGAACCAGGAGAACAATCATGGCCACGCTCTTGGATCGCCACAACGCGCATCACGACACGCGCCCGCACATCGACCGCTTCGCCGCCGACTGGGGCAATGCGCTGTGGCTCCTCGGCCGCATCTTGATCGGCGGCATCTTCGTGCAGAGCGGGTTCGAGAAATTGATGAACATCGGCGGCTTCGCGGGCTCGCTCGAGAAGGGCGGCGTGCCGTTCTCGTCTGTGTTCGCGCCGATCGGCGCGCTGGTCGAATTCGTCGGCGGGCTCGCGATCGTGCTCGGCCTCGGCGCACGCTATGCCGCGCTCCTGCTGATCGTCTTCGTGATCGTCGCAACGCCGACCTTACATCGGTTTTGGGACTTGCCGCCCGAGCAGAAGCAGGGGCAGATGATTCACTTCGCCAAGAACGTCGCCATCATCGGCGGGTTCCTGTTCGTGTTCGTGACGGGCGGCGGCCACTACAGCCTGGAGCGCTGGTGGCGCAAACGCGGCTGACCGCGCCGAATCTGTTACTCGTCCGAACTCTTGCCGCCGATCTGCTTGAGCTTGGCGAACACAGCATCGACATTGAGCTCATCGCTCGGCTTCTTCTCCTCCTCCGCCTCGGGCTCGCGCGGCCGGATGGTGGTCTCCGAGGCGGGCAGCAGCGTAGCGCCCTGGGTCGTGGGATCGACCGGCTTCTCCTTGGCGGCCCGATGCACTTCGAGATCGAGGTCGATCTGCGAGCACAAGCCGAGCGTCACCGGGTCCATCGGCTGCAGGTTCGGCGCGTTCCAATGGGTGCGTTCGCGGATTGACTCGATGGTGGACTTGGTCGTCCCGACCAGCCGCATGATCTGACTGTCCTTGAGCTCCGGGTGATTGCGCACCAGCCACAGGATCGCGTTCGGGCGGTCCTGCCGGCGCGATACCGGCGTGTAGCGCGGGCCTTTCTTGCTCTTGGGCTGCGGTAGTCGGACCTTGGGGTCGGTGAGCTTCAGCTTGAGCTCGGGGTCCGCTTCAGCCTGCTCGATCTGCTCGCGCGTCAACTGGCCGGTCAGCACCGGATCGAGACCCTTGATGCCCTGCGCGGCATCGCCGTCGGCGATTGCCTTCACCTCGAGCGGATGCAGGTTGCAGAACTGGGCGATCTGATCGAACGACAGCGCGGTGTTCTCGACGAGCCAGACAGCGGTCGCCTTGGGCATGAGCGGTGCGGTGGTCATGGCGAATTCTCCTCTGCGCTCCGCTCGCTCCTCATGAAAGCGAAGCTTCTCGTCATCACGAATGACTGGAATGGCTGCCAATATAAGCAAGCCTGGGAGCCTGTTCAATGGCTGGTTTCCCATTAATATTCAGTCTCTTGACGGGGGAGGGCCAGTCCGCGATAGCGGCGCGCCGGCGCCCGCCGCGGAGCATCTGATGGCCGTCTATACCGACGTTGTGGCGGAAGACCTCGCCCAGTTTCTCGCCGGTTACGACATCGGCGAGCTGCTGGCCTACAAGGGCATCGCCGAAGGCGTCGAGAACTCGAACTTCCTCGTCCATACCAGCCAGGGCAATTTCATCCTGACGTTGTATGAGAAGCGCGTGGCGGCAAAGGATTTGCCGTTCTTCCTCGGCCTTATGGAACATCTCGCCAGCCGCGACCTCACCTGTCCGCAACCGGTCAAAAACCGTGCCGGCGAAGTTCTCGGGACGGTCGCGGGACGGCCGGCTGCGATCATCACCTTCCTCGACGGGATGTGGATTCGACGACCCTCGCCAGCCCATTGCGCCGCGCTCGGCAGCGCGCTCGCGAAGCTGCACCTTGCCGGTCTCGACTTTCCGCTCAAGCGGGCCAACGCCTTGTCGGTCGGCGGCTGGCGGGCGCTCTACGAGCATTGCAGCGCGCGCGCCAACGAAGTGCAGCGCGACCTCAGATCGTTCCTCGCCAAGGAGCTCGACCAACTCGAGCGGAACTGGCCGCGCAGCCTGCCGCAGGGAGTGATCCATGCCGATCTGTTCCCCGACAATGTCTTCTTTCTCGGCAACAAGCTCTCCGGCCTGATCGACTTCTACTTCGCTTGCACTGATACGCTCGCCTATGACGTGGCGATCTGCCTCAACGCCTGGTGCTTCGAGATTGACCATTCCTACAACGTCACCAAGGGCATGAGCCTGCTCCAAGCCTACGCCGCGGTGCGGCCTTTGTCGGCGGAGGAACGCCAATCGCTGCCGCTGTTGGCGCGCGGCGCGGCGCTGCGCTTCCTGCTGACGCGGCTCGTCGACTGGTTCGACGTGCCGCCGGGCGCGCTGGTGCGGCCGAAGGACCCGATGGAGTATTTTCGTAAGCTGCGGTTCCACCAGACGGTCAACAGCGCGCGCGACTACGGGATCGACGGATGAGCGAGCCCCACGTCGTTATCCACACCGACGGTGCCTGCTCCGGCAATCCGGGTCCGGGCGGGTGGGGTGCAATCCTCGCCTTCGGCGACCATCGCAAGGAGCTCAAGGGCGGCGAGCCCCACACCACCAACAACCGGATGGAACTGATGGCCGCGATCGAGGCACTGGAGGCGCTCAAGCGCCCCTGCCTGGTCGACATCTATACCGACAGCCAGTACCTGCGCGACGGAATCCTCAAGTGGATCAATAACTGGAAGCGCAATGGCTGGCGCACCGCCGACAAGAAGCCGGTCAAGAATGCCGATCTGTGGAAGCGGCTCGATACGGCGCTCGCGCAGCATCGCGTGCGCTGGCACTGGGTGCGAGGTCACGCCGGGAACCCGCTGAACGAGCGCGCCGACGAGCTTGCCCGCGAGGCCATTGCGGCAGTCCGGGCTGGCGCTGCCGGGGCGCTCTCTACGACATCCACGGCCAGGAAACCGTCCAAGCCGGCGGACGAGGCCTAGGGCAGGGGCTTTGCCCGACGGTGGCGGGATGCGTCCAATGGCATACGGCGTTGGCGTTGCGGGCAAATCCCGGGACCGCCGGATTGATCCAACGCCGGACTTTCGTTCGCCGCTGCCGTGCCATATTGTGAGTCGATTGACTCGCACGGCCGAAACAACGCTATGGCGAAAGATCTCGATCCCCTCAAGCTTTCATCGCCCCGGATTTTCCTCGTCCGGATGACGGTGTTCCTCATCCTATGCGCGCTCGTTGTGGTCGTGCTCTATCGGCAGATCCTGGTCGCGTTCATGGCCAATCCCAGCCTGAATGCGCTTATTATCGGCGTGCTGCTGATCGGTATCCTCCTGGCCTACCGGCAGGTTCTCCGTCTTTATCCCGAGGTCAATTGGGTAAACGGGTTCCGTCTCGCGGACCCGGGACTCGCGGTTGAGCGTCCGCCGGTCCTGCTGGCCCCGATGGCGGCCATACTTGGCGACCGCATTGGACGCATGGCGATCTCCGCGCAGGTTATGCGCGGCATCCTCGACTCGATCGCGGCTCGGCTCGACGAGGCGCGCGATCTGTCGCGCTACATGACCGGCCTGCTCATCTTCCTTGGCCTGCTCGGCACCTTCTGGGGTTTGATCGATACCGTATCATCGGTCGGCAAGGTGCTCGAAAACCTCAAGGTGGGCGGCGACGCAGCCACGATTTTCGAGGCGCTCAAAGAGGGGCTCGCCGCCCCGCTCGGTGGCATGGGTGTCTCGTTCTCCTCCTCGCTGTTCGGTCTCGCCGGTTCGTTGATACTCGGCTTTCTCGACCTGCAGACGAGCCAGGCACAGAACCGCTTCTACACCGATCTCGAAGATTGGCTTTCGACCACGGTCCGCGACCTTGGCGTTGCCGGCGACGGCGCCGGCATGCCCGGGCCCAGCGGGATGCCGGGCGAACTGCGCGGCGCGATCGAGCGCCTGAAAGATGCAGTCACCGAAGGCGGATCGAGCCGGGCGGCCACCACCGCCATGGCCAATCTCGCAGAAGCAATTCAGGGGCTGGTCCACCACATGCGCACCGAGCAGCAGATGATTCGCGACTGGGTTGATTCCCAGGCCGAACAGCATCGCGACATCCGCCGCCTGCTTGAGATCCTGGTGCGCGAGAACGTGAACAAGTAGGGGACCCCCAATGGCTCTCGCACGTGCTCGCCGCGACAGCGGCATGAATTACTGGCCCGGCTTTGTCGACGCGTTGTCGACGCTGGTCCTCGGCATCATCTTCCTGCTCACGGTATTCGTGGTGGTGCAGTTCTATCTGACGCAGGAGGTCACCGGCAAAGACACCGCGCTCTCGCGGCTCAATGCTCAGATTGCGCAGCTGACCGAGCTCCTGTCACTCGAGAAAACGGGAAAATTGAACATCGAGGAAGAGCTCGCGGCCGTGCGTTCCAGCCTGCTGACGGCCGAGACTGAGCGCGACCGCTTCCGCACCCTCTATGAAGGTGTCGGCTCGGGTGCCGCCGATGCCCAGGGCAAGGCTGCGGAGCTTGCTACCCAGCTCGACGCCGAGAAGCGGATTACGGCCCGCACCCTCGCGCAAATCGAGGTGCTCAACCAGCAGATCGCGGCGTTGCGTCGGCAGCTGGGTGCCCTCGAACAGGCGCTGGAGGCGTCCGAACGGAAGGACAAGGAGTCGCAGTCCCGCATCGCCGATCTCGGTCAGCGCCTGAACGTCGCGCTCGCCCAGCGGGTGCAGGAGCTTTCGCGTTACCGTTCCGACTTCTTCGGCCGCTTGCGCACCATCTTGGGCAATCGGCCCGATATCCGCATCGTCGGCGACCGCTTCGTATTCCAGTCGGAGGTGTTCTTCGATACCGGGCAGGCGGTGCTGCGTCCGGAAGGCCGCACCGAACTGGACAAGCTTGCCGGCGCGCTGCTCGAGCTTGATAAGCAGATTCCGGGCGAGATCGCCTGGGTGCTCCGCGTCGATGGACATACCGACATCCGGCCGATCACCGGTGTCTTCCGGTCGAACTGGGATCTGTCGGCTGCGCGCGCGATTTCGGTCGTGCAATATCTGATCGGACGGGGGGTATCGCCGCAGCGGCTCGTGGCCGCCGGGTTCGGCGAGTTCCAGCCGATCGACCCCGAGCGCACCGAGGAAGCATTCAGCCGCAACCGCCGCATCGAGCTGAAGCTGACGGAGCGGTGAGGGCAGTTTCCTTCACGCTGCGGAACTACGTCGCCGCGGACGAAGATGCAGCAATCGAGCTGTGGCGACGTACCTGGCAGCAACACTATCCGCACCTCGACTTCGGCGAACGGCTGTCCTGGTGGCGCGGGCGCTGGCGCGACGAGCTCGTTGCGACGGCAATCATTATGGTCGCGGAAGCGGACGGGAGCCTGATCGGGTTCGTTACCGTCGATCCAAACACCCGTTATCTCGACCAGATCGTGGTCGCGCCGGAAGCCTGGGGATCGAAGCTCGCTGCGGCCCTGATGGCCGAGGCGAAGCGGCTGTCGCCGAGCGGGCTCGACCTTGACGTCAACGCCGACAATGCCCGGGCTATCCGGTTCTACGAAAAGCAGGGCTTCGCGCTGGTCGGCGAGGCGGTGAACCGTTCGGGCGCGCCCATCTACAAGATGAGCTGGCGGCCGTGAAGAGGGCCGCCTGAGAGGAGCATGGCCGGGGCAAGCCCGGCCATGCGCAGGGTATCGTCGATCTGGCCTACTTCGCGAGATAGTTCCGGTGTAGCCAGCCGGACGCGCGCGTGGTCTCGAAATAGTAGGCCTTCTCGCCCTCGCGGGTGTCGAGGGTCAGGTCGGCGGTGAGCGCCTTCTGGCTGCCGCGGCCACGTTCCGCGTCGGCCAGGAACGTGGTGACCGTTTCGATCGACGGCGCTGCCTCGCTCGCCTCGCCTTTATGGCCGATCGCCTCGGTGGCGCTGGAGCGCAGAAGCTTCCCCCACATCTTCCGGAACAGCGCATTCGACGGATAGAGGTCGGCGCTGTTGAGCTTGCCATTGACGGCGAACACATAGCCGATGATGTCGTCATCGGTCTCGCCGGGGGCCTTGAGCGCGTCGATATAGTCGCGCTGCAGTGCGACAAGCTTGTCGTTCTCGAGCGCGAGCTGCAGACTCGACGGCGACTGGGCGGCGCTGACCGTCGAGCCGACGTTCTCGGTCAGCCGATTCTGCATCTTGCGCACGCCGTCCCAGACCTCGCTCTGGCGTATCCCTGTCTCCGCTGCGTAGCCCGGTCGGCTGCTGCCGGCAAACAGGCCGGCGACGGCCGGAGCCTTCGGCGCCCGCAGCGCGATCTTCATCTCGCGCGAGGGAACGTGCGCAGTCGCGCTCGAAAATCTCCTCACATCCTCGCCGCCGCGCGCCGACCAGCGGCCTTGCTCCACGCAGAAGGAGTCGATGGCGATGCGGCCGGATTTCGACGGTAGCACCAGGCTGACCATCAGGGCGCGATCCTGCTGGCCGCCCTTCACGATATCGCCGGACTGGATGAAAACTTCGTCCTCGCCGAGGTTCTCGATCTCGAGCTGATTGACGTTGCCCGTCTCGCGCACCTCGACGGTGCGCTTCGCCAGTGCCTCTTCGAGTGTCAGCGGCGCCTTGCCGGGCGCGGATGGACCGTGAATGAAATAGACCGTGAGATTTTCGTGCGTGACCGGTCCTGAGAGGCGGGTCGGGCCAGGCGACGGCGCAGCACCAAAGGCAAACACGGAAAGCACAAGCGGAGAGGCGGATATCGCGGCGAGCAACGACCAGCGCATGGAAAATTCTCCTGGAATCAATAGCGCCGCCCACGATTGGCAGGCTTGCAGTGCTTGATGGCTGGCGTTTGAACGGCCGGTGACCGAATTTCGACGCGCGCGAGGAAAACTGCAGCAACCGCCAGCGTCTTCGCCACAATCGCGCGCCGTCCGTGCGCGCTCGGGCCGCGCATCCGTTGCCGTTCGCGAGTCTGCGAAAGACAGGATGGGTTGCCGGTCAATCCCGGCATTAGGGGAGGGCAACTAGCCGTTCTGGAATTGCAGCTTGGCGAGCCGGGCGTAGAGGCCGCCGGCGGCGGCAAGCCGCTCGTGCGTGCCTTCCTCGACGATGCGGCCCGCGTCCATCACCAGGATGCGGTCGCAGGACAACACGGTTGCGAGCCGGTGCGCAATCACGAGCGTGGTGCGCTCTGCCATCAGCCGCTCGAGCGCGGTCTGCACGTATTTCTCGCTCTCGGCATCGAGCGAGGAGGTCGCCTCGTCGAGCAGCAGTAGCGGTGCGCCGCGCAGGATCGCTCGCGCGATGGCGATGCGCTGGCGCTGCCCGCCCGAGAGTGTGACGCCGCGCTCGCCGACCAGGGTTGCGAAGCCCGCGGGCAGGCGGCCGATGAATTCGGACGCGAGCGCGAGTTCGGCCGCGCGCGCGACCTCGGTGTCGTTTGCTTCCGGCCACCCGAAGCGGATGTTGTCGGCGACGGAAGCGGCGAAAATAGCGGTGTCCTGCGGGACCAGCGCGATCTGCCGGCGCAGCGCGGACGGATCGGCGTCGCGCAACGCTACGCCGTCGAAGCTGATTGTGCCGGAACTGGGATCGTAGAAGCGCAGGATCAGGTGGAAGATCGTGCTCTTGCCGGCGCCCGAGGGTCCCACGATCGCAACCTTCTCGCCTGGGCGCACTCGCAACGAGACGCCGTCGAGCACAAACACCTGCGGTCGCGTCGGATAGGCGAAGCGCACCGCCTCGAACGCAACCTTCCCGCGCGCTGGAACCGGCAGAGCGACCGGCCGCGCCGGCGCGTCGATCACCGGCCGCACATTCATGATCTCGAACAGCCGTTCGGCCGCGCCCGACGCCTGCGACAGCTCGCCCCAGACCTCGGACAACTGACCGAGGCCGCTCGCCGCGAAGACCGCGTAGAGAACGAACTGGGAGAGCCGCCCGGGCGACATCTCAACGGCGATGACCGCCTGCGCGCCGACCCACAGCACGACAATCACACTCGCGAAGACAAGAAAGATTGCGACGGCGGTGAGCAGCGCGCGCGCCTTGGTCGAGTCGCGGGCGGCGCGGAAGGCGCGCTCGACCGCGCCGGCGAAACGCTCAGTGGCAAGCCGTTCATTGGTGAAGGCCTGCAGCGTGCGCACCGACCCGATCAGCTCGGAAGCGTAAGCCGACGCATCAGCCAAAGTATCCTGTGCGGCGCGCGAACGTCGGCGCACCGCGCGGCCGAAGCCGTAGAGCGGCAGCACGATCACCGGAATGGCGCCGAGCACGTAGGCGGACAGGCGCGGGCTCGTTACCACCATCATGATCGCGGCGCCGGCGAACAACACGATATTGCGCAGCGCCACCGATACCGAGGAGCCGACCGCGGCCTTGATCTGTGTGGTGTCGGCGGTGAGCCGGGAGAGCACCTCGCCGGTCTTGACCTGGTCGAAGAATTGGATCGACAGGCGGGTCAAATGGGCGAACACGTCGCTGCGCAGGTCGGCGACGACACGCTCACCGAGCGTGGTCACGAGGTAATAGCGCGCTGCGCTCGCCAGCGCGAGCACCGCCGCGACCGCGATCATCACCGAGAAATAACTGTCGATGAGGTTCAAGCCCTCCTGGGTGAACCCGAAATCGATCATCCGGCGCACCGCGATCGGGACCGCAAGCGTCGCCAGCGCCGCGACGATCAGGGCCAGGAAGGCCGCCACCGCCCGCCCGCGATAGCGCCGCACGTAGGGGATGAGGGAGGCGAGTGGCCGCAGCTTGACACCGCGCTCGGCTGCGGGCTTGGCCGCAGAGGTCGCAGCGGCCTCCGCCGGAGCCGTCGGTTCCGCGGCTGCCGCCTCGGCAGCAACGCGCGGGGGTGATCGTTCGACGACGTTCATGGGACGCGGAACCTCCCCATCCGGTCTTGTGGCCGGTCGATCAAGCCGACAATGCCTGCTCGGCCGGGGCCTGGCAAATCGCGGGTGCACCGCCTTGTTTACGCGGGCGGCGTAATGTATAGAGCCGCAACTTTCAACAGTTCCAACGACGAGCGCGGCCAGCGCCGCGACAATTGGCCATGAAGCCCGACACCCATCCCGAGTACCACACCATCAAGGTCGTCATGACCGATGGTACCGAGTTCACCACCCGCACGACCTGGGGCAAGCCGGGTGACACGCTGCGCCTCGACATCGACCCCAAGTCCCACCCGGCCTGGACCGGCGGTCAGCAACAGCTGGTCGACCGCGGCGGCCGGCTTTCTCGCTTCGAGAAGAAGTTCGCTGGGCTCGGCCTCAAGAAGAAATAGCGGGTGTCCCGCGGCTGCGTTGTTAGTTGCCCGGCCATGTGCCGGGCATCCGCGTCTTAGCGACAGGGCAGGACGTCGATGACGAGGTTGTGTCGCGCCCCAGGCGCGAATGTATGCTTCGTTCAGACGGGCTGGATTATTCCCGCTCGAACGCGGCCCTGAGCAGACCGAGCTGACGTCCGACCGGATTGCTCGGTCGGATCTGCGCCGGATCGGGGTTGGCATGTATGGTTGCGTCGAGCCGGCGGACCGCGCTTTGCAGCGCCTTCGATCGGTTGATGAGGACACGCAGGCGTTCCGGCACCAGCTTGATGTTGTGCTCGTCGCCAGGATCGCTGCCGGCGAGCTTAACCTTGGCCTTTTCCTTGTTGGCCTGGGCCAGCGACATCTCGCCTTCCTTGACGGCGCGATGCAGCAGCAGCCAGGACGCAAGCTGCATTAACCGCGTGGTCAGACGCATGCTTTCCGTCGCATAGGCGAGTGCGGCAGCACGATCGAGCTTCTTGGAGTCATGGCGGCCGGGACCGTCGAGATAGCTCGCGGTCTCCTCGACGAGCGCCATGCCGTCACGGAAAAGATCGGCAAAAATCTGAGAATTCGCGAGCCGCTCACCGAATGAAACAGGTGCGGCCTCGTTCGCCGTTCGCTCAGCCATTGGTACGCCCCACGCTACTAGAAGCCCGCTTTTTCTTCTTGTTCTTGCGCCACCCGGCGGGAGTGCACAGCATTGCCGTGCTCTCAGCGCGCTGTCCAGCACCCGATGCGCGAAGATACCGACATAGTTGCCACCCCGCCACGGTCGCGTTTGATGTGATCGGTAGCAGGTAGCCGTAGGCGGCGCGGGTTTGTTGATCGATGCGCCTCACACGCGGCGTTACACGCGGCGTTCGACGGTTGTTTGCGGACAGATTGGCCCCCGGGCTTTCGCGCCCTATGGTTAACCGCGGAGCGGAGACGGCGTGGCGGAAGTGCGGCGGAATGTGGACCAAAATGGCACAAAGAAAAAAGAGCCGCCGTGGCCGGCGGCTCGAAAGTTTAACAGGGAGGCGTCAAACAGAGTGGACAGGAGCCACTCAATGTCCAAACAAGATGGACGGTTCCAGTAATGAACGAGAAAGCTTAACGATACGTTAAGCCATCGCAGCATTTTGCGTGCGCACGGTGAGCTCCCGATTGCGGAGGCAGCCATCATTTCTTGAAGAAGGTATCGGCGGCACTGCGCGACGACTGCTTGCTCGCGATCGATGATTCCAGGCGGGCGATCTCGTCCTTGAGCAGCGCGATGCGCTCCTTGAGCTCGCCGACCGAGAGCAACGCGAGATCCTGTCCGATCTCGTGAACGACCTTCTTCTTCGGCCGGTCGTCCTCGTCATCTTTCATGGTGCACCCCCGGTCATGCGAATTGCGCCTGGCGCCGGCGCTCGCGCAAACCGAGCCGCTCCAGCCGCGGCAGCACCTCGTCGCGGAAGAATGGCAATTCGTCGAGATAATTGATCAGCGAAATTCCGATGCCGGTAACGCCGGCGGCGCTCAGGTCGGAGAGCGTTTTGGCCACATCCTCGGCGTCGCCGACGATCGGCAGGCCCCCCATGCCGTTGGCGTAAAAACGGCGCTGCCGATTGTATTCCTCCAAACCCTTGGTCTCGGGAGTGATGTTCTTCATCGCGAGGATCCGGTCGATTGCCGCAAAATCGGCATTCTCGATAATCACCTGACGATAATAATCCTCCGCCTCCTTGCGGGTGCGCCGGCAGGTCACAACGCCGACCGTATAGACGCCGATCTCGCGGCCGTGCTCGCTGGCGAGTTCCTTGGCCTTGCGCACGAAGCCCGCGGTTTCCTCGGTCGACGTCCGCGATGCCTGCAGGAAGAACGCGTCGCAATTCCTGACCGCGAAGGCGCGACCGGTCGCGGAGGCGCCGGCATTCATGATCAGCGGTCGCGTCCCGCCGACCGGCTTCGGCTTGGCGCGAATGCCCTTGAGCTTGAGATAGTCCCCGCTGAAATCGAAGTCCTCCTTCGGGGACCAGATCATCTTGACGACGTCGAGCCACTCCTGAGCGAAGTCGTAGCGCGCCTCGTGCTCGCGCTGCTCCACGCCGAACATTTCGAACTCGCCTTCGTTCCAGCCGACCACGAGGTTCAATCCAAAGCGGCCTTGCCCGATATGATCGGCGGTCACGATTTCCTTGGCGGCGATCACCGGGTTGAACAGCGGCGCGTGCACGGTTCCGAACACCGTGATGCGGCTGGTGGAGGCAAGCAGGCCCGAGGCCCAGGTCAGGGTCTCGAGCGTTGCGCCCTGATAGTCGGTGTCGCCGCCATAGCCCTTCCAGCGCGCGATGGGCAGCAGGAAATCGATACCCGCCTCGTCTGCCATGCGGGCGAGCTTGAGATTGTCCGGCCAGCTGCCGGACCAGCGTTCCGGTGCCATGGTTACGGCTCGCCCCGACGAACAGTTGGGGCCGAACAGGCCGATCTTGAGCCGGTTCGCGTTGTACATCGCGACGCGCTCGGGGGCGGTCGTATCAACCGTCATCGCATGCGTTCCCGCGTTTCTACAGGTCGAACGTACCATGGCGAGGGTGGCGGTTGTACCCGCCGGTGCTCGTGCGCTAGGACAAGCCACAATGAGCGTTCCTTCGACCATGACCGTGATCGCGATCCGCGCGCCGGGCGGGCCGGACATGCTCGTGCCCGAACAGCGTCCGGTTCCGCGGCCCGGCGAGGGCGAAGTGCTGGTGAGGGTCGCAGCCGCCGGCGTCAATCGGCCCGACGTGATGCAACGGCAAGGGCTCTATCCGCCGCCCAAGGGAGCGACCGATATTCCCGGCCTCGAGATCGCCGGCGAAGTGGTCGCGCTCGGCCCTGGTGTCAGACGATGGAAGCTCGGCGACCAGGTGATGGCGCTGGTGGTCGGCGGAGGCTACGCCAAATATTGCCCAGCGCATGAGAGCCACTGCCTGCCGCTGCCGCCGAACCTGACGGCCATCGAAGGCGCGGCCGTGCCGGAGACGTTCTTCACCGTCTGGTACAACACGTTCGAACGCGGCAGGCTCCAATCCGGCGAGACGCTGCTGGTGCATGGCGGCTCGTCCGGCATCGGCACCGCAGCGATCCAGCTTGGCAAGGCGTTCGGCGCCCGGGTGATCACCACCGCGGGCACGCCGGAGAAATGCGAGGCCTGCCGCAAGCTCGGCGCCGACCTAGCCATCAATTACAAGACCGAGGACTTCGTGGCGCGGACCAAAGCCGCAACCGGCGGCAAGGGCGCCGACGTGGTGCTGGACATGGTCGGCGGCGATTACATCGAACGCAACTATGAGGCCGCCGCGGTCGAAGGGCGCATCGTGCAGATCGCCTTCCAAGGCTCGCCCAAGGCCACCGTCAATTTCCTCCGCATCATGCTCAAGCGCCTGACCCATACTGGCTCGACGCTGCGCGCCCGCTCGGTCACTGACAAAGGCGCGATCGCCCGCGCAGTCGAAGTGCACGTGCTGCCGCTCATCGCCGCGGGCCGCGTGAAACCGATGATGGACAAGACCTTCCCGCTCGTCGAAGCCGCGGCGGCGCACGCCCGCATGGAGTCGAGCGCTCACATCGGCAAGATCGTGCTCCTGGTCTGATACGCGGTCGGGGACGTGATGACACAAAGCCGCCACGTCCGTCGTGGCGTGTGTGCGGCGATGTCCGCCTCGTCAGGATTGACGATTGCACTCGCGGTCGCTCGGCTCGTTATCGCGCTCGCCCTTTTGGCGTATGCGTTCGATTGGCGCTCGCCGCTGTTGGCGAGCGTTCGCCCCTGGGCATTGGCAGCGCTGATCGTGCTGCCGGTCGCGTTGATCCTCGCCGACGTCCGGGCATTGCGGTCGGCCGCGCACCCGCGCGGCGCCTGCACGCTCAACGCGATCGCATTGGGGCTCGCCGCCGCAAGTCTGGCGTGCGTGCTGTCGCTCGAGACCGATTTCCACTGGACGCGGCGGCAGGTCCTGGGCGGCGATCCCGCACAGCTCGCGAAGCTCGGCCGCCACATCATGGTCGGCTATCGCAATGCCGATGAGCTCCACGCACTGATCGAGCGGCGCGCCATCGCGGGCGTGTTTGTCGCCGCGCACAACGTGCAGGGCCGGAGCGCCGCCGCGATCAAGCGTGAGATCGCGGTCTTGCAGGAGATGCGGCGGCAGCAGGGCCTGCCTGACCTTCTGATCGCGGCAGATCAGGAGGGCGGC
>Ga0066903_100001320_pt1 | contig 17889 bp, 15 predicted proteins | sample PanSoiMetaGPlot1_FD_67491 | JGI IMG/M metagenome (GOLD analysis project Ga0066903, IMG submission 67491) | Tropical forest soil microbial communities from Panama analyzed to predict greenhouse gas emissions - Panama Soil - Plot 1 (version 2) | ecosystem: Environmental > Terrestrial > Soil >... | reverse complement strand
CGCCTGACGACGTCGTCCGGCTACAGCTTCCGGCCGCCCAAACCCAAACCACCGTCACGAGCGCCGCGCGTCGCAAGACCATGACACACCTCCGCCGCCACGGATGACACCATGGCCCTTCCCAAGAGTCAACGACCCTGGCCCCTCAGCGCCTCGCGATCGAGAATGATTGCAACGACCGCACGCTTCCGGCAGCAGCGCGATGGGTCACGAAGGCAATCAAGGCGGATCGTGATTGCGGAATGATGAGGCAGACGATTCTCGGACGAGGCCACGTCGTGCACTCGTCCCGCCACGCCGTCTCCATCGAGACGGGAGACTTGGGCGATTAGAAGACGCTGCCCAGGCCACCAATGGCGGCGACGCCGACGGAGGTGTTGCCGGTCATCTTTAGGACACTTGGCCCGGCCTGCGCGAATAGGGCGATCGGCCCGATAGTCGCAGTCGCGACCGGGCCAGCGAGCAGGTCGAGTTTCGGTTCGGCCTGCGCCATCGGACTCTTCTGCGTGCCGATCGCGAAGCGCAGGCGCGAATCCACGCCGACGGACCAGCGGCCCACGCCATACAATGATGCGAAGCGCATCTCGCCGTCACGTTCGTTGCCTTCAGGATCCTGTCCATAGACGAGGTTGCCCATAATAGTGAGGCGATCGAAGCGGCGGCCGAGCGAAATGAACGACTCGATCTCGCCCTCGGGTTCCGTGAAACCCTCAGGTCGGTAAAAGACACTGAGCGAGCCATCGATGCCATGCCGCTCCTGCCGCAGAATTTGGACGCGTCCGCCGATGCTCGGCCGCAGCTTCTGGCGCTCGGTCGAATATTCGGCGCCGCCGCGCAGCGCCAACGGACCCCAGACGCGTACCTCGGCGGCCGCGCCGCCGATCGGGGACGAGCGCGCTCCGTCGTAACCAGCAAAGCCATACGCCAGCGCAGCGTTGGCACCGACCCGAGGTGCCAGCGTAGACGGCAGAAACGCCCCGTCGCGCGCGGCACTCAGGATCTCAGGTGGCGGCGTCATCGGCTTGTCGACCTCGGGGTCCTCCGACTGCGCCTGCACCGCTCCACCGATCGCCATCGCGGCGATTAGCACGATTCGCCCCGTCGTCTTCATCTCGACTGCCTCCCGTGAATGGCCGATGAATCCTAACGCTCGGGCGAAATAAGATCGAGATCGCCAATTACGGCTGGTTCCCGCATGTCGGCAGGGGCGCCTTTTCCGGGTCTAGCTTCTGACGGCAGTCGCTTGCTGATCACTATGCGGCGGCAGGAGCAGCTGCAGCGGCTCGGGACTGAAATGCGGCAAAGGTCCTGCCGCTGGCCGAGCTGATGGAATGCGAGCAGGGTCATTTGCGCGCGCGGAGATCTGGCATCGTCCGTCCTTGCAGGATCGCGCCTACCGCGACAGTGGATTTGATCGAAAGGGAGAAGTTGAGTTCACCCCTTTGGGCGGCTCGAGACTCAATGGCGCCTTGACCCGCGCGCCCGACCAAAACTCCATGACTAATTTTAGCCCACCCCAATAAACCCGCAGGTCGACAGAAGGCTCACCTTTCCGTCGCGGGCCCGAGGAGCCCGTTTGTAATCTCGCGCGGCCCGCGAACGGCTTTGCCGTCGTGGGCCGAAAATACATGCAGAGCCGAATTTCGGCGTCGCATGTATGATGTCCATCCGCGAGCGCGATTTTCCAGCGCTCGCGTGCCGTCGCTCCAGCGCCGGGGCTGCCCTTTCGGCTCGCTCACTGCCTTTCCCGTCCGCGCCGACTCGCCTTCGTGGCTCGTTCCGTCGGAGGAAACGCGCGTGCTTTCCTGGACGACTCCTCCGTGTGCGCAGCCGCTGGCTGGCCTCCGCAACCTGCGTTCGAAAGGGATGACGCCCATGGACTCACCGCCGCGCCGCCGAGGCCGCCCGCCAGGCCCCACGCAAATTCTGCCGCTGTTCCTGCACCAGGTCAGAAGCCGCGTGGCGATGCGCGCCGTCGTCTCCGTTCCTACCGAACGCGAGCTGCGCTGCTACGTCGAATGGGCGCGCGGCCTGACCCTGATGGCCGCCGATGAGGTGCTTGTGCGCGTCGTCGACCAGGCGCTCGGCGATTACTTCAAGCGCGACAAGCTCTGGCGTCCCCTCCGCTCCGATATTCTCGCCAAGGACGCCTCGCGCGCCTGGGAGGCTGCGTTCGCCGCCATCAAGGCGCGTCGCGACCCCGCCACGCCGTAACAGCGTCGGCGCGTGGGATTTGCTCCAGGTCCCGGCCAAAAATCATCCGACCCCGGTGGCAATCTGTCCCCGGCCGCCATCGCGCCTCACTTGAGGTATTGACGACAGCACGGACAAGAGAGTTTCTGCGGTCTCGTCCCTCCGCTGGGAACATCGACGCGTACAGCTGCGCGGCATGCCGAGCAGCGAAATCGGCGCTCAGTAACTTCGGGCACCCGCAGCGAGGCCGACCACACCACGAGCTGGTCATCCTTCATCTTTGAGGCCCTACACGCCATGTCGGCGCGGTCCTTTATCTCCTTGAAAAAGAGATCGGGTTTCGGCAGCGCTGCGCCCTTACTTGCACCGAACGGCGCTGGCCGCCTCTGAAATTGAAACCGAGGCCAGCTCAGGGTTCGAAGCCAGCGCCGCAGCTTGGGGAACTTGTTAGGTCGAGTCAGTATTAAGAATTCGTCGCCACCAACACGGAACGGGACAACTCCGTCGACCTTCGCGATTTCAAGAAGCGTTGTTCCGACCAGCTTAAGAGCTGCGTCCCCCGCGACATGTCCGTATCGATCGTTAATCTGCTTGAAGCCGGTGAGGTCGAGACAGGTGACACAGAACTGGGCTTCTTCGACCTCGCCTGTGGCCAATACGTCGTCTAGTGCAGCGGAATTCAGAAGGCCGCTGAGCGGATCCACGTATGCTCGCTGGAGGAGCTCGGGGCCGAGTTCCGCGAGAACCTTGAAGGCCACACGGAGTTCTCGGCCCACCCGGAGGGTGTCCAGGACGTCCTTAGGTTCGGAACCGCTTCCGCCAGTCATTCAGATTCTTAACGATCTGGTCATAGAGCGCGTCCGCCAATGCCTCTGCCGTCCACTTGCGACGGCCAGGAGCGATCCGAGCTCGGATGGCGAAATAGGCGCGGCCGTGGTGGTCCCCGAACACGACGCGTATTACGAATTTCCCCTCACGCTCCGCGGACACGAAAGTCAGGCCGCGTTGCTCAACAGCCTCTCTAATGGCCTCGCGCAGCGGCATTTTCCTTTCCGGGTTCGCCGCCGATCCGAGCACTCCGCCCAGCCCCGCGCCGACTGGGCCGCCGAGCAGGCCGCCGATAGCTGCGCCGATGACGCTGCCCGTATATTCCTTCGTCTTCAGGGGCCTCGCCACGGTCTCACCCTACCACGTGGCCGTTTGCGGTCGCCGTCAACAGCGCGACGTGACTGAGCCGCCCGCGGCATACGAAGGTCAGCGGCGTTGATGGCGGAGCGTTTGGCGGGCCGTCGTCTAGGGCTTGGGCGGGATGATCCGGCCGACGTCGTCTCGCGCGACGACGATTCCGCCAATAGCGAACGCACGCTCAATCAACGGGCGGAGCTTGTGGAGGTTCGTGGGAAGGCTGTCGTTGATTTCCCGCAGCTCGTGGAGGTCACGGCGCAAATGCTCCTCCGGCAGTGACCTAACGTCAGGGTGGAGGACGACGCGTCTCGAATGGGAGAGCCCGACGGAGTAGTTCGCCAACGACTGGCGTAGGCCTGAGAGGTCCAGCTTCCCGCGGTTTTCAACTGGCAGGGCGACGAGGGCGCACCTCGGATCCAACGGGAGTCCGACTCCGAGCGAGAACCCTGACGCGCATCCAGAGTCGGCCACCTGCACTACGAACGTCCCCTGGGACGGAACCGACAGCGGATAGAACTTGTCGTCGGTCCAGATCGTGAACGCGAGGCGCAGACTGAAGTCGCGTCCGATCATCTGCACCATCGCGTCCAGGTGCTCGATCGGCATCCGAGCGATCTCGTCCAGGTGCCGACGGTCCTCCATCCCCTCGACAGAGCTAGCTCGGAATCCCTGGAGCCAGAGCATTAGGACCGCCGCGCGAAAGAATCGCCAGTCGTCGAGGGCCCGGGGATCGGCCTTCATCAGTCGCGGGCGCACGAGCGCAACCGGGTCCTCCAAGGTCTGCTTAAGCCAGGTCTCGACCTCCGACGAATTGATCTCGTCCTCGGCGTAGAGGTACTTCGAGGGTGCGCGGCCGAAGGTGTCGTTGTCGAAGTCGTAGTACCAGAGCCGCCGATCCTCGAACTCCCACGGCTTCGTCAGGAAGCGCGAGATGTAGTGACAGTTCTTCGTGATCTGGGACGCCGCCTCGTCACCCACTGCGGCAGAGTTTGTCGCTGAGCAAACCGAAAGGCTAGGGGCGGCATCGAGCACGCTCCTGGCGGCCGGCGTCGACTCGGCTCACAGCGCCAAAACCCGCGTGACGCGTCGGAAACCTCGTCGCCGCTTGGGACGAGTGAAGTAGGAAGGCGATGCGAGCGCGATCCCGCCCAGACGATCGGACCGCCGCCACGAACGACGGCGTGGGCGCGGGCCCGACGTTCGCCGAGCGCGAGAAGACCGCCCTCGACGAGATCGCGCTGCTCGAGAAACTCCTTGCCGAGAAGAGAGCCGCTAACCAGAATGCTGGCCGGCTCTCTGAAAACGAAAGAGGAGGAGTTGACGGCGGCACTGCCGGAAAGGAGTCCGACATGTGCCGTATCGATGGACCATTCAAGAGAAGAGACCGAAAAACGACGAAGTACCGGCTCCGGGTCGTCGACCGCGAGACCGGAACGACGAAGACGTACACCTACGACGACGAGCAAGCGGCGCTGGTCGCGATTCCCGTCCTACGACGCCAGTACCGGCGCCCGGTTGGTGTCGATATGCCAAAGGCACTGGATGCTTACCAGCGGCACCTCGCGACCAGGGGCAACGTGCCTAGCCGGGGACCGAACAAGCCTCGGACGATCGAGACGACGATGGGCCGCCTTCGAGCGGTGTTCGACACAAAGATCGTCACGGGCAACCTGACCGCCGCGAAGATGATGGATCTGTGGGCGGCTTGGGTCGCGGGAAAGGCGACCGACACCGCGCTCAATACGCTGGCACAGGTCCGTACATTCCTGAGTTGGCTGCGATCGCGGGAGTGGACGCGCCAGACGACGCTCACCGATAAGATCGAGGTCGTCGGGAAGCGGAACAAGGGGAAGGCGAAGCTGACGCAGGACGAGGCGAAGAAGCTGGTCGATTGGTGCCTCGCCCATCCCGATGATCGAGGCGCGATCGCGACGGCGCTGGCGTTCGTGCTCGGCATGCGCGCCTCGGAGATCGCGACGCGCACCGTTCGACATCTGGATGGAGCGGGGACGCTGCTCGACATCACGGACGCCAAGACCGAAGCGGGGGAGCGGACGCTGAAGCTTCCGCGGGTGCTGCAGCCGCTGCTGGGAGGACTGGCCGCGGGCAAGAAGCCGGGCGACCGGTTGTTCGGGAACGCGACCCGCTACTGGGTGCTTCAATCCGTGAAGCGATGTTGCGCCGCGGCTGGCGTGCGAGTGGTGACCGCGCACGGCCTCCGGGGAACGCACGCGAAGGTGGCCAGGGAGGTGGGCGTGAGCGGTGTGCTACTGGCGGCGGCGATGGGGCACGAGAGCGAGACGACTACGACCGAACACTACGCAGGCCGCGATGCCGTCGCGCAAGCGGCGGTGGATCGGGTCGCGGGCGCGCTCCGGTGAGGCGCGCGCCTGATTCTGGTGCGCGCGGGTTGTACCCGCTTTGTACCCACTCCCGAAGCGGCAAGCGCGATGCCACTCGCGCTTCCGTAAGTAATGAAAATCAGTGCGGTCGGGGAGAGTCGAACTCCCACAATCGTAAGATCACCAGAACCTGAATCTGGCGCGTCTACCAGTTCCGCCACGACCGCGGCAGGGGTGAGAGACTAGGAAACCGACGGGCGAAAATCAAGGTCGGGATCGGCCTCCAGGTTCCAGGCCCCTGCCACGGGGGCGGGCGTCAGCGGGGCAGCTCGTGGGCCGGCACCTCGAACAGCTCGTGCACCTCGCAGGTGCCCTGGCCGACGACGTTCAGGAACTTCCGGCACAGGTCGACGACCTCGGCCTGGGAAGCGGCGCGCAGCAGGGCGTAGCCGCCGATCACCTCCTTGGCCTCGGCGAACGGACCGTCGGTGACGGCGATTTCGCCGCTGCCACCGGCCTTGTGGATGCGGACGCCCTCGCGGCCGAACTGCACCCCCTCGGTCGCGATCAGCCAGCCGGCCTTCATCCCCTCCTCGATCAGCTTGCCCATCGCGGCGATCTCCGCCTCGGTGGGGGGGGCCATGTACTTCCGTTCGTGGGTGAAAAGACTGATGTAACGCATGGCGCTCTCTCCTCTTGGGGTTGGTTTTACCTGTCCTCTAACCAAGGCGACGAACGGGGGGGCGCGAAATCGACACGCGGGTGGAACTTTTTTTGGCAGACGGGCACGGAAAGGTCGAAGCTCATCGCATGCGCAGCGTCGTCGGGGTCGTCGCGATGGTTTTCACGCTCGGGTGCGGAGGCAGTTCGACCGACCGCACCACGGCCGCCTGCCAGCGGATCTGGGACACGAGCTGCGCGAAGTTCGTGGCGTGCAAGGTCTACCTCCCGGGGACGACCACGCAGATCACCGCCGCGGTCTGCACCCAGCTCCGGGCGAACGGCGTGATGACCTGTGTCATGGATGACGGGGCCGGGATCGCGGCGGCGACGGACATGCAGGTCGACGCCTGCGTTCAGGGGTTCGCGGATTTCGCCTGCACGAATCTCTGCAACCAGGTTCCGCAGGATCCGCCGGCCTGCAACGTGATCGACTCGTCGACGAACACCAGCACGTACACCTGCGCGCCCTGATTGCGTGCGGGGTGGCCCGCCGGCAGCGTAAGATGACGGGGGTATGCGGAAGTCGTCGGCAGTGCTCGCGGCGCTGGTCGCGATCTCGGCGCTGTCGTGCCGGCGGCCGCTCGGCCAGCCGCGCGATGCAGGCGGCGATGGCGGGGCGCCGTCGGTCGGCGACGGCGGGCGCTTGGACGCGTCGGCCGGCGACCTGCCTGTCGACGTCGCTGGCGATCTGGTCGGGGAGACCGCCGGGCCGCCCGACGGCGCGGGCGATGCGCCCCCGGCCGTCTGCCCCGCGGGCGTGACGTCGCTGGACGTCTGCGGCTGTGGCTGCTGCGAGGTCGAGCCCGCGACGCTCGGCTGCTACTACCCGTCGCAGGGCGAGTCGCGCGACACGATCCCCAATCCGATGCCGACGCCGCAGCAGTGCGCGACGATGGGCTGTTCGCTCGGCGAGCGCTACTTCTGCTGCGCGGACCCGGGCCCCGAGCCGCCAGCCGGCGCGATCTTCTGTGGCGTCAACGTGTCGAAGGAGGACCTCTTGCTGTGGGACTTCACCAAGCGGGACGGCGAGGTCTGCACGACGATCGAGATCGGCCTCATGTCGGGGCAGCTGCAGATCTCGACGCCTCGCGGATTTGGCATCGCGGGCGGTTGGCGCGGGCCGTGCGCGGGTGGCACGTCGGCCGGTGCGATCGGCGGCCTCGGCAGCGTGTCGCAGCGGCCTGCGCGCGCCGGCGACACGACCGGCCACTACGACGTTCACGTCGCGCTCTTCTTCTCCAACGGCACCGGGATCGCGGACGTCGAGCGCATCGACGTCGACGACATCGCGCCGGCGCTGTGCACGGCCACCGGGTGTGGGTGCGCGGGCGCGTGCGCGTTCGACGCGACCTATCGTTATGGCTTCACGGGCGGCCTGGCCGCGTGGCGCGACACGGTGATCCTGACGCCGCCCGCGGGCTACCAGCACGTTCGTTCGCCGGTGACGACGATGCCCGCCGACATGACCTGCGCGCCGGCGCCGCCGGTCTGTGGCAGTCCCACGATCGACGTCGCAGACCTGATGACGGCCTTCGGCGACGCCGACGTGCAGGACGCGTTCACGCGCTCGATCGGCGCCGGCACGCTGCCGTTCTACGGCGCGAGAGTTCCGGACATGGGGGCGTTCCAGATCACGCGCGACGGCGGGGGCGGCTTCCAGATCGGCTCGCCGTGTCCGGCGGGATCCGATCCGTCATCGTGCCTGGAGATCCCCGGCGGGCTCGGTCGTCTCGAGTCGCTGCTTCGCGCGTTCGACGCGCAGCAGTTGACCGACCCGAGCTGCGCGCCGCTGGCGCGCTGATCGCCGGGCGCGGTCAGTTGACGGGCGGGACGGGCAGGATGAACGGGTCCAGCGCGCCGAGATCAGGACCCGGGGAGTGGCAATACCAGCTGAACGATTGCCCGTCGGCGGTGCCGTTCAGGATCGTGCATTCGTAGACGTCGCCTGGATGGCTGGGCATGCTGGGGTCCTGGATCGCGCAGCCATAAGCGGTGCCATTGGAGTGGATGGTAAAGAGCGAGGGGCCCGTGCTGGTGTTGACCCACCGTATCTTCGAGCCGGTCGTGATGTTGACGGTCCCCGTCGGGTAGACGCACCCGCCGTTAACGACCGGCACCGAGAAGGTGTACTGATTGAGCACGCTGATCGCGGTCGTGGCGGTCGATGTGCCCGACGTCGCGCTGGTGGCGGTGAATCTGGCGGTCGCGGTGAGGCCGCGGTTTTCGGTCGGCAACGTCAGCGTCGCGTGGGTCATCGCCGTGCCGTTCAGCGGCACGGCGACGCTGGCCGCGTCGAGCGTCAGCGTCCAGCCGGTCGGCGGAGCGACGGAAGGATTGAGGGCGCTCGCGAGCATGACGGTTCCAGAGAAGCCGTTCGATGCGGTGAGCGTGATCGCCAGCCGCGTCGTCGTGCCGAGCTCGATGGTCAAGCTGGTCTGATCGACGCTGACGTCGAGGCCACCGGACGATCCCGCAGCGCCGCTGCCGCTCGATCCGCCGGCGCTCGCGTCCGCGCTCGATCCGCCCGCGCCACCGCGGCCGCTCGCGCCGCTGACACCGCCGGCTCCGCCGTTCGCGCCGCCGCGACCGGCGGCGCTCGTCCCGCCGTGACCAGCGCCGGCCGTCCCGCCGCTGCCGGCGCCGCCACCGCAAGCGGCGGCGGAGATCGCCATGGTCGCGCCCAGCGTCCACGCCGCCTGCCAGCGAATCATCGCAGCCAGGTTAGCGCTGGTCAGGTCTTCGAGGCGAGCAGATCGACCTTCTCGATCTTCGGCGGCTCGGCGAGCAGCTCGGGCGCCTTGGCCATCAGCGCGGCGGCGATGCGGCCGTTCAGGTGCGCCTCGCGCCCCGTCTCGGCCTCGAACGCGTCGAAGATCCCGAAGGTGGCCGGGCCGAAACGGAGCGCGTACCAGACCACCGTCTCGCGTTCCTCGCGGGCCAGGGCCAGCGCGCCTTCGAGCAGCTTCGCAACCTCCGCTTCCTTGCCTGGTTTCGCCTGCAGACGAGCAAACAGACCGACTTTGACCATGACCAAGACCTTTCTGCCCGCTCCCCCCGCGCCTAAGGGTTGGACCCGAGCAAGCTTAAGGTCGCCGCGCGCGGACGCCAGTGCTTTTCTCCCTCTCCGTGCGTGAGCGGGGAGAGGTCGGGGCGAGGGGCTTTCGCCGAAGCGCGGGACTATGCTTCGCGCATGTCGAATGCCGCTGCCCGCACCGCGCTCGTCACCGGCGCAAACCGCGGTCTCGGCCGCGAGACCGCACGCCAGCTCGCTGTCCGCGGCATGCACGTGATCGTCACGAGCCGCAAGGCGGCCGACGCGCGCGCGGCCGCCGAGGCGCTCGCCGCGCAGGCGGCCCCCGGATCGATGGCCCCGCTGCCGCTGCCGTTCGACGTCGCGGACGCCGCCGCCGTGAAGGCCGCCGCCGAACATCTGCGCGGCGACGGGACGGTGATCGACGTGCTGGTCAACAACGCCGGCATCGCGATGGATGGGTTCAACGCCGACGTCGCGCGCCGCACGATCGAGGTGAACTTCTTCGGCCCGCTGCGCGTGACGGAGGCGCTGCTGCCGCTGATCCCGGACGGCGGGACGATCGTGATGGTGTCCAGCGGCATGGGCGAGCTCTCCGGCGTCGACGCCCCGCTGCAGGCGCGCTTCACCGATCCGGCGCTGACGCGCGACGGGGTCGCGGCGCTGGCCCGCGAATTCATCGCCGACGTCGCGGCCGGCCGCCACCGCGAGCGCGGCTGGCCGTCCTCCGCCTACCGCGTCTCGAAGATCTCGCTGAACGCGCTGGTGCGCGTCTGGGCGCCCGAGCTGGCCACGCGCCGGATCGCCATCAACGCCGTCTGCCCGGGCTGGGTGCGCACCGACATGGGCGGCCGCGGCGCCAGCCGCAGCGTCGAGAAAGGGGCCGCGTCCATCGTCTGGGCCGCCGCCCTGACCGGCGAGCCGACCGGCGGTTTCTTCCGCGACGGCCGGCGCATCGACTGGTGACGCGCCGGCCGCTGCGCGGCCGTCACCACATCGTGAAGAACGCCCACGGTTGGTTGCCGGTGGTCGTCTGCACGCAGTAGCCGCCGTTGCGCGTTGCGGGCACCGACGCCCAGTTGCCGCTGGTGCACGATTCGGTCGTGCCGTTGACCGACAGCGTCCGCGGGCTGACGAAGTTGCCGCAGTTCCCGCCGTGCACGGGCGAAGTGGTCTGGTAGCAGATCGCGCCCGTGCCGAGATTTCCGGACTGGAAGCTGCCGGAGCTGGAGATGGTGAAGTTGGTCGGGTTGGTGCACAGGCCGGCGCACGGTCCGCTGGCCACCGCGTTGACGGTGATGGCGATGTCGTCCGTCGCCGACAGCGCGCTGTCGCTGGCAGTCAGGCGCAGGACGTAGCTTCCCGACGTCGAGAACGTGGCGGTCGTGGCGCGCGCGCTCGCGTTCGCGAACGTGACGGTGCCGGGTCCGCTGACCTTGGACCAGGTGGTGGTCAGCGTGGCGGGCGGGTTGGGCAGGCCGTCATCGCTCGCCGTGCCGGACAGGCTGGCCGTCGCGGGCAGCGTGATCGTCTGATCGGGGCCGGCGTTGACCGTCGGCGCCTTGTTGACCGCTGCGTTGACGGTGATGGCGACGTCGTCGGTGGCGGACAGCGCGCTGTCGCTGGCCGTCAACCGCAGGACGTAGCTTCCCGCAGCGGAGAACGTCGCGGTCGTGGCGCGCGCGTTCGCGTTGCCGAACGTGACGGTGCCGGGTCCGCTGACCTTGGACCAGGTGGTGGTCAGCGTGGCGGGCGGGTTGGGCAGGCCGTCGTCGCTGGCCGTGCCGGACAGGCTCGCCGTCGCGGGCAGCGTGATCGTCTGATCAGGGCCGGCGTTCACCGTCGGTGGCTGGTTGGCCGGCGGGTTGACGGTGATCCCGATGTCGTCGGTGGTCTGCAGCGCGCCGTCGCTCGCGGTCAGGCGGAGCACGTAGCTGCCCGCCGCGGAGAACGTGGCCGTCGTCGCGAGCAGGCTCGCGTTGCCGAAGGTGACTGTGCCGGGCCCGCTCACCTTCGACCACGCCGTCGTCACCGCGCCGGGCGGGTTGGGAAGCCCGTCGTCGCTGGCGCTTCCGGACAGGCTGGCGGCCGCTGGCAGCGTGATCGTCTGATCGGCGCCGGCGTTGACGACCGGCGGCTGATTGGGCGGGATCACCATGACGGCGATGTCGTCGCTCGCGGACAGCGCGCTGTCGTTGGCGGTCAGGCGCAGGACATAGCCGCCCGTCGCCGAGAACGTCGCCGTCGTGGTCAGCGCGTTCGAGTTCGCGAACGTGACCGTGCCGGGCCCGCTCACCACGGTCCAGGTGGTGGTGAACGCCGCGGGCGGGTTGGGCAGGCCGTCGTCGGTCACGGCGCCCACCAGGTTCGCCGCCGCCGGGAACGTCACCGTCTGATCAGGACCGGCGTTGACCACAGGCGGCTGGTTGGCGGCGATGACCGTGATGACGACGTCGTCGCTGGCCGACAGCGCGCTGTCGTTCGCGGTCAACCGCAGCGTGTACGTCCCCGCGGTCGAGAAGGTGGCGGTCGTCGTCACGGCGGCCGGGTTGGCGAACGTCACCGTCCCCGGCCCGCTGACCATCGACCAGGTGGTGGTGAACGCCGCGGGCGGGTTGGGCAATCCGTCGTCGGTCACCGTTCCGGCGAGGCCCGCCGCGGCCGGCAGGTTCACCGTCTGATCGGGGCCGGCGTTCACGACCGGCGGTGTGTTGACCGGCGGTCCGCCCGTCGCGAGCGCGAACACCAGGTCGTCATGATCGTCGAAGCTGCCGGTCGTGCAGACGGCGGCGCTGCCGACGAAGCGCCAGTTGCCGCGGATCACGGGCAGCGTCGCGCCCGGCAGGACGAAGGTCGCCGACAGCGTCTGCTGGGTCTGACTGGTCGTGCCGGTCAGCGTCCCCCCGATCTGGGTCCAGACCGGATTGTTCGCGTCGGGCGCGAAGTAGAGCTCGAGGAAGTCGGACGACGCGCCCCAGACCCAGACCGTGGCGTCGATCCGCACGGTCTTGCCGGCGGCCAGCGGCGTGCCGTCGGTCGTCGAGACCTTCAGGCGATCGATCGACTCGTCGTTGTGATAGGTGCCCGCCGTGCCGTCGATGCACGAGCTCGCGACGGTGTTGGGCGTGTTGCTCTCGGGCCCGAGGCTCGCGCGCCCATCGATGAGGCCCCCCGTGTCGCAGAACGTATCGGCGGTCATGCAGCGGGGCGCCTTGAGGGTCGTGTCGAACACGGCGTTGCCGACGGGCAGCATGCGGTTGACGGTCAAGATCGCGGTCTTGGTCAGCCCGTTGAGGCTGGCGGAGATCGTCGAGGTCAGCGTCACCGACTGCGCCACCGTCGCGATGTTGAAGGTGCCGCTGGTGGCGCCCTGCGGAATCGTCACGGTCGCGGGCACGGTCGCCACGCCGGTCGCGCTGCTCGCGAGCGTCACCACCGAGCCGCCGGCCGGCGCCGGCCCGGTCAGCGTGACCGTGCCGACCGAGGTCTGACCACCAGCCACCGGATTGGGGGCGAGCGCCAGCGTCGCGGGCGTCGGTGACACGAGCAGCGTCAGCGTCGCCGTCCGCGTGACGTCGGACGGGAAGGTGCCGGAGATCGTCGCGACGGTCTGGCTCGACACGGAGGTCGTGCTGATCGCGAAGGTCGCGCTCGAGGCGCCGGCGGCCACGGTCACGCTGGCGGGGACGGCCGCAGCGCCGCTGTTGCTGGCGAGCGCCACCACCGTGCCGCCCGAGGGCGCGGTCGTGTTGAGGAAGACCGTCCCGGTCGCCGCGCCTCCGCCCTCGAGCAGCGACGGAGTGACGCTGACCGACGACAGGCTGGGCGTCAGCGTGACGGTCAGGATCGCCGTTCGCGCCAGGCCGTGATACGCGGCCGAGATCGTGGCGGTGGTCGTCACGTTCTGCGTGAAGGTGGTGACGTTGAAGGTTCCGGTCGTCGCACCCTCCGCGATCGTCAGGGTGGCGGGGACGGTCGCCACGCTGGTGTTGCTGCTGCCGAGGGTGACCACCGCGCCGCCGGTGGGCGCCGGGCCGCTCAGCATCACGGTGGCGGCCGATACGATGCCGCCCGGGACGCTGGTCGGCGACAGCATCAGCGAAGCCGGCGTGGGCGACACCAGCACCGTCGCGGTGCCGGTGGCGGTCGTCCCGGCGGGATAGGTCGCGGTGACGGCGATGTTCGTCTGCGTCGCGGTGGCCACCGACGTCACCGGGAACGTCCCGCTGCTGCTGCCGGCCGGGATCACCACGGTCGCCGGCACGGTGATCAGTGACGGTGTGTCGGTCGCGAGCGTGACCGTCGCGTCGCCGGCCGGCGCGGCCCGCGTCAGCGTCACGGTGCCGGTCGAGGAGCTGCCGCCCTCGAACAGCGCGGGGGAGATCGCGACGGCGGCGACCGCGGGCGGGCCGAGGCTGACCACGCAGTCGCTGGCCGAGTTGGAGAACTCCTTCTGGACGTTGTAGGTCACGCCGTCGCTGCCGACGACGGTGCCGTTCTGGCCGACGCAGATGTCGCCGATCTCGCCGTTGGTCTGGTCGTACCAGGCCAGGGGTGGGGCGAACGTCGTCGCCAGCCCGACCTCGCCGTCCGTGACCGTCTCGATCAGCTCGTGCGACGCCACGTGCGTGTAGTTTCCGTAGACGGTCGGCGCCGACCCGCAGCCCGATTCACAGCCCGACCCCGCCTGAAAGTCCGGGTGCACGCCGTAGTAGACCTCGCCCGCGCCGCCCGCGTTGGCGATCGTGCCGTGATAGGCGCAGAAGAAGACGCACGACGTCTCGCCTCCCTGGGAGATCACCTTCCCGTGGGGGAAGAAGAGCGCGTAGTAGGTGTTGTTGTTGCCGGCGGCGTCGTGGGTCGGGGCGGGCAGGGTGCCGGCCGCGATCTGCGCCGACAGCTCGGCCTGGATCTGGGCGTCGGTGATGGTGCTGCCGTTGTTGGCCGCCGATGGCGTGATGGTGACCTGCATCGAGAAGCTTCCGCGCCCGATGGTCTGGTTCGTGCCGGTCGGCTGGGCGGGGGTGTTGTACTCGGTCAGCCAGTCGACGTAAGGGCTGTTGAGCACACCCTGGTAGAAGCTCGCCATGCTGGGCGAGCCGGTGCTGAGCACCTCGGGGATGTAGCTGCCGGTCCCCCAGATGACCTGCACGACCTGGATGTTCGAGACGACGCGCCCGCCGAAGTAGGCGAGGTGCGCGCCGGCGGGCGCCGACGCCGCGGTCAGCTGATTTCGGCTACGCATCGCCTGTCCGTGCTGCATCGGCAGCACGCCCCGCGGCGCCTGCGACACCGCGCCCGCCCGGACGGTGACGTCATCCTGATCGTCGGTCCTCGGGGCGGTGCAACCCGCCACCAGGCTCAAACCGACCAGACCCACTGCAACGACCTTCAACGAACCAGAAATGATTTTTTCCACCGGCGCTCCCTCCATGTTGTCGGGATTAACAACACAGGACCGCAGGCACGGACAATGATCCAATTCACGAGTTCCAAAGAATTTTCAAAACACCGCGCATTTTTCCGATCGTGTTAACGCTCACGTGAGCGCGGTTGCCAGTATTGATAGGCGTGCGCAAGCAATAACGAATCAACCGTTGCCCAATGACGAACGAATCATTGTTGCGTGGCAAATAGTTGCGACTCTGCCGCGAGGCGGCGCAGTCGCAACCGCCGTCAGGCGTTGCCGCGCGCGCGCAGACCGCGCGGCACCACCCGGCGCTCGACGGCGCCGAGCAGGGCCTCGAGGCCGATCGCCATCACGGCGGCGGGCACCGCGCCTTGCAGGATCAGCCCGAAGTCGTCGAGGCGGATGCCGGTCAGGATCGGCTGGCCGAAGCCGCCCGCGCCGACGAGCGCGCCGACGGTGGCGGTGCCGACCGCGATCACCGCCGACGTCTTGATGCCGGCGACGATCAGCGGCATCGCCAGCGGCAGCTCGACGAGCCGGAGGCGCGCGCGCGGCGGCAGGCCGAGCGCGCGCGCCGAGAGGCGGAGCGACTCCGGGATGCCGACCAGGCCGGCATGCGTGTTCCGGACGATCGGCAGGAGGCCGTACAGGAACAGCGCCGCGATCGCGGGCGGCGAGCCGATGCCGAGCAGCGGGATCAAGAGCACCAGCAGCGCCAGCGACGGAACGGTCTGCAAGAGGCCGGCGGCGCCGACGACGACGCGGCCGATGCGCGGCCGGCGCGCCGCCACGATCCCGAGCGGCACCGCGACGGCGATGGCGGCGAACAACGACAGGCCGACCAGCGCGCCGTGCTCGGCGGCCCGGCCGGCGATGGACGCGAGCACGCGCTGGCTCGGTCCGGCGCCGCCCGCGAAGCCGATCTGCGCGGTGAGGAAATCGCGCGCCACCGCGCCCTCGCTGACGTGATCCAGCTTGGCGCGTGCGTTGAGGCCGATCATGGTCGCGTTGTCGATGCGGCCCTCGAGGCGCTTGAACGACGCGACGACGTCCGGGCGGCGCGCCTCCAGGTCCGCGCGATAGACCAGGATGGCGTCGTAGCGCGTGAAGAACTGGCGATCGTCCTTCAACACACGCAGGCCATAGGCGCGGATCTCGGCGTCGGTCGTGTAGACGTCCATGACGTCGACGCCGTCGCTGGCGAGCGCGCGGTAGGCGAGGTCATGATCCATGCCGCGCGCCTCCTGCGGGAGGGCGTAGCGCGCGTGCAGCCCAGGCCAGCCGTCGGCGCGGCTCATCACCTCGTTGCTGAAGACCAGCCGCAGCTCGGGATGCGCGACGAGATCGGATATCTTGTCGATGCCGAGGGCGGCGGCGCGCGCCTCCTTCATCGCCAGCGCGTAGCTGTTGTCGAAGCCGAGCCCCCGCGAGCGGCGCAGCCCGCGATCGGCGAGCACCTCTTCGAGGGACCGGCCGGCCACCTCCTTGCGCAGAATCTCCTGCGTCAGCGTCCCGGTGTATTCGGGGTAGACGTCGACGGCGCCGGCCTCGAGCGCGTGGAACACCACCTCGGTGCCGCCCAGCTGCGCCTTGTACTCGACGTTCGCGGGGGTGCTGGCCGCCAGCTCCACCACCATCTGGCCGAGGATCACCCCTTCGGTGAACCCCTTCGACGCGACGACGACCGCACGTCCGGGATCGTTCTTGCCCCGGCACGCGCCGGCGGCGACCAGCAGCGCCAGCGCCCCGGCGCGCGCGGCCGTCATCCGCGCGTCTCGGGCGGCCGCGGTGACGACGGCCCGTTGCCGGTCGCCAGAAATGCCGTGACGAACGGATCCGCGGGCGACGCGGCCAGCGTCGCGAACGGTCCCTGCTGCACGACGCGTCCGGCGCGCATCAGCACGACGACGTCCGCCAGGTGCGCGGCCTCGCCGACGTCGTGGGTGACGATGATGACCGTCTTCGCGAGCGTCCGGAAGATGCCGCGCAGGTCGTCGCGCAGCTCGGTGCGCACCAGGGGGTCCAGCGCCGACAGCGGTTCGTCGAGCAGCAGCACCTCCGGGTCCAGCAGCAGCGCGCGCATGATCGCGACGCGCTGGACCTGCCCGCCCGACAGCTCGTTCGGATAGCGGGCGAGGGCGTCGGCGGGGAAGCGGGTCAGCGCCGCCAGCTCGCCGAGGCGCTTGGCCGCGCGCGCCGGGTCCCAGCGCAGGTGGCGGGCCATCAGCGTGACGTTTTCAGCCGCGGTCAGGTGCGGGAACAGGCCGCCGTCCTGGATGACGTAGCCGATCCGGCGGCGGAGCGCCTCGATGTCGTGCGCCGGCAGCGGGCGCCCGTCGACGGAGATCTGGCCGCCGTCGGGCGCCACCAGCCCGACCAGCAGCCGCAGCACCGTCGACTTGCCGCAACCGGACGGACCCAGCAGCGCGGTCGTCTTTCCCGATGCGAACGTCAGGTCGATGCCGTCGACGGCCGCCCCGGCACCGTACCGCTTGATCACCTTCGAGAGCCGCAGCTCCATCTATATCTTTCTTAACTCCCTCGCCCCGCGAAGCGGGGAGAGGGTGGGGGTGAGGGGCCGTCGCTGGCATGGACCCCCTCACCCGGCTCCCTCCGGGAGCCGGCCTCTCCCCCAGGGGGGAGAGGCGAGGGAGAGCGTTCCGTCGCCCCAACCGTCACTCGTCGTCGCCTTCGCCCGATTCGTCGCCTTCGCGTTCGAGGGCGCGGTACAGCGTGCGTCGATCGATCCCGAGCTTCTCGGCGGCGCGCTTCTTGTTGCCGCCGCTCTCCTGCAGCACCAGCTGGATGTAACGCCGTTCCAGCTCCGCCAGGCTGGGCCGGTCGGCGATGATGCCGCCGCTGTCGGCGCCGCCCGCCGCCGCGACGGCCGCCGCCGTTCCCGCGCCGCCGCTCACCTCGGGCGGCAGGTCCGACGGCAGCACGACGTTGCCCTTCGCGACGGCGACCGCGCGCTCGATCGCATTCTCCAGCTCGCGCACGTTGCC
>Ga0066903_100001319_pt1 | contig 17895 bp, 14 predicted proteins | sample PanSoiMetaGPlot1_FD_67491 | JGI IMG/M metagenome (GOLD analysis project Ga0066903, IMG submission 67491) | Tropical forest soil microbial communities from Panama analyzed to predict greenhouse gas emissions - Panama Soil - Plot 1 (version 2) | ecosystem: Environmental > Terrestrial > Soil >... | reverse complement strand
TCACGGAGTTCGGGAGCAAGATGCCGCCGTCGACGATCGTCAGGGCGTCACTGCCACCCGGCTCGTGCGTCGTGTGATGCGCGGGCACGCCCTGGGGCGCGGGCGGCGCGTAATTGTCCCAGCTTGACCCGTTCGACCGCGCGAGCGTGCCCGTATCGGTCGAAAAGTACAGCGTGCCCGTGAGCACGTCGCCGGGCGCCGGACGCGCCGCGGCGGGGCCGATCCGATGGATCGATCCGGTCTTCCGAAAGTCTTGCGGCGGCGTCAGCGGCATCGGTGGTCCCTCACACGGGTACTTGCACGATGACGCACTCGCCCGCGGCGAAGATCAGATCGGCGGCGACAAGATCGCCGTCCGTCAGCGGCGCGTCGTAGTGACTCGGCCCCCCGCCGCCGCCCGTCGCCGAGAGCGTCGTGCCGGTCATCGTGAGCCCCGCGCCGAGCGTGAGTTCCTGCACGTCGCCCGCGCTGCTCGCGCCGCGCCCGAGCAGCCGCGACGCCGCGCTCACGGGCGGGAGATTCGCAGCGAGCACGCGCCCGGTGACGTCGGCCGCGAGGTCGACAGGGCCGAACGTCGGCGGGCCACTTGCGTTGCCGTGCAGCACAGTCGTCGACGAGCCCGCAGGCCCGGGCTTGACGAACGCGTTGCCGTCACCGAGTACGAGCCGATCAGCCGTGAGCGTCGCGTCCGCGGTGACGACGGGCTTCCCGTTGATGTCGACCCCCGGGGTCGTCAGATGTATCCCGCCCGCCGCCTTGATGTGGTTCTCGCCGTCGTTCGTCTGGACAGCCGTGAGCGCCTTCGCGTAGCTCGCGGTGCGGTTCGCGAGCGCGACTTCGAGCACGGGTTTCCCCGCGCCCGTCGCCGCGGGCGCGTGCGTCAGCGCGATCGCCCACGCTTGTGTCGTCGTGTTGAGGTTGCGCCGCGTCCGGTAGCTCACGCGCGAATGCGGCGGGACCAAGAGCGGCACGTCGAGCCGCAGCGTCGGCGAATGCGAGGTGGCGTTGCTCTCGCCGGCGATCCGATAGGTCGTCGCGACGATCTCGACGCCCGCTGCGCCGAACGCGAGATCGATCTCCGCGTCATCGCCGAACCCGCTATGGATGGCGATCGCCGTGATGACCCGCGCGATCGCGCCGCTGTCGGCGACGAGCGGCGCGTACGCACTGTTCGCCCACGAGCTCGCGGCCTGGGGGTTGCCGACCGCCCCGGCGCGGTCGGGCCAGACGCCCTGGTTGTCGGTCGACACGACGGCGAAGTCAGGCGCGAGGACGCCGGTGATCGCGAGCGTCAGACTGCGGCTGGCCGCGCTCACGTCGAGGCCGACGGCGCGCGCGACGAGTCTCGCGCCTGCAGGTATCGCGCGCGGGTACGCGAGCGGCACGACGTCGCTGCCGTTCCCGTCGCCACTCGCGCGGACCGTCGTCGCGAGCACTTCCGCCCCGACGGGCCCGTAGCCGATGTCCACGTCGACGTTGTAGGCGCCCGCCCCGGCTGGCGTGATCGCGGTGACGGCGAACGCCGCAGCGAGCGCCGCGTCGAACTGCACCCACGCGCCCGGGAGCCCGACCGTCGCCGTCGTCGAGAGCGTCAGCGAGTCGGCCGCGGCTGGCCGGGGGGCTTGCGGCTGCGCTGTGACGAGTTCGGGGCGATCGAGCGCGACGTACGCACCGAGCTTGCAGGCCCACGGATTGGTGTTCGTACCTTTTTTGCGAAGGCGCAGCGCGAGTCGCACCCCCGCAGGGAGCGAGCGCATCGGCCAGATCGGGAGCAGGCCCGGGCCCATCCCGAAGAACGACGCCTCGGTGTCGCCGCGCACCGTCGCGACGACGACCTCGGCCCCGGCTGCGCCCGTCGCGAGGTCGATCTCGTACGACGACTCGCCCAAGGTCCCCGGACTGACGGCCAGATACGCCGACGCGAGCCCCCCAGGGGTCGACGCGAGCAGCGTCGTCCAGGCCCCGTTCGTCCAGTCCGTCCCAACGGGCGTCACGGGCACGCCCGACGTCCCTGCGGGGAACGTGACGGGCGCGACGAGACTCGCAGACGGTGCACCGGCAAGCGTCCCCGGCCAGTACCCGACGCTGACGGCCCATGCCGTCGTGTCGGTCCCGTTCTTCCGCAGTCGCACCGACACGCGCACGCCGGCCGCGAACGGGCCGAGCGGACACGGGAAGCGCAGCACGTTAAAGCCGGTGAACGACGGGGCGCCGCACCACGCCGCGAGCGTCCCGACGACGACCTCGGCCCCGGCGGCGCCCGTCGCGACGTCGAACTCACACTCGGTATTGACGCCGCAGCGGTAGGCCAGATGCCCGAGGGTCCAGGGGGTCGACGTCGCGGGCGAGATCGTCACCCACGCGGAGTTCCCCCAGGAGACCGGATTGACCGCGATCGCGACGCCTTGCGCCGCGGGCGGCGCGGCGAGCTGCGCGCTCGACGTGTACGGGAACGGCACGCCGATCCCATCGCTGTCGATGACGGTCGCGACGCGCGCGGGCAAGGTGTCGACCCCGTACGTGTCGCCGCTCCCGTCTTTGTCGTAGAGGGCGTCTTTCGCCGCGCCGAGCACGCCGCCATCGTTGAAGAGCGTCTGACGCACGTCGCCGGGGATCGTGAGCGCCGACCCCGTCGAGACACTCGGCGCGGCGCTGCCGCCCGTGCCGCCCCCCGTCGACCATTGCGTATAGAGACTGCCGACGGTCCCCGGATACGCCGTCGCCGCGCCCGCGTACTGGACGGCCGTAATCGTGTGGCGGAGCAGCGGCGTGTCGTCGTCGGGGTCGACGTTCTCGATGTCGCGCGTCTCGATTTGTTGGATGAGAAACTGCCCGCTAATCCCGCGCAGCGGTTCGGTGATCGTTTGAAGCATCCCGGGTGCCAGCCCGAGTTCGTCCGTGTCGTACTGCACCGTGTCGGGCACGGCGACCGCCTGGATGAGCGCCGCTTGCGCCGCCGCGTCGAGCGTCGCTTGATCGCCGGAGTTATTCGTGATGATGCGCTCGACGACGCCGCGCGGCCCGCCCTGCTCGACGGTGTCGTTGGCGATCGCGATCGCGAGCGGCGTCCCGTCGTAGACGAGATACACGGGGCGGCCCGTCGGCAGCGGGAACGGTCGGTACGCGGTGACGCCCCCCGGGGTGTAGACGTCGGCGGGATAGGTGTCACCGGTGTCGGTGATCGCGTTCGTCGTCGGGTCGTAGATCCAGGTCGCATTCGCGAGCCCGAGCGTCTCCTGCACCATGTAGCCCGCGTCGGACTGCACCCACACGACGCCGGCGTTGGGCAAGTGCGGGATCTCGCCTGGGGGCGTCAGCGTCAGCGGGAACGTGACGCGCGATCCGTCAGTCTTCGCGGTGAGATCGTCCTTGTAGCCGACGATGAGCGCGTCGTTCCCGACGACGATGACGCGATTACCGTACTGCTCGGCCGTGCTGTCGAGCCGCACGTCTCCGATGGCGCGCCAGTCGCCGTCGGCAATGTCGAACGGGGCGACGAGCGCCCCTGGGGGGCTGGCCGAGAGCACGTTCGCAGCCGAGATATTCCACGTCCAGCCGACCGCCGCCGCGCACGCATCGGTGAGCCCCGCGCTCACGAGCTTTTGCGAGCGATAGGTGTAGGCGACCATCGGCAGCACGGGCCCGTCGAGTTGCAGCGGATCGAGCGTCGTACCTTTCGCGCCGAGATAGCCCGTAATCACCCATTGCAAAAACTCTTTGACCGTGCCGCCCGGGAACGTCGTCTGGAGATAGAGGTCGTCGGCGAGCGCGTTGTTGTCGACGCAGTCCACGCGCGTCGTGATCTGCTCGACGGGTTCGCCGTCGATGCCCGACGTCGACGGATGATCGACACGGCCACCGAAGAGCGGCGTTCCGTTTTCAGTGATGAGCAGTTGCCCGTACTTCGGCGGGATGTACGAGCCGTCGAGCGATTGGATCTCACATTCGAGCGTCGGGCGGACGTTCGCACGTCGCACGAGTCGCAGCGTCCCGCGCCGCACCTGGCGCTCGACGCCGTCGATCGTGCAGATGTAGACAGCCATCGCTCACCGGCCGAAGCCGAGCCGTCGCACTTCGCTTTCGAGTTCGGGGACGACCGCTTGCGCCAGAAAGCGCCGGTCGAGCGTCACGATCACGGTGCCGCCGCCGCCACGCGTCGGGACACTCCCGATCGTCGAGAGCACGGGCGGGGGGCCCCCCGCCGCGAGCACGTCGGGCGAGACGGCGATCGGGGCGGGCAGACTCGCGAGCGCCGCCGCGAGATCGGTCCCGCCCGATCCCCCTGCGGCCGCCGACGCGACGAGCTGCTCAAGCGTCCGCTTGTGGAGGACGAACTCGCCCTCCCCCATCGGGTCATCACCGACGCGAATCGTCGTCGGCATCTTGAAGAACCCCTCGTAGGCGGCGGACTGCGGCGTCACCGGCTCGGTCGAGCGCGGCGGATTGTCGCTCCCGGGCACGGGCGGCATGTCGTAGGTGACCGGCACCGTGATCTGCACGTGGTCCCACGCGTTTTGCGTCGTCGTCGCCGCGTCCTCGCCGGCCTTGCCCGCCTTCGCGAGCGCGTCAGCTTGATCCTGGGCTGACTTTTTCGCGGCGTCCGTGGCTTTCTTCCACGCGTCGGGCACCTTCCCGCCGAGCGCTTCGATCAACGCCGAAATCCCCTGTATCAAAATGTCGTTGGTGTCGAGTTCTTCGCCCGTGAGCACGCCCTGCGCCGTGGCCTGCGCGATGAGCTTCTGCGTGTTGTCATCGATCGCGAGCCCCTGATCCTTGTGCAGCTTGATCACCGTTTCGAGGAACGGTTTCATCTGCACGAGCGCCTCGTTCGTCGTGAACCCCGCCGCGGTGAGCTTGTCGAACGCTGCCGCCCCTTGTGCTTGCATGTCCGCGAACGTGTCGGCCGTCATGCCGCCGAGATTCGCGAGCGCCGACATCATCTGCGTGAGCGACCCGACCTCATTGAGCAGCGGCGCGTTCGTCTGCGTCAGCTCGCGCCAGCGCGAGAGTTGATTAAAGGCATCGTTCCCCGACAGGCCGAACGTCTGCGCCGCGCTGATGAGGTTGTCGATCCCGGGCCCGATCTGCGTCATCGCATCGACGACGTCGACGCCCGACTTGACGAGCCCATTGAACGACGCGAGCGCGAGCCGACTGAGCCGATCGAACTCGTCCTGGCTGACGACGGTCGCCTTCGAGAGATTGGTCTGCGCTTTCGTGAGCGTGTCGGTCGCCGCCGTGATCTGATCCTGGCTCGCGCCCGAGCTCGTGAGATTGTCGAGGGCGGTCTGCGCGTCGGTGACGGCTTGCTTGAGCGTCACGTACGAGGTTGTCGTCGCGCCGACGTCGGCGGTGAGGCCGACCGTCGCTTGTTCGAGCTTCGTCTGCTGGCCGGCGATCGCGTCGGTGATCGCCTGCACCTGCAGGCCCATGTCTTTCGCTTGCGCGACGATCGTGCGGAGGTTTTGATCCCACAGGCCGGTCGCGTCGGTGCCCGCCTGGACGAAACTTTGGAAATTGTCGTTGAGAACTTGCGTCGCTTGCGCGGCCGTCATCGACCCCGTGCTCAGCTTGACGAGCACGTCGTGGAGCTTGCCTTCGTAGAACGCGAGATTCTGCTGGGTGAGCCCGCCCGCCTCTTGGATGATGGACTTCAGGTTGTAGAGGGCCGCCGAGTCGAGGTCACCCTTAAAGAGCTTGCTCTTTTCGTCGTCGATCGTCTTCTGCAAGCCATCCGAAAAGTCGACGCCCCAGGACTGGCCGAGCTTGTAGGCGTTGCTCTTCGAGCCGCGAATCGCGCCGACGATCGCGCCGATGGCCGCGCCCGCGGCCGCGCCGTACGGCCCGTACGCCGCGCCGATCGAGGCCCCCGTCGCGGCGCCCGAGAGCACGCGATGACTCTCGGAGCCGGCCTGCGTCGCTTGCCCGATCGCCGCGGCGGCGCTCATCGCCGACGCCGCGAGTTCCGTATAGCCCGCGGCTTTCGTCTGCGCGTCCGCGCCGTGCATCGCGTCTTGCCATCCGGTCTTGAACCCCTTACCCGCTTGGAGGCCCGTCGACATCAGCGCGATCGTCGTCGCCATCGTCTGCGCGAACCCGCCGAACGCGCCGCCGCTGACTTGCGCGAGTTGCGCGAAGGCCTGCGAGAGGCCCGAGAGTGTACTTTCGAGCGTCTTCGTCGACTTCGCCATCGCGTCGATCTTGTCTTTGTCAGCGTCGGTGACGAGCCCCTGCGCTTTGAGCGCTTTGAAGACTTCGTCGGATTTCATCCCGAGGCCGAGCATCTCTTCCGCCGCCTTGGCCGTTTCGGGCGCGAGCTGCCGATGCGCGTCGGCGACGGCGTTGGCGGCGACCATCGCGGCGGTGAGGTGCAGCGTCGAGACTTGCGTCTGCTTCGAGAGTTGCGCCCACGCGCCGCCCGCGTCGAGCGACGCCTGGACTTTGCGCGTGAACGTGTCGTACTCGTTCCCCAGGGTGACGATCGAATCTTTCATGTCATCGACGGCATAGCCCGCCGACTTGAGTTTCTCGAACGCCTGCTGCCCCGTGAGGCCTTCGCGCAGCATCGCGAGCGTCGCTTGCGTGACCTCGACGCCGAGATCGCGGTGGGCATTCGTGATCGCCATCATCGCGGCTTGCATCGGGTCGAGCGCGGTGACGATCTTCCCGATCGACGCGACCATCTGCGTCGGCGTCTTCGAGAGGTCGATCATCTTGGCGTTGAACGTGTCGATCTCTTCGCGGAGTCGTTTGAGATCGGCGGCGGCCTTGTTCGCCGCGTCCTTCGCGTCCTGTAGCCGCTTTTTGTAGAGGTCGATCGCGTCCGACGAGACTTTCGTCGACTTCGTGATGTCGTCGTTCGAGCGCGACATCTCGATCCCCGCGCGCACGTTGGCGAGCGTCGCCGCGCTGAGCCCGTCGAGTTCCTCGCGGGCCTTCGCGAGCTGCTGCACGAGTGTCGGCGGGACGACGGGCAACGGGAGATCGATGTCCGCGCCGTGTTTCGACAGTCCGTCGAATGAGCGCTTCGCGGCGTCGAGCGCGGTGCGGAGCTCTTGAATCTTGTCGAGCGCCTTCGAGATGTCGGGCGCCGTGAACTCCGCTTTCATCACGTCGAGGAAATCCGTCTTGTAGAGCTTCGCCTCCTGCACGAGGTTCCCGATGGCCGACTCGACATTCGTAGTCACGTTCGCCCAATACGCGTTCCAGGCGCGATTGCCCTCGGCCGCGGCTTTGACTTGCGCATCGCCCGCGACGAGCGCGGCGCTCGCGTTTTTCTGGTACGCGTCGGTCATCCCCGCGAGCGCGTCGCCGACTTGCTTGCCGCCGATCGCGGCCATCGCCGCGTTGCGCTGCTGCGTCGTCGTGAGCTTGTCGAGGTTCGCAATGATCGTCTTGAATTGGTCCTCGGGTTTGAGGTCCTTGAACTGCGCCCACGAGAGGCCCATCGCCGCGAGCGCGTCCTCGACTTTCTTCCCGCCGTTCTCGACGTTGATCCCCATCTTGTAGACGACGTCGGCGAACGTGTCGACCGTCGTCCCGGTTTGCGCCGCGACATACGCCATGCGCTGCAACGTGTCGAGGGAGAGGCCGGTTTTCGTCGACAGATCGGTGAGGTGACTCGCTGTCTCGATCGCGGCTTTCGTGAACTCCGTGATCTTGCCGATGGCGCTGTCGATGAGGTTGCCGACGGTGAACGCCGCGGCGAGATGCGTCAGGGTCCCGCCGAGGATCTCGGTCGCGTCGGCGGTCTTGCGCGTCTGCGCTTCGAGCGCGACGAAGTGCGCGGGCGCGTCTTTCAAGTTGTCGTAGTGCGCGAGCGCTTCCTGCATCACCTGATTGACGCGGGCCTGGTCCGCCGCGGTGAGCCGCGCCGCGCCGCCGATCTTCTCGACGGCGGCGGCGTACTCTTCCGCGCGCCGCTTGTCGAGGATGCCATTGAAATCGACGATGAGCTTGTTCGTCGCGTTGAGGCGCACGCCGGCCTCGGAAAACTTCTGGCCGGCCGCGGTCATTTGGTTCGCGAACCCCTCGGCCGCGAACCCCGCCGCTTGCATCTGCGCTTTGAACGCCGTCGTGTCGGCGGTGACTTGCGCTTTGAGGGTGCCGATCGTGGCGTCAGGCATGGGTCAGTCCTCGAGGACGATCGCCGTGGGCGGGCGGGACTTCCAGCCGAAGACGCTCGCAAGCTGCCGCGCCACGGCGCGCGCTTCGGCGGCGGTCTGGGGTCGCGCCGCCGCTGCCGGTTTCCGCAGATACAGCTTGGTCGCGAGCGCCGCGGGGTCTTTCACGCGCGAGAGCGTCGCGATCATCACCGCGCGCGTGACGTCGCGATCGTGGGCCTCTCGCCGCACGTCGCGCGCGATCACGAACTCGCGGACGAGCTCGCGGAGGGTGCAGTGCCAGAAGTCTCGGCACGCGATGCCGATCTTGCCGGCCTCGATTTGGAGCGCCCGCCAGTCCCATTCTGACGGGCCTCCGGAGGGTCCGGCAGCGCGACCCCGAGCGCGCGCAAGTCGGCGTCATCCGCTGTCGTGCCCGGAAAGAGCACGAGCACGGTCGCCGTCGATCGATGCCAGCCGATCCGGTCCATGAGCCAACCGGCTTTCTGCACCGTCACCTCGGGGTGATGCTCACGGCACGCCGCCCACATGATGAGCCGCAGGTCGCGCCAGGTCATCTCGGCCCCGACGACGTCTTTGACCCACGTATTCCAGCCGACGCGCTTCCCGCCCGCGCTGAGCAGGTCCTCGACTTCGCACATGGCGTTAATCGAGAGCTGCAGGCGATAGACGACACCGTCGACCTCGACGGTCGCCTCGTTCCGCTCGCGGTTCGCCATCGCGTTCGCTTACGGCAGCCCCGCGGTGTAGTCAGTCGCGGGCGTGATCTCGACGTCGAGATCGACGGGGTTCGTGTCGTCGGCCGTGCCCGGCTGATACTTCGAGACGAAGCCCGTGAACGGGTACTCTTCGGGCAGCACGGGCGGAATGGCCGTCGCGTCGCCTTCGTTGATCCGGACGATGAAGTTCCAGATCTTGCGCGAGACGCTCAGGTTGAGCAGGCCTGGGGGCGTCGTCGACCCGTCGCCGTCCGCGTTCGACTGCGTCGGGTCGGACGGCAACCAGCGGAACTTCGACACGAAGTTCCCCATGTCGCGCATGGCCGCGGCGTACTCGTGCGCGGCGCGCGGACTCCGCAGGTGCGTCACTTTCATCTTGGCCGTCGTGAGATCGCCAAACTGGAGACTCACGAGGCCCTTGACGGCGCGGAAGGTTTCCGGCCCCGGCGACGCGTTGCCGATGCCGACGAGCAGTTGAAAGCCGTACCCCTGTTTCACGTCGGGGGCAATCGAGTAGTACGTGTCGGTGACATCGCCGGCGCCGCCCGCGCGCGGCATCGGTCGCGGTGGATTGGGAAGGTTGGGACGTGGTGACATGGTCGTTTACGCTCCTGTTTCTCGCCAGTGAACGAGGTAGTCCTGCATGATGCGCAGCTCGTCGAGTTCGGCCGCCTGGTACTCTTCGCGTTCGTCGAGCAGCTTGACGAGGTCGACGCGCACGGGCGGCGAGCCGATCCAGCCCGACCACCCCGCGAGCCCCGACGCCGTGCCCGCCGAGAAGTCGCCATGCGCAGCCGCGGCGCACTGCTGCGCCGTCCACAGCCCGTCGCCGTTCGTCGTCCGGTACGCGTAGTGATCGACCTGCACGCGCGCGCTCACCCACCCGACCGGCCCGCGCAAGTGCACGGGGTCATCGCGATCGATCCCCTGCACACGGACGGCGGGCATCGGGCAGTTCTGCGGCAGGATGAGCGCGTAGATCCGGTCCTCGACGAGCGCCGTGAGCGCCGGGATGGCGAGCAGCCGCGTCCGCACGATCCCCTCGGCGTTCATCCCGTGACCTCGACGTGCGCGGCGACCCAGTCCGCGATCTCGGCCCACAGGTCGCGCCTCAGCCGGTCGACCGTGGGCCACGCCTCTTCGTCGTATCCGGGCCGCATAAACGGGTGCGCGCTGTGATATTTCCAGCCGAACTCCCAGAAGCGCCCGTAGAAGAACGCGCGCGTCGGCCCGATGACGATCACGGCCGACACTGCGTCCGATCGCACGGGCGCGATCGTGATCGAGTCGGCCAGGTGCGGCGCGATCGCCCCCCTGGGGGCGAGACTGCGCATCCGATCGCGCATCGGCTCCGCGGCCGTCGTGAGCGAGTCGAGCAGCACTTGCCCCGCGATCGCCTCGGGCAACGTCTGCAACGTCTGCCGCAGTTCGTTCGTGCCGGTGACCGTGAGCGTCCAGCCCGCCGCCATCGTGATCACCCTTGCCGCGCGCGCGTGAGCAGTTGGATGTCCGCGCGCCGCCCGACGTTCGCCGCGTCGATGACGTCGAACCCGCGCGCCTTGTACGTGAGCCGCCGCACCCGCGGCACTTCCATCTCGTCGGGGTCCATGTCGGGGCGATACCGCATGACCCACGTCGTCTCGAACGGGGCCGTCTCTTGGTTCATCACGAAGCGCTCGCGCTCGGTGCCCGTGAGATCGGACTTGGACATCCACACGTCGGCGAGCGGCACCCATTCGTCGATCGGGAGGCCCGAGGGTCCCGTCGACGAGACGAGCTGCTCGATCGTGACGAGGTGATCGCGCGCGCCCGGTTGTTGGATCGCCATCGCGTCACCACGCCCGCGTCCAAAAGTGCTCGGGCTTGAATTGCGACGACACGTACCGGCCTTCGAGGTTGAAGGCGCGCGTCGTGTACCAGTCGCAGACGCAGAGCGCGATCCCTTGGATTTCCCGCTCGAGGTGCGGCGCGGCGCTCAAGTCGGGCACGCCGCAGTCGAACGTGATCGTCACGGCGTCGGGCCGGCCAAGCTGCGTCGCGGGCCAGACGCCGTAGCCGCTGCGGGTCGGCATCGGCCAGAGTTCGGCCTTGCGGTAGTGCCCCGATCGCTTGACGAGGAAGTCGCCCGCGGGCGGGGGCGGCGCGATCGGCGGCGACGGCGCAAGCGCTGAGAGCGTCTGCGGCGCGCCGAGTTCGTCGATGTACGCGAGCGACGTCAGCGCGACGAGGGGCGGGCGCGGGAGCACGATGCGCCCCACGGGGAAGCGATCGAGCAGAAGTTCCCAGGTCTGCGGGCGGAGCGCCTTCGACGTCCACTCTTCGTAGAAGCTCGTCGCCGCCTGGATGAGTCGCCGAATGTGCTCGTCTTCGATCCCCGTGTCCGTGAGCGTCCGCAGGACTTTGTCGCGAATGTAGGCGACCGTCGCGGCAAGCTCCGTCGGCGGGGTGACGAGCCGCGAGTCGGCGACGACGCCGGCATCCCACGCCGTGCCCGTCAGCGTCGTCGGCAGCACGTAGACGTCGGGGAACGTCACCACGACCTCCCCGCCGTCGGCGCGTCTTTCCCGCGCGGACCTTCCGGCCCTGGGGGGCCCGCTTTCCCGTCTTGCCCGCGCTTGACGCAGAGCGTCCAGCACCGCGGACTCTCGGCGCTCTGCTCGCTCGGTCGCACGCCCGTACAGGCGGTGCGGTTCATCCAGACCGACCCGCCGAACGTGACGCAGTCCCCCGGGACGTAGGCCGTCGCGATCTCGAAGACGCCGCAGTAGTGCGGGATGGCGTGCGCGATGCGCCCAAGCTCGACGCCCGCAGCACTGCGAAAGACGAGATCGCGCGCGCCGTCAAGCTCGACGCGAAGCGACTCGACCGTGACGACGCTGTCGTGTCCGTCTTTCCCGTCGTGCCCGTCGACCCCTGGGAGCCCCCGTACGCCGTCGGGTCCGGGCGGGCCAGGTGCACCGCGCTCGCCGCGCTCCCCGGCGTCCCCGCGCGCCCCTGGGGGGCCTGGGGGCCCGGCGTGCCCATCGCGGCCGTCACGCCCGGGCACAATCGGCCGGGCTTCGAGCGCCGCCAGTCGCGCGATGAGGGGCGCAGTCGCGCGCTCGACCGCGTCGACGACGACGTGCTTGACGGCGCGCATGAGCACCTCAACCTCGTCGTTCGTCATGCGACCCGCCCGTACAGCGCGATCGCTGTCGCTTCGAGGTCGCCGATCGGGATGTCTTTCGCGGGCGGCAGCGCGGGCGCGGGCGTCGACGCGGGCGGCTTGGCGCTCGCAAACGGGTCCGGTTGCGCGTCGCGTTTCGCGAGCGCCGCGAGCGAGTAGTTCTGCTGCTGGAGATACGGCGACTCCCCACCGTCGACGGGGCCGAGATCAAAGAACCGCAGGCGCGCTTCGTTCGGCGACATCGCGCCCGACCCGACGGCGTCGGACGCCGCTTTCGTTTTGCTCGCGGTGTCCATCTTGAGCAGGTCGTCGAGGTCGAACTCGGTGCCCATCGTCTGCTTCTGTCCCTCTTTCGAGAGGCCGAGGCCTTCGTCGAGCAGCGCTTCGATCGACTCCATCGGGTTTTGGAGACACTGCGCGTAGTACTCGATATTCAGCGCTTCAACGGTGGTGTTCGCGGGCGGGGCCGCGATGCCGATCTTGTAGGGCGGCACGTGGAATGCCGTGCAGACGTTCTCAGCGGTCCACTTGAGTTGGTCGATGAGCTGCGCGTCGACTGCCGACATCGACATCGCTTCGTACTTGAGCCCGTTCCCGAGCACGGCGACCTTGCCCGTCTTCTCGCCGCTGTACTGCCGCATCCACCGTTCCTGCATCACCGCCGCCTCTTCGTCGTCGATCGAGCCGGGGGCGGTGAGAATGCCGCTCGGTTGCAACCCGTTCGCGAAAAACTTTGCGGAGTTCGTCTGCACCTGCAGGCCTTGCAGCGCCGCCAGGCCGCACGCCGTGATCGGCGACACGCCGCACAACGGGTGATAGATCGGCACCATGACGTCGTGGATGATTTCGCTCGCGGGGACCATCGTCATCGCCGTCGTGACGCCGCTGAGATAGTCGGGCGACAGCCCGTAGAAGACGGAGCCGTCGGGCGCCACGAATGGCCGTGCGCACTGCGGGTTCAGGACGTAGAGGCTGACGACGACGCCGCGGTTGTCCCGTTCTTTCAAGACGTACGCGTTGCCCCAGACGAGTTTCGAGATGAGCCACTGCTCGATGAATTTGATCCGCGTCTGGTAGTGATTCGGTTTGCGGAGCAAGGGCGAGAACGCCGCGCTGTAGGTCTCTTGCCAGATCCCGTCAGCGTCGAGCTGCACGAGGTCGATGCACAGCTTCGCGATGTCTTGGGCGATGAGCGTGACGCACGAGTAGACGGCCGCGAACGTCAGCACGTTGTCGGTCGTGTACTGGACGTTGCGCTGCCACGCGCCCGGGAAGGACTCGAAGATCCGATACCACCCGCCGCCGAACGCCGACGTGTCGGTCACCATCGGCAGGCCTTTGGCGCGACGACGCGGCGCACGCGAGATGTCAAAGCCGAGCAGCCGCATCAGTCCTCGGCGACGAGATCGCGGCGACCGTACCGCCGCCGTGGGTCGGGCTGCGGCTGCTCGTCGGCCCGCAGAAAGCGCGCGCGCCGCGCCCGTACGAGCGCGAGCGCTTCGACGGCGGGGACTGCGACGCGCCCCCCTGGGGGGACGGTCGCGCCGTCGAGCGACGTGAACGCGACGAGCGCGACGATGGGTATTCGAGTTGCTGCCACGCGGTTGAATCCGTGACGCCCCGACGAGCGGCGCGCGGTCCCGGGGAGGACTGGGACGCGCGCGCCGCTGTCAGCGCGGTCTACTCGCGCTTGCCCGGGTGACCTTCGCGACCGCGATCCGGTCGGCCACTCTGCGCGCTCGTCGCGCCGCCCCACGCGACGGCGGTCATGTAGTCGACCGCCTCCGGTCGGCGCTTCTGCCAGTTGATGTGGCGCTCAGCGCGAATGCCGAGCAGGTTGTCTTGCCAGAGCGACACCATCGCGGCGCCCGTGCCGGCCGCGCCGTCTTGCGTGGGCGCATCGCTCATTTCGAGCGCCGCTTCGCGCGAGACGTCGATCGCGACCGAGCCATCGTCGGCGACGAAGATCTCGGGCGGGTTCGTGAGGATGACGACGTTCCCCGTCGTGCCGCCGAGCGCGGCTTGCTGCGACCCGATGACGGGCAAGCCCGCGAGCTCCCCGCCCTGGATCGTCATGCCCGGGAACTCGCGCTGTCCGAGGGCGTTCACCATCGTCGCGAGCGCCAAGCAGAGCGTGTTCGGCATGATCCAGCACGCCTTCGACGGGTCTTGATTGGCGACGACGAACTTCGAGAGCAGCGCGACGAGATCGCTGCGGACGTCGTCGGCCGTGCTGCCCGACGAGGTGATCGGCGTCACGCCGTTCGTGATCGAGCCCGGGTGGACGTTGGCGACCGCCGCGAAGGTGGGATCGATGAAATCGTGATCCATCTTCTGCACGATCGCGCCCGCGAGCGAGTCGCGGACGATCGTCTCGGCCGACGGCGCAGACAGCATCGCGAGTTCGTCGGCGATCACGGCGATCGCTGCGAGCTTCGCAATGCCGAGCGTGATGGGCGCGTAGTCGAACTTCGTGAGCGGCTTCGGCTTGGCCTGGCCGACCCAGTTCGCGGCCCCGCCCGACGTCTGGCTCACCATGCGCACGTTGAACGGCACCATGCGGAGCCCCGCCATCCGGCCGATGATCGTCATCGGGCGCAGAAACTCGATGAACTCCGACGGGAGATCGCGCAGATACGCGAGCGGTGAGGCGTTGGTCGGGTCGGTCGTCGTGCCCGCGCCGACGGCCGCTTTGAGATACAGGACGACCGCCTGGTCGTCCGGGTAGCGCTGCTTCGCGATCTCGCTCGCGCTGAACTCGCCGCGGCTGATGAACGAGGCCATCCGGCAGAGCACGACGCGCGCAAACCCGATCCCCTTGTCGCGGTTCGGCGTCACCGTGACGACCGGCGCAGCCGTGCGCGACGTGAGCCCGTCGTCACTCGTCGAGCCGTTGGCCGGCTTCGCGAGCGCCTTGTTCGTGGCTTCGAGCACCGTCAAGCGCGCGAGGTGCGCGTCGATGGCGTCGATGTCTTTCTTCAGGTTGTCGAACTCTTCCTGCGCCGCGGCGTCGAGCGTCTGCCCGTCGTCGGCGCCCATGATCTCGTTCTGGCGGGCGATCTTCGCGGCCTTGTCCGCAGAAAACCCCGTGATGCGATCGGCGTATGTCTTCATGGTCACCCCGGCCCGTCGTGGGCTGGACGTGCCCGTAACGCCGGGCTGAGGTCGAACAACGCGCCCGGCACGTCCGCCTATCGCGGCCGACGGAGGCGCAGAGGATTGGAGCGACGCGAGCACGGCGGACTTGATCGCGGTGATCGAGGCCTCGGCGTTCGCGGGAATCGTGACGGCCGAGAGTTCGAGCCACTCCCACGACGAGAAGCGCATCCCGTCGGTGTCGTCGATGAACGCGTACTCTTTCGGCGCGAACCCGATCGACAACCCCGGGACGAGGCCCGCCTTGATGAGCGCGTACTGCTCGTCGATGCGCGGAGAGACGTTCTTCGCGATCTGCGCGCGAATCACAATCCCCGCGTCCGTGACTTTTGCGTGCGTGACTTGCCCGATCGGTTGGCCGGCTTGGTGCTGCCAGAGCAGCGGCATCGGCAGCGAGAAGATCGCGCCGCGCGGCTCGACGATGTCGCCCATCCGATCGGGCGTCGGCGTCGTCGCGACACCCTCAAGGATGCGGTGCTCGTCGTCGACCGTCTTGAGCGAGAGCAGACTGTAGGCGCGGTGCACAGCGGCGTCCGGCGATCACTCTGCCGGGCCGCGTCACGCGAGCGTGAGAGGGTTGTGGGCGAAAGATCCCCAAAGATCCCCGATGATCCCCAAAGATCACCACCGGATCTTTGCCGCTACGATCCGGTCCGGGGGGGGAGAAATAGCGATCGCTTATTTTGCCTCTTGACTTTTTCGTGTCGGCGCGCTGAGCACGACGAGGTCGACGTCGTCGACGATGCGCACGCGCCCCCCAGGGGTGCGCCGAATCGTGACCGCGCCTTTTTTGATCCACGTCTTGACGGTGCGCTCGTCGACGCGTTCGCGCGCCGCGAGTTCTTTGATCGTCAGTTCCATACAGTCACCCCAGAATCGTGATCGAGTACTTCGGTGCGGGCGGCGTCGCGAACTGCGTGAGCGCGTTGACGGTCGCCTGGGGGCCGTCGATGCGCCCCCGCGATCGCTTTTTGCTCGCGAGCACGTTCCCCTTATCGTCGATCCGCGGGATGACGTTCGCGACCATGAGCGTCATCAGCGGATTGCGGTTGTGGCGGACGCGGCGTTGCAGGATGCGCGCCTGCAGGTCTTTCATCGGCTGCGAGAGCAGCGCGTAGGTCTGCGGGATCGGAATCACTTTCAGGTGATCTTCATCCTGCAACGCCTGCACAAGTTCCTGCGCTTGCCAGGGGTCGTTGCAGATGGCCGTCGCTTTCCACTGCTTCGCGAGCGCCGCGACGTCGTGCCGCACTTGCCGGCGATCGATGACGTTCCCCTCGGTGAGCGCGAGATGCCCCTGCACGGCGAAGAGGTCGTACGGGATGCGATCGCGCCGACTGCGGTCCTCGAGGTTGTCGCGCGGGAGCCAGAAGTGCGGCTCGATGGCGATCTCCGTCTCGGAGAATTTCCACACGATGACGGCGGCGGTCACGTCGATCGCACTCGACAAGTCGAGCCCGATCCAGCACGGGCGCGTGCGCAGCTCGCTCGCGTCGGGGAGGGGCGGGCACGCGTTCCAGTCGTGGAGCGAGAAGAACCCCTCGACGGCGTCGACCTTCTGGCCGAGATACAGCCGCCGAAACTTCGGCTGCTCGGCGGGATTCGCGAGCGCCTTGCGGCATTCCTTCCGCAGAAACTCGGGCTTGACGGACACGTTCCAGTTCGGGTTCGCCTTGATCCATGTCGGCTCGGCCGTCCAGTCGTCGTCGGGGTCGGCGGCCGCGATGAACGCGAACCACTCGGGCAGCGGCACCGTGCCTTCGAGCACGCGCGTCGAGAGCAGATGATGCTGTGCGTAGACGCTCGCGTCGTCGTCGCCCGCCGTCGTGATCTCGAAGAGCAACGGCTGCTCGCGCGTGCCCATGCCCGACTCGATGACTTCGATCAAGTCGGCCGACGGATGCTTGTGCACTTCATCGGCCACCGCGACGCTCGGGCGCAGCCCGTCGAGCGTGTCGGCGTCGGCGCCGAGCGCTTCGAGCTTCGACTCGGTGCTCGTTTGGTGGAGGTTGTACTTCGAGACGGTGACGTGCTCTTTGAGCGCCTGCGATCGGAGCACCATCTGCCGCGCCGCCTGGAACGTAATCCGCGCCTGGTCTTTCTTCGTCGCGACGCTGTAGCCCTCGGCGCCCGACTCGCCGTCAAAGAAGGTGAGCAGCACGAGCAACCCCCCCGCGAGCGTCGACTTCCCCGACCCGCGCGGCAGCTCGACGAACGCGTTCCGAAAGCGCCGCAAGTGCGTCTCGCGGTGCACCCAGCCGAACAAGTTCCCCACGATGAACTGCTGCCAGTGTTCGAGCACGATCGGTTTCCCCGCCCATTCCAGCCCCTTGTAGTGCCGGCAGAGCGCATACAACCCGAAGGCGCGCCGCGCGAGTTCCGGTCGGTAGCGCCACAGCCCCCGGCCCGCGAGCGCCTCGGCGCGATCGTCGAGGAACCGCTGACATGCGAGTCGATGCCACTTGCCCGCGAGCGTCTTCCCCGTCGTGACGCTCCGCGCATAGCGCACGACGGGGTCAGTGGATCGCGAGGAGCCGCGCGAGCTGCTGCCGTTCGTCGTCATCACTCGCCGCGCCGCTCGTCTGCACCCGCGCCCGCGAGACGGGGGTCAGGCCGAGTTCGGCGTCGATCTTCAAAAGCAGTTGGAGCGTCTTGTTCGCCATCGTGCGCGCGGGATTGGGCATCGGATGTTTTTGCGGGCCGACGCCGATGACGTGCGCGTGCTTGTTCG
>Ga0066903_100001318_pt1 | contig 17896 bp, 14 predicted proteins | sample PanSoiMetaGPlot1_FD_67491 | JGI IMG/M metagenome (GOLD analysis project Ga0066903, IMG submission 67491) | Tropical forest soil microbial communities from Panama analyzed to predict greenhouse gas emissions - Panama Soil - Plot 1 (version 2) | ecosystem: Environmental > Terrestrial > Soil >... | reverse complement strand
AAGCTTATCGGCTGGCTCCAGATACGAAAGTCTGGGTTTTTCAGGCAGGATGGCTGGTCGATAATGAGCCCACGCTCCGGCAGGTACTCAAAGAGCATGGCTGCTCTGACCCGCACTTGTTCGGGGCGAATATCTTTCTATGCCAACTGGGCGCCGCCAGCCCTTGATGTACTCACTACATCCTGACAATCGCAAAAAGAAAGCCTCTCCGTTCGGAGAGGCTTCATGAAAACGCCTTTGAGCTACTGCGTCTGCTGATCGAGGGTAATACCGGTCGCACCGGGCTGTTTCTCGGCATTAGCCTTCTTGGTTGCCATCGTCTTATCGACCCACTCATCCGCAGTCTTCAGATCCGCCGCGTGTGCCGCCTCATCGTCGCATTGCACGTCCGCTCTTTCACGATAGAGCAGGTTCATGTACGCCATTGCGTCGTCGTAGTCCGGACGCAACTGGAGAGCCTTATTCAAGTTATCAATTCCATCCTGAACCACATTCCAGTTCTTGTCTTTGAGCATCTGGCAGACCTTTTTGTCCTTCAGCCACTGCTCCGGCTTCAGGCCAAGCTTGGCGCGCTCTTCCATGCGAGGCTGATAGCTCTCGGTCCAGTCGATTACACCGATCGAGTAATACGCATCAGGATCATTCGAATCGAGCTCAATCACCTTGCGGTGGTATTCCTTCGCTTGATCCAGCTTCTTCATATTGAAGTAAAGCGAAGCGATACCTTTCACACTGTTGATGTTCTTGGGATCGCGCTGCAGCACTTCCTTGTAGGTATCAATCGCCTGCTGCCCCACGCGGTTGTTATCTTCGGTATCTGCGCCGGGAATGTATTGCTGGGCATAAGCGGTAGCGAGATACAGGCGGGCGTTCAGGAGCGTAGGATCAAGCTTGATGGATTCCTGAAAGTGGTTGATAGCGTCTTCGTACTTGTTGCTCTTATACGCCTGGACACCTTTGTTTAGATGGTCTCTGGCTTGCAGCTTGCTGCAACCGGAAGCTGAAAAGAGCGTCAAGCCGAGGGCGATGATGGCCAACACTCGCACACTGGTTTTCATGAGCTTATCAATTCTCCCCTTGCTACAAAATCCTTCCGCCGCAGTCCCAACGCCGGCGACAAGATTCATAGAAGAACGGTAGAGGCAAGGACAGCAACTCACGGGATGCTGTCCCACCGAATTTTAGCTGCCGGCCTCAATCTTGGCAGTGATCAAGCCAACCTTGTCGACGCCCGAAGCGTGCGCGATATCGATCACGTTTGCGACATCCTGGAACGGCACATTATTGTCGCCTTTCACGAACATGACCTTCTCAGCGCGCGTTTTGAAGATGTCGGTCAGTCGACCCTGAAGATTCTCCCAAGTCGTATCTTCCTGGTTGATTTTTACTGCGGGCGACTGGCCGGCTCCCCGGTCGATGAGCTGCACAACGATCGTGCGGTCGGGCGGGGGCGGGAGCTTATCCGCATTTGGCGGCGGAGGCTGCGGTACCAGCGCATCCAACCCCTTGGGTGTTAAGGGCGTGATCACCATGAAGATGATCAACAGTACCAGGAGAACGTCAATGAGTGGCGTGACGTTCATATTCGCGTTTTGGCCCCCTTTGGGGCCGACTGCCATACCCATAAAGAATCTCCTCGCCGACGTTATTGTCCGCCAGACGGCGCCGCAGATGTGCTAGGCGCTCCGGGCGTCTTCCTTTGTTCCGTCAGCAGGCCTAAATCGTCAACTCCTGCCGCACGAACGTTATCCACCACGTCGACAACTGAACCATACTTAGCGCGGGCGTCAGCCTTCAGGTAAACGCGCTTGTCTTGCCGGCTCGCCAGCTTATCTTTGATTTTTTGAGTGAGCTGATCCGCTGGCACCTGATCATTGCCGAAATACACTTTCCCGTCGCGCATAACTGCCACCAGCAGGGCATCTTCCTTGTCAGCGTCTTGCATCGGGACGGGATTATTCACTGGCGCTAGATCGACGCTCACGCCGTGCTGCAACATAGGGGTGATCACCATGAAGATGATCAGCAGCACCAACATGACGTCCACCATAGGCGTGACGTTAATGTCCGAGCTTACGTTGGCGCCCTCATTTCGTTTTGCCATTGCCATAGTAGTTAATCTCCACGCACCTGCAATCTCGATGGTATTCCCGGCTTGCATCTGGCGCCGGAGTCTATCCGGCGCCACAGAAGCAACTCAGCAGTTACCAGCCTCGGTCGCAGAGCGTTAGGACCGGCGCACTCCCCGGCGCTTCAGGAAGTAGTCGATTAATTCGCTCGACGAGTTATCCATCTCAACGTCGAACGCTTCCACGCGACCAGTGAGGTAATTGAACATCATCACAGCGGGGATCGCGACGAACAGTCCGATAGCTGTGGTTACAAGGGCTTCGGAAATACCGCCAGCCACAGCGCCCAAACCGGTCTGCTTCTGGTTGGCGATTTCCTTAAACGCGTTCAGAATTCCAACCACGGTTCCGAACAGGCCGACGAATGGAGCTGTCGAGCCGATGGTTGCGAGACCGCCCAGGCCGCGCTTCAGTTCAGCGTGAACGATAGCTTCAGTGCGCTCCAAGGCACGCTTCGAGGCTTCGATCGTCTCGCCGGGAATCTCTCCGCTCTCCTGATGAGCGCGGAATTCCATGAGGCCAGCGGTGACAACCTTGGCCAAGTGACTCTTCTTGTTGCGCTCGGCAACCTTGATGGCTTCGTCGATCTTGCCATCACGGAGTGCGCCGGCGACCGCCGGAGCAAACTGCCGGGATTGCTTGCGGGCGGCGCTGAACGCCATCCAGCGGTCGATCATCACGCCAATGGACCAGCCCGACATGATGAACAGGATGACGACGACAATCTTTGCAAGAATACCCATCTGCTTCCAGAGTGAGATCGGATCCCATCCCACTGCTCCACCTTCCTGGAGCAGCCAGGTGGCGGCGAGAGACATGTGGGTTAATGTAAGTGCGGCTAAGTTGGCTAGGAACATGAGTTGCTTTTCCTCCTGAGAACTTGAAACTGCGTCGCAGCGGACTGCGTTCAAACGGCAATGCGAGACTTAAAACCTGGCCTCGGCCGCGGTTCGGAATAACCGGCTTAACCGGCTCCCAGGCCCCTAACGTCAAGGTGGGCGGGGGAGGGTTGTTGTGCGGCCTGAGGTTCTTTGTTGTTCTTGCTCGCCTTCGGTTAGCCCCCAGAGAGCGAGAAGATCACTGTAATCTGCGTTTCCACTTCGACCGGCTCACCATTCAGGAAGTATGGCTTGTACTTCCATTGCTTGACAGCATCAATGGCCGCCGGAGCCAGCATCGGGTGACCGCTGATCAGGTGAAGGTTCTCAATCGATCCATCCTTGCTGATCTCGGCCTGTAAAACGACCTGTCCTTGGATGCGGGCTTGACGCGCCAGGGGCGGATAGTTGGGCTGTACTTTTCGTACCAGCAAACCCTGGGAGACACCTTGAGATACTCGAACTCTCTGAGGCGTAGCCACCTTGGGCACGGCCACCGGGGTCGAACTGATGATGCCGCCAATCACCCCACCCATTTGCCCGCCAGGTACACCACCGGGAACGCCACCCACCACACCCGCTGCCGACATGCTCGGCGGAGGTGCCTCTTCTTCCTTAATCATCTGTACTTTCTCAGGAATCTTGGTGGGAGTTCGCAGCTGACCATTCACCAAGTCGCTCTGAATCTGCTTCACGACTCGGACAGGCACTGCGGCCGGAGGTGGAGGGGGCGGAGGGGGTGGCGGTGGCGCCACCAGAAATGTCATCAATTGTTGTTTCGGCAATGCTTCGGTGAAGAGCAGAGGAAGCAGGACCAGGACGCCCACCAGCGCAAACTGCAAAATGAAAGAAAGTACGGTGGTTGCGCCGCGCTTGGTCTTCAGCTTACCGCCCGACTCGATAAGACTGTCTTCAAACATAAGGTATCTCCCGACACTGACCCAACTTATCTATAGACACCACCCGTCCGCGTTTTGCTCCCAAGACCGCTGTCTGATGCGCGAATCTTTCGACAGTCTGCCCGGCACCAGTTTGTCTTTGTAAAATCTGCTACTTGCCGACTTCCGAAGAACTGTCGAGCAACTATGCTTTCGCTTTCAGCTTCTCACGCCGGGCGGCAGCATCTTTGCCCGATACCATGACTTGGGGTCGCTTCCCGCGGTTCAATCTCCAATCCTGATACGCCACCAAGATGGGAGCGGCAATCGCAATCGAGGAATACGTTCCGATCAGAATGCCGACCACTAACGCGAACGAAAAGTTGTGCAAGACCTCGCCGCCGAACAAATACAGCGCCAGCACGGTCAGAAACGTTAACCCTGCCGTAAGAATCGTCCGGCTCAGGGTCTGGTTGATGCTCTTGTTAACGATGACCGACAACGACTCTCGGCGCATCAGTTTCAAGTTTTCCCGGATACGATCAAAGACCACGATCGTATCGTTATTTGAATAGCCGATCAGGGTCAGAATCGCTGCAATGACCGTCAGCGAAATTTCCTTGTTTGTGAGCGAAAACGCTCCGACGGTGATCAGCGTATCGTGGAAGACCGTCACAACAGCCGCCACACCATAAATCCATTCGAAGCGGAACGCAAGATATACCAGCATGCCGGCCAAAGAATATACCGTGGCCAATACCGCCTGCTTCCTCAGCTGCTCGCCCACTTGAGGTCCGACGATTTCCACGTTCCGAACCCCAAAGTCAGAAAGAAAGAACCCCTCCTGAAGACTAGACACCACGGCAGGGTCAACCGCCCCCTTCAACTCGTCGAAGGAGTTTAGGACGCCGCCCTTCGTCTTATCTCGATAATCAACAATAGCTTGCGCGACCCCGGTATAGCGCTGGCGAGCATCTGTGCCGGCACGCAATGGGTCTTTTTCGAGCAAGTAGTTCGCAACGGACAAGACAGGGGCGTTATTCAGATCCTCTTTGCCCGTTGGAATATTGGTTTCAAGGGCATTGATGATCTGGGCTTTGCCCTGATCGAGGGCCTGCTCGGTGGTTTCCCTTACATCCAGGTCAATCAGGACTTCGTTGTTGGTGCCGTAGCGTTGAATCTTGGCGTTCCGCAGATTGGCGCGATCCATGGCCGCGCGGATCGCATTGTCATCGGGCGGATGAGAGAACTTGACGTAGACCAGGGTTCCGCCACGGAAGTCCACGCCCAGCGGAATGCCGTGCCAGAAGAAGATCGAGAGAAGACCCGCTACGCTGAACACCAGCGAAAACGCCAGGAAGTACCACTTCTTACCCAGAAAATCGAAATTTGGTTCGCGAAAAAATTCCACAATTAACCCCAGGTTTCAAGGTTTCAGGGTTCCAAGGTTTGTCTTTGAACCTTTGAAACTTCTAAATGCTCAACGCCTCTCCACGCTGCTTGCGGGAAAGGATGTAATCAAAAATCACGCGCGACACGAAAACCGCCGTGAACAGGTTCGCCAGGAGACCGAAAGTCAGGGTGACGGCGAAACCTTTGACTGGCCCAGTGCCAAAGATGAACAGAATGAAAGCCGACACAATCGTGGTGACGTGGGTGTCCACGATCGTGACCCAGGCATGGCTAAAGCCCTGTTCTACAGCCGAAGGCGGCGTCTTGCCGTTTCGCAGTTCCTCACGGATACGTTCGAATATTAGGACGTTGGAGTCCACGCCCATACCAACGGTCAAGATAACTCCAGCAATACCCGGCAGCGTCAAAGTCGCCTTGCTGAATCCCAGGAACCCGAGAAGGATGATCAGATTCAGAATCAAGGCCACGTCCGCGTTAATGCCGGCTCCGCGGTAGTACACGAGCATGAAGATTAGAACCGCAGCCATGCCGATGATTGCAGCGTGGACCCCAGCCCGAATCGATTCCGCACCGAGTGAGGGACCCACAGTCCGTTCCTCGAGATACTTAATCCCGGCGGGTAGCGCACCCGACCGGAGAATCATTGACTGGTCTTTAACTTCCTGCTCGGTAAATCGCCCGCGAATGATGCCAGAATCGTGAATTGGTTCGTCAATCGTGGCAACCGATTGCACCTTGTTGTCGAGGACGACGGCAAGGCTGTCCTTCACGTGCGCGGAAGTAAAGGCGAAGAATTTGCGTCCGCCCTCGCCTGTCAGATTGAATCCCACCGCCGGCGCGCCATTCTCGTCCGAGGAAGGTTGTGCGCTACGCAAATCCCGTCCGGTCACAGCTGCGGCCCGGGAAACGATATACCAGGACTCACCGCCCTCGCCGCCTCCTGCGCGCGCGGTACCGGGCAGCAACTCCGAATCAGGCGGAAGAACGCCGCCATGGTCCTGGAGGGCTGCCTGCTCGCTTGGGTATGGACCGCCTAACGACTGCCGGATTTCCAACATGGCGGTCGATTGCATGATTTGCTTCACTCTCGCAGGATCATCGACACCCGGGAGTTGTACCAGGATCTGATACTGACCCAAACCGTGTTCCTGGATCGTGGGTTCCGTGACGCCCAACGAATCGATGCGGTTGCGGATTGTTTCAATTGCCTGCTCGACGGACCGGTTTTTTAATTCGGACAAGGACTGCGCTTTCATCGTCACAGTCCAGGAATTCTCGGTGCCCGAGGATAGGTCGTACTCCGGCAATCGCTCGCTGACAATGGACCGCAGATCGCCGCTCGTCTCAGGCGGCACACCCTTAATCAGAATTTGCTCGGGCCGATTCGCGGCGTCTGGCTGGCTAATCTCCGTGTAGTTGATTTTGTGAGTGCGGAGGGATTCCTTGAGCCGCTGAATGGCATTCTCGGACTCTACCTTAACGGCGTCGTTCACCTGCACCTGCAGGATAAGGTGGGTACCGCCCTTGAGATCGAGACCAAGATTGATGCGATCCTGGACTGCGTCAGACAGAGCCTGCCCGGAAAATCCCTTGGGAATCCCGAAGATTCCAAACAGGAACACTAATAGGGTTCCGGCGATTAGAACTGCTTTCCAGCCTAGATTCTTATTCATTCCGACTATGACCTGCTAACTGGGACTTTTCTTTCACTCACTTCGTGACTGTAGATTCTTCGGTTCCTACGGATACGATCGACCCGCGGGAGACTTCGAGCCGCAAATTGTCGGGCGGAACTCGCAGCTGCACTGCATCATCCTTAAGAGAGACGATGGTCCCGCGCAGGCCACCACTGGTGGTGACCTTGTCTCCGGTTTTCAGCTCCGAAAGCATTTGCTGCCACTTCTTCTGGCGCCGCTGCTGCGGCATGATCAACAAGAAGTAAAAGATGGCAAAAATAAAAATGAGGGGCGCAAAGCCCAACCAGCCCATGGAGCCCCCGGACTGTAATGCCAGCAAATGAATACTTTCAGTGCTCATGAAATGTGGCAGACCGATTTGAAGCGTTCCCTATGCGCCGCCATACAGGCGCTAGAAGGTTCAAATTTTAACCGCTGGATTTCTCGTTTCTACAGGCCGGATAATCCTTCAGCTACGAGCATGAACCGGGGATGCCGAGCTATGGTTTCGCCCGCCCTACAGAGGGGACGCGGACTCCTTCCTCAAGCCTAATAGAATGACGCACCCTCATCATGGTGTCAAGGTAATAGGTCAGATTGTGAACTGTGTTCAGGACCTGTGCCAAAACCTCGTTTGAAGCATAGAGGTGACGAAGGTACGCTCGAGAGTAGCGCAGGCAGGCGCGGCAGCCACAATTCGGATCAAGTGCACTCTCGTCCGACGCGTAGCGAGCCTGCTTGATGGAAACTTTTCCTTCCGATGTAAACAGCAGGCCATGCCGCGCCGCGCGCGTCGGCAGTACACAGTCCATCATGTCCACACCCATCCATGCGTACTGCACAATCTCTTCAGGAGTCCCGACGCCCATCAGGTAACGGGGTTTGTCAGCGGGAAGGTGTTCCAGAGTGGACTCGACGACTTCCTGCGTCAGCGCCCGAGGCTCACCGACACTCAGTCCACCGATGGCGTAGCCGGAGAAATCGATTTCGATCGTTCGCTCAGCAGATTCTTTGCGTAGTGATTGATCCATCCCACCTTGGACGATGCCAAAGAGGGCCTGATCGGAGTTTGAGTTTCCAGTTTCTGGTTTCCGGTCTCGGCTCTTCCAAGGCACTTCGTGCTTGTGTTCCTCAAAGTACTTCTTGCTCCGTTCCGCCCAGCGAAGCGTCATTTCCATCGACTTGCGTACGCGGGCTGCATCGGCCGGATATTCCGTACATTCATCGAACGCCATGATGATATCTGCGCCGATCCCAATCTGTGCCTCCATCGAGCTCTCCGGACTGAAGAAGTGCGAGGATCCATCCAGGTGCGATCGGAAGGTCACGCCCTCCTCTGTGACCTTTCGCAACTCGTTCAGACTAAAAACCTGAAACCCTCCCGAGTCGGTCAAAATGGGGTGAGGCCACGCCATGAAGTTTTGCAAGCCACCCACCCGCCTCACCTGCTCCACTCCCGGCCGAAGATAGAGGTGATAAGTGTTGCCCAAAAGAATCTGGACACCCAACTCCTCAAGGATGTCCTGCGGCACGCCTTTTACCGAGGCGACCGTGCCGACCGGCATAAAAACAGGGGTATCAATCTCACCGTGAGGGGTGGACAACCGGCCAAGGCGAGCTCGATTTCTAGTGCCAAGGATCTGAAACTGAAGAGACACATACCGATTGTAAACAAGTTACGGTGAAGCCCATTCTGTAACTTCCGCAAGGCCCAAAGGAATCTGCACAGAGCCCAAAAGGACGTGCCTTCCTGCACTTCTCAGAACAGCCGCCGATATGAATTCCATGAGCCGCGATTTGCGCGAGCCACGCGTAGCCGTGATGATCCTGGTGGAAGCGCATTGGATTGACCCTGCGGGAACTTTTCGTACTGCACCCGCCCGCATGGAAAACAAGTCCAGCCTTGGCGCCTGCCTTCGGATTCGAACGCAGATTGAGGTAGGAACAAGGCTGAGTTTCACCGCTCGCCGGGAGCAGTTTTCTGGGACAGCTCGCTACTGTAGGCGCGAGGGTTGCGACTACCTCATAGGCGTACAGAAGGATACGGTACCTATCCCGATCGTTAATCCTATGATCGCCGCTGGCGGCGTCAACCCAGCGCAATCAAGGTTGGCTGTTAGTTCGCCCGTTCTAAGCAGCGACACAGGACAGCAGGGACGGAACAGACCAGCGTTGCTCGTTCTGCGGTCGCAACAATTGGAGCCAGAGTGCGTGGCGAATGGCACCGTGCTAGCGCTCACGTCCAGCAAAGGTCGCGCGGAGCTTTCAGGCGTCTCTCCAGTTCAGATTGAGCGAATGAATTCGCCTGTTCCCCTTGATCTGACCCGCAACGAAGAGCGAGCCAGGCAGCAGGCAGTCCCGAAATTAACCGCCCAGAAAGAAAGGAATATTATGCGCCGCAAATGGATGGAACTGGTTCACCGCCAAAGCAAGCCGAATGCCCTCGACGCAAGCGAAGCGAAAACTACATCCCCGAAAGGTTTATCTGGCGTGACAGGTACACAGGAGCCACCCCAGGGCCTCCAGGTTGAGCTTTTGCCGCCGGACGATATCTACCGCAGCGCGGGCATCATGAACCCTCCCAAGGGATACACGGTGCACAAACTGATTGAGATGACGCAAAGCGATCACGTTCGGAGTCTCTCCAAGGAGATGAAACGAGCTGCCGTTCTTATGGCGCTTGAGGCGGCCAACGTCACCGTCCATGAAGTGCGAGAGGATGCCCAGTCGCGCCTGGATGCGTTGAATGCCTACGAATCCGGGCAAAGGAAACTGCTCGAAGCGGAGTGGGCTCAGATTGCGGATGAGAACAATCGAATCCAGGCCGAGCTTGAACGTGTCAAAGCCCAGTACGCAGCACGCATCGCCCGCAATCTGGATGGAATGGCGCGCGAGAAGGCTGCCTTTAGCAGCTGGCTCGGCATGAAACAACAGGAGTCGCAGGCAATCACCGAGGCAGTAGAACTGTGCCTGAAGGCGAATACAGACGACACGTCTACCCTGATCGCCCAAGCGTCAGCAGTTGCGACGAGTGCAAAAGCATAGTTTTCGGAGATGAGAATTTCTGGTGCGGAGGTCAGAAGCGGAACATGTATGACACCTTCACGAAGAACTGCCGGCTGTCATTCATGTAGCCTCGCGTGGTGCGATGCAAGCCGTTCTGATCGAGTGCCAGATTCTGGACGTCGCTGTTGTATCCAACGTAGATTGCCGTTCCCGGATGTACAAGATAAGTAATTAGGAAATCGGCATTGAATTGTTTGGTTGTATCCAAACTTGTGAAGGCTTGATTTGCCAGCGTGGCCGTGTATTGCAATATCACTCGAAACGACAATTCTCGATTGAACTGCCAGTTCCACTTGCTCCGGATAATGTGGTTGTTAAAAATCGCTGCGCCGCTCGCGCGATCCCGCAATCGATCAAATAAATAGGTGTTATCAATTTTTAACGCTGTAATCGGCAGAATGGAAACTGAGACCTGCGAAAGATCCGATTTCGCAAGGCTGGGCGGTTGATCGTCCGGCGGAACGAAGTTGATGGAGTCCCCCCAGCTGTAGTAGCCCTGCATGTTTACTTTCGGCAGGATGCTCGTTCCCACGCTGATGCTGCTGCTGTGCTCGTGAAAATCCTGGTTCTCCGTGAGAGTAGGAAAATCCGAGGGCCGCAATCGTTCACGAAATTCCACATACGGGGTGTAGTTGATGTACGTCTTTCCCTTTAGCTGAAGGGCAATGTCCGGATCGTAGTAGGTGTCCAGTCTAGTCCCATCGTGCGCCCACACATGATCAGTAAAGATGTCGGGTCCCCACGACAGCAACGGACCACTATCAGGACGGAAGCGGTAGCTTAAGGACTGGCGTATTTCTCGAATATCAACTCGGTTCACGAAGCCGGCATTCGTGAGGAATCCCGGACTGACGTCGTTGTACGTGCCCTCGTAGTTCAAGTGGTTGGAGTCATAAGTCGTGTCTGCTTTAAAAGCCGGCCCGGCCTGGTAACTTCCGTCGAAGTTCTGCGTAGAGCTGACCACTCCCTGGAATGTTCCTGTCCAACTCGGAGAGAACTTCAACCTGCTATCGAGGCCCCCCACCCGGTTGAACTCATTCCTGTCTGGCAGCTCCCAATCGGTAAAAATGGCTCCGATGCTGGATTGGCGGAACAAATCTCGATTGACGCGTGCAATCGTGAATGTCGATCGATCGCCGGAGTACGGGCTGTTATCGGGGACGGAGTTCCCCGGCCCACGATCGTCAGACGAAAGAATGCCCAGCGAATAGGCACCTACTCTGCCGGTAAGTCTCGCACCGAACTGCGGGTCTCCGATTCGACGTGTAAAGAACAGATCGATAGGAGTTTTGAAGTAGTCGGAATTCTCAAGAAAGAATGGTCGTTTCTCGGGAAAGAAAACCTCGAACCGCTGGTTCACCGTAATTTGAGGCTCGTCCGATTCCACTTGGCTAAAGTCAGGATTCGCTGTGGCATCGAGCACGAGATTGTCGTGAATGATGAATTTCGAGTCCAGGCCACCGCGGAATTCTGCTGTCTCGCTGGTGAACGTCGGCGCAGTCGGATCACGAGTGTCGAGCGCGCGGAATGACCGCATGACCCCATAGGGGATGAACTGCATATTTCTGCCGGGAGAGATATTTTCAAGACCGTTACCTACGGCAGCCTGACCCAGCCTGCCTTCCACGCGACGCGGCATTTCAGGCCAGAAGTCGTCTTCATTTTCCCGCAAGATTCCTCTGTAAAGAATGAATCCCCAGGTCTGCTGATGTTCCGGAGAAAACCGCAGGCTCTTGAATGGAATAGCCATCCAGACAACATAGCCCTGGCCGGTGACCTTCCCTCTCGACGACCACACCGTGTCGAAGGAGGAGTCAAAGTTGCTGAGATTCCCGTTGCTGTCCTCGTGAGGAATCTCGGTCCAAATAGCGTCCCATTGAATGCCCAAAGGATTGGTTTGGAAGGCGTAGGCACGACGCTTATCGTGGAACGTATCCAACATGATCTCTACGTTGTCATCCGCAAAGATATCCTCACGGCGCGACATGCGAGCGCGAACCTTGCCGGGATCGTCGAAGCAGACGAACACCACGAAGAGGTTTTTCTGGTCGTATCCGAGGTAGGCTTCTGTGCGTTGGGACGCGGGTTGCCCATCGTGCGGATTCCGCTGGACAAACCCTGTTACCCTCACCATCTGCTGAGCTGCTTCGCCTTGCGGCTGCATACTCAGAAACTCCTCCAAAACTGGAGCACGACTGAGGCGAGGCACTGTGAGGGTCAACGTCGGGATGCTTGGGGGCGCAGACTCGCCCTTGGCGTTCTGGGGAGGGATCGCCCAACCAATTTCAGAGCACAGTACGCCCAATAGAAACAGAACTTTTAGAGAGTACAGCACCCTGTCCAGATGAATCGGCCTCTCATGGCGTACCCTGCCCCCTACAGGGTCGGAGGGAAAGATACACCATGAGAGACGAACGCCCAAGTCACTTCACAGGTGTTATTGTGCGGAGTGTGGAGTTGTTTCCAAAAAAGGAAAAAGGACGCGTCTTGTTAGCGTCCTCTTTGTGATCATGGCAGAGATTGAGCGTGCATGCTACCGCGTGGCCATTGCTGGAGCGAAAGCAGCCGCGATCTTTGCGATCAGTGACTCCATGCTGCTTCCGGTATCGATATTTGCATCGACATATGGATGGCGTTCACCGTCCGTATGCATGACGAGAATTTTCGAGCCCTCACGAATCTTCTTGACCGAGTAAGGAAGATGATGGCGGTCATTCCGCGTGAGGGTGGGCCCTAGCACAATCAGGTCAAATTCCTCTTTCTTAACAGCGTCTTCCACGCCTTTGCGGCCGAGTGTGGTTTTAACGTCGTGGCCGGCGCTCTGGATGCGGGCGGCTTGCTCCGTTAGAACTTCTTCGTCGAGCTCCGCGTACAGGATCTTGAGTTTGAAAGACGATTTGGACATGACGGTGGCTTAACCTTTCTCACCGTCACGCTAACATCGCGTTTGGAAACCGAGAATGTAACGGAAGACCACTGCCCGAAGGTGGATGGAACTAGGCGCCTGCCAACATCAAGCCATTTCTATCATCTGGGTATCTACGCGGTCTGCCTTGGCGGCAGAATCCCCACTTCCGAATTCTGGGCTGGAGTTACGGCTGGTGGACTCTTCTGTACTCGGCAGGGGCATTGTGACCAGAAGACATGTCCCTTGTGCGTCACTTTGGACTTCCAGCTTACCTCGCGATTCGACTACGCGTTCACGCATCCCTGCGAGACCTACGCCGGTACCACTGCTTGTGCGCTGAAACTCCTGCAGTACCGATGGCGGGATACCTCTTCCGTAGTCCCGGATCATGAGTCTCACCGCACTGCCAGTGCTTTCCAAGCGGACGAGGGCAGTCGCGCTACCCGAGTGCTTGTGAATGTTCGTCAAGGCTTCCTGGAGCACACGGAACAATACAAGTTCCATATCGCGCGGTAGACGCTTCATATTGCTTGGCAACTCCAGCGTCACGTCGATCTGGCTGCGTTCGCTGAAGCCCTCAACGTACCAGCTTGCCGCCGATGCGAAACCGATCTCGTCAAGCATAGGAGGATGCAAAAGGTGAGAGAGTGTGCGTGTCTCGGCCAGACCTTTGTCCAATAGTGCTGTGGCGCGAGAGAGAATCTGTTGCCTCTTTTCCTCACTAAGGTTTTCGTTGCGCAACAGGCCCAAATCCATTTTGAGACCGGCGAAATATTGGCCGATGCTGTCGTGGAGTTCGCGCGCAACCTTTCGTCGCTCAGCATCCTGGAGCTGCAGGATGCGGCTGCTCAAACGCCTGAGAGCGGACTCCGCACGTTCCCGGTCTTTCAGTTCGATCAACAACTGACGGAAATTGGCGAATAACAACAAGACGACAATAAGGAACGCAATGGCGAGAACTTGACGTGTCGTCGTGTAACGGCGGGCATTGAGTTGTTGTCTCTCCACGAGCAGGCGCGCCTCTTCCTGTTTCAAGTCCTCGAGCAGGGAGACCGCATCGTTATAAACGCCGAGACCGGCGGTTGTGAGTTCGATTTGACGCGAGAGGTCGGGCTTTCCTGCTTTGCGCAGGGCGATAGATTCTTCTAACAACGTAATTCTGCGCTCGATCAGCGGTTCCAGTCTATTTAGGCGTTCCTGCTGTGGCTGGTTATCGGTGGTGAGGGCACGGACCTTCACAAGATGGTTCCCTATACTTATCTTTGCCGCTTGATAGCGCTCTTCATGACTCGTGCTCCCGCTGATGATGTAGCCCTGGCGTCCCGACTCGATAGCGAGAAGATCAGCCTCAATTTTCTCAAGTTCGGTCTCCACCTCATGCGTATGTGCTACCCAGCGCGAGCTGTCCGCAAAGAGGTTGGTAGCGCGGTCTGCCTGGAACGCAACCACGGTCAGCAGCAGAATTGTTAGGAAAAACAGTCCCCACTTCAAACGGCCCGACAAGGATCGCATCGGTTCCGGCCCCTGATAAAACTAGCAGTTTACCATCCCAATCGAGAGCATCCGTTGCATCTGCCGTACCGCAAGGCACACATTCAGGACTGCGGTTCGATGGCGAGAGGTCCGATCGTGGAGCGTCGATTGCCCTGCTTGGAGAACAAGCGTAAGGACTCAGGTTGTCGTGCTTACTAACTTAAGGACCATCTCTGGCGAATGTACTAACTACCCTCTACCTCGGAGAAGGAGAGGTCACATAGTGTGCAAAGTTCTTCATCTTGACTGACTTGGCCTACTGAAGTAATGTTCACACACATCGGCTTGCCGGGCTATTCGCCTTGGCCCGCCGCTTGCCGCCCTTCCCACTATGCCCCTCTCAGTCATGTGAGGTAATTATGAAGTGTGTCCGTGGTTTCTCCATATTGATGATGCTAGTTGTGTCCGCACAACTGGTGCTGGCTGCAACCCAGATTCCCCAGCCCGCCACTTCTGCTGCTGTGAAGTCCTTTGGCCAACTTCCTTTGTTCTTTGAGCCCAATCGCGGACAAACCGACGCGCAAGCGCGCTTCGTCGCTCGCGGACAGGGTTATTCGTTATTTCTGACGCCGACGGAAGCCGTCCTCTCTCTGCACTCTCTTCCCAAAGAGGACGCACTGCATCGCGTGATTCAGGACGAGAACTCGATTTCCAGGGTGTTGCGGCTGCAGTTGCTTCAAGCGAATGATGCAACGAAAATTTCCGGCCGCGATTTGCTGCCCGGCTATAGCAACTACTTTATCGGCCAAGACCCGACTAAGTGGCGCACACGGATCCCGCAATATGGAAAGGTTGAGTACAGCCAGGTCTACCCGGGAATCAATCTTCTTTATTACGGCAACCAGCGGCAGTTGGAGTATGACTTTGTGGTTGCTCCTGGAGCCGATCCCAGGGCAATTGCTTTTCAGCTTCGCGGCGGCGATAAGGTTGAACTGAACGACCAAGGCGATGTCGTTGTTGGCGTGCAAAAAGCAACGGTGCAGTTGCACAAGCCAATCGTTTATCAGCAAGTAGGTGCAACGCGCCGCGAAATCGCCGGCAACTACGTCCTTGCTGCGGACGGACGAATCAGTTTCGAAGTCGGAGCCTACGACTCGCGCCTGCCATTGGTCATTGATCCGGTGCTGACTTATTCGAGCTATCTCGGAGGCAGCGCGATCGATTCCGCCAATGCGATCACAATCGACGATCTAGGTAACGCCTACGTCACCGGAGTGACAACTTCGACCGACTTCCCTACCCTCGGGGCTTATCAGGGCACCAACAATGGAACAAATGCATTTCTTACGAAGATGAGCCCGGATGGCAGCTCTGTGATCTTCTCCACATATCTGGGAGGCACAGACACGACGTGCAACGGCGATCGTGGCAATGCTATCTCTGTCAGCACTGCGGATCATGGGTATGAACCCTACATCGCGGGTCGTGCGTTCTCGACAGATTTCCCTGTAACCACCAAGGCTTATCAAAAGACTGGTGGAGGTTGTCCGGGTGGTGTGGGCGGCAGCGGGTTTGTGACTCGCTTCAGCGGAGACGGCACGCTCCTCAAGTTCTCCACCTATTTCGGCGGTGGCGGCGGGAAGCCTACCGAGATTTTCGGCATCTTCGTGAGTCCGGCTAGCAATAATGCTTACGTTACGGGCATGGATTCCAGCGGAACGCTCGCTACCACAGGTGCCTTCCAGACGACGTTAGATCCGCTGGGGGATACCGGCGCATTCGTCACCAAGTTCAGCACCGACGGCGCGCACCTGATCTTCTCGACCTATGTACGAGCAAAGACGTCAGGCATTGTGATCGGGAATTCAATCACCGTGGATCGCAATAACAATTCCTATATCACTGGCGAAGCTCAGACGGATAACTTTCCGGTCACGAACGGGGGGTTCCAGAAGACCTTTGGCGGCGGGGTTTCTGACGCTTTCGTCACTAAGGTTAATACGACTGGAAACAAGCTCGTGTATTCCACGTACATGGGGGGCGGGTCGGTCCCAACCGCCCGTGAGTGGGGATCCCAGATTGTGGTGGAGTTCACCTTCGGCGCCTACGTCGTGGGAACTACGGGTACACCAGATTTCCCAACCACAATAGGGACAGTACAGCCGACTTATCCTGGTGGAACGAGCAGTGCTTATGTAGCTCGAGTCGCTTCGGATGGAACCCGGCTGAACTTCTCCACGTTCCTCGGAGGATCTCAGGGATCTAGCGGCGTCGGGGTTGGATTCAATCCTGGCTGTAGGGCCCCATGCAACCTCGTGGTATTCGGTAACACTACGTCGACCGATTTTCCGGTGCTGAATCCAATGCAGTCGAGTGGAGATATGTTCCTGACTGTTCTAGACGGTTTTGCTACCAGCATCTCGGGTTATTCCACGCTGCTCGGCTCAGGCAGCGGAGACACGGCGCGCGGACTGGCAGTCGATTCGAAGCTGCAGGCATACATCACCGGCTTCACCACGTCGACCAGCTATCCGACGACACCCACCTCTTTGGAGCCTAACTACGCAGGCGGCTTCAGCGATGGTTTTGTCAGCGAAGTCTCCATGTCGACGGATCTCGCCGTCTCGCAGGTGGCTAGTCCGAATCCTGTTCCGCAGCTCCAGAATCTGACATTCACCATCACCGTCACCAATAATGGCTCGGACAACGGCGTAAATGTGCAATTGTCCGACACCATCCCCACAGGGACGACGTTCGTCAGCGTGACACCGTCTGCCGGCACTTGCAATCCGCCCCCAGGACAAACTGGAACGGCGCGTTGCATGTTACCGGTCCTGTCTTCTGTCCCTGGGCAAAATACTTGGACGGTCACATTGGTAGTTAACGTAACCGGGCCCGTCGGGCAGAAAGTTCGCAACTCTGCGAAGGTCGCCGAACTCGGACCGGACCCGAACACGGCCAACAACAATCAGACCACCGTCGTACCAATCACCGACCCGCTGTAACGTTTCAATCCTTTCCCTGGCCGCTGTTATTCTCAGCGGCCGGGGATAACTCTCCATGCCGACGAACCTTGCCCGCGTAGTGTGTGCACTCGTACTCCTCTCCGCAGCTTCCTATCCGCAGGAACCGATCACGCTGACCAGCGGCACGAAAGAAACGCTTCGCGGCCTGAGTGTCGTATCACCCACCACGATGTGGGCGAGCGGAACTCACGGCACGTATCTCGCTACGGTTGACGCCGGTAAGTCATGGACGGTTGGCGAGGTTCCATCAGCCGAGTCCCTGGATTTTCGCGACGTCGAAGCCTTCAGCTCTTCACTCGCCTACTTGCTCGCCGCTGGACCCGGAGAGCAGTCGCGCATCTACAAGACCGATAACAGCGGAAAACACTGGACGCTCCAACTGACGAATCCGGACCCCCAAGGATTTCTCGATTGCATGGCATTCTGGGATCGCGATCATGGCATCGTTC
>Ga0066903_100001317_pt1 | contig 17897 bp, 16 predicted proteins | sample PanSoiMetaGPlot1_FD_67491 | JGI IMG/M metagenome (GOLD analysis project Ga0066903, IMG submission 67491) | Tropical forest soil microbial communities from Panama analyzed to predict greenhouse gas emissions - Panama Soil - Plot 1 (version 2) | ecosystem: Environmental > Terrestrial > Soil >... | reverse complement strand
CAGAAACAGGCTGACGAGCCCGTAGACTATCCATCTCCCGCGCGTCATTGCTTCACGTTCACATGGTCCTTGGGAGGCGGCGGCAACCAACTGCCGCCGAGGGCCTGGAACAGGCTCAATGCTGCCTGTAGACGCGCGAGCCGCGCTTGCGCTCGATTATCCTGGGCGTTGAACAGCGCCTGCTGCAACTGGAGCACGGTGGTCAGGTCGACGGTGCCCTCACGCAGCCGGACTTCGGCGATGGCGAAGGCGCGCTGGGCGGCGTCGAGCGCCTGCACTTGCAGGCGCTCGAGCTCGGCGGAGTCGGCTACTGCAATGAGCGCCTGCTCCACATCGGAAAAAGCGGTGACGATGGTCTTGCGATAGCTGCCGAGCAGCTCGAGCTGGAGGCCCTTCGCCGCCTCGAGCTGGCCCTCGAGCCGGAAGCCGTCGAACACCGGCTGCGCCAGGTTGGCGGCGATCTGGTAGAAAATCGCCTGCGGCGTGAACAGGTTTTTCAGCGCCGCGCTGGTGATGCCATATTCGCCGGTCAGCGTGATGCTGGGGAAGAACGCGGCGCGCGCCGCCACCACGCTGGCCTCGGCCGAGACGAGGCGCGCCTCGGCGGCGCGAATGTCGGGCCGCTGGAACAAGAGCTCTGAGGGCATGCCGGCCGACACCCGCGGAATGCCGAGGGCATAGAGGCTGCCGCCGCGCACCTTCAGGAACGCGGGAGCGCGGCCGATGAGCGCGGCGAGGGCGGCCTCATTCTGCCGCAGCTGCTGATCGAGCGCGGGGATGATCACGCGCTGGCTTGTGACCAGCGTTTCCTGCTGGGCGACTTCGAGCGCCGAAGCCGTGCCGGCATCGAACCGCTGCTTGATCAAGGTGAGGATGCGCTCCGCGGCGGCGACGTTCTGGCGCGCGATCCGCAGCCGCTCCTGCGCCGATACCACCAGGAAGTAGGCGGTGGCGACGCTGACCACCGTGCTCACCGCGACGACATCACGGTTGAAGCGCGCCGCGATGGCGAGCTCCTGCGCGGCTTCCGAAATCGCCCGGTTCTTGCCCCAGAAGTCGATCTCGTAGCTCGCATTGAGCGCCGCCAGATAGGACACGCGTTCGGAGCCGTTGGTGCCGCCGTTTGCCTGGGACGTGCGCGTGCGGGTCGCGTTGGCGCGAAAGTCCACCTGCGGAAGCAACGGAGCTCCTGCGATCTTGCTCGCGGCGTCGGCCTCGATGATGCGGGCGATCGCAACCTCGATGTCGAAGTTCGCGGCGTGCGCCTCCTCGATCAGCGCCGTGAGCTCCTTGGAGCGGAAGCCGCGCCACCAGTCGAGCTTGGGCGCCGCCAGCGTCTGCTTGCGCGGCGCAGCGCGATAAGCCCACGGAATCTCGATTCCGAGGTCACTCCGGTCAGCCGTGATGCAGCCAGACAGCATGGTAACGAGACACAATCCTGCGGGAACGGCGAAAATCCGGCGCCAGCCGCCGATCTTCGCGCCCGCAACAGACGCCCACAACTGTCCAAGCATGTGACGAACTCGCAAACGCAGAGAGTGCGCTCATGGGACGATTGGGGACGAGCTTCCAAGCCACGCCAGCCCCCCGGCCGCGAGGACCATTAGGCTCCTAAACTATCAGGCTGGCCCCCTCCCGACAGTCAAATTACGGATAGATGGTCGGTTTCCGCCCCACGTGTTGCGCCCATGTTCCTTTTCGGGACCGATTCTTGCGACTTTATGACGCGGCCCGATTGTCCCGAAAAAACAATGAGATGGCGCGGTCCAAAGGGATCGGGGAAACGGGTTATGCACGGACCGACTGGTACCAGTCGAGGATTTCCACACCGTTCCAATGCAGCACGCCGTCGAAACGGGCGACGTAGTCGTAGATCGCTTCGAGGTATTTGATCCGGTGCGGCTGACCGCTGATGTAGGGGTGGATCGCCAGCGCCATGATTTTTGCGCGCTCCTTGCCTTCGAGATAGAGCCGGTCGAACTGGTCGATCGCGCGCCGCAGCAGGTGTTCGGCCTCGTGGTGCTGAACGATCATCATCGGAATGTCATTGAGCTCGACCGAATAGGGCAGGGTGACGAGCGGTCCATTGGCGGTGCGGATCGTGGTCGGCTCGTCGTCGTAAACGAAATCGCCGATGTACTTGATGCCCGCGGCGGCGAGCAGGTCGGGGGTGTCGAGCGTTTGCGTCAGCCCGGGCCCGAGCCAGCCGACCGGCCGCGTCCCGGTGCAGCGCTCGATGATCGTCAGCGAGCGCTCGATCATCGCGGCCTGGTCCGCCTCCTTGTGGATCGGCCCCTGCTCGTAGGAGTGACCCATGAACTCCCAGCCGTCGCGCTTCGCCTGCTCGGCGACGCGCGGATAGTCCTCGCAGACGCGGGCGTTGATCGCGAGCGTCGGCCTTATTCCAAGGCGCGCGAAGAGATCGAAGAAGCGCCAGGCGCCGACCCGCATTCCGTATTCATGCCAGCTCCAATTGGGAACGTCAGGGATCAGTGGCAGACCGGTAGGCGCCGGCAGAACCTGGCGCGCCATCGGCTTGCCGATGTCCCAAACCTCGTAGTTGACGATAGTCCAGAACACGAGCCGCGCATGACCCGGGAGCTTGAGCGGCGGCCGATCGACGATCGCCGAGTAGTCGCAGCGTTCGCGCGGCAGCATGGGCATGGTGGTTCTCCTCGTGTTATGGTGTCTTTCGCTCACCACACTCGACAATTTCAACCCGTCATCCTGAGGTGCGAGTGGCGCAGGCACTTGCCTGCGCCCGAGCCTCGAAGGATGCGGCCCGGGTCTAGACGCGGCGGTATTCTATGACGAGCCCCGCGGCTTTCCCGCCCGCCTCTTTGCGTAGTTTTGAACGGAATTCCAGTCGCCCCGAGTGAGCGCCTCTTTCTTGGCGCGGCTCCAACCCTTCACTTGGCGCTCTGCTGCGATCGCGTCAGTGACGCGATCGCAATGCTCGGACCACACAAGTCGCACCGGACGGCGCGTCGACGTGTATCCCGCATAGTACCCCGAATTGTGCGCCGCGATGCGCTGTGTGAGATCATCCCCGGTCGCCGAGCCGACGTAGTACGAGCCATCAGCGCACAGGAGAATGTATACGAACGCGCCCATTGGCAGTGGTCCAGGAGCAAGCGGCACGTCCGGGGCCGTCGTCCTTCGAGGCTCGGGCGCAGGCAAGTGCCTGCGCCCTCGCACCTCAGGATGACGGTCTCAGAGTTGGTCCGCGGCGCAGCTCCTACTGTGCTTGCGCCACCGCCCCCCTTCAAGCTGCATTTCGTCTGGCTGCATTTTCATCTGAAAGTGAACGAGCGTCTTGACCTTCGGCACCCGTTGCCGCAGGCAGGCGAACGCACTGGCCTCGCTGGGACTTATGCTCTAGGAGAGGGCGCCTGCGCAGGCGCCAGCAAGGATCGAGGAATGTCCACCGAAGTCATGAGTACGGCGCTGCGCACCGGACGGCTGGCGCGCCAGCGCGCCGGCGGACTGCGCATCGAACATGTCGTCATGGGCGCCGCGGCCGTGGCGCTCGTCGTGCTGGTGGTGTTGCCGCTGCTGTGGCTCCTCTACGGCAGCCTTAAGGGCGAGCAGGGCCTGAGCCTGGGCCATTTCGGCGAAGTGCTGTCGGGCCGGCTCTATGTCAACGCGCTGTTGAATTCACTGATCCTCGGCGCCTGGACCAGCCTGTTCAGCCTCGTCATCGGCCTCGTCCTGGCCTGGGCGGTGAGCCGCACCGACGTGCCGGCCAAGCGTTTCATCCAGGCGACCGCCACGGCGTCCTACCTGCTGCCGCCGTTCCTGACCGCGATCGCCTTCACCTATTTGTTCAGCCCCAATGCCGGGCTCATCAATGTGCTGATGCGCGACGTGCTTGGGCTGCCCTCGCTCACCTTCAACATCTTCTCGATGACCGGCCTCGTCATCGTGACGGTGATGCATACCTTCCCGTTCGTCTATCTGCTGGCGGCGAGCGCGCTGCAGTCGGTCGACGCCTCGTATGAAGAAGCGGCGCAGATCCTCGGCGCGTCCAAGCTGCGCATTGCGTTCTCGATCACCGCGCCGCTGGTCGCGCCGGCGGTGCTCTCCGGAACGCTGATCGCCTTCGTCAACGCTATCGCGCTGTTCGGCTCGCAGGCGATCATCGGGCTTCCCGGCCGAATCGTGACGCTGCCGACCCGCATCTACGCGCTGTTCGACTATCCGCCCGAATACGGGCTTGCCTCCGCGCTGTCGCTGGTATTCGTGCTCCTCACCGTGGCGGCGCTCTATCTGCAGCGCTCGTTCCTGGCCAGGCGCTCCTATGTGACGCTCGGCGGCAAGGGTTCGCGTCCGCAGCTGATGCAGCTCGGCGTCTTCCGCTGGGTGCTGCTCGGCTTCGCGGTGATCATCTTCATCATCGCGATCCTGGCGCCTTATGCGACGCTGCTGGCGGTCTCGTTCTCGAAGTCCTGGGGCCTCGATTTCTGGAAAAATCTCACGCTCGCGAACTACAAGTTCATCCTGGTCGACTACAACGTGACCCAGCGCGCGATCGTCAACAGCCTGATGCTCGCGACCGTCGCGGCGACGCTGGCGGTGCTGCTCGGCGTGGTCATGGGTTGGATCGACCTGCGCACGCGCATCCCCGGCCGCAGGATACTCGACTACGCGTCGCTCATTCCGCTCGGGCTCCCCGGCATCGTCGTGGCGGTGGCGCTGATTCAGTTCTGGCTGGCGATGCCGATCGCGCTCTACGGCACCCTGACGATCCTGCTGCTCGCCTATGTCGGGCGCTATCTGCCGCTCGGCGTGCGCGCCGCCAACGCGTCGCTACGCCAGGTGGATCCCTCGCTTGAGGAAAGCGCGCAGATCCTCGGCGCCAACTGGACCGCCACGATGCGCGAGGTGACGCTGCCGCTCATCCGGCCCGGCCTGTTCGCCGGCTGGCTCCTGGTGTTCGTGCCGGTGATCCAGGAGCTCTCGGCGTCGATCCTGCTGTTCTCGTCGAGCTCCATCACGCTCGCGGTCGCGGTCTACAATCTTTACGAGACCGGCTATTTCGAGCCAGCGGCCGCGCTCTCGATCGTCAACATGGTGATCATCGGCGTGGCGATCTTGCTCGCCTATCGGATCGGCGGGCGCTCGGTGTCGGCGCGCGAAGCCGCGCCGGTCAGCACGTAGCAACAGGGCAGCGTTTATGGCGGGTATCACGATCCGAGGCTTGTCGAAGAGCTTTGGCGGCAACGCAGAGATCGCCGCCGTCGCCGACATCAATCTCGACATCAAGGACAATTCGTTCGTGACGCTGCTCGGCCCTTCCGGCTGCGGCAAGACCACGACGCTGCGCCTGATCGCGGGCTACATCATTCCCGACCAGGGCACAATCGAGATCGACGGCCGGGTGCTGTCGTCGCCCGGCGCGGTGCTGCCGCCGGAAGCGCGCGGCATGGGCATGGTGTTCCAGAACTATGCGATCTGGCCGCACAAGACCGTGTACGAGAACGTGGTTTTCGGCCTCAAGCTGCGTAAGGTAAAGCCAGCCGAGGCGCGCAAGAAGGTCGCCGACGCGCTTGCGCTGGTCAATCTCGCGGGGCTTGAGGGGCGCTACCCGAACGAGCTGTCGGGTGGCCAGCAGCAGCGCGTCGCGCTCGCCCGCTCGCTGGTGGTCGAACCCGACATCCTACTGCTCGACGAGCCGCTCTCCAACCTCGACGCCAAGCTGCGCGAGCGGATGCGCACCGAGCTCAAGGAGCTGCAGCGGCGCACCGGCATCACCTTCGTCTATGTGACCCACGATCAGGCCGAGGCACTGGCGCTCTCCGATCAGATCGCGGTGATGCAGCTCGGGCGGCTGCAGCAGTACGGCACGCCGTTCGAGGTCTATGCCCATCCGGCCAACCGCATGGTGGCCGATTTCATGGGGCTGGTGAACCTCGTGCCGGGCAAGGTGCGCGAGGCGCGCAACGGCGCCGGCACCGTCGAGGTTGCCGGGGGCCTCCTGATCGCCGTCGATGCGCTCGACGGCGCCGCGGCGGGCGAGAGCGTGGACGTCTCGATCCGCCCCGAGTACGTCCGGCTCAAGGCTGCGGGCGAAGGCCGCGCCGGCTCGTCTGCTCGGATTACCAATCGCGTCTTTCTCGGCAATATCAGCGAGTATTACGCGACGATGCCGTCCGGAGAGGTGCTGCGAGTGCAGACCCACCCGCTCGAACATTTTGAGGTCGGGGCCGAGGTCATGGTCGACGTCGACGGCAAGCGATGCAGCGTCTTCCGCCGCGCGGCCGACGATCCCGCCCAGGCGCGACCCAAGCCAGTGGAGCGAAACCGATGAACAAGCCGGTCATGCCAGTCAGCGCCATTCGCGGCGAGGAGCACTGGACGCAGAAGGGCGCGGACGTGCGGCTGTTCCTGTGGGAGAAATACGCCGGCGATCCAGCCAAGACCATCGGCACGATCCTGTTCGTGCACGGCTCCTCGATGGCGTCGCAGCCGACCTTCGATCTGCAGGTGCCGGGGCGAAGCGATTCTTCGGCGATGGACGTCTTTGCCGCGCGCGGCTTTGACACCTGGTGCGTCGACATGGAGGGCTACGGGCGCTCGACCAAGACGCGCGACAATAAGGCCTCGATTGCGCAAGGCGCTGACGACTGTTTTGCGGCCGCCACCTATATCCAGAAGCTGCGCGGTCCGCGTCCGCTGCTGGTCTACGGAATTTCCTCAGGGGCGCTGCGGGCGGCGCTGTTCGCGGAACGCCATCCCGAGATGGTGGGCCGGCTTGCGCTCGATGCCATGGTGTGGACCGGCGAGGGCTCGCCCACGCTCGCCGACCGCAGGAAGCGCCTCGCCGAATATCAGTCCAAGAACCGCCGGCCGATCGACCGCGCCTTCGTGCGCTCGATCTTCACCCGCGACCACCCCGGCACCGCCGATGACGCCGTGGTCGAAGCATTTGCCGATGCGATCCTTAAGCTCGACGATTCGGTGCCGACCGGCACCTATGTCGACATGTGCGCGCACCTGCCGGTCTGCAATCCCGAGAACATCAAGGCCGCGACCATCATCATGCGCGGCGAGTACGACGGCATCGCGAGCTTCACGGACCTGATGAAGTTCTTCGAGAAGCTGCCGAACCCGGACAAGCAGTTCGCTGTCATGCCGGGCATCGCCCATGCCTCGCTGCAGCAGAAGAACTACGCCATCGTCCATCACATCCTGTTGAGTTTCTTCACCCAGCCGGAGCCGATCTATCGTGGTGAGCACTAACGACGCAGCACACAACCTTTCTCCGTCGCCCGAGTTGAAGAGGTATCGAGATATCAAGAGTTGAACGTGACGCGGACATTAAACCATGACCGTCACCCCGAGGTGCGACCCCGGGGCGACTTGGCCCCGGGGAGCCTCGAAGGGGCGACGGCCCCGCTCGCGGGACAGATCCGGGCCGCATCCTTCGAGGCTCGGGCGCAGGCGAGCGCCTGCGCCGCTCGCACCTGAGGATGACGGGTTGAGAGTCGTTCAGGAGGAAAGAGAAATGCTCAAGCTCAAACTTACGTTCTGCGCCGCCGTGTTCGCGCTTGCGGCCTTCGCTCCCGCGCATGCGCAGAACACCGTCGACGTTGCCAAGGCGCGCGCCGAAGGCAAGGTGAACTGGTACACCTCGACGCCGATCGAGCAGGCGCAGAAGATCGTCACCCTGTTCAAGCAGCAGACCGGCATCGACGTCGAGCTGTTCCGTTCCGGCGGCTCGGCGATCCTTAGCCGCTTCCAGCAGGAGATGGCCGCTGGGCGGCCGGCCGCCGACGTGCTCACCCATTCCGAGCCGGCCGCCGCCAACGCGCTCGCGAAGAAGGGCTTCTTCGTCAACTTCAAGCCGAAGAACTTCGACAAGATCCCCGACGCCGCCAAGGCCGCTGACGGCTCGTTCGTCGGCCAGCGCCTCAATATGATGACGCACTATTATCGCAGCGATCGCGTCGCCGAGGCTGACGTGCCCAAGACATGGGACGACCTCACCAATCCCAAGTACAAGGGCAAGCTGGTGATGACCGACCCCTCGTTCACCTCGCTGCAGGTGTCGGTCGTCGGCACGATCTCGAAGGAGCGCGGCTGGGAGTTCTACGAGAAGCTGCGCGCCAATGACGTGATGATCGTACAGGGCAACCAGCAGGTCGCCGACATGCTCAAACGCGGCGAGCGGCTGATCGCGGTCGGTGCGCTCGATTCCTATGCCGCCGATCTCAAGCGCGAGGGCCATCAGATCAAGACGCTCTATCCCTCGGACGGCGTCTTCATCATTCCCTCGCCGACGTCGGTGGTGAAGGGTTCGCCGCATCCGAACGCCGCCAAGCTGTTCGCCGAATTCATGATCGGCGACGACGCCCAGAAGATCTTCCCGGCCGACGGCGGCTACTCGGTGCGCATCGACATCCCGCCGCCGGCGGGCTCGCCCGACCTCAAGACGCTCAAGATCATCAAGGTCGACGAGGACTACATCGAGCGGGAAACGCAGCGCATCAAGCGCCGCTTCAACGAGATCTTCTCGTAGACGCGAGAGCCGGCGCGCTGCGCCGCGCCGGAGTTGCGCCCGGCGGTGCGCTGGGCCGCGCCCGGGCGGCTCCAAGTCTCTGGCGAACCGTAGAATAATTCCGGCGGGATGAGCGCGGCCGGTGCCCGACTGAACCGTCCGCTGCTGGCGGGCGTTGATAGGGCGATATACCGGGAGCCCGCCATGCGCTGGTTTCGCGCCCTGATGCCGCGGGAAGAGCGCTTCTTCGAGTTCTTTGCCCGCCATTCCGACGTCGTCGCCGCCGGCGCCAAGGCGCTGCGCCAGATGCTCGAAGGCGGCGATGCCGTCCTGCGGCACTGTAAGGTCGTCATGGAGCGCGAGCAGGAGGCCGACACCATCACGCGCGACGTGCTGATCGCGGTGCGCCGGACCTTCATCACCCCGTTCGATCGCGGCGACATCAAGGATCTGATCACCAGCATGGACGATGCCATCGATCAGATGCAGAAAGCCGCGAAGACCATCATGCTGTTCGACCAGCGGTCGTTCACCCCGCAGCAGAAGCAGATCGGCGACGCCATCGTGACGGCGGCGGGGCTGGTGCAGGAGGCGATGCCGCTGCTCAGTTCGATCAATACCAATGCAGGGCGCATCAGTCGCATCACCGAACAGATTTCACACATCGAGGGCGAGGCCGACGAACTCCACGACGCCGGCTTGCGTGAGCTTTACCGCGCCAATCTTCCTTCGAACTCGATGCCGTTTGTGGTCGGCGCCGAGATCTATGACCATCTCGAGACGGTGGTCGATAGCTTCGACGACGTGGCGAACGAGATTCAGGGTATCGTGCTCGAGAACGTGTGATGGCGGCGGAACCGCACTCCGATGGATGCTGTTGCGCTCTCCCTACCGATCCTGACCGCGCTCATCGTGGTTGCGCTTGCGTTCGATTTCCTCAACGGCCTGCATGATGCGGCCAACTCGATCGCGACGGTCGTATCGACGCGGGTGCTGCGTCCGCACACGGCCGTCGCCTGGGCGGCGTTTTTCAACTTCGTTGCCTTCCTGTTCTTCGGAGCGCACGTCGCGCAAACGGTTGGCACCGGCATCGTGTCCGCCGACGTGGTCGACGCGCGGGTCGTGTTCGGCGCGCTCATGGGGGCAATCGCCTGGAACATCATCACCTGGGCATTCGGCATTCCTTCATCGAGCACGCACGCCCTGATCGGCGGCCTGGTCGGCGCCGGTACCGCCAAGGTCGGGATCAACGCGATCGTGTGGGGCGGACTGGCAAAGACCAGCGCGGCGATCATCCTGTCGCCGCTGAGCGGATTCGTCCTGGCCATGCTCCTGTTCCTCATCGTCTCCTGGATCTTCGTCCGTTCCACCCCTTTCGCGGTCGACAGGACCTTTCGCTCGCTGCAGTTGGTGTCGGCGTCGCTCTATTCGCTCGGTCACGGCGGCAACGACGCGCAGAAGACCATGGGCATCATCGCGGTGCTGCTCTATTCGCAGGGCCACCTCGGCGGCGAATTTTACGTGCCGTTCTGGGTGATATTGGCGTGCTACACGTGCATGGGTCTCGGCACGCTGGTAGGCGGCTGGCGCATCGTGCACACGATGGGCCAGCGGATCACGCGGCTGCGGCCGTTCCAGGGCTTCTGCGCCGAAACCGGCGGCGCGATCACGCTGTTCGGCGCGACCTGGCTCGGCATCCCGGTCTCGACCACGCACACCATTACGGGCTGCATCATCGGGGTCGGGGCTGCCCGCAGTGTGTCGGCGGTGCGCTGGGGCGTGGCCAACAACATCGTGATCGCCTGGATCATCACCATCCCGGCGACGGCATTCATCGCGGCGCTGTTCTATGCGCTGTCGGGAATTGCGGGCTGACGGGCGGGTCCTAAAGCCGAATAAGTCTAGACCGCGACCTTCTGCAGGAAGCTCTCGACTTCGGTGCGCAGATCGCCGGCGGCGGCAGCCACCGCTTCGGAGGCCGCGAGCACGGTCTCGGCCGATCCGCGGGTCTCGGTGGCGGCGCCGGCCACATCGGCGAGCACGGTGACGATCTCCTTGGTCCCGGCCGCGGCGCTCGCGACGTTCTGGGAAATCTCCCCGGTCGCGGCGTTTTGTTGATGCACGGACGCCGCTGCCGCGGCGGTGAACGCGCTGATCTCGTTCATGCGCGCCGCGATCCGCCCGATGGCGTCGACGGCGGTGCGCGTCGAGCCCTGCACGGCCGCGATCTGGCCGGCGATTTCCTCGGTCGCCTTCGCGGTCTGCACCGCAAGCGATTTCACCTCCGACGCCACCACTGCGAAGCCGCGCCCGGCGTCGCCGGCGCGGGCCGCTTCGATCGTGGCATTGAGCGCGAGCAGATTGGTCTGCCCGGCGACGTCCTGGATCAGCTTGACCACGTCGCCGATCTTCTGGGCCGCCTTAGCGAGCGCGCCGATCTCCTCGTTGGTCAGTCCAGCCTCGCTCACAGTGTTGCCGACCAGGCTGTTGGTCTGGCTGAGCTGACGGCTGATTTCAGAAATCGAAGTCGACAGTTCCTCGGCCGCTGCGGCGGCGACTTCGACGTTGGTCGACGCCTCGTTCGAAGTCTGCACCGCCCCTTGCGCGTGCTCCGAGGTCTTGCGCGAGGACGCAAACAGCGCGCCCGCGGTCGAGCGCATGGCAGCGGCGTTGTCGCCCACGGTCTTGAGCATGGTCTCGACCCGGCTGCGAAACGCTATGATGGCCGCCTCGACCGCGGCGCGGCGCTGGTCCTGGGCGGCCACGCGGTCGCGTTCCTGGTCCTGGCGGCGTCGCTCGGTGATGTCCTCGTGGGTCGATACCCAGCCCCCGCCCTCGATCGGGCGGTTCGCAATGGAGATGACGCGGCCCTTCACCTCCACAATGTTGTTGAAGATGTCGCCCTTGACGACGCGCCGCTTGGCCGACGCGACGTATTCGTCGATGTCCTGGAAGAATGTACCGGTCCTGACGCGATACTCGAGCAGCTCGCGCAGCGTGCATCCCGGGAAGACGTATTCGCGGGTGAGACCGTACATGTCGAGGTAGCGTTCGTTGCAGATGGTCAGCCGGGCGGCGGCGTCGAACATGCACAGGCCTTGTGTCATATTGTCGAGCGCCGACTTGAGTTGCGAATTCCGGTCGCGGAAGCGGCGGTCGGCGACGGCGCCGACGAGGCTCATGCCCAACACGGCGACGGTGAGGCTGACGACCACCGCGGCCAGCCAGGTCGGGGACAAGGCGTCTGAACCGATGGTGAGCGATGGATCGGGTGTGATTTCGACCGCGCCCATGGCGGTGAAATGAATGGCGATCAGGCTGAGCCCCAGGAGCGCCCCCGCGCCGATCGTGCTCCATCCGTCGTCGCGCCGCAGCGCCAGCCAGAGCGCTGCGCTCGCGAGGATCACTCCGAGCAGAATCGAAACTACGACGAGATCAAGTGACCATCCGACGCGACCGGACACCTCAAGCGCCTGCATGCCGAGAAAATGCATGGCGGCGCCGCCGGCGCCGACGAGGGCGCCCCCCGCCGGCGCGGCCCACGGCGCGCTGGCCATCGCGATCGCGAAACCGAGTGAGGTGACCGTAATCGCGACCAGCAGCGAGAGGCTGGTGAGGCCGATCTCGTAGGCAACCGGGATGCCCGGCTGATAGGCCAGCATGGCGATGAAGTGAATCGCCCACATGCCGAAGCCGGTGACGGCTCCGGCCGTGACGATCCACATCGTCTGCGTCCGGCCGGCGGTGGCCTGCGCGCGATGGATGAGGCGCACGGAGACGAGGCTGGCGGCGAGGCAGACGAATGCCGCGACGAAGACCAGTCGCCAGTCATGCTCTGTGGCGAGACAGTTGAAGACGCGAAACATGCCGGCCGCGGATGGATTGATCCCGCCGCCAACCTAGGGCGAATGGGTTGTCTGGACGTTAATGAGAGCTTGCAGAAAGCCTAATAATTCCTGACTGCGCGCGTGGAATCCTCACGTAACCGCAAGTCAGCTTTCCTGAAATGCCTCTTCGCGCTTACGGCGGATTGCCGGCAGCGCAACCATCAGCAACAGGATCGCGGCCGCGATCAGCAGCCCTAGGCTGATCGGCCGGTTGACGAAGATCATCGGATCGCCGCCCGAAATGCGCATGGCGCGCCGCAGGTTATCCTCCATCAGCGGACCCAGCACGAAGCCGAGGATCATCGGCGCCGGCTCGCAGTCGAGCCGCACGAAGACGTAGCCGAGCACGCCGAAGAACGCCGCCACCAGCACCGCGAACGGGCTGTTGCTCACCGTGTAGACGCCGATTGCGCAGAACAGGAGGATCGACAGATAGAGAAAGCGATAGGGCACCTTGAGCAGCTGGACCCAGATGCCGATCAGCGGCAGGTTGATCACGAGCAGCATCAGGTTGCCGATCCACATCGAGGCCACCATGCCCCAGAACAGGTTCGGGCGCTCGGTCATGATCTGCGGGCCAGGTTGAATGCCGTGGATCGTCATGGCGCCGATCATCAGCGCCATCACGGCGTTGCCGGGGATGCCGAGCGTGAGCATCGGGATGAACGAGGTCTGCGCACCGGCATTGTTGGCGGATTCCGGGCCCGCCACGCCTTCGACGGCGCCGCGCCCGAAACGCGTGGGATCGCGGGCCACCTTCTTCTCGAGCACGTAGGCGGCGAACGAGGAGAGCGTTGCACCGCCGCCGGGCAGCACGCCCAGGATCGAGCCGAGCCCGGTACCGCGCAACACGGCCGGCCAGGCCAGGCGAAAGTCCTCGCGCGACGGCCACAGCCGCTTGATCGGTGCGGTCATGATCGAGCGGTCCTCGCCGCCGCGCGTCAGGTTGGTGATGACTTCGCCCACGCCAAACAGTCCAATCGCGAGCACCGCGAAGTCGATGCCGTCGGCCAGCGCCGTGATATCGAACGTGAAGCGCTGGCCCCCCGTCTGCCCGTCAGTGCCGACCAGCCCGAACAACAGGCCGAGTATGATCATGGCGATCGCCTTGAGCACCGAGCCGTGCGCCAGCACCACGGCGGCGACGAGGCCCAGCACCATGAGGGCGAAATATTCGGGGGCGCCAAACGACTGGCCGACCCGCGCCAGCGGCGGCGCGAACATGGCGATGATGAAGGTCGAGACGGTGCCGGCGAAGAACGAGCCGAGCGCCGCGATCGCGAGCGCCGAGCCGGCCTTGCCCTGGCGCGCCATCTGATGGCCGTCGATGCAGGTGACGACCGAGGAGGTCTCGCCCGGCAGGTTGACCAGGATGGCGGTGGTCGAGCCGCCGTACTGGGCGCCGTAGAAGATGCCGGCAAGCATGATCAGCCCCGACACCGGCTCGAGGCGGAAGGTGAGGGGCAACAGCATCGCGATCGTCGCGATCGGCCCGATGCCGGGCAGGACGCCGATCAGCGTGCCGACCAGCGCGCCGATCAGCGCGAAGCCGAGGTTCGCCGGCGTCAGCGCGACGCCGAACCCGATCGAGAGGTTGTCGACGAGCTCCATCACCACACCGGCCATACCGGGATCGGCAGCCCGAGCCCGAGGACGAAGATTGCCCATGACAGCGCGATCAGAACGACCGCGGCGGCGACCGCTTCCCACGCTTTGATGCCGGGGGCAACCGCCGCTCCGATGCCGATCAGCAGCACGATTGCCACGACCAGGCCGAACTGCTCGATCGCGAGCGCAAAAGCGACGAGGCTCAGTGTGACCACGACGACGGGTATAAGCTGCGTCCAGACGCCGGGCCCGGCCGGCTCGTCCTCCCCGCGCAGCCCTTGCAGGAGAATGACGGCGCCGAGCCCGAGCAGGGTCCAGCACAGCAATCGCGGCACATAGCCCGTGCCCATGCGCAGCGCCGTGCCGACCGGATAGTGGCGCGAGAGAAACAGCCCGAGCGCCGCGATGCCGATGAACATGAGCCCGGCCAGCACGTTCTTGCGCGTCACGACGCGCAGCGCGCGGGGCCGCGTGTCAGTAGGCGTGGGTTGAGGTGCTTCGGTGGTCATCCGGCCGTGCCCAAGTTTCCTCTACACCCTCTACGTCCTCTCCGCTCGCGAAGGCAGTTGTTCAGGGGGTTCCCTCCCCCTTGTGGGGGAGGGACAGGGAGGGGGGTGCGAGGGACAAACGAGACGAAGCCGCTTTGCGGAGGGGGGAGGGAACGCTGCGGCGCGAGCCTTGCCCACACACCGGACCTCATTGCGGCCGCACTGAACAACGCAACCGCAAAGTACATCCTACTCCGCGGCTTCGATCTTCACCTGCGAGGTGATCTTCTTCCAGGTCGCGATCTCGTTGGCGAGCCAGGCCTTGGCCTCATCCACGGACTTCGAGGGCACGATATTGAAGTTCTGCCGGGTGAGCTGCTCGTTGGCGGCCGGCGCCGCCATGGCGTCGACGGCGGCCTTATGCAGCGTTTCGAGCACCGGTTTGGGGGTGGCGGCCGGCGCAAACATCGCGTTCCAGGCGATGGTGCCGACGTCCGGGTAGCCGACCTCCGCCATCGTCGGCACGTCGGGATAGGCGGCAAGCCGCGTGTGGTTGACCACCGCGATCGGCTTGAGCTTGCCGCCGCGGACCTGCGCGGCGGTCGACGCGACATTGAGGAACGAGACCTGAGTATCGCCGGTGATCATGTCATTGATCACGCCCGAGGCGCCGGCCTTGTTGTGGATCGCGACCATGTCGAGATCGCCGGCACGCTTGGCGAAATAGGCCATGTCGTAGTGCGGGTAGCTGCCGGCGCCGACGGTGCCGTAGCGCAGCTTGCCCGGGTTCTTCCTGGCGTAGTCGATGAGCTCCTTGACGTCCTTCACGGCGAAGTTGGTCGTCGTCACCACCAGGAACGCGGGCACGTCGATCAGGTTGGTCACCGGCGTCACGTCGCGATCGTAGTTGATTTTGAACTTGTCCGCCACGATCACCGGCGAGATCGCATTGGTGGTGACGTTGCCGACCTGCAGCGTATAGCCGTCCGGCCTCGCGCGTGCCATTTCCTCGATCGCCAGGATGCCGAAGGCGCCCGGCTTGTTCTCGACCACGAAGTTCTGCCCGAGCGCTTGCCGCATCTGCTCGCCGATGATGCGGGCGACGATGTCGGTCGCGCCGCCGGGCGCATAGGGCACCAGGACCCGCACCGGTTTCGACGGGAACTTGTCCTGCGCTTGCGCCGCGAGGCCGGCGAGGCAGAACATCGATGCCAACACCGACGTGATGATGGGACTCAATCGCTTCATGTCATCCTCCGGTTTCCTGGTTTGCTCGCGGTCGTTGCGCCGCCGCGGTTCAATTCGGCTTCAGTCCGGCTGCCTTGGCGAGCGCCGCGCTGGTGACGATCTCCTTCTGGACCAGTGCGTCGAACTCTTCCGGCGTCATCGGCATGGGCTCGACCCCGAGCTCGCCGAGACGCTTCTGCACGTTCGGCGCTGACATGGCCCGGTGCAGCTCGTCGTGGACGCGGCCGACGACGTCGCGCTTGGTCTTGGACGGCGCGAACACGCCGACCCAGAAGCTGTAATCGGAATCGACGTAGCCCGACTCGAGCGTGGTGGGGACATCGGGCAGCGACGTTGCGCGCTTGGGCGTGCTGACCGCCAGCGCCAGCACGGTGCCGCTGCGGATCTGCGGCAGCGCCGTGCCGAGCGGACAGAAATAGAAATCCGCGCGGCCGGCGATCACGTCGGTCAGCGCCTCCGGTCCGCCTTTGTAAGGAATATGGGTCGCCTCGAAGCCTGCGCTCGCGATGAAGCGCTCGGCGCCCAGGTGGGTCGCGCTGCCGACGCCCGCGGAGGCGAAGTTGATCGACCCCGGCTTCGCCTTGGCCGCGGCGACGAACTCCTGCACGGTCTTGAACCCCTTCGAGGGCGCGATGATCATCACCAGCGGGCTGAGACCGAGAGAGCCGACGCCCGAGAGGTCGCGCGCGGTGTCATAGGGCAAGTTGGGATAGATCGCCGGCGTGATGGTGTGGGCGGACGACGTCGCGAGCAGCGTGTAGCCGTCCGGTTCCGCTTTGGCGACCGCACCGGTGCCGATGGTGCCACCCGCGCCACCGCGGTTCTCGACGACGATCGGTTGCTTCACCTGCGTCGCGGCCTGATCGAGAACGACGCGCGGAAGGACGTCGGTGAAGCTGCCGGCCGCAAACGGAACGATCACCCGGATCGGTTTCGACGGCCAGGCCTGCGCCAAGGCCAGGGACGGGCTGAGCGCAAGCCACGCGAAGACAAGCGAGGCCTTCAGCGCGGGTCTTGTTGTCATCTCTGCGATCCTTGATGGCGACGCGGGCTATCCCGCGCGCGTTCCATGCAGGCTGTGCGAGGCATCCTTGACGGTGAAGAACACCACGTCGGCCTCGGGCGTCGCCTGCGCAGAATGGATCGCGTTCGAGGGCACATAGATGACCGAGCCCGGCGTGGCGGTCAGTTCGGTATCGCCGATTTTGGCCTTGACCGTCCCCTCCAGAATGTAGATCCACTGCTCGTTCGGGTGCGAATGCGCGACCGCCCCGGTGCCGGCAGGCATGCGCATGAGCGCGACGATCATGCGGTCGCCTTCGACCACGCCGCCCTCGACCGAGGAATACTCGGGGCCGCCCTTGATGTGATTGATCCGGGCCAGATCGAACAGGTATTCGCCCGGGCCGGCGCGCTTGGCGCCCGGCGTCCGCGCGACCGGCGCTTGACTCGACATCGGTTCCTCCTCGGTTGGCCTGGGTCCGGATCGTAGTGGCGTCAAACCGATCCCGCCAGAGCCTGTGGAGTCGCATCGTGTGACGGCACCTTAACCATCGTTCGGCCATCCTCGGCGGGCAAAGGTCGCGCCAGGATTGCGGGTTGCGGGGGTTCCACGAATGCCGGTGCTTTCATCGATCGCGCGGGGCGCGGCGCGCCTTCTCGGCATGACCGCCCTTGCGGTCTTGGCGGCCTGCGCCGGTGATCGCGACCCGCCGTCCGATCCGAGCTTCTACCGAAGTCTCGCGGCCGGCGGAGAGCTCGATGCCGCGGCCGCAGCGTCGATGATCTCGGGCTATCGCAGCAACAACGGGCTCACCGCCGTCACCATTGACCCCACGCTCATGAAGCTTGCGGAAGCGCAGGCGCGTGCCATGGCGGAGCGCGACAAGCTCGACCACAACGTCATCCGCGATTTTGGCGAGCGGCTGCGATCCTCGGGGTACGATGCCCGCGTCGGGGTCGAGAACGTCGGGGCGGGCTATCATACGCTCGCCGAGGCGTTCTCGGGCTGGCGCGATTCGCCGCCGCACCGCAAGAACATGCTGCTCCCGGGCGCGACCCACATGGGCATCGCCGCAGTCCGTTCCCCGCGCTCGAAATACAAGGTGTTCTGGGCGCTGATTCTGGCGGCGCCCGACCGCAAGCGGGGCTGACCGTCCGTCGCAA
>Ga0066903_100001316_pt1 | contig 17900 bp, 13 predicted proteins | sample PanSoiMetaGPlot1_FD_67491 | JGI IMG/M metagenome (GOLD analysis project Ga0066903, IMG submission 67491) | Tropical forest soil microbial communities from Panama analyzed to predict greenhouse gas emissions - Panama Soil - Plot 1 (version 2) | ecosystem: Environmental > Terrestrial > Soil >... | reverse complement strand
TGTTGTCCTTCAGGACGATCGTCGGCGTCATCGACGACAGCGGCCGCTTGCCGGCCGCGATCGCGTTGGCCTCGCCTTGTACCAGGCCGAACATGTTCGCCGTGCCTGGCTTCGACGCGAAGTCGTCCATCTCGTTGTTCAGCAGGAACCCGAGGCCCGGCACCGTGATGCCGTTGCCGTAGCCGCCGTTCAACGTGTACGTCACCGCGACGGCGTTGCCCTGGGCGTCGACCACGGAGTAGTGCGTGGTCTCCATCTGCTCGCTGCCGACCGGACGGCCGGGACGGACCGCCTCGCTCGGCGTCGCGCGCTCGGGATCGATCGACGCCCGCAGCCTGGCCAGGTAGGCGCGGTCGAGAAGTCCGGCGATTGGCACCTTGACGAAGTCCGGATCGCCGACGTACTCGTTGCGATCGGCATAGGCGCGGCGCATCGCTTCGGCAACGTAGTGAATTGCCGCCGCCGAACCGGCGCCCGTCTTCTCGTAGCCGGTGCCCTCGATGATGCCGAGCATCTCGAGCAGCGCGATGCCGCCAGAGCTCGACGGCGGCGCCGTGACGATCGTGTAGTCCTTGTAGGTGCCGGTGAGCGGCGTGCGCTCGATCGCCTTGTAGTTCTTCAGATCCTCGGCCGAGATGATCCCGCCGTGCTTCGCCATCTCGGCGGCGAACCGCTTCGCCGTCTCGCCCTCGTAGAACTCGTTCGGGCCGTTCTTCGCGATCCGCTCGAGCGTCTGCGCGAGCTCCGGCTGCACGAGCGTGTCGCCCGGCTCGAAGTAGGCGCCGTTTCGCTGGAAGATCCGCTTCGACTCGGGCGACGCCGCGAGGCTGCGCGAGCCCTTGAGCCCTTCGGCCAGCGCGTACGAGACCGGGAAGCCCCTCGATGCGAGCTCGACGGCCGGCGCCATGTTCTCCGCCCACGTGCGCGTGCCGTACCTGGACAGCGCCATCTCGAAGCCGCGGACCGAGCCGGGCACGCCCGACGACCGCCAGCCTTCGATGCTGTCGCGCGTCGGATTGCCATTCGCGTCGAGGTACATATTCCGCGTGGATTTTTCTGGCGCACGCTCCCGGAAGTCGATGAACGTGGCGCGGCCGTCGGCGAGGCGGATCAGCATGTAGCCGCCGCCGCCGATGTTGCCGGCAAACGGATGCGTGACCGCGAGCGCGAAGCCGACCGCCACGGCGGCGTCGACGGCGTTGCCGCCCTTCTGGAGCACCGACACGCCGACGTCGGCGGCGATCGATTCCATCGCGACGACCATGCCGTGCTTCGCGCGGACCGGCTGCCGCGCCTGCAGCGGGACGGCGAGAACGAAGCAGATCGCGAGCGGCAGCAGCTTTTTCATGGCTTGGGCACCAGTTTGGGATTCGGGCCGCCGCGCGGGCTCACGACGAACCGATCGCGTGCGGGCATTTTCACCTTCGGGAGTGACCCAGCGTCGATGACGGCATCCGCCGGCACCAGCTCGTTGAGATACAGCAAGTACGCGGTGAGCGCGTAGACCTCCGTGTCCTTCAGCGATCCCGGCGCATCCGGCGGCATCGCGCGGCGGATGTAGTCGAAGACGGTCGTCGCGTACGGCCAGTAGTTGCCGATTGTGTGCGGCACGCTGGCCTCGCGGCCGAACGGAAACGCGTCGTTCGGCAGGCGGCCGACGAGGCGATCGTTCGGCCCTTCGGTGCCGGTCTTGCCGTGGCACGCCGCGCATCGCGCCGCGAAGATCGGCGCGCCGTCGGCCTGTGTGGCGCTGCCGGGCGGCAGCCCGACACCGTCGGGCCGGACGTCGATGTCCCACGCGGCGATCTCCGCCGGCGTCGCCGGACGGCCGATGCCGAAGCGATCTGGCATCGTCGGCGGCTGCGCGTGCGCCACGGCCGTCGTGGCGAGGAGTGTGCCCGCGAAGGCGACAACGCTGACACATGTGGCGGCGCGCGCGGCGGTCACGGCGCTCATGCCCATGGCTCCGGCTTGTAGACGACCGTGCCGTCCGCGCGAATCACCCACGCCGTGATCGGATTCGAGTGATAGTTGGCCGCGCCGGGGCCGCGCTCCTTGGCGAGGACAGACCTCGTCGGCTGCACGTAGCCCGTTTCGTCGACGGCGCGGCTCATGATCACCGCTTCGCTGCCGTCCCAGTTCCACAGATGGCGGAAGCGCGTATGCGCCTTCGACAGCACCGGCTCCTGCAGCCGCGCTGCCGTCCATGTCCTGCCGCCGTCCGTGCTGACATCGACGCGCTGGATTCTGCCGTAGCCGGTCCAGGCGATGCCGGAGATCTCGATCCAGCCGCGCGTGACCGTCTGCGGATAGCTCGGAGACGTGATGAGCGAGCGCGCGTCCATCACGAAGCTGAACATCCGCGCGGTGTCGTTCGCGAGCGGGTCGGTGTACTTCGACGTTTCCTCGCGCGTCATGAACGGGCGGTCGGAGAGCTCCAGCCGCCGCAGCCACTTCACACTCGCGTTGCCTTCCCAGCCGGGCAGGAGCAGCCGCGCGGGGTAGCCCTGCTCGGGGCGGATCGCTTCGCCGTTCTGCGCGTAGGCGATCATCGCGTCGTCCATCGCCTTCTCGACCGGGATGCTGCGCGTGAGCATCGCGGCGTCGGTGCCTTCGGCGAGGAACCACGTTGCCTGGGGCCGCACGCCGACCTCGCGGAAGATCGTGGCGACCGGCACGCCGGTCCACTCGCTCGTGCTCGTGAGCCCGGCGAGCTGCTGCGGCGTCGTCTCCGGCGGCGCGTTGCGGTTGAAGTTGCCGGAGCACTCGAGGAACGACACGCGCGTCACCGACGCAAAGCGCTTCAGCTCCGCGAGGGTGAACATCATCGGACGATCGACCATCCCGTGCACCAGCAGCGCGTAGGTCTTCGGATCGACGGCCGGCACACCTCCGTGATGCCGCTCGAAGTGGAGATCCGACGGGGTAATCGTGCCGACGAGATCCTGATGCGGCGTCTGCGACGAGGTGCCGCGCGCGAGGCGCTGCGGCTTCTCCGACGGCGCGCGCTGCCCGAGCGCGCTCGCCGGCTTGCCGCGGACCTTGCTGGGATCGGCCGCCGCGGCCGCTGGCGGCGACGGTGACTGGGCGCGTGCGAGGTCTCGCGTCCCGAGCGCGACGACTCCGGCGGCGCCGGTGAGCAGATCGCGACGTGTCACTTTCATGGGGCGATTCTAATTGATGCTAAGCTCCGCGCGATGCGACGTCTCGGATTGTCTCTCGCCCTCGTCTTCTGCCTCGCGGCGGCGCGCGGTGCGGCCGTTACGTCGATCCCGTCGCGAGATGGACAGTTCTGGGACGTGCAGGATACGTCGCCGTGGAGTCAGGACAGCGGCGGCATCGCGACCGGCGGCCGGGCCATGCCGTTCAACGGCTTCGGCTACCTGAAAATCCAGGTCCGCCGCGCCGGCGCGGATCTGCTCGCGCGAAACCACAACCTCACCGGCTTCGGCCTGTCGGGCGACGGCGGCGCCCGCTTCGACTCGATCCGTCCCGTCGTCGTCGCCGGGATCGTGGTGTCGCGCGCCATCTACGCGCCGGCCGACGCCGATTACCTCCGGTACTTCGACAGCTTCACGAACGCCTCTGGCGAGGACAGGACGGTCGAGGTCGGGTGGGGCGGCGCAGTGGGCGCCTACGACGAAGGCGGTCTCGCTGCAGTCGCGACGACCTCGAACGGCGACCGGCAGATCGACGCGGGCGACACGTTCGTGACGATGATGCAGAACGCGCGGCGCGTCAGCGATCCGATGCGCGGGCCGTCGGGCCACGGGCCGTCGGCGCACGTGCTCGGCACGCGGCGCGGCGTGCTGGCGCGCGCCGGCGACATGTATGCGGATCCGTTCACCGATCGCTACCCCGGATTCGATCCGGCGCACGTCGGCTACGTGTTCACGCTGCCGCTGCGCGCGGGCGAGACGAAAGCGCTCCTGACGTTCGTCGCCAAGGGGTTGAGCGAGCTCTACGACGCGCACGTCGGCGCCGCGAGGATTCGCGACGGCGTCGTTCCGGATCAGCCCCAGGGGTTGACGGCGCACGTGCCGCCCGCCGGTTCGGAGATCGCGCGGGTCACCGAGATCGCCAGAAAGCTCGTGGCGGCGCCCGACCTGGCCGGGCTGACGCCGTTGCAGCGCTCGCAGATCGCCAACTGGGAGCCGCTGCCGGGATTGGTTGAGCCACCACCGAGGACACCGGGCGCCTCGAGATCGGTGACCACGGTGTTCTCGGTGGTTGAGAAGACGGTTGATCAGCTCCAGGACGCAATGACCCGCGGCGAAGCGACATCCGAGGACATCGTCCGCGAATACCTGCTGCGCCAGGCGCTGTTCGATCGCGCCGGTCCGACGCTGCGGGCGATGCTCGCGCTGAACCCTCGCGCGATCGCCGACGCGCGCGCCCTCGACGCCGAGCGCGCGGCCGGACGCGTCCGCGGTCCGTTCCACGGCGTGCCGATCGCGTTCAAGGACAACATCGACGTCCTCGGGCTGCCGACGACCGGCGGATCGCTCGCGCTCGTCGATCACCGCCCGCGTCTGGATTCGAAGATGGCCGCCGGCATGCGCCGCGCGGGAGCCGTCATGATCGGCAAGGCGAACCTCGACGAATTCCCCTTCGGCGATTTCGGCATCAGCTCGGTCGCCGGCACGATCGGCAACGCCTACGACCCGTCGCTCAGCACGTCGGGGTCGAGCGGCGGCAGCGCGGTGCTGGTCTCGACGAGCCTTGCCGCGCTGGCGTTCGGCACCGACACGTGCAATTCGCTGTCGAATCCGGCGGCCTTCGCGTCGCTCGCCACCATTCGGACGACGCGAGGACTGACGAGCCGCGCCGGGGTGATGCCGCTGAATCCGTACAACGACGCCGTCGGCCCGCTCGCGAAGTCGGTGCGCGAGGTTGCGCTGGTCCTCGATCAGGTGGCCGGCGCGGATCCGGAAGATTCGGTGACCGCGGACGCCGGGCGCCACATCAGCGGCTCGTTCGCGGCGGCGCTGGACGCCGGAGCGCTGAAGGGCGCGCGGATTGGTCTCCTGCGTCAGCGATTCGTCGGCTTCACGGGCGAGCGCGAGATCGCGGCGATGATGGACACGGTCGCGAAGGAGCTGCAGGCCGCCGGCGCGACGGTCGTCGACGCGACCGCACCTGACATCGAAGCGCGTTACCGTGCGGTGCGCGGCGCGGAGCCGGGCGCGCTGAAAGCCGCATGGATCGCCTACCTGTCGCGCGGCGCCGCCGCTGCCGACAAGGTGCCGACGATCGAGGATCTGCTCGCGTCGGGCAGGCTGGCGCCGGTGAGCGCTCGCCGCTTCGAGGGCGCGATCGCTCCGGTGCCCACTGGCGATGAGCTGCGGCGTGCGAGCGCGGCGTTCGTCGCGAACCGTGAAGCGTTCCGCGACTTCTTCGTCGCGCTGATGGACGCGCAGCGGCTCGACGCGCTGCTGTACCCGGCCAACCTCGCGCGGCCGCACACGCACGAAGGCGGGCTCGAGCGCTTCGGGGGCGAGCCGAGCACATGCCAGGAGAGTGCGCAGACTGGTCTGCCGCAGGTGACGGTTCCCGCAGGGTTTCTCGCAGGACGGTACCCGGTTGGCGTCTCGGTGCTGGGCCGAGAATGGACCGACGCGCGTCTGCTTTCGCTGGCGTATGCGTACGAGCAGGCGACGCACCATCGGCGACCGCCCGTTCTGAACGCGCCCCCGCAATAACGGCTCTTTCCTTATCACGACGCTTCTGCAATTCGGCGCTGCACGGACCTGCGCAGCCCTCGCCGCCCCAGCGCTGGGCACCCCCCTTGCCTCGTTCGGTGGAAACCCGAAGGGAGGGGCCGTGTTCTGGATTGCATGTCTGGTCGTGGGAGGCGTTGGCTTTGGGTGGCTGGCGCTGCGCCGGCGTCGTAAGGCCGAAGGGAAGACCGTCTAGCAGCCTGACCGACGGTTCTGTGTGGCCGGACTTTGGTCCGGCCGCGCACCAATCGTGTACGATTGCCGGGCTCAGCACGGGTTTCCTGTGTCTCGCCTGATGCGATCGCACGCCGCCTCGTCGTGACGTCATGCAGCTGTACTTCAGCCACAGCTATCGCGACGTCGCGATCAACAGCTACTTCATCGATCAGTTCAGGGCGATTAACCGGGAGCGTCCATCGTCGTCCACTGCCGAGGCGCTGGAGCTGTGCGCCGATCAGAAGACCGACGTCTGGTGCGTCGCAAAGCTCGAGCGATATCTGTTCCAGCTGTCGGGATTCGTGTCGGTCATTCCGCGGCGGCGCGCCGACGGGCCGCGCGCAGCCTTTTCCGAATACATCGCCTATGAGTTGACGCTCGCGCGCCGGTCGCGGGCGCCGCGCCTGCTGTTCGTCGACGATCAGGTGCTGCGCGATCACCGTGATCTGTTCCCGCGCGACGCCGTCCCGTTTTTCTACGACGCGCCGCAGCGCGATCACGACGTCCACGCGCGCGCGATCCGCACCTTCAAGCGCGTCCTCGGCGACGACGAACTGCGCCGCTCCCGCATGTTCCAGTTGCGGCAGGCGACGGTGATTGCCGCGGATCAGGATGTGACCACCGGGGCGGCCGCAACCATCGGCGACGTGCTGCGTTCCGAGGGGTTCGAGCCGACGACTCTCGATGAGCGGCAGCTGGGCGGCGCGTTCGACGATATCAGGGTGCTGGAAGCGCTGCTCGACTCTGAATTGTGCGTCTTCCTGCTGGGTGAGCGGCTGTCGAACGTCGACCTCCTTCTGGCCATGGCGCACGCGCAGTGCGTGCCGTCCATCCGCTTCCGGTACGACCCGGAGGTCAAGGCAGCCGGTCCCGATCTGGCTGGCGTCGTCCGCTGGAAATCGGCGGCCGACATCCTCGAGCAGTTCCAGATCCAGATCAAGTGCTTCCGGCGCGGCTTCGTGCTGCCGCTCCAGGTGGCAGCTGACTCCACCGATGCCGCACGCAGGACGGCGACGACCGAAACGGTGTCGTCGCGCCGCAAGATGTGGAGCCCACGCGTCGCGCAGACGCTGCTGGACCACCTCGCGCTGGACGATCCGTTCGTCACCGGACGGGTGAACTCGGTGTCGCGGGACGTCGGCGGGTTCGCCGCCGGCGGCGATCGTGCGTTCAGCCACGATGTCTGCCGCCGTCTCTACGACGAAGTGAGCAGGCGGCATTTCTACTATGAGCTCGAGCCGCCCTCGGCGGTGACGGACGGCCAGGTCGTTCGCACCCCGAACGACATCGACACGGACCGCTGCGCGACGTGCCTGGATCTCGCCTGCCTGTTCGCTTCGCTGCTCGAAGCGGCGCATCAGCGGGCGCTGATCGCTATCGTCGGCAACCAGCGGCTATCGCACGCGCTGGCCGGCTTCATACCGCATCAGGAGATCTGGTGGGAGCACGAGCCGAGCCTCGGCGAACTGCGCGCCGCGTTGCGCCGCGGCGAAGCGACGTTCTTCGAAGCGACCGGCGCCGTCGAATCCGATGCCCGCGTCGGCGACGAGACCGACGAGGATCGGCGGCGGGGCGAGAAAATGCTCGACTTCACGATCGCCAAGGAGGCGGCCGAACGCACGCTTTTCAGGTCAGACGTCTCGCTCACCCACATCGTCGACGTCGCCGCGCTGCGGCGGCTCGCTTGAACACGGAGATTCATCATGTCGAGCCCGGTGAAGCTCTATCAGCAGGAACTCCACAAGAACATCGGCTATTTCGCGACCTGGCTGCCGGGTGCCGCGCTCGAGCTCGGAGACGTCGGCGTCTTCCAGGCCGGCCAGTTCCACAAGGTGGCCTCGCTCGCCGAGCTCGGCATCCCGGCGGCTGCCGGCGTAGCCGGAACGCCGCAGACGCTGGACTACAGCTCGACGGAGTCGACCAAGATCGACACTGGCGCCGGCGCCGCGGTGCCGGCGGCGGTGAAGGCCGAGGTGTCGGTGAAGTTCGACAGGCAGGGCTCGTTCGTGTTCCAGGCGCTCGGCGTGCGGAGCGTACAGCTCGCCGACAAGGTGGCGACGAGCGCGCGCATCGTCGACGCGTTCGCGCGCGGCGCGTGGCAGAAGGATTGGCTTGTGGTCGATTCGCTGTACGTCGCGGACTCGGCGACCATCATCGTGGCGGAAGACGAATCGGCGGAGATCGTACTGAAGGCCAGCTCGACGCTGCCGCTCGCGGCGTTATCGTTGTCGCTGGCCGATCCGTCGCTCGGGCTCACCGTATCGGCGATGCGCGGCAAGCTTGTCTACGTGATCGCGGCCAGCGGACTGCGGCCGCTGTACTCCTGCCTGCGCCTGAGAAAGCTGCCATTCATCGACCCGAAGGTCGTGCCGGTGCGCGGCGCCGCCGATCCGAACGCGCCGGAGACGGATCGCTTCGCGCACGCGTCGATCGACGAGTTGCTCGAGTCGTAGCGGCGAGTCAGCGTACGACGACTATCACTTCGTTTGAAGGCAGACCTGCTCCGCCGGAATTCAACCCGCGCACGCGGACAAAGTACGTACCGGCCCTACGTCGGTTGCGACGTAGGTCCTCGCCGCGCTGTTCGTGTTGAAGTTCGCGAGGTTCGCGGCGCCGGGCGACGATCCGGCTTCGATCACGTAGCCATGGAACCGAACCGCGGCTGCTCCGCCGCGACACGGCCGCGGACCGCAACCGCGAACGTTGCCAGCACGGCTGCGAGCACGAGAAACGCCACATGCGTCAGGCGCCAGAACCGAGCGCCGTTGGGTGCCGTCACCTTCGCTCCGCCGAATCGCGCCGACTGCCGTTCCCCTCGTATTGCACTGTGCCGCCGACAATGGTGTAGAGAATTTTCGTCGACGGGATCTCGTCTTCGGGAATCGTCATCAAATCTTTCGAGAAGACGGTGACGTCGGCCAGCTTGCCGGGCACGAGTGATCCCTTGATGTTCTCGTCGAAGCCCGCGTATGCGGCGTTGATCGTGTAGGAGCGGAGCGCTTCCATGCGGCTCATGCGCTGATCCGGATAGAACACGGATCCATCCTTCGTCTTGCGCGACACCGACGCGTAGAACGATGGGATCGGATCGATGTCTTCGACGGGCGCGTCGGTGCCATTGGCGATGGTCGCGCCGGACTTCATCAGCTTCTGCCAGGCGTAGGCGCCCTCTTCGGCGCGCTTCGGCCCGAGGCGCGCCAGCACGTACGGCGCGTCCGACGTGCAGTGGATCCCCTCCATCGACGGGATGACGCCGAGGCGGCCGAAGCGCGGGATGTCGGCGCCGCTGATGTGCTGCGCGTGCTCGATCCGCCAGCGCAGCTCACGGCTGTTCTTGTCCGGGTGCTTCCTGAACGTTTCGTCGTAGATGTTCAGGACCTCGCGGTTGCCGCGATCGCCGATGGCGTGGATCGCCATCTGGAAGTCGTTCTTGATCGCAAGCTCCGCGATCATCCGGATGTCGTCGAGCGAGTCGGTGTTGAAGCCGCTGGTGGACGGCAGGTCGGAGTACGGTTCCAGCATCCACGCGCCGCGGGAGCCGAGGGCGCCGTCGATCTGCCGCTTGGTCGCGCGCACCGTGAATCGCTTGTCGCCGTAGTTGACGACGCGGTACTTCGGCATGTCGGCAGCGATCTTGCTGGCGTCCTCGCGCAGCATCATCCAGACGCGCAGCGGCAGCTTCTTCTCGTCGACTACCTTCTTGATGACCTCGATGGTCAGCGGCGGCGAGCCGGCATCGTGCACCGAGGTCAGCCCCTTCGATAGCGCCTCCCGCGACGCGAGTTCGATCACCTCCCGCAGATCGGCCTCGACCCTTGCCGGCGTCCGCGTGGCGAGGTCGCGCGCCAGCGCGTTGCCGACAATCGACTGCGCGCGCTCGTTGAACAGGCCGGTCGCGTTCCCGTCCTTGTCGCGCAGGATCTTTCCGCCTTCAGGGTCGGCGGTGGCCTTCGTCACCTCGGCCAGTTTCATCGCAACGGCGTTCGCGAAGCCGGCGTGGCCGCTGGCGTGCGTCAACCAGACAGGGTTGTTTGGCGACACGCGGCTGAGCGCTTCGTGCAGCGGGAACCCCTCGACGTTCGGCGACGGCGTCTCCGACCACTTTTCCTGGTGCCAGCCGCGGCCGAGAATCCACTCGCCGGGCTTCGCCTTCTTCGCGGCCTCGCCGACCATCCGCACGATGTCGTCCCAGTTCTTCGCGGTGGCGAGCTTGAGGTTCTTCGCCGCGTCGCCGACACCTGTGAAATGGATGTGCGCGTCGATGAAGCCCGGCGTCACCAGTGCGCCCCGCAGATCGATGACGCGCGTGGCGGGCCCGACGAACGCCTGAATGTCCTGATTGGATCCGAGCGCGGTGATCGTGTCGCCGTTGATCGCGATCGCCTGCGCCTCGGGCCGCGCGTTGTCCACCGTGACGATCTTGCCGTTGCGCAGCACCAGGTCCGCCGGCCGCGCGGCTCCCTGCGGCAGCGCGTGCAGCGCGAGCGGTTGAGGCGAGCGAATCGCAAGTGCGGCCAGCGCCGCCGCCGTCGCCGCGAGCCATCGATGCATAGGTTTCTCCCGGCGGTAGTGTAGATCCATAATGCGCAGCATGTCCGAGATCTCCCGCCGCCAGTTGCTGCTGTCGCTCTCGGCGATCGCCACAGTGCCGCTCGGCCCGAGGCTGTCGAAGGCCCGCGTGTTCGCGCAGGCGCCGCCGCCGGGGATTCGCGTGCGCTCGTTGAATCACGTGGGGCTTGGCGTGTCGGACCTGAAGCGATCCGTCGATTTCTATCAGGGCCTGTTCGGCATGCCGATCCAGTACAAGAACGACGGGTCGACGATTCTGCGCGCCGGCAGGGGGCCTCAGTTTCTCTCGATCGCGCCGGTCGGCACGGATGCGAAGCCGAGCCTCTCGCACTACTGCCTCGGCGTGGAAGAGTTCAATTTGAGCCGCGTGCTCGCGGCGCTGGCGCGGCACGGCGTCACGCAGGCCGACGAGCCGGCTGCCATGAAGGTGACCGTCACGAAGCGTGCCGGCGGATCGTCCGATCTGCTGTTCGGCGATCCGGACGGCATCATGTGTCAACTGCAGGACGCGAGCTATTGCGGTGGCTCGGGCGCGCTCGGCAACACGTGCAACGCGGTCGAACCATCGCCGAAGAAGGGTCTGCTCGCGGTCAGGGATTACAGCCACATCACGGTCTTCTCGAGCGATGCGCAGCGGTCGAACACGTTCTACCGGGAGCTGTTCGGCTTCTCCATCCGCTCGTATCAGGGACCGACCGCTCCCACGCTGGCGGTCGGGCCGACGGTGCAGTTCCTGATGTTCACCGGCGGCGGCGCGCCGGCACGCGGCGGAGCGCCCGCGGCGCCGCGCCCGGCGAGCATCAACCACCTCTGCATGAACATGGACGCCTTCGACGTCGACGCGATTCTGAAGACGCTCGAGGGCTATGGCGTCATGCCGCGCGGCAGCGCGACGGGTCCTGTCGGCCCGTTGAAGTCGTACGTGTCGATGCGGATGGAAAATCGAGGCGGCGCCAAGGACGGCACGCCGGAGCTGTACTTCACGGACCCCGACGGTCTCCTGTTCCAGCTGCAGGACACGAAGTACTGCGGCGGCGGCGGCTATCTCGGCGACGACTGTAAAGCCCGGGCCTGATGTCCTGTGCAACGATCCGGTTGCAGCGGGAGGATGACGATCGAGCCTGTCGTGTTCCGGCGCCGATGGTTGGCTCGACTCTGAACCATTACCGGATCATCCGAGCGCTGCGCTACACCTGCACATCCCGCGCAAGGCGGAAGCTGTAATCGTCGTAGCGAAACGACGGATCGAGTTTGCTTCGCAGCGTGACGCGGCAGATCGTGTACGCATGCCGCCATGCGCCGCCGCGCGAGGCGCGGCGCACGCCGCCGTCCGCGCCCGCGGGATTCCGCTCCGGCGATCGGCTGTAGTAGTCCTTGTCCCACCAGTCGGCGCACCATTCATGCACGTTCGTCGAGATTCCGTAGAGGCCGAAATCGGTCGCCTCGCCGAGAGTCACCGGCCACGGAGCGGTCAACGGTCCCCGTCCGCCATTCGGAATCCAGTCGGGTATGACGTCGCCCCATGGGAACAGGGCGTCGTGCGATCCGCGCGCTGCGAATTCCCACTCCGCCTCCGTCGGCAGCCGCACCGTCCGGCGTTCCCCGTCCGATCGCCACGCGCAGTACTCGACGGCATCGAGCCAGCTGACGCCGACGACCGGGAGGTCGGGCTGCCCGAGCTCAGGCCGCTCCCAGCCGCGCGGCGGCTCGTGTCCGGCGGCGGCCACGAAGTCTTCATACGCGGCGCGCGTCACCGGATACGCGCCAAGCTCGAACGGATCCACGAAGACCCGATGCTGCGGCCGCTCGTCGTCCTGCCCGCGTTCGGTGCCCATGGTGAACCAGCCGCCTGGGATGGGCACAAATGCCGAGGTGAGCGCTGATGTGAACGTTGACGCGCGCGAAGCAGCCATCGCGCGATCATATGCGAGTGATATGGGCGTGATGCACGTCATGTCCGCGCCTGTCGATCGAACGAGCATCCGATATCCTCGGCGTCCACGGAGCGTATCGTCAGCCTCTGACAGAGTCGTCGGCGAGAACGAGATGGACGGCACGGCCAAAGCGCGGGTTACTGAAGAAGGGAGTAACATCCTCGCACCAGGAGGAATCCGTGGCTGAATCGCACGAAGAGCGCCCACTGGTGCTTCGATCGCTCGCGGACCGCGTGCTCACGCTGACCCTCAACCGCGGCGAGCGTTTCAACCCGCTGTCATCGGCGATGATTGACGCGCTGGACGCAGAGCTCGAGTGCGCCGCGCGCGATGACGCGGTCCGCGTCGTTGTGCTCGCGGCGGAGGGGAAGGGCTTCTCCGCAGGACATGATCTGAAAGAGATGCGGGCGCATGCGCGCGATACAGCCTGGCAGCGCCGGCTCTTCGACCGGTGCAGCCGTATGATGATCCGACTGACGCGGCTGCCGCATCCGGTAATCGCGCGCGTGCACGGCATCGCGACCGCCGCCGGGTGCCAGCTCGTTTCGATGTGCGATCTGGCCGTGGCCGCGGAGACGGCGACTTTCGCGCTCCCCGGCGTCAATATCGGCGTGTTTTGCTCGACGCCGGCGGTGGGCATCGCGCGGAACGTCGGCCGCAAGCGCGCGATGGAGATGCTGCTGACAGGTGATCTGATCGACGCGCGGACCGCGGAGGCCTGGGGACTGGTGAACCGGGTCGTGCCGGGCGATGGGCTGGACGCCGCGGTCGCGCGGTTTGCCGAGATCGTCAAGGCGCGCAGCGCGGCGACGATTCGCCTCGGCAAAGCGGCGTTCTACGAGCAGATCGAACAGCCGATGGCGTCCGCGTACGCCGCCACCGGAGAGGTGATGGCGTGCAATATGCTGCTCGATGACGCGTCGGAGGGAATCGACGCGTTCCTCGGCAAGCGCGTGCCCGTGTGGCAGGGGCGCTGATCGCACGTCAGCGCTTCGGAGCTGCGTATCCTTTGGCACCGAACCGTCTGCGGCGACCCGTTGACTCACACACGGGTGCGTCGCTCCGGCCCCCTGACTGAACTGACGCCCTGTTGACCTTCGGTGCCGGGCATCCGAGTTCTCGGTCAGGCGCCGCCGGGCCGGAGCAGCCCGCGGCTTCCGCTCATCGCTTCAACGTGACCCTCTGCGCCCGCCAGTTCCACACTTCGCCGACCCAGAGGTCGTTCTCCGTCCGGCAGTCGATCGAGTTCACCATGCCGAACTGCTTCGGCAGCTTGCCGGCGCGGCCAAATCTGCCGACCACTTCGCCTGTGAGCTTCACCTTGTAGATCTCACCGCGGTCCATGCTCTCAGGCTCGTTCGAGTTCGACGCGTAGAGATACTGCGTCGCGCCGCCCGAGACGCAGATCGCCTGCGGCGTACCGACGGCCGTGATCTGCGACTTGAACGTGCCCTCGCCGTCGAACACCTGCACGCGTTTGTTGCCGGCGTCGGCAGCGTAGAGATTGCCGGCGGCGTCGCTCGCGAGGCCGCGGATCTGGTTGAACTCGCCGGGACCCGATCCGGTGTGACCCCACGTCTTCAGGAAGTCGCCGTCTTTGGTGAACTTCGCGATTCGGTTGTTGGTTCCGAATCCGTCGGCGACGTAGATGTTGCCGGCGCGATCCCACGCGACATCCGACGGTCGGCTGAACGCGTCGCCGTTCAGGCCCGCCCCTGGCGCGCCGCGTCCGCCTGCTCCGCCGCCTGGCGCGCCACGTCCGCCTTCGCCGCCTCGGCCGCCCGCTGCTGCTTCGGCCGGCATGCCACCACTGGCGGGAACACCGGGGCCTGGGCGCACGCCGATGTTCTCCGGCTTTCGGCCCAGCACGAGCTGAAAGCGGCCGTCGGCGTCGAACTTCACCACCTGGTTCGACCCGGCGTCGACGATCCACACGTTGTCTTGCGGGTCGATGCGGATCTGCTGCGCGAAGTTGACGGCGTACACACCCTGGCCGATCTCCTTCACGAACCGGCCGTTCTGATCGAACTGAAAGATGCGCGATCCGTTGTGGTAGAAGGTGCGCTCGTCGCCGAGCGTCGCGACGCCGTGTCCGGTCCGCGCGTAGACGAAGAGGTGCCCCTTCGAGTTCGTCGCGACACCGGCGACTTCACCGAAGGCCGGCAGCTGAATCATGTCGGCGTTGGTGTCGTAGGTGAGCTCCGGGATCGATTGACCGCGCACCGCGACGCCGAGGGCGAACAACAGCAGCAGGGCTTTCTTCATGGCTCCTCCTACTTGCTGCTCGCGGTGGACGTCGTCGGTCGCAGCTTGATCTTCTGCACGCGCCACGCAGTGATCTCCGCGACGTAGAGCTCGTCGGGCGTCCGGCACTCCATCTGGTGGATGCTGCTGAACTCCTTGAAGCCGTGTCCCGCTTTCCCGAACCGACCGAGGACCGTGCCGTCGAGCTCCATCTTGTAGACCTCGCCGGTCATCGGCGCCTGATCGAAGTTGTTGCCCGTCGGGAACGAGTTCGAGCTGAAGAGGTATTGATGCGGCGTGTTCGTGATGCAGACCGCCCACGGCGATCCGACGGTGTCGTACACCGCCTTCTGATTCAGGTCGTTGTCGAGGACGACGATGCGGTTGTTGCCGCGGTCGGCGACGTAGACGTTGCCCTTCGCGTCCACGGCCATCGCGTGCGGCGTGCTGAACTGCAGCGTGCCGTTGCCGCGGGTGCCGACCGACTTGATGAACACGCCGTTCCTGTCGTACTTGACGACGCGCGAATCGCCGTAGCCGTCGGTCACGAAAATGTTGCCCTGCGGATCCCATCCGATGTCGGTCTCGCGGTGGAACGAGTACGGCTTGTTCGCGCCGGAGTATTGCCCGCCGCCGGGCATCAGCGTCAGCTGCTCGAGCGGATCCGGCCGCTTGCCGAGGACCATCAGCAGCTTGCCATCCGGGCTGAACTTCTGAATCACGTTGGTGCCCTCGTCCACGGCCCACACGTTGTCGTCCTTGTCGACGCGCACCGCGTGCGCGAACGAGAAGCCGTAGCTGCCCACGCCGAATTCCTTGACGAAGGCGCCGTTCTGGTCGAACTCGAACAGGCGCGTCTCGCCGCTGCGGGTGTAAACGAACACGTGGCCCTTCGAATTGGTCGCGACGCCGACGCCTTCGCCCATGTAGGTGCCGGCGGGCAGCTTGAAGAAGTTGGACACCGACTCGAATGGAATCTCCGGCGTCGACGCTTTCGCCTTCGCCGGTCCGGCGACCGGCTGCGCATGGACCGTGGCGGCCGAGAGCAGCAGAAGAAGACTGACGACGCAGGGAGGCAGACGTCGCATGGAACCCTCCTTCCCGATGTGCGCGCAGCCTAGCGAGTTATCCGTGCAAAGTAAAGGAATCGTTACGATGTTCCCATTGACTTGAGCCCTCGGAAGTTGGACCCTTCGCACCATGCGAATCCTGCTTGCCGCCGTGACCATCGGACTGGTTGCCCTCAGCGCGCCGCCACGCGCGGCCGCGCCGGACTGGCACATCACCGCCACGGTGGCCGAGAGCTGCAGCTGCACGATCTCGTGCCCCTGCAACTTCGGCGGCGAGCCGAACCGCAATCCGTGCGAGGGCAACCGGCTGATCGCCATCACCTCGGGACACTATGAGGACGTCGATCTGAAAGGCGTGACGTTCCTCGTGACGTTCACCATGCGGAGCTGGTCGAAGATTTACGTCAGCGATCGCCTGAGCGACAAGCAGATGGCAGCGGTCGAAGCGCTGCTGCCAATCGCGTTCGCCGGCTTCCATCGCGGCATGCTGTCGTTCACCAAGGCGCCCATCACGATGAACATCACCGAGAGCAAGGTCACGTTTGCGGGACCCGAGTCATCAGTCGAGATGGACGTGATGAAGGGCTTTGGCGGCAAGCCCGTGAAGATCTCGAACCTGCCGAGCCCGGCCTATCAGGACTATACGCAGTACAAGTCGGTCTTGCACACGCACACGAGCGCCGATCACACATGGAAGCACTCGGGGACCAACGGCTTCACATCGACAATGGACGTGGGCAGCCACTAGAATTTGGAATTAGGAATTAGGAATTTGGAATTCGTGGTTGGTTCCATTTCCTGTTCCAACTTCCAGATTCCGAATTCCAAATTCAGAAGGCCGCGCCGATACGCAGCCGACCCGTCATCGCATCGTCGAACGCGCGGAGCACGACGAGCGTCAGCAGCGCGTGCGACAGCGCGAGCGGCACGATGTTCGGATACCGGGTGTAGATCCAGCACCACACGAGCGCAGCGGCAAGTGTCGCCGCCGTGAGAAACGGATTCGGCAGGTGGAGCGCGGCGAACATCGCCGCCGCGGTGGCGATGCCGGCGCTCTTCGACGCGAGACGCTGCGCCTCGCGCAGAAACACGGTGTGCAGGACGAACTGCTGCCCGAGCGCCCACGGCACGAGCAGCGCGGTTTCCGTCCATAGGCCGGGACGAGCGTGCCAGGTGTGCAGGCGCCAGCCGGCAAGCGCGATCATCGAGGCAGCGATGGCCGTGAATTCGGCCGCCCGGACAGATGCGGGCACCAGCGCCGCCCGCGCGAGCCCCCAGTGGCGGGTCCGCAGCGCGTGACCGATTGCGATGGCCATGACGGCGGCTGCGGCGACCGTCGCACCCCATCTCGGCGCGACCGGCGCGAGCACCCATGTGTAGAGGACGACGACTGCCGCTATCGCCGCGCTGATCATCATCCGCCTTGCGACCGTTGCTGCGGCCGTATCCTCGTTCAACCGCAGCGTGCGCTGAGCACGCAGAGCATCATGCTCGGCGCACTCCGCGGTCTGCGGTCAAGAGCCAATCGACTGTCAGCCCGCGGAGCGGTCTCGCAGTGCCTGCCCGACCGCCAGGCGCTCGTCGCGATAGGGGTCGTTCGCCAGACGGCACTCGCGCCCGAACATCATCGTCTGCCTCGACGCGGCCGCGAAAGGCTCCCACGTCGGCAGCAGCGCGTGACTTGGATTGCCGGTGCGGGCGAACGCCACCCACGCGCCGCTCATCCGATCGGCGAGGCCGCGCCGATCACCGCCTGAACCAACGATCGACTGGCACTCGTCGATGGTCTCGAAGACGAAGGGGATGTCCATGCAATGCATCGCGCGGAGGCGCCCGCCGCCCGCCGGCGAGTACCAGTCGAAGCGATACATATAGACCGCGGCGTCGCCGCGAGCGGCTTTTCTCTCCGCCTGCAGGTCGACGCCGGTGCGGAAGCCGGACGCATCGGTTTCGATGATCAGGGCGAGATCGAGCAGGCTGGCGCGCGGGCGACCCGCTCGCGCGGCGTCGACGATCGTTCCGGCGTGCGCTGTGTCGGTGCGCAGCGACTTCTGCACGCGCGCGCGCAGCGATTCGACATCGGCCGGCGCCGTGTAGTCGGTGCCGACGCTCCACGTCACTTCGGTTTCGGTCGATCCGATCAGCAG
>Ga0066903_100001315_pt1 | contig 17901 bp, 14 predicted proteins | sample PanSoiMetaGPlot1_FD_67491 | JGI IMG/M metagenome (GOLD analysis project Ga0066903, IMG submission 67491) | Tropical forest soil microbial communities from Panama analyzed to predict greenhouse gas emissions - Panama Soil - Plot 1 (version 2) | ecosystem: Environmental > Terrestrial > Soil >... | reverse complement strand
GCCGCGTGATGCCGGCGCCGGTGAACCGCTCGATGAAGCCGGGCGAGAAAGCCTCGGGCGGCGCGGTCTCCGGTCCCGCGTACATCGCCATCATCGGGGCAGCCAGCGTGCGGTCGGTGGCGATCCGCTCGCGAAAGGCCCGCCGGCGCCCGGGCGTGTCGGGCGTGTACTGCGCGACGAGACCGGCGAACGCGGACGCGACGACGCGGACCCTCCGCATGCGCACCGCTCGCTCGACGGCGTACGGCCGCAGGGCGGGCGGCGACCAGTCGCTGCCGCCGAGGAGGATCTCGCTGAGGACCCGGACGTCGCGCAGCGCCAGCGACAGGCCCTGACCGATCAACGGATTGTTGTAGCCCGCAGCGTCGCCGATCAGGGCGACCCCCTCGACGAAGGGTTCGGCGGTCCAGGTGTCGTCACCCTCCAGCGTCGCGCATGGCCCTGCCACTGTCGCGCCGGCCAGCGAATCGCTTTGAGGGACCGAACGCAGCCGGTACGCCCGCAGGAAGGCGGCCGGGCCGCCGGCGCCGGCGAAGCGATCGTGCGGGTGGAGCGCGTGGCAGAGGTAGAGGCGAGCTCGGCCCGATCCCTGCGGGCAGACGAAGAACGAGACGTCGCCCTCCGTGCCCAGAAGGAAGACGTCATTGCGAAACGGGCTGGCATCGTCGACCAGCAGCCCGGAGATGAGATGCTCGCCCGCCTGTCTCTCGAGGGCGATGCCCGCCTGGCCGCGGACGCTCGACGTGCGGCCATCGGCACCGATCACGAGCCCGCACCGGACGACCGCGGACATGCCGTTCGCCCGGTAGGCGACCTCGGGCTGGGCACCGGCGGTCACGACGGCTTCCTGCACGCCCATCCGCAGCGCCGTTCCCGCGGCCTCGGCGGCGCGGCTGAGCGCGAGGCAGGCGGCCGGCTGAAAGAACGAGAGTGCGCCCGGGATCCCCGGCAGCAGCCGGTCGAGCGGCAGGGCGGTGGCCTCCGCCTCCTCGAGCGTGAGCGTCTCGTCGTACGGGATGCGGGTCGTGAGCCAGTGGCCGCCGGCGTCCAGCAGCGCGTCGAGGAGGCCGAGCTTCCGTGACTCCTCGACACCCCACGGCACCAGCAGCTCCCCCCGCACCCGATCGCGGTAGGCCGACTGACGTTCCAGGAGGATGACGTGCACGCCGGCCCGGCTCAGGGTTGTCGCCATGGCGGCCCCCGCGAAGCCGCCGCCCACGATGACTATGTCGGCTCTGCCGTCCATGCCCGACTCCTTGACCTCGTCCCCTCCAACACGGAGGGATGCTCGGCCGAGCATAGCCGGGCGTCTCCCGGCCCGGCCACGGACAACGTGGACGGGCCGGCCCTATCGCCCGGGGGGCTCGCTCCCGGACCGGCGCTCCGGCTGGTCCGCTCCGGCCGATGCCGGCGGCGCCTGCGCCGCGGCGCGGATCGCCCTGACGAAGCGCGCCGTCTGACGGATCGCCGCCTGTCCCTCCGGCCGGCGCGCCAGCGCGGCCACAGCCTGGCCCGCGGCACGTCCCGCCGCCACCTCGAGCGGGACCTGGGAATCGGCCGACCGCGCCGGCGGGCGTTCGGCGTCGGGCGGCGTCGCAGCGGGCGCTGGGGGCTCCCGTTTCGAGCGGACGCTCGCGGTGACGAAGACGACGAGCAGGCCGACCGCCAGCGGGCCGGCCAGGATCGACGAGAGCTGTACCGCCGTCGAGTACCAGTCACCGCCGAAGACGAACGCCAGCGCCACAGCGGCGCAGTCCAGCCCCACGACCGCGAGGATGCCGAACCACAGCCACCTCACGGGCCGCGGAAGCCGCCGAAGGAAACCGCGTTTCACGGCTCACACGATACTGGCTGCGGTGAGCGCGGACGTGCGGGCGGGCATCGCGACGCAGCACGCCCGCCTCGACGGTTGAGGTCCGAAAACCGCCAGCCCGGCGGACCGACGCGGCCGATAATGGCCGGGTGGCGGAGACCTTCGCCGCCCGGTACCAGGCGATCAGCAGCCGTGATCCGCGGTTCGACGGCCAGTTCTACACCGCGGTGAAGACAACCGGGGTCTATTGCCGGCCGAGCTGTCCCGCGCGGACGCCGAAAGCGGAGAACGTCGTGTTCTTCACGACGGCGGCGACGGCCCAAGCGGCCGGGTTCCGACCGTGCCGGCGGTGCCGTCCGGACGCCAGTCCAGGCTCGCCTGAGTGGGACCTCCGGGCCGACCTCGTGGCCCGCGCGCTGCGGCTGATCGCTCACGGCCTCGTCGACGAGGTGGGCGTGGCCGGGCTGGCGCGGCGGCTCGGGACGAGCGAGCGCCACGTCCACCGCCAGATGGTGGCCGAGGTGGGCGTGGGCCCGCTGACCCTGGCGCGGATGCGGCGCGCGCAGACGGCGAGGATGCTGCTCGAGGCCTCCGACCTGGCGATCACGCAGGTCGCGTTCGCGGCCGGCTACTCGAGTGTCCGTCAGTTCAACGACAGCGTCGTCGAGGCGTTCGCGTGCACGCCGACGGACGTGCGGCGCCGCGGCCCGGACCGCGGCCAGCCGGGCGGCGAGATCGTGCTGCGTCTCGCCCACCGCCGGCCGTACGCCGCGGCGCCCCTGCTGGAGTTCCTGGCCGCGCGAGCGGTCCCCGGCGTCGAGGCGGTCGTGAAGGACTCGTACCGGCGCGCGATCCGGCTGCCCCGCGGCGAGGGCGTGCTGACGGTCACGCCGCATCCCGACCAGGGGTACCTGACCGCCCGCCTGCGGCTGCGGGACCTGCGCGACGTCACTGCGGCAGTGGCGCGGTGTCGTCACCAGTTCGACCTGGACGCGGACCCCGAGGGCGTGGCCGCCGTGCTCGGCGCGGACGCCATCCTCGGCCGCCTCGTGGCCGCGCGCCCCGGCCTGCGCGTGCCCGGCCACGTGGACGGGTTCGAGCTCGCGGTTCGCGCCGTGCTGGGCCAGCAGGTGACCGTGAAGGGCGCGCGCACGCTCGCGAGTCGACTCGTCCAGGCGCTCGGCACCCCGCTGGCCAGCGCGGACGGCGAACTGACGCACCTGTTCCCGACGGCGCTCGCGGTCGCCGAAGGTGACCTGTCCGCCGTCGGGCTGCCGGCGGCGCGCGTCCGGGCGCTGCGGGCCCTGGCGGCCGCCGTCGCCGGCGGCAACATCGACCTCGACCCGGGCGCGGACCGCGAGCGAACCGCGGCCGGACTGCTGGCCGTGCCAGGGATCGGCGCGTGGACGGTGGCGTACGTCGCGATGCGCGCGCTGGGCGATCCGGACGCGATCCCGCTCGCCGACCTGGGCCTCCGGCGCGCGCTCGCCGCCCTGGGCGCGCCCTCCGACGAGAGAGCGCTGGGGGCGCTGGCCGAGCGCTGGCGTCCCTGGCGCTCGTACGCCGCGATGCACTTGTGGGCCCACGCGGCCGGGCCCTCGGTCCCGGCCGAGTCGAGGCTGGCCGGGTGAGCTCCGACGCGACCATCCGGTCGCTGTGAGGCGCTCTGTGAACGAACCGTTGAACACCAAAGCCCAGGTCCTGCGCTCACTCCACCGGGGCCCGGTCCTGGTGCTGCCGAACGCGTGGGACGCGGCCAGCGCCGCGCTGCTCGCCCGCGCCGGCGCCCGCGCCATCGGCACCACGAGCGGCGGCATCGCGTGGGCGCACGGCCAGCCCGATGGCCAGCACATCACGCGCGAGGCGATGGCGCAGGCGGTCGAGCTGATCGTCCGCGCCGTCGACATCCCGGTGACGGCGGACATGGAGGGCGGCTACGGTCCCGCACCGGCCGACGTCGAGGCTACGGTCAGCGCGACGATCGCGGCCGGCGCCGCCGGCATGAACCTCGAGGACTCCGGGGCTCGCGGCGGTCCGCTGTTTTCTGTGGAGGCCCAGGCGGAGCGGATCGGCGCGGCGCGAGCGGCGGCCCGGGCGTGCGGCGCGCCGGACTTCGTGGTCAACGCGCGGACCGACGTGTTCCTCTTCCGGATCGGCGAGCCGGGGGGGCGACTGGACGAGGTGCGCCGCCGTGGAGAGGCGTATGCGGAAGCGGGCGCGGACTGCCTGTTCGTTCCCGGCCTGCTCGACCTGGGCCCGCTCAGGTCGCTCGTGGACTCGATGCGCCTGCCGGTCAACGCGATGGCCGGCCCCGGCGGCCCGAGCGTCGCGGAGCTCGCCGCCGCCGGCGTGCGGCGGATCAGTGTGGGCACCGCCCTCGCGCAGGCGGCCTACGGGACCGCGCTCCGGGCGGCTCGCGAACTCGTCACGTCCGGGACGTTCGAGGCGTTCGACGGCGCGATCGCCTTCTCCGAGTTGAACGGCCTGTTCGAGCGGTAGTCGCCAGGTCGGCCGAAGGCAGCGTCTGACCGTGCGGGGCGTCGCAGGGCCGGGCGAGTAGAGCGGCACACCGCTCAGATCCTGCTCAGCAGCCTCCTCAGGGCGCCGGGCGGCCGGCCGCCGGGCTCGTCGAGGAACTCCCGGATCGCAGCCGCCGACTCAGCGGCGTGGTTCAGCAGGAACAGGTGTCCTCCGCCCTCGACCACGTGAAGCGCGGCGCCCGGAATCCGGCCTGCCAGGAGACGCGCGTTCGGGAGCGGGACCAGCGGGTCCTCGGACCCGGCCAGGACCAGGGCCGGCTGCGGGAGGCGGTGCAGCCACGGAAGACTCGACCAGCCGGCGATCGCCATGAGCTGGTAGGCGTAGCCGCGGAGGCTCGGCGGTCGCCGCAGCCAGAGCTCGGCCTCGTCGCTGCGCTGGAGCTGGCTGCGGCGCGAGGCGCCGCCGTAGACGGACGGCGCCACGAGCTCGAAGTACGAGCGCGAGTGGAAGCGGAGCGGGTTGGCCATCGCCGCCAGGGCCAGCGGGTGCCCCGGGATCGAACCCAGCCCGCAGGAGGTTGCCGCCAGCACCAGGCGGCGGACCCGCTGCGGCGCCTGGTGCGCGATCTGCTGGGCCAGCGCCCCGCCCCACGAGACGCCCAGGACGTCCACCTGCTCGTGCCCGAGCGCATCCAGCACGTCCGTGACGAGCCCCGCCAGCCGGGGCAGGCGGGCCGGCAGCGCGGGCAGCGAGGACAGGCCGGTGCCGGGGGGGTCGAACGCGAGCGTCCGGAGGTCGCCGAGCGCGTCGAGCAGCGGCGGCCAGATCTCCAGGCTGGTGCCGATCCCCGGCACCAGCAGCAGCGGCCGCACGCCGCGGCCGCGCTCACTGACCCTGATGCGGAGCGCACCCACGTCGACGAAGCGGACGTCGCCGGTCACCGCTCCATCACGTAGAGACCGGGTGCGCGATCGCGTCCCGGGTGGGCGTCGCTCCCCAGCGCGTCGGGCGCCGGCCGGCGCTCCCCCGACCGCGCGACCAGCCACCCGGCCCAGTGCTCCCACCAGCTGCCGGTGTGCTTCTCGGCGCGCGCCAGCCAGGCCTCGGGGCTCTTCGGCCGCCGCGGGTTGGTGTGGTAGCTCGCCTTCGGGTTCCCGGGCGGGTTGACGATGCTCTGCACGTGCCCGCTGGAGCTGAGGACGAACTCGGTCTTCCCGCCCACGAGCTGCGGGATGCGGTAGCACGCCTGCCAGGGGACGATGTGGTCGGTCGCCCCGGCCATCACGTAGCAGTCGCAGCGCACCTGGCGCAGGTCGATCGGGGTCCCCAGGACGCCGGTCTCGCCGGCGCCGGCGAGCGGGTTGCGCTTGAAGAGGTCGAGGTACTCGGCGTGCAGCGCCGCCGACAGCCGCGTCGTGTCGCTGTTCCAGTAGAGGACGTCGAAGGCGGGCGGGTCGTTGCCCATCAGGTAGTTGTTCACCCAGTAGTTCCAGACGAGGTCGTTCGGCCGCATCCAGGCGAAGACCCGCGCCATGTCGCGGCCGTCCAGGTATCCGCGCCGGCGCGATCGCCGGCCGGCAGCGGCGACCGCGCGGTCCGACGCCAGGTCCCGCATCATCGAGCCGGTGCTCGTGTCGAGCATGGTCACGCCGAACGTCGCCGAGTGGATCCGGGCGTCCTCGCTCGCCGCCAGGTGGCCGAGCAGCAGCGCGACGACGATCCCGCCCGCGCAGATCCCGAACACGTTGCAGTCGGCGCTGCCCGTGATCTCGCAGGCGACCTCGGCCGCCGTCCGCGCGGCCCGCACGTACGTGTCGAGGCTCCAGTCGCGCCGGTCGGCGTTCGCCTGGCGCCAGGAGATCGTGAACGCCGTGACGCCCCGGCCGACCGCGTGCTCGATCAGGCTGCGGCCCGGCGCCAGGTCCAGCACGTAGAACTTGTTGATCTGCGGCGGGACAACGAGGAGGGGGCGCTCGCCGACGGTCTCCGTGGCCGGTGCGTACTGGATCAGCTCCATCACCTCGTCCCGGTACACGACCGCGCCCCGCGTGACCGCCAGGTTGCCGCCGACCTGGAACGGTCGCGGGTCGACCTGGGACGGCATGCCGCCGTTCGCCACCAGGTCCACCGCCAGGTTCCGCATCCCCCGGACCAGGCTCTGACCCCGGGTCTCGACCGCGCGCCGGAGCGCGGCCGGGTTGCCCAGGAGGGTGTTGGTCGGAGCGGCCGCCTCGGTCAGCAGCGACAGCGCGAACAGCGCGCGCGCCTCGGTCGGCCGGTCCAGGTCCGTTCGCTCGACCAGTGCGCGGAGCTCCGACGAGACGAGCAGGTAGCCCTGCATCAGGCGCCGGTACGCCGCGCTGTCGTTCCAGGCAGCGTCGGCGAACCGCGGGTCCCGGCCCGCAGGCCGGATGTCGGACCGGCCGGCGAGGATGTCGCCCAGACCCCGAGCCAGCTCGCCGCCGGCGGTCGCCAGCAGCCCGGAGGTCCTGCCGGCCCGCCCCAGCCAGGCCGTCACCGCCATCGCGAGCCCCCGACGGTCGATCCCCACGAACGGGTTGGCGCCGAGGATGGCGTCCGCTGCCCGCTCGCCGATGTCGGGGAGCGCCCGCTCACCGGTCACCGGGTCACCTCGGGCGTGGGGATCTCGATGTCGCGCTTCACGATCTTGCCGGTGGCGGTCTTCGGCAGCTCGTCGACGAACCAGACGTGTCGGGGGTACTTGTAGGCCGCGATCTGCGCCCTGACGAACTCCCGCAGCTCCTCGGCGTCCGCCTGCGCGCCCGGCTTGCGCACCACCGCCGCGCCGACCTCCTCGCCGAGCTCGGCGTGCGGAACGCCCACCACCGCGCACTCGCGCACCGCCGGGTGCTGGTACAGCACCTCCTCGACCTCGCGCGGATAGACGTTGTAGCCGCCGCGGATGATCATGTCCTTCCGGCGGTCGACGATGAAGAAGTCGCCGTCCTCGTCGCGGCGGGCCAGGTCCCCAGTGCGGAACCAGCCGTCCCCGTCGATCGCCTCGGCAGTGGCCTCGGGCCGCCGCCAGTAGCCCTTCATCACGTTGTGGCCCCGGATGACGATCTCGCCGACCTCGCCGGCGGGCACCTCGCTGCCGTCGCCGTCGACCACCCGCATCTCGACCCCCTCCACCGCGGTGCCGATGGAACCCGGCTTGCGCTCGCGGTCGGTGCGGTTGAAGGAGGCCAGCGGCGAGGTCTCGGACAGGCCGTAGCCCTCGACCACGGCGCAGCCGAACGCGGCCTCGAACCCGCGCAGCACCTCGGCGGGCAGCGCGGCGCCGCCGGACACGCAGAGGCGGAGCGTGGAGAGGTCGAAGCGCTCGCGCTCCGGGTGATGGAGCAGCGCGGCGTACATCGTCGGGACGCCCTCCATCACGGTGACGCCGTCGCGGACCATGACCTCGAGGGCGCGGCCGGGCTCGAAGCGGGGCAGCAGGGTCAGCGTCGCACCCGAGGCGACGCCCGCGTTCAGGCCGCACGTCTGGCCGAAGGCGTGGAACAGCGGCAGGGCGCCCAGGACGACCGAGTCGGCGTCGAGCCCGAACAGTCGCCGTGCCACGTCGACGTTGCGCGTCAGATTGGCGTGGGTGAGCTCGGCGCCCTTGGGCCTGCCGGTCGTGCCGGACGTGTAGAGGATCACCGCGGTGTCCGTCGGCGCGCGATCCACCGGTTCCGCCAGCGGGTCGATGCCGGCGGTCAGAGCGTCCAGGTCGCCCGGGGCCAGGAGGACGCACCGCGTTCCGGCCTCGGCGGCGCCGGCCTCGGCGGCCTCGGCGAACGCGTTCCAGGCCAGGATCAGCGCGGCCTCGGAGTCACCGAGGGAGTAGGCGACCTCGCGCTGCTTGAGCAGCACGTTCATCGGCACGACCGCCGCGCCGGCCCGCAGCGCGCCGTAGTAGGCGACGGCGAAGTCGGGGACGTTGGGCAGCATGATCCCGACACGGTCGCCGGGCCGGAGGCCCCGGTCGCGCAGCCAGCCGGCCAGCCGCGCGCTGGCGCGGTCCAGGTCCCGGTACGTGAGCTGGACGTCGTCCAGCTTCAGCGCGACCCGATCCGCGTGATGTCTGGTCGTCTCGAGCAGGTTGCTCGACAGGTTCGCATTCATCCCACCTGGCAGTGTCCGGAGCGGCCGCTGCCGTCACTACACCCAAAAGGAGATATCTGCGCGAATCAGGGCCGTCAGAGAAGGCCGCCCTCGCTGGCCCGGGCGATCGCCTCCACCCGGTTGCGCGCGCCCAGCTTCTGGAGCGCGCTCTGCAGGTACGTCTTCACCGTGTTCCGCGAGAGGAACGTCGCGGCCGCGATCTCGGCGTTCGTCTCGCCCATCGCCACGCGGCGCAGCACGTCGTACTCGCGGCGCGTCAGACCGAAGCGAGCCAGGCGCGCGGCCGTGGCCTCAGCGCCATCGGGGTCCCACGGCAGCGTCTCGCCGCGTGCCGCCCGGGTGATCGCCTCGGCCAGGTCGGACCGGGTGACGTCCTTCACCACCATGCCGGCGGCGCCCGCCTCGCGGGCCGCCTGCAGCGCCGCGTGGTCGGGGTGCGCGGTGAAGATGAGCACCGCCGCGCCGGGGGCGCGGCGCCGGATCGCCCGCACCGCCTCCGAGCCCAGCATGTCCGGCAGCCGCAGGTCGAGCAGGACCACGTCGGGCTTCAGCTGCCCGGCCAGGTCGATCGCCTCGCGGCCCGAGCGCGCGTACCCGGCGATGGTGACCGAGCGCGTCCGCTCGACCAGCAGCGCGACGCCGTCGTGGACCACCGGGTGGTCGTCCACCACGAGCACGCGGACCGGGTTCAGCACGGCACCCACAGGCGCAGGGTCGCGCCGCCGTCCTCTCCGGCGTCGACGAGGACCCCGCCGCCGAGCCGGCCCAGCCGGTCCCGCATCGACTGCAGGCCCAGCCCGCGGCCCTCGACGCCGGCGGCCGGGATGCCGACGCCGTCGTCCGCGACCACGACCAGTACGCCCCCGCGCTGCGCCGAGACGGTCACGATGACGGAACGGGCGCGGGCGTGCTTCTCCACGTTCAGCAGCGCCTCGCGCACGGAGTCGGCGAGCGCCCGGGTCGCGCCCGCGCGCAGCGGAGGCACCTCGCTGAGCAGGATCACGCGCGCGAGCAGGCCGGTCCGCTCCTCGAAGGCGCGGCAGTCGCAGCGGAGCGCGACGCCGAGGGCGAGCTCCTCGGGCGGGGCGCTCAGGGTCTGGAGCGACAGCCGCAGCGTGGCCGCCGCCTCGCCCGCCTGCCGCTCGATCGCGGCCAGGCGGGAGCGGACCTCCGGCTCGAGCGCCGGCTCACCGCCCAGGCCGCGAACGCCCGCGCCGATCGCGAACAGCATGGCCCCGACCGAGTCGTGGAGCTCGAGCGCCAGCCGCCGGCGCTCCTCCTGAACGGCGACCTCGGCGTGGTGGCGGGCGCGCTCGGCGATGGTCACCGCCGTGGCGGCGCGGTTCGCGGCCGCGAGCACCGCGTCGACGGTCCGCCCGTCGAACGACGTCACCGTGCGCTGACCGGCGTAGAGGACGCCCAGCAGCCGGCCCTGGTGCAGGATCGGCACGGCGAGGATCGCGCGCACGCCCTCGGCCGCGACGGAGCTGTCGACGCGCTCGATGTGGGCGATGCTGTCCGCCGTCAGGTAGTCGCGGACCCAGTGCGGCCGGCGGCTGTCCATGACCCGCCCGGCGAGGCCCCAGCCGGCCGGCACCACCAGGCGGTCGAGCGCGGGGGTCGCGGCTCCGGCCCGGTGGAGGAGCACGATCCGATCCTCGCCGTCCGGGACGCCGACGAACCCGACGTCCGTGCCCGTGGCCTGCGGCACCGCCGCCACGAGCCCGTCGAGCGCGGCGTGGCGGTCGAGCAGCATCGCCAGGCGTGCGCTGTCGTCGTCGAGCCGCAGGAGGCGGTCCAGCGCCTCCTCGCGGATCTCCGCACCACGGGCGGGCATAGCCGCAGTCTAAGCACGGCCGCTCAGCTGCGAAACGGCGTTGCCGTACGGCCGCCACCTCATGCGCTGCCCCAGACGTGGCCCCGGTACGGCAGCGATGACGCGCCGGCGGTTTCACGACTGCTCACGGTTCTCAGGGCACTCCAATCCAGCGCTGCTACGGTCGAGGCATGTGGCAGCGCCCGCCCCGCTCGACGGCCGAGGAGCGCGACCGCGGGCTCCGGAAGGTGCGCAGCTGGACGATGGGGCTGGTCCTCCTGGCGGCCGGCCTGGTCGCGCTGACCGCCGGCCTGGCCGCCGCCAGCTTCGCAGGCCGCACGACCGCCGCCGCATCCGACTCCTCCTCCGCAACCTCCCCCGACGACCAGTCCTCATCGTCCGACCAGCCGCAGTCGCCTCCTGGCGGGTTCTTCAACCTCGGCGGCGGAGGCGGCGGCGGTCACGCGGTCTCGGGAGGTTCGTAGCAGAGGACCGGTCGCAGTGGTCCGGGCGTGCGAATTCACCGCACTGGGCACCGGGGTCCGGGTCCTCGCCGCCGGTGATCGCTCGCTGGAGGCCGCACGCGCCGCCGTCGAGCGCGAGCTGACGGCCGTCGACGAGGCGTGCAGCCGCTTCCGTCCGGACTCCGAGCTGGTGCGGGCACAGGGGGCTGCCGGCCGGGCTGTGCCCGTCAGCACCCTGCTGGCCCAGATCGTGGCGGCGAGCCTCCGCGCCGCGCGGATGACCGGCGGCGCCGTCGACCCCACGGTCGGCACGGCGATGCGGCGCATCGGGTACGACCGCGACTTCGCGCTCGTCGCGGACGGCGATCCCGGCGCCGTTCCGCTGCGCGTCGAGCCCGTCCCGGGCTGGCGCAGCGTCGAGCTGGACGCGTCCCGGCGGCTCCTCCGCGTGCCCGCCGGCGTCGAGCTCGACTTCGGCTCGACCGCCAAGGCGTTCGCCGCGGACCTGGCCGCCCGGTCCGCTGCGGCGGCCGCGGGCTGCGGGGTGCTGGTCAGCCTCGGGGGCGACATCGCCATGGCGGGCCCGCCCCCCGAAGACGGCTGGCGGGTGCTGGTGGCGGAAGACCACGCGGCGCCGCTCGACGGCCCGGGCCAGGTGATCCGCCTGGCCGGCGGGGCGCTCGCCACCTCGAGCACGACCGTGCGGCGATGGCGGCGCGGGGACACGGACGTACACCACATCGTGGACCCGGCGACCGGCATGCCGGCGGCCGGTCGGTGGCGAACGGCCACCGTCGGCGCCGCGACCTGTGTCGACGCCAATGCCGCCGCCACCGCCTCGATCGTTTGGGGCGACCGCGCCGCCGACTGGCTCAGGAAGTACCGCCTGCCGACGCGGCTGGTCGCGCAGGACGGGTCGGTCGTCCTGGTCGCGGGGTGGCCCGAAGAGGGAGGCGCGGGGTGAGCCAGCCCAGTCCCCTCTGGTTCGCCGCCCGACCACCAGTGCCCAGCCGAGCGGGTGTCGCTGCCCGTGCCGAGCCTGTGGAGTGCCGATCGAGGGGGACCTGCTGGCGCTCGCCCGGCGAGCGGTGGACGCCTGCGCGGTTCTCGCCCTCCGCCTCGAGCGCGCGTCGCCGCGTGGCCGTTGACCTCCTGCGGCGAACGCGCACCATGGAGGGTGGCATGGACGACGGGTACCTCTCGCGAGCCATGAACCGGGTCGAGGACCCGGCCGCCGAGGAGCGCGTGATCCGTGCCGCTGCGAGGATCTTCCTGAGCACGGGGACGCTCGACATGCGCGCCCTGGCCCGACAGCTCGGGATCGGCCGGGCCACGCTCTACCGGTGGCGCGGGAGTCGCGACGCGCTGCTCACCGACGTGCTCCTCTGGCTGGGACTGCGCAACCTCCGCCGCGCCGAGGATGACGTGCCGACGCCGTCGGGACCGCAGCGGCTGGTCGACGTGCACGCGGTCCACATCGCCCGCATCACCAGCAGCCCGGGCCTCCGCACGTTCGTCCGGTCCGAGCCCGAGGTGGCGTCGCGGGTGCTCCTGGAGGCCAACGGCAGGGTCCACCTCGGCATGATCCATGCCCTGGCCGACCTGGTCCGGCGGCAGGAGAAGGAGGCGGGCTGGCGCGCGCCCCTGGGACCCGACCGGCTGGCCAGCATCATCGCCCGGATCGACGAGACGTTCATGTACGCGGACCTGATCGCGAACGACGTGCCCAACATCGAGTCGCCGCTGATCGTCTTCGAGATCCTCGTGGGGCTGCGCCGGGCCGACTGATCTGTCGTGTGAGACACGACCGCCGAGCGTGTCTTGACATCCAGTAAGTCGCAGACCAGACTGTGGGCACTCGATGGCCGCCCGACCCCGGAGGCGGTCTGATGGAGGGGGATGGATGAGGACGAACTCGTTCGGCCGGTCGTGGCTCCGCGGCTTCCTGGCCGCGGCCACGATGCTCGTCGCGGCCTGTGGCGGGGCCTCTTCGGGCACCAGCACGGGCAACGCGCAGACGACCTTCCTTGCGCAGGCGCAGGCCAACGTCCAGAAGGACTACCAGAGCACCAACAATGCGCCCGACGCCACCTCGCGTCCCGCGGCGAAGGGCAAGAAGATCGTCGTGATCTCGGCGGGTGACGAGGGCGAGAGCGCCTCGGTGCCCGTGCACGCAGCGCTCGCCGCCGCCAAGGCAATGGGCTGGCAGGCGACGGAGTACGACGAGCACCTCGATCCGACCAAGGGGCCGGCGCTGATGCGGCAGGCGATCGCGTCGGGCGCCGACGGCATCATCGACGACGCCAACGACTGCCCGCTGATCAAGGCGCCGCTGCAGGAGGCGCAGGCCGCCCACATCTCGGTCGTGCCGATGTACGCCTACGACTGCAACGACCCGTTGTTCAACGGCGGCCCTGCGCTGTTCAGCGGCGAGGTCCAGTTCGGCCAGGCCGGCACGCCCGACCAGCTGGCCCTGGACTACGGGGCCCACCAGGCCGACGCCGTGATCGTGGCCACAAAGGGCCACGCGCGCGTCGTCCTCTTCAACGACATCGAGTTCACGGTGCTGCACTACACCGGCCAGGGCTTCGCGAACGAGCTGGCCAAGTGCTCGGACTGCAAGATCGTCGACGAGGTGGACTTCAAGGCCGCCGAGCTGGGCCCGACGCTGCAGCAGAAGGCGTCCAGCGCGCTCCTGCAGCACCCGGAGGCGAACGCGGTCAAGATCCCGTACACCGCCGCCAGCCTGCTCGGCATCGCCGGCGCGGTCGTCCAGTCGGGCCGGTCCAGCCAGCTCTACGTGATGGGCGGCGAGGGCTTCGCCGACGAGCTGGACCTGATCCGCGGCGGGAAGGGCGTGAACGCCGTGAACATCATCTCCTCGGAGTGGACGGGCTGGGCGGCCGTCGACACGCTGAACAGCGTCTTCCTCGGTCAGCAGCCGAAGAACTCCGGCATCGGCTGGACGCTCAGCGACACGACCCACAACCTGCCCGCCTCCGGACCCTTCGTCCCGAAGGTGGACTTCAAGGCGGCGTACATGAAGGCGTGGGGGGTGAGTGGCTGACGAGGCGGTAGCGCTCGGTCTCCGTGGTCTGAGCAAGACCTTTCCCGGGACGCGGGCGCTCGCCGGCGTGGATCTCGACCTGCGGCCAGGCGAGATCCACGCGCTCGTCGGCGGCAACGGATCCGGCAAGTCGACGCTCATCAAGATCCTGGCCGGCGTCTACCAGGCGGACCCCGGCGGCGTCATCGAGGTCGCGGGGCGCGTCGCGGCGGCGGCCGACCAGTGGTCGCCGCGCGACGCCTTCGCCGCCGGACTGCGGTTCGTGCACCAGAACCCGGGCATCTTCCTGGACCTGACGGTGGCCGAGAACATCGCGGTCGGCGCCGGGTTTCCGACCGGTCCGGCCGGCAGCATCCGCTGGAGGGAGCTGCGCGCCCGCACCGACGCCCTGATCGAGCGGTACCACCTGCGCGCCGCGCCCGACCAGCCGCTCCGCCTGCTGCGCCCGGCGGACCGGACCATGGTCGCGATCGCTCGCGCGCTCCAGGACCGGGAGCGCAACCAGCACGGCATCCTGGTCCTCGACGAGCCGACGACCTCGCTGCCGGCGGCAGACGTCGACCTGCTCCTGGACGCCCTCCGGCGGTACGCGGCCGGCGGGCTGACCATCCTGTACGTCAGCCACCGCATCGACGAGGTGCTCTCGCTGGCCGACCGCGTCAGCGTGCTTCGCGACGGCAGCCTGGTCGGGACGGTCGCCGCCGCCGACACGACCGAGGCCGGCGTGGTCGCGATGATCGTCGGCCGGCGGCTGGAGGCCGGACGGGGGAGGGACCGCGCGGTCGGAGCCGGGCGCGCGGTGCTGGAGGCGCGGGGGCTGAGCGGGGGGCCGGTGCGGGGCGTCGACCTGACGCTCCGGGAGGGGGAGGTGCTGGGCCTTGCCGGGCTGCTCGGCGCGGGTCAGTCGGAGCTGCTGCGGGTGCTCTTCGGGGCGCTGCCCGCCGCGTCCGGCGAACTGCTCGTCGAGGGCATCGCGCGGCGCTTCGCCGGTCCGGCAGACGCCATGGCCGCCGGCATCGGCTACGTGCCGTCCGAGCGGGGCGTGGAGGCGCTGTTCCCGAGCATGACCGTCCGCGAGAACGTGTCCGCGGGCTCGGTCGCGCGCTACTTCCGCGGCCTCCGGCTGCGCCACGACGAGGAGAGCCGCGACGTCGTGGCGGCCATGCGCGAGTTCCTGATCCGGGCGCCGTCGGACGTCGCGCCCGCGTTCACGCTGTCGGGGGGCAACCAGCAGAAGCTCGTGCTGGCGCGGTGGCTGCGCCGGCGCCCGCGAATCCTCCTGCTCGACGAGCCGACGCAGGGCGTCGACGTCGGCTCCCGCCAGGAGATCTACACGCTGCTGCACCGCGCCGCCGAGTCGGGCACCGCGGCGATCGTGGTCTCCAGCGACTTCGGCGAGCTGGAGCGGCTGTGCCACCGGGTCGCCGTCATGCGCCGGGGCAGGCTGGTGGCCGAGCTGCGGGCGCCGGACATCGACGAGCACCGGCTCACGGAGATCGCGCACCTGTCGGAGGAAGTCGCTTGAGCGTTGACCAGAAGCCAGTCGGAGCCGCCGGCGAGGACCGGACGCAGGCCGCACCCGAGCAGGAGGGCGCCGACCGGTCGTTCGGCTCCCGGCTGGGCGCATCGGCGGCTGTGCAGTGGCTAGAGCGCTACTCGCTGCTCGTCCTGCTGATCGTCATCGTGGCGTTCTTCGGGTTCATCTGGATGCAGACCGCCTCGACGTTCATGCAGCTGGCGAACTTCCAGAACATCGTGCGCAGCCAGACGGTGCTCGCGGTCCTGGCGCTGGGCGCGATCGTGCCGCTGGTCTGCGGCCAGTTCGATCTCTCGATCGGCAATGTGGCCGGGATGGCGTCGGTGTTCACGGCGGCGGTGTTCGCGCGGTGGCACGTGCCCCTGCCGGTCGGTATCGCCATCGGGATCGCGCTGGGCACACTGGCGGGAGCGGTGAACGGCGCGGTGGTGACCCGCCTGGGCGTGAGCAGCTTCATCGCGACGCTCGGCTCCGCCGCGGTGATCACGGGCATCGTCAACTGGTACACGCAGGGCCTCTCGATCATCCAGGGCATCCCGGCGCAGCTCACCGTGTTCGGCGGGGGCAACTGGTTCGGCATCCCGAGCCCGTTCTACGTCGTCGCCGTGGCGGCGCTGCTCGTCTACTACCTGCTCGAGCACACGCCGTACGGGCGCAACCTCCACGCGGTGGGGAGCAACGTGGAATCGGCCCGGCTGGTGGGCCTGGGCATCCCGCGGATCGTGTTCCTGAGCTTCGTGGTCTCGGGGGCGGCGGCGGGGCTGGGCGGCGTGCTGCTGGTGGCCGACTCGGGCGCGGGCAACCCGAGCGTGGGCAGCAGCTTCACGCTCACCGCGCTGACGGCCGCGTTCCTGGGCGCCACGTCCGTGAAGCCGGGGCGGTTCAACGTGGTAGGCACCCTGCTGGCGATCTTCTTCCTGGCGACCGCGATCACGGGCCTCACGTTCGCGGGGGTGCAGGACTACATCAACGACCTGTTCACCGGCTTCGCGCTGGTGCTCGCGGTCGGGATCTCGGTGCTGCTGAGCAGGCGCCGCCTGGGCGGCTCGCGCTAGGTCCGCGGCATCGACCTCAACTACGGCTCGGCCGCCTCGGCCGCGGCCTCCTCGAGCGAGAGGCGCCCGCCGGCCGCGCGGGCGGCCTCGAACTGGTCGGGGCCGAGTTCTGCCCGCAGCGCGGCGCAGGCGCCCTCGTGCATCCGCTGCTCGTCCGCGCCCTCCGCGCCGACGCCGGGGCACAGGGCGTCCGCCGCGCCGTAGTAGCGCGCCGCCCGCGCCGCGCGCCCCTCCGACCACGCCAGCCAGGCCAGCGAACGCAGGCAGTTCGCCACGCCGAACGGCTCGCGCAGCCGCGCGAACAGTGGCAGGCTCTCGCGGTAGGCAGCGAGCGCGGCCGCCAGGTCGCCCCGCGCGCGGTCTACCCAGCCGAGGGTGGCCAGTGCGGCCGCGAGGTGGTACGGCGCATCCAGCCGGCGCGCGATGGCGGAGGCCTCCTCCAGGCGCGACCGCGCCAGCTCCAGGTTCCCGTCGACCCGGTCCCGGTCGGCGAGATTGACGAGGCAGAGCGCCGTCCACAGCTCGTCGTCCAGGCCGCGCTGGATCGCCAGCGCCTCCTCGAACGCCGGCCGAGGATCCCCGCCCCCCTGCGACACGGCCACGCCGAGGTCCATCAGCGCCCGGGGCAGCAGCGTGTGCTCATCCAGGGCCCGGAGGAGGTCGATCGCCTCCTCGACGAGTGCGATCGACTCGGCGTACCTGCCCTGACGGCCGGTCGCCTGACCCAGCCCGCGCAGCCCGTCGGCGACCCCGCGCACGTCGCCCACCTCGCGGAGGATCGCGACGGCCTCCTGGTGGCGTGCCGCGGCCTCGGCGCTGGCGCCGACCTGGGCGGCCAGGAAGCCGGCCGCCAGGAGGGCCCGGGCCAGCACCGCCGGGTCCACCGAATCGGCGCCCGCGAGCAGCCGCTCCAGCCACGAGTGCCCTTCCTGGCGGTGCCCGCCGTTCGCCCAGAACGGCCACAGCGCCGCCCCCAGACGCAGCCCCGCCTCACGCCGGCCGGACTCGATCGCCCACGACAGGGCGGCACGCATGTTGTCGTGCTCCCGCCCCAGCCGCTCCAGCGCCGACTCGTCGGCACGCGTCCCGATCTCCCGGCCGACGCGATCGGCGAGCTCGGTGCAGCCTTCCAGGTGTGCCAGGGCCGTCGCATCCACCTCACCGGCGTCGGCCAGCAGCTCCCGGCCGAACTCCCGAACGCTCTCCAGGAGCGTCACCCGCGACTCCGCGGCGCCGGGCTGCCTGCTGAGGGCGAGGCTGTGGTCAACGAGGACGGCGAGGTGCCGCAGCGTGCCGCCCGGCAGCGCCCCGGCGGCCTGGCAGACGCTCTCCGCCAGGTCCAGCGGGGCGCCGCCGGCGAACACGGAGAGCCGCCGCAGCAGCGCCCGCGGCTCGGGCGCCAGCAGGCCGCAGCTCCAGGTCAGCGCGGCCCGCATGGTGCGCTGCCGCTCCGGCAAGTCGCGCGGCCCGTCGACCAGCAGGTCCAGGCGCCGGTCGAGCCGATCGCGCAGACCGTCGGGCGTCAGCAGCTTGACCCACG
>Ga0066903_100001313_pt1 | contig 17908 bp, 7 predicted proteins | sample PanSoiMetaGPlot1_FD_67491 | JGI IMG/M metagenome (GOLD analysis project Ga0066903, IMG submission 67491) | Tropical forest soil microbial communities from Panama analyzed to predict greenhouse gas emissions - Panama Soil - Plot 1 (version 2) | ecosystem: Environmental > Terrestrial > Soil >... | reverse complement strand
GTCAAACGCGACCATGTGCTGCGCGATCGTGATGTGGTGGAGTTGCACCTGTAGAGCCTGGAGCGGCGCCCTGGCGAACGGCCTTGCGTAAGCGGGCCGAGGAAACCGGATGCATCCAGGATCTGTGTCCAGGCCCCGGGACCAACCACGTTTCCTCGGCCCGCTTACGCAAGGCCGTTCGCCAGGGCCCGCGCTCAGCGTCGCGGAGCGCGGTCACGTCGGTGGGTCAACTCGTGACCGCAAAAAGCAATGTCAGCAGGGGTAATTCCCGGAATCATGAGACAGATGGCCAACCATGTGGCGCAAGTTGGCCATCTCTGAATTCTCTCGAGATGTGCTTGAGAGAAAACGACTTAGGTCTCGCTTCTGATCGTCTCGAATCCGTGTCAGTTGGCCACCTCTGAACTGTCTCGAAACAGATCACTGCCCCGGCCCGACCCCAATCACCTTCACCCGCTGCTTGCCGGATTCGAGCGCCACTGGCGTCGGTAGATCGTACCGCCCGACGTTTCCGGCCTTATCGCTCGCTTCGACGCGCAGGTAGACCTGCCCGTTCAGCGTCGTCGGCAGCGCCCAGCGGTAGAGCCCTTCGTTCTTGTAGCCAGTCACGATCACCTTCCACGGCCCGTCCGGCTTCTGGGCGTAGTACAGGCTGATCGAGTTGCCGAGAAGGTTCTTGTCAGACGCGGTCCAGCCGATGACCATCATGCCGTCTTCGAGATTCACGGTTGGCGTGACCAGGCTGACCGCGGGCTTCAGGGTGTCGATCTCGACGACGCAGTCTGGATCCTCGAGCGGTTCCGGCGGCTTCAGGCCCGCGCCCGGACGGATGCGAATGCCCCAGATGCCGTCGGCGGGGAGCGTCAACCGGGCCGGCGGGCCGCCGCCCGAGCCGTCCTTGAGCGGAACCCAGGTCTTGCCTCCGTCTGGCGTTCCCCAGAAGTCGATCCGTGTGTTGAACCGCGACGGCCCCTCGACCTGGTAATTGACCGTGCACGTCCGCGTGTTCAGGATCGGACGATCGCCAACTGACAGCGGACTCGCGGGCGGCTCCTTGTCTTTCTTCATCACGCCAGGCGGCGGTACGATGTCCGTCATCCCGGAGTCGGCCGGCTTCATCACGCTGGTGGCCTTGGCTGGCATGACCGCCGCTCCAGGCGGGGGCTCGATTGGCGGGTCCGGGATCCTGTAGAGGTCGTCCGCGGTCTTCACTGCTGGCACGACAGGCGGCGGGTCTGGGATTCGCATGCTCGGCGGGTCAGGAATCTTGAGCCCCGGCACGTCCGGGGGCAACTTGATCTCCGGCGCGACCTCTCCCTTGATGTTCGGGATGTCGGGCAAAGCAGGCATATCCGGAAGGTCCAGCTTCGGCGCCTTCGGCAATTCGTTGTGTCCGGCCTGAGTGATCCCGGGGGCTGGCGTTCGCGCGACAGGCTCGTCTCGTGGGAACAAGGCCGGGTCGGGCTTGCCCTTGTCCAGCGCGGCCTTGCCGGGCAGTCCGAGCGGAGCGGTCGGATCGCCGAGATCGATCTCGCGCGTCGTCCGGTTGCCGGCACGGTCCATGACCGTGACCTGAATCTTGCTTTCCAGCACGCTCGGGCTCGGGATGTGGAAGACCGTCGGTGTGTCGGCGGCGGCAGGCGTCATGGGCTGCCAGGTTCCGTCCGGAGCCTGATAAACGACGCGGAGTGTGCTCCAGTCCGGGTTCGCATCCCGCACCTGGCACTGCAGCGCCTTCTCTCCGCGAAGCGCGATGACCTGAGCCGAGACGTCCGGCGGCGTGGCATCGACGATGACCTTCCGATGCGGAGCGACCAGTTCCACGCTCGACGGCATCGCATTGCCGCGGCGATCCACGGTGACGAACGTGAACCAATACTCGCCATCGGTCGGGGCGCGGAAATCGAAGCGCGTCTGAGTCGCGGGCGCGGTTTGCACGCACTCCCATTTCCCCGCCGGACCGCGGACGTAGAGCTTCACTTCCGCGATCTCCGCCCGCGCCCGTTCGTCGAGTTGCACGGGGAGCTGCAGCACGCCGTTCTTGGTGTAGATGGGCGCCGGCCCCTGTGCCCCAGCCGCGGCCGCAAGTGCAAGCGTCGCGACACCGGAAAACACCCACCGCCTGAGAGTATCGATGCTCACGACGAACCCCCGTTCGGAGAGGACAGAAAACAGAGAACAGAGGACAGTCGGAACGGCCTGCGGCGGACCGCAATCTGTCCTCACCCCACTTCTGTCTTCTGTCCTCTGTCTTCTGTTCTCTGTCTTCTGTTCTCTGCTTCTATCACCGAGCCCCAATTCGCATTTCGATCGTCTTTCGCACCTCGCGGCCGGTCGGCCGATCGGTCGTCTTCACCGTCAGCGTGTACACGCCCGGCGGTACCGTCGGCACGCAAAGACGGAAGTTTCGGTAGTAGTCCTGCGGGGGCGTCGACACGTGGTCCGGAATCTCCTTCGGATCGGCCCTCCAGACCAATGCGCCGGTGATGTCTCGCAGTTCCAGGCTGCTCACCAGCGTCACGATGAATCCACCCTGCGGATCAGTCGCTGGGCTGAAGTTCGCCAGTTCCATGTACAGGTAAACGATGTCGCCCGGGTGGAAGACGTGCCGGTCCGGGAACGGCTCGACGTGGGCGAAGTTGTGGACCTCGCGGCACAGCCGAACGTTATTTGCCTGCAGGGAAGCCCGCGACCGCAGCATGTTCGGCACGCGATTGAGCTGCTCGAGGAGGACGTCCATTTCCTCCGGCTTCATCTGCTGCAGCTTGCCCTCGCTGAACCGCACCAGCGCTGGCATGAGCGCGAGAAGGATCTGCTGCGTGGCCGGGTCGTAGCTCTTCAGGTACTCGACCGCCTCGTCCGGTTTGTTCTGCTGACATGCACGCACCGCCAGGAGCAACGCCGATTCGCCCGACTGCGGGATCGGATCGGTCATCGTCAGTTCGGCGGCCAACGGCGTATCGACACTCACCGCCCCAACCGGCGACGCGTAGGACTGGTGAACCGACGAGCCGATCACGCCGGGCGGCAACGTCGCGGGCGCCGCGGGCGGAGTCGTCGGCGGTTGAACCAGCGCGGCTGGGATCGTTTCGGTCTTGAGCGACGAGCGTTCTGCGGGCGCGCTCGGCGGAATCAGAATTGGCGGTAGGTCGCGCGGCGCCGGCGGGATGACACTCGGTTCCGATTTGGGCGCGATCAGCGGATCGGAACTAAACCCTTTGATCACCGGCCAATTGCCGCGAATCACGCCCTCCGCGTCCGGCACGGGCTCCGGTGGCGGCGTCGAAGGCCCACCAGCAAACATCGGGAGATTGATCCGCGGCGCATCGAATGGACCGGGGGTCGTTTCCGGAGATCGGTGCTCAACCGCGGCTACATCCGTGTGCGTCGACGGATCGATCGCGGGCAGAGGCTCTCGGCCAAAGACCGGTGCGGGCGCCGGGTCCGGACGTCCATCGGCGAACTTCTCAATTGTTCGCGGCTTGGCCGGCTGCGCCGCCACCACGGCCGGCGTGGGCGCCGTGGGCGACGTGGACGCCGTGGGCGTGGGCCGATATCCCGCCGCCGTCGGGATCGGCGGGTTGACCGGCTTGATCATCGGCGGGTCGGGCTGAAAGCCCGCACAGGCCGGCACGAGCATGGCTCCGAAGGCGGTGCTCGCGATCCGAAGTCGTCGCGTCATCCCAGACCTCGCCCGGTCGGACGTTTCTACGGAATACCGAGAGCCGCCGGAGATACCGCGATGGTGGGGGGAATCAAGCCGGAGTGTGAATCGCCACAATCATTCCGTTCGCGGGTCGAGGTCAATCCCCCTATCCCCTTTCTTTTTGCCGCCCCTTCCGAACGGGTGTATCATAATCCCGCCTTCAGACCCCTCTGTTTGACCTCTCCCGCGCAGCCGCGTTGGGACCCACGTAGTGACCTGCACTATGTCGAACGTTGCCGACTCGCCATCTCTCGACTTGTCCCGGATTGCTCAGGACCTCCAACTCCGCAAGGTCCAGGTTGAGGCGGCCGTCCAGCTTCTGGACGAGGGGAACACGCCGTCGTTTATCGCCCGATATCGCAAGGACCGATCCGGCGGACTGGACGAGGACCGCTTGCGCGTCATCCGCGACCGCGTCGGTGACTTGCGCCACTTGTCCGAGCGAAAACAAACGATTCTCAAGACCATCGACGCCCAGGGCAAACTGACTGACGACCTACGGCACGCGATCCAGGTCGCTGAAACTTCCAAGCGCGTCGAAGACCTTTTCCTGCCCTTTAAGCCGAAGAAGCGGACTCCCGCGGCAGACGCGCGTGAAAAAGGTCTCGAAGAACTGGCCCGGGCAATCTGGGCACGCGAGCCGGCTGTGGCGAATCTGGGCGATGTCGTCAACGCAATGGTGAACCCGGAGAAGGGCCTGAACGTTCCGGACCAGGTTCTGGGCGGCGCGAAGCTGATCCTGACCGAGATGCTGGCCGAGATGGCGGAGGTGCGGGCCCCGGTGCGGTTCGCGCTGTGGGAGACTGGCCGGGTTGTCTCTCGGAAAGCGACACCAAAGCCGTCGCCAACTCCTGAACCAAAGCCGGAACCGAAACCGCCCGAACCGCCGCCGGCCCCACCGGTCCCAACGCCGACGCCGATCCCCACGGAGCCATCCGCGGCCGCGCCGGCACCTGCCGAAGCCCAACCCATACCGGCCGCGGAATCAACACCGGTCGCGCCCGCCAGTCCTACAGTCGCCCCGCCCGCGCGATTCAAGCGCGAGCCACGCCAGGACGACAAAAACGCGGACGAGTACCGCGACTACTTCGAGTTCACCGAAGGCCTGCGCGCCATTCCCCCGCACCGAATCCTCGCCGTCAATCGTGGGGAGAAAGAACACGTCCTTCAGCTCAAGCTCGACTGGGATGTGAACCGCGTCAAGGCCGCGGCCCGGTCCAACCTCCATCTGGGCGATCACCCGCATCGCGATTTGCTTGAGCCGTTGGTGGACGAAGCGCTCACGCATTTCGTCCTCCCGAGCCTGGAAAAAGAAATCCGCAAGGAATTGACGGAGGAAGCCCTCGGCCACGCGATCGAGATCTTTGCCCGCAACTTCCGCTCTCTGCTGCTGACACCGCCGCTGCGCAACCGACGCGTGCTGGCCGTTGATCCTGGTACGCGCGCCGGGTGCAAGGCGGTTGCGCTCGACGAACGCGGATTGCCCGTGGAGGACGTCACCACTCACCCGCTGCCGCCGCAGAACAAGGTGGCCGAGGCGAAGACGGCCTTCGCCGGTTTGATCCGCAAACACAACGTCTCGGTCGTCGCGATCGGCAACGGGGCCATGTGCCGGGAGATGGAGCAGATCGTCTCCGACTTAATCGGCGAGTTAGAGAACCCGACCGACGGCCAGCCCGCGGTTCCCGATCTGTCCTACATCATCGCCAACGAAGCCGGGGCGGCCGACTACGCCGACAGCCCGGTCGCCCGCGAGGAGTTCCCCAGTCTCGACCGATTGACCCGCGGAACCATTTCCATCGGCCGCCGGCTCCAGGACCCGCTCGCTGAGCTGGTCAAGATCGACCCGCAACATGTCGGCGTCGGCCTGTACCAGCACGACGTCAAACCAAAGCACCTGAAGGAGTCGATCGACGAGGTGATCGAGGCGTGCGTGAACGAGGTGGGGGTCGACTTGAATGCGGCCGGCGTCTCGCTCCTCCGCTACGTGTCTGGGTTGAATCCGGCGGCCGCACAGGAAGTTGTCCAGTACCGGAACGGCAACGGACCGTACCGTTCGCGGGCGCAGCTCCTCGGGGTACCGAACCTCGGCGAGACCCGGTTCGCGCAGGCGGCTGGTTTCCTCAAGGTCCGCGATGGTGACGACCCGCTCGACGCCACCTGGGTCCATCCAGAAAGCTACACGCTCGCGCGGCAACTCCTCGCCGAAGCGGGGTTCATCGACGCCGACCTGCGCGATCACGAGAAGCTTCCGAAGATCAAGGCGAAGCTGGCGGAGGTGAACGCGTCCGACGCCGCCGGCCGACTCGGATCGACGGAAACCGTCGTTCGCGACGTCGTCGCCGCCCTGTCCGACCCGTACTCCGACCCGCGTGACAATCGCACACCGCCGGTCCTCAAGAAGCGGATGCTCCGACTCGAGGATCTGACGCCGGGAATGGAACTGAAGGGGACGGTGGTGAACGTCGTTCCGTTCGGGGCGTTCGTGGATATCGGGCTCAAGGACACCGGCCTGGTCCACATCAGCCGGATGGCGAACAAGTTCATCAAGAACCCGTACGAAGTGGTCGGCGTCGGTGACGTGGTCGCGGTCTGGGTGGTGGAGGTTGACAACGAGCGCAAGCGCGCGTCACTGACGATGGTGGCTCCCGGCCAGGAGCGGAAGCCGCAGCCGCGGCCCGCGTTTACCGCCCCGCCGCCGCGGCCGCCGCGACCCGAACGTCCTGCCCCGCCTCGACCACCGCGACTCGCCGGCCCGCCGGCGCGCCCGCCCCAGGACCGCGCCGCGCGATTCCAGAGGTCGAGGCCTGGCGCCCCGGCCGCAGCTGACCAGACGGCTAGCCCCGCTCCACCACCACCACCGCCGCCGCCGCCGCCGAAGAAGCCGTCGAAGCCGAAGCCCCTTCCGAAGCTCTCGACCGAGGCGCTGTCCGGCAAGTCGCCGCTCGGGTCGTTCGCCGAACTGGAAGCCTTCTTCAAGACGAAGGAGGAACCCGCTCCGCCACCCACGTCAGGCGAACCCCCCCCGGAGCCGAGTAATGCTCCGAACCCGCCTGCGTAAGATGTGGTAGTCGGGCGTGCCGGTGAAACCGGCCGCCCGGCCGCAACCCCGACTCTCCATTGACCGATCCAACTCCGCCACCGACGCCGCCCCCCGGCTTCTCACCGCGACTCACCGAGGAAACCCCCGCGCGCCGGCCTGGCTTGCTCTTCGCCTCGATGTTCATCCTCGGTTCAGCCCTACTGCTCGTCCTGATCGCTTTCCTGGTCTTCGCCAGCGGTCCCAAGGGGATCACCTACAGCCAGTTCATCGACCTGGTCGAGCGCGGTCAGGTTGCGGAACTCACCGTCAGCGGTTCGACCAAAGTTTCCGGCAAGGTCCGCAACCCGGACGACCCCAGCATCAAGAAGCTGGAGCTCAACGACGGCAAGTTCTCCGCCGTCCTGCCGAAGATCGACAACACCAACAAGTTCATCGAAGACATCATCACCAAGGACCTCGCGGCCAACCGCGACGCCATCACCAAGGGCGCCGAGCCGATCAAGGTCATCACCGAGGAAGACCAGGGCCAGTGGGTCACGCCGGTCGTCTACTTCTTGCTGCCGATGGTCCTGCTCATCATCTTCTTTGTCGTGATGTTCCCCCGGCTCCGCGATCCGCAGGCCACTTACACCGCCAACTTCATTCGCAGCACGGCCCGGCGGGTGGACAAGGCGATGAACCGGACCACGTTCGCGGATGTGGCCGGGATGGAGAACTCGAAACGCGAACTCGAGGAGATCGTCGAGTTCCTGAAGAACCCGGAGAAGTTCGAACGGCTCGGGGCGCAGGTGCCCAAGGGAATCTTGCTCGTCGGGCCGCCCGGCACCGGGAAGACTCTCCTGGCCCGGGCCATCGCGGGCGAGGCCGGGGTGCCGTTCTTTTCCGTCAACGGGTCCGAGTTCATTCAGATGTTCGTCGGCATCGGGGCCAGCCGGGTCCGCGACATGTTTCGATCGGCGAAGGAGAGCGCTCCGTGCCTCGTGTTCATTGACGAGATCGACGCAGTCGGCCGGATGCGCGGCGCTGGAGTCGGCGGCGGGTCGGACGAGCGCGAGCAGACCCTCAACCAGATCCTGAGTGAGATGGACGGGTTTCTGCCCAACGAATCGGTCATCGTGATCGCGGCCACCAACCGGCCCGACGTTCTCGATACCGCTCTCCTCCGCCCCGGCCGGTTCGACCGACACATCATGATTGATCGACCGAACTGGCAAGGCCGGGTAGACATCCTGCGCGTGCACGTCCGCAACAAGCCGCTCTCCGACGACATCGATCTGGAGAAGATCGCCCGGAAGGCGTTCAGGATGAGCGGGGCGGACCTGCGGAACCTGGCCAACGAGGCGGCCATCTTCGCGGCCCGCGACGGCAAGGAGCGGATCGATAACCGCGACTTTGACCGGGCCGCCGAACGCATCTTACTCGGCGCTCGCCGCGAAGGCGCACACACGCCCGACGAGCGACGCCGCAGCGCCTACCACGAGGCCGGCCACGCCCTCTGCAGTTGGCTGGAACCGAAGGCGTCCCCGCTCTGGCGCATTTCGGTCCTGCCCCGCGGTCAAGCGGCCGGCGTGACCATGTATACCCCGGACGAAGACCGCATCGACCTATCACGCAGTGAACTAATGGCCCAGCTGGTGGCGGTGATGGGTGGCCGCGCCGCGGACCGCCTCGTCTTCGGCGAACTAATGGCCGGGGCCATGGGCGACCTCAAGCAAGCAACGCACATTGCCCGCCAGATGGTCACTCAACTGGGCATGAGCGACCGGCTCGGCCCCGTCGCCTACCGAGCCGGTGAAGACCACGTCTTTCTGGGCAAGGAACTCCACGACGCCCGCGACTTCAGCGACGGCACCGCCCGGCTCATTGACGAAGAAGTCCAGCGCATCCTGCGCGAGGCGGAAGAGCGAGCCTACCGGCTTCTGGCCGATAACCGCGAAAAGCTGGAACTCCTGACCGCGACGCTGATCGAGCGGGAAGAAATGGATCGGGATGAGGTCGAGAAGCTCCTCGGGCCACGGCCGAAGGAGTCATCTCCGGTTACCGACACGCGCATCTGATCCCAACCAACGCCTACACCCCCTGCACCAGCACGTCGTTGAAGTACGCCACCGACTGCCACGCCCGCACGCCGATCCGGCCGGCGACGTAGCTGCCGTCCACGGCCGTGCCGAGCAGCGTGTAGTTATCGCCGTCGGTGGACGACTCGGCCTTCAGCGTATTGCCGGACAGGGTTAAGCGTAGACGGAGCCAGGTGCCGGCCGTGTAGCTCAGCGGGCCGCTCGCGAGCTGCACCCAATTGTTGGCGCCGTCGCGCTTGATCAGGAACCAGCCGGGCTGGCCGGCGCTGTCGCTCTTGATCTCGAGCTGGTAGAAGTGGGTCGGATCGACGTACCGGCCGACTATGCTCATCCCGCCGCTCAGCTTCTGCAAGTTGACCCATGCGGCAACCGAGTAGTTCGTCCACTGACTGTTGCCGGCGACGCTCAGCTCTTCCCAGCTTTGACCGGTCGTCGCATAGACCCATCCGTGGCCGGCGAACGAAGACTGAGCCGACCACTGGCCGGAGAGGACCGACCAGTTGCTCAGACCGGTGTCGAAGTTGTCCGCGAACGCCGCGAACCCGCCCGGCAATGGGCGGAGCTGCAGCTCAGGGATTGTGGCAAAGTCGGTCTGCCCGGGGCGCTTCCACTGAAGCTGCATCACGGCACCGCCGCCGTTCTCGTAGTACTCGAGCCGGAGGTTGTATTTCACGCCCGCGGTTAATGTGATCGCCGGGCTCGTGTTAAAGGTCCCCGGGTGGTCGGTCCAGTTGTTGATTACAAGATTGCCGTTGACCCATAGCCGCACACCGTCGTCGGAATTGGTACGGAAGACGTACGAACCCGTCTCGACCGCTTGCACCTTTCCCATCCACCGAGCCGAGAACGTATCAGGGCCAATACTGGGATCGGGCGACCCGCTCCCCCAGACGAAGTTCACCATGGGGTCAGTTCGCGTGAAAATGCGGCCGGTGAAGTTCATGTTGTCGAAGAACACCGCCGCCAGCCCGTACGACTCGCCACCTGGAGGTGGCGGAGGAGGAGGCGGCGGAGGTGGGGGCGGGGGTGGCGGGGGCGGCGGGGGCGGGTCTGCGGGAGTGGTCGCGGACACGACGTTTGAGTCGCCCGAAGCGCCTAAGGAATTGAAGGCGCGAACGCGGTAGTAGTACGTCGTTGCCGATGTAAGACCGGTGTCGGAGTAGGAGGTGACGTTCGCGTTGACGTTGAACGACGTGAGGCCCGCGGTGAAGCTCGAGTTGGTGGCTCGATCGATCGTGAATCCGGTCTCGTCGGTCGATTGATCCGCCCAGGTCAGGTCAATCCGGCTGGTCGAAATGGGGACCGCATTGAGGTTCGTCGGGGCAGCCGGCGGCGTGGGCACGCCGGCGACCACGGAGACGCGCGAAAGCCCGAAGGCGCCGGCCCGCGCGCGGAGCAGGATACCGTGGGGGCCGGGCTGCAGCGTACCGATCGGGAGGGTGACCGTGTCGCCGCTCGCGGGCACGTCGATTGTCCCAAGCGACCGGCCGTCCACGATCACTTCGACCCGGCCGCCGTTGCTCGATGAAGCCGTCGCCCGAACGCTGTAGCCGCCCGCGGAATTGACGCGGAACATCGCGGCCTGCCACTCCGTGGTCAACGAGTCGGCGCTCATGCTGCCGATCGTCCCTTGCCCGTAGGTGACCTTGAAGTCGTTGCTGACCAGATCGACCGGGGCGAGCTTGCCGTAAGTCATCGGGGCGGCAGCGGCCGCGTTCAGGTCGTTGATCGCCCGCATCTTAAACGTGTCTTGCGCGAACGTATCGTGCGTCAGGCCCCACTGCGACCCGCCGGTGGAGGCGAAATACATGAACAGGTCGCCGCCGTTCGCGCTCCACGTGTTGTGGTTCTGAACCACTTCCGTTTGCATCCGCGGATCGGACCAGGCCGCGTCGAGGGTCGAGGTGGGCACGCCGGTATTGTTGACGACGTTGTCGAGGCTCGGCCCTCCCTCGTATGCGATCCGCTTGAGCCCGAACGCGCCAACGAGATCGATATCGGACTGCAGGTCTTGATTGAAGTTGACCGGCATCGTCGCAAAGATCTGGTCCACCGTGATGCCGTTCCCGATCGACCAGTCCGGGTCTTCGTAGGCCGAGCCGCCGGCGCCGTAGAAGTAGTAGCTGGCCGGGTGCGGGACCGACTGGTACCGCGAGTTGTCCAGGTAGTCTTCGACGTAGTCGAGTTCGTTGCCGAGCCACCCGGCCGTCCAGCCGAGCTGAGACATGAGCACGGGTCGGACGCGCGACATCATGTCCGCGTCGCCGAACACCTGGCGGAAGATGTTGCTGATCTGAGCGGAGCGCCAGGCGATGCGCCGACGGGCGATGAGCCAGCCATCCGGGTCGCGGGACGGGTAGAGGCCGTCAAAGTTGAGCGGCGAATTCGGATTCGCCTTCACCTCGGCCACGGCCGCGTCGCGGTTCGCCACGCCGGGGAACGGCCCCCACGTGTTCCACAGTTCGTTGCTGTATTCGACATACAGCTTGCGACCCGGCTCCAGGTTGTTCTTGAGGAGCGTGGCGAGCTGGGTGATGTAGTTGTCGTCGGCGGTGAACGGAATGTTGACCCAGGCGTCCTTGTCGGTTTCGTTCCAGAACTGAATCGCGTATTCCCAGGCCATCCCTTTCGACGGCCCGACGGCCGCTTGCGACGCGTAGTTCGCCGGCCGGCGGGCGCCCCAGTTGCCGTTCACGTCCTGCCAGCCGTTCGACCCGGTGTTGTCCATCATCCGGACGACCGAGAACTTGTTGACCAGGTCTTTGAGCGGCTGCGTGAACGTGGCCGACGGATCGTAACTGGTCGTCGAGCCCGGGAAGAGCGGCCGCATCATCTTGATGTTGGTCACGCCCGTGTTGGTCGCGCTATTCGGCGTGCGGCGGCTGTTCTTGAAGTTGAGGAGTAAACCGGAGCCGTCGCCAGGGAAGTAGATCAGGTCCGCGGTCGTCGTATTGGTCGCCGCGTTGTACGCCTTGTTAGTGATGCTGGCAGCGCCCCAGTAGGTCGAGATGTCCGCCTGTCCTGTGAACGACAACTTGTACGTGCCGTTCATATTGCCGATGCCGTGCCAGACGACGATGCTGCAATCTGACGCCGGCCAGCCGTTGGCATCGATCGGGGGTTGGCCGAGGTGGCTGCCGAAGTCGCTCGGTCGGCGAGCGGACTTCATCGCATCGGCGAACATCCGGTCAGTGGACCAGTCCTCGACCCCGCTCAGGTTGACGCCCATCAAGTTGGCCGCGGGGACTTCGCGGCCTTCGAGGGTCTCGCAGCGGAGAGGGGTGCGTTTCCGGACCCATTTCGGTCGCGGCGAAACGGCGGAAGCCACGGCCGAGCGAAGGCTCGACCACAGGGCGCGCAGGGGCATCGTACCGCCTCCGGGGAGGGCAAGGCGTCTGGCGGATTTGGGCGTCGTTGGGGGCGGACTCGGCGCCGAAAGAGGTGTCGGCGGCGCTCGGTCGCCAGGAGGCGACCGGTGATGGGTCCGACCTGGACCGACGGACCCGGAGGACGGGTGACCGTTGGTTACCGGCGGGCTGATCCGATGCGCCTCCTGCGGCCGGTGAGGAAGCCTAATCGATAAACGTTGGCTTGCAACCTACTTTGGTCGCGAGCCGGGAGTGGGAGGGGTACTTCGGGCGGTACAACCCGGTCGGAAGGGAGATTGAGGTCGAGAATCTGAGGCACGTGGCCGGTCGCATGATAATCTCTTGCGCCGGTGGTGCATTCAGCATCACGGGAGCCAGCTCTGGATCACCTCGTGGAAGCGCACCGGGCATTGTAATTTCGCAAACGCAATCGCGGTGCGACGCGATAACTCGGCGTAACCGGCAACGTCGCCCGCCAACTTTTCCAGCAACTCGGCCATGGCTGCACCGTTCCCAGCGGGGAAGTATCGCAGCCCCTCCCCGTCTTTCAGGACGCGGGTGAAGACCGGATGATCGCTGGCGACGATCGGCGTGTGGGCGGTCAGAGCTTCCGTCAGCGTCAGTGGGAACCCCTCGGGGAACTCGTGCCGCGTCGGCACGCAGACGAACGTCGCCTGCGCCATCCGGCGGAAGACTTCGTCGTTCCCGACGCGGCCGAGGAAGGTCGCCGCGGAGCCGAGATGGGCGGCGCGCTCCTGGATCGCGGGGAGGTCGGGGCCTGTGCCGCAGAGCGTCAGACGGAAGTCGCGGCCGTTCGAGCGCACAGTCGCGACCGCGTCGATGACGTCGGTCACCCCTTTTGCCAGGCTCATCGCCCCGGCGTAGACGATCTCGATTGGGCCCGGCGCGAGTTCCTTGAACGGATAGTCCGCTGGATCGCGAACGAGCGGATAGTCCCAGGCGACGGCCTTTCGCGGATCGAGGCCGGCTTCGACCATCGAGTCCGCGGCCGGCTGGCGGTGGTTCCCCGCGGCGAAGACGAGCGGGTGATTGAGCATCCGCACGATCTGCCCAGTGACGATCCGGTCATAGAGGCGCTGGTTCGGAAAGAAGCCGGCGAACATCGCCAGCGTGCGCCAGTGGTGATGGACTGCCGCGCGGAGAATCGTCGCGGCCATGAGCGACCCGGTGCGAAGCAAAAGGTGCGTCGGGTGGAACTCGCGGAACTCGCGGATGACCCGATTGGCCCAGCGCAGCTGGTTCGCGGTCCCCGGTAATGGCCGAATTCGAGATGGCTCTGGCAAGCCGAGCAAGGTGCCGTCGCCCTGGTTTTCCCGATAGACGGGAGCGTTGAGACTGACGACCAGGTGCGGCCGCCCGGCCATCCAGCCGTCGAGGAAGCCCTGGCTGTAGTGCATGCCGAAGTACGGCTCCGGCTCCCCGGCGGCCCGGAGCCGCCGAGCTTCGCGGACATCCCCATGTTGCACGACGGCTATCCGTGGCGTCATCGTGCTTTCCTTAAACTGGCGTGCCAAATGGTTTCGAAATCCTGATAGATTCTCCCGGAAAGGGCAAAAAGTCGGGGGGGAGATCGGAAAAACGTTGGCCGCCTTGGCCATCTTGGCCGCCTTGGCCTTCTTGATTCGGTTTGAACGTCGCCCCGCGGGTTCGCGCATCGGTCAGCCCGAAGCACGAGCAAGGGAGAACGCTAGTCCTTAGTTTGCGCGTCGGGCTAGTAAAGCACCGTAACCGCCCGCTTCCGGAATCTCCTTGCGTCGTGCGACCCTCAGACCCTACAACAACTATGTCCGTAGCCGGTTCCTCCTGCCCTCCTGACCCATGTCCCCCCTCCCCGGACGCCCTGCCGTCCTCGTCGTTCTTGCGCTTGTAAGCTCCGCCTTCGCCGGCGACTGGCCGGCGTGGCGCTATGACGCGCAGCGAAGCGCCCACTCGCCCGACAATCTGCCCGCGGTCCTTCATTCGCATTGGTCGCTGACTCTCCCACCGCTCAAGCCCGCCTGGCCCGACCAGCCGATGATGCCGTTCGACGCGGCGTATGAGCCGGTGGTCGCCGGCCAACTCATGTTCGTCGGTTCGTCCCGCACCGACAGCGTCACCGCGTACGACGCTCGCACCGGCGGGTTGCGCTGGCGATTCTTGGCCGACGGCCCGGTACGCTTCGCCCCACTCGCGCATGCCGGCAAGCTTTACTTTGTATCCGACGACGGCCATCTGTACTGCCTCGACGGCGCATCTGGCAGCCTCAAGTGGAAAGTTCGTGGCGCGCCGTCGGACCGGCGCATCCTCGGCAATGGGCGGCTCATCTCGACCTGGCCAGCCCGAGGCGCGCCGGCAATTGCGGACGGTACCGTCTACTTTGCCGCGAGCATCTGGCCGTTCATGGGCGTGTTCATCCACGCTGTCGACGCCGAGACCGGACGGATCATCTGGACGAATGACGGCGACGGCTCGATGTATATCAAGCAGCCGCACTCGGCGGATTCCTTCGCGGGAGTGGCCCCTCAGGGCCCCATGTCGATCTGCGGCGACCTGCTCTTCATTCCCGGCGGCCGGTCGGTGCCGGCCGTGTACGACCGCAAGACCGGTAAGCTGCAACACTTCCTGTTGAACGAGAATTCGAAGCGCGGCGGCGGGCATACCGCGACGATTGCCGGGGACGTCTTCTTCAACGGCCCGGGTGCCTTCCTGACCGCGACCGGGAAGTACCTCGGCGAATGCTCGCCGATCGTCGTCGCGTCCGGCGACACGGTGTACGCGTACCAGTCGAAAGAAGTCCGGGCGCTCGATTTGAAGACTGCGGAGCGCAAAGGCCCGCGGTGGAAGATCGCGATAAATGGTTCCGTGGCGGTGAAGGACGTGACGGCCATGATCCAGGCCGGGAAACGGCTCTACGTCGGCCGGCCCGGCAAGGTTGGCGCGCTGGCGCTTCCGCTGCCCGATGACGACTTGCTCGAGACCGAATTCGCCTGGGAGGCAAACGTCGCCGGAACGCCTGTGAGCCTCGTCGCCGCCGACGATCGGCTGTTCGTCTCCACGAAAGAAGGCCGCATCTACTGCTTCGGTTCCGACGAGTCCTCGCACATTTCCACAGTCGCGGGGACAACGGCGAGAGTGCCGAGTCCTCCACCAGGCGTTTTTCCACCAGGGACTGGCTTGCTCGCGGCTGACCTTGGAATCACGGAAGGCTACGCGGTCGTCTGGTCGGCGGACGTGCCGTTTATCACGGACCTCGTCCGCCGGACGAAGTTGCACGTCATCGCCATTGATCCAGACGCGGCCCGCGTGACCGCGGCACGCGAGGCGCTGATCGCGGGCAATCTGTACGGCGAGCGTTGCTCGGTCCACGTGGGCGACATGCGGACGTTCCCGTTACCCCCCTACCTCGCGTCGTTTATGGCCGCGCCGGACGTTCCGTCCGACTGCATCGCACGGGTTTATGATTCGCTGCGGCCCTATGGGGGTACGCTTTTCGTCCTGGTTGCGAAGGAGCGTGAGGACGCAATCCGTCGCACTATCCGCGGATTGCCGAACGCTGAAGTGAAGCCGGTACTGAGCGGAACGCTCGTCGTGCGATCCGGTGCGCTTCCTGGGGCTGCCGATTGGACCCACGAACACGCGGATGCCGCGAATACGCGCGTGTCAAAGGACAGCGTCGTCAAAGCACCGCTCGGTGTTCTCTGGTTCGGTGGCACCACCAATGAGGGCATCCTCCCGCGACACGGCCACGGCCCGCAGCCGCAAGTCGTTGGCGGCCGCATCATCATCGAGGGAATGGACCTCCTCCGGGCCGTGGATGCGTATACCGGCCGGCTGCTCTGGGAGACCTCCCTGCCCGGCCTGGGCGAGTTTTACAACAACACGCTGCATCAGCCGGGAGCCAACGCCCGCGGCACGAATTACATTTCCCTTCCGGACGGGATCTACGTCGCCTACAAGAATTCGTGCCTGCGCCTCGACCCCGCGACCGGCAAGCGGGTCGCCGAATTTGCGTTCCCGGCGACCGGGGGCGACATCACTCCGCGGTGGGGCCATCTCAACGTCGTTGGCGACTACCTGATCGGGGCCGCGGACCCGCTCTTCACGGCGGAAGCCGAAAAGCAAGCGAAGTCGGTGTCGAAGCTTCTCAAGCTCTCGCAAAACGACCTCTTCGCCGCGAGCCGTTATCTCGCCGTGCTGGACCGGCATACCGGCAAAGTGCTTTGGACCGCACAGGCGCGCCTCGGCTTCCGCCACAACACCATTTGCGCTGGGGGTGGAAAGCTCTTCGCCGTGGACCGGGTGTCGAAATCGCGGCTGGCGGAATTGAAGGAGGCGGGTGAGGCGCCGCCTGCGGCCCGCGTTGTCGCCTGGGACCTGGCGACGGGTAAGGAACTCTGGATCGACGACTCGGAAACGTTCGGGACGTGGTTGAGTTACTCCGAGAAGTTCGATGTTCTGGTCGAGGCCGGCCGCGTGGCCCGCGACACGCTCTTCGACGAGCCGACCGGTATGCGGGCCTATCGGGGCGCGGACGGCAAGGAACTCTGGTTTGACAAGAAGGCCCTCGGCCCGGCGATGCTGCACGGCGACACCATTCTTCGCGGTCAAGGGGCGTGCGACCTGTTGACCGGCAAGCCGAAGATGCGCCGCGATCCGATCACCGGCGAAGAAGAGGAATGGGTGTGGTCGCGCAACTACGGGTGTAACACCCCGGCCGCATCCGAGCACCTGCTCACGTTCCGGTCGGGCGCCGCGGGCTTCTACGACCTGTGCCGCGACGGCGGCACCGGCAACTTCGGCGGCTTTCGATCGAGTTGCACGAATAATCTCATCGTGGCCGACGGCATCCTCGCGGTGCCCGACTACACGCGCACCTGCACGTGCTCGTATCAGAATCAGTGCTCGATCGCGATGGTACCCATGCCAGACGCCGAGGAGTGGACGTTCTACGGCAAGACGAAGTTCGAAAAGTTGATCAAGCGGGTCGGGATCAATTTCGGTGCCCCCGGTGATCGCCGCGCGACCGACGGCAGCCTGTGGCTCGAATACCCGAGCACCGGCGGTGCCTCGCCAGCGGTCCCCGTCCTAGTCACCGGGACCAAGGTCGAGTATTTCCGGCGGCATCAGTCAAGTGTTGTCGCCGCGGAACTGCCCTGGGTCGCGTCGTCCGGCGTCAAGGGTGTCGAAAGCGTGACGATCAAGCTCCTCCCGGGGGGAATGCCGGATCGGAGCTACACCGTGCGGCTGCACTTCGCCGAACCGGACGACGTCAAGGCGGGCGATCGCGTGTTTGACGTGACGGTCCAGGGCCGTCGGGCGTTCGACAACCTGGACGTCGTCAAGGAAGCCGGCCAACCGCGGAAGGCGATCGTCAAGGAAATCCGCGGCGTGCGGGTGAACGACGAACTGCGGATCTCGTTCCATTCGTCCACAAAGCTGCCCGCGTTTGTGTGCGGGGTCGAGGTCATTGAGGAATAAGCCCAGCCATTTGCTGCCACCCCTTTCGATGGTCGATCCTGACCGGCTCCGGTCCGCATACCGAATTGCCCGTGACACGCTCCTCAAGGAACGGACGCCCGAGGGGTATTGGGTGGGCGAACTGTCGTCCTCTGCACTCTCGACGGCGACCGCGGTCACAGCGCTGACAATTGTCGACCGCCTCGGCAAGACCTCGCACCAATCCCTGATCGACAACGGCTTGCGCTGGTTGGCC
>Ga0066903_100001312_pt1 | contig 17910 bp, 18 predicted proteins | sample PanSoiMetaGPlot1_FD_67491 | JGI IMG/M metagenome (GOLD analysis project Ga0066903, IMG submission 67491) | Tropical forest soil microbial communities from Panama analyzed to predict greenhouse gas emissions - Panama Soil - Plot 1 (version 2) | ecosystem: Environmental > Terrestrial > Soil >... | reverse complement strand
CCGGCCCGCTCCCCCGGCCCGAAGCGCTCGCCGCCCCGGAGGACGCGGCCGACGATCTGGTGGCCGACGACGAGCGGAAGCTTCGGGTCCGGCAGCTCGCCGTCGACGACGTGCAGGTCCGTGCGGCACACCCCGCACGCGGAGACCTCGAGGAGCACCTGCCCGGCGACCGGCTCGGGATCGGGGAGATCGGCCGGCCGGAGCGGCTTCCGGGGCTCGTCCAAGACCATTGCCTTCATGCGCGCAGGGATAATCGTGTCATGCCCATGGACGTCGCCGAGGTCGCGGCCCACGCACGGACCGAGAACTTCCCGATCGCGTCGCTGCTCTTCCCGCGCGAGTACAGGCCGCACCTGCGTGCGATCTACGGTTTCGCGCGGCTCGTCGACCTGCTCGGCGACAACTGGGAGGGCGACCGGCTGGAGGTGCTCGACGAGCTCGAGCGGCAGCTCGACCTGTGCTACTCGGGGGAGCCGGACTGGCCGGTGATGCGCGAGCTGCAGCCGACGATCAGCGCGTGCTCGCTGCCCCGTGAGCCCTTCCGGCGGCTGATCGACTGCAACCGGCAAGACCAGCGCGTCGCCGAGTACGAGACCTGGGCCGACCTGAAGGGGTACTGCACGCTGTCTGCCGACCCCGTCGGGCGGCTCGTCCTGGGCGTGATCGGCCGCGCCGACGACCCGCAGCTGGTCGCGTGGTCGGACGACGTCTGCACCGGGCTGCAGCTCGTCAACTTCCTGCAGGACGTGCCGCGCGACCTGGCCATCGGCCGGATCTACATGCCGGCTGAGGATCGGCGCCGCTTCGGCGTGATCGAGCTCGACCGGCCCAACGCGCCGCTTCGGCGGCTGCTCGAGTTCGAGGCCGGCCGCGCGCGGGGGCTGCTCGCCGCGGGCGAGAGGCTGCGCGAGGCGATCGGCGGCCGCGTGGGGCGGGGGATCGGTCTGTTCGCGCGCGGCGGGCTGGCAGCGCTCGAGGCGCTCGAGGAGGCGAACTGGGACATCTTCACCCGGCGGCCGCGACCCTCCCGGGTCCGTCTGGCACGGGCCGCGGTGGTGGAGCTGGTCAGATGACCACCGTCGAGCAGGCGTACGAGCAGGTCGAGCGGCTGACGCGCGAGCGGGCGCGCAACTTCTCCTACGGGATCCGGCTGCTGCCGAAGCCCAAGCGGCGCGCGATCGCGGCCATCTACGCCTTCGCGCGCGAGGTCGACGACATCGCGGACGATCCGGCGCTGCCGGCGGCGGAGCGGCGCGTCCGCCTGGAGGCGCTCCACGCCTCGCTCGACGGCGAACCGGGCGACTCCGCGATGCTGGTCGCGCTCGGAGACGCACGCGCCCGCTACCCGATCTCCGCGGACGCGCTGCACGCTCTCATCGACGGAGGCCTGCAGGACACGGAGCAGGCGCGCTACGCGGACTTCGACGACCTCCGGGAGTACTGCAGCCGCGTCGCGGGCGCGGTCGGCGTGGCCTGCATTGCCGTCTACGGCGCCGACCAGCCGCAGCGCGCGCAGGCGATGGGCATCGCGTTGCAGCTGATCAACATCATGCGCGACGTCGACGAGGACTGGAGCCTCGGGCGGGTCTACATCCCGCAGGACGAGCTGGCCTCGTTCGGGGTGTCCGAGGCGGACATCGCCGCCGGGCGCTGCACGCCGGGCTGGCAGGCGCTGATGGCGTACCAGGCCGCCCGTGCGCGCGCGTACCTCGCCGAGGGACGGACGCTGCTCCCGTATCTCGACCGCCGGAGCACCGCCTGCGTGTCCGCGTTCGCGAATCTCTACGAGGCGACGCTCGAGCGGATCGAGCAGGCCGGCTTCGATGTCTTCGGCGGTGCGCCGAGCCTGTCCCCGTGGACGAAGGTCCGCATCGTCGGCACCGGCCTCGTCCTCAAGTGAGGCCCCGCCACCCCGGCTCTCGCACCGAGCCCGAGCCCACAGTTCTTGCCTCCCCCCGGGGGCCTTCGGCCCCGTTCCCCCCGGTTTCGAGCGTAGCGCGGAAATCGTCACGCGTCTGTGACGCGGGTGTGACGCTTTGCGCGCGGGCCGCGCAGGTCGTGCGGGGCGCGACATGAAGGTGGCGGTCGTCGGCGGCGGCCTGGCGGGCCTCGCCGCGGCGCTCGAGCTAGTCGATTCCGGCCACGACGTCGAGCTCTTCGAAGCGCGGCCGACGCTGGGCGGCGCTGTGCAGACGCTCCCGGAGCGCGACGGCGACCCGCCTCCGCCCCCCGACAACGGGCAGCACATCGCGCTCGGCTGCTTCACCGAGTACCTCGCCTTCCTCGAGCGCATCGGCGAAGGCGGCTCCTACCGGCGCCGGCGGCTCGAGCTCCCGGTGATCGGCGAGGACTCGAGCGTCGCCGCGATCAGCCGCTCCCCGCTCTCGATTCTCGGCTACCGCCACCTCCCCGCAAGCCAGCGCCTCCGGGTCGTCCGCACGCTGCTCGGGCTGCGGCGCGCCTCCGCGGACGACGGCGAGACCTTCGGTGCGCTGCTCCGCCGGCTGGGCGCGTCGGAAACGCAGATCGAGCGCTTCTGGGACGTCTTCGTCCGTCCGGCCCTCAACCTCCGAACGGACGAGGCGAGCGCGGCGATGGGCGCCTTCACGGTGCGGACGGCGCTGCTGGGCAAGGCCGCTGCAGCCGACGTGATCCTTCCGACCAGGCCGCTCGGGGCCATGCACGGCGCTGCCGCCGGCCGGGCGCTCGAGGAGCGAGGCGCCACGATTCAGGCCGGTCGCCGCGTCGAGAGCCTCGAGGAGCTCGACGCGGATGCAACCGTCGTTGCGCTGCCCCCGGCCGAGTCGGCGCGGCTCCTCGGCGAGCCCGAGCCGGCGCTCGAGCCGTCGCCGATCGTCTCCGTCCACCTGCTGTTCGACCGGCCGATCCTGAGCTCGCCGCTCGCCGCGCTCCTCGGTTCGGCCGCCCACTGGGTCTTCGACCGCGGCGAGCTGACCGGAAACGCCCCACCGGACGGAGGCCAGTACCTGACCGTTGTCGCGAGCGGCGTGCCCGACCTGCTCGAGATCCGCGGGAGAGGGCTTGTCGACCTGATGGCCGGGCAGCTGACCGCCCGGCTCGGACACGCGCAGCTCGTGTGGTCGCGCGTCAGCCGGGAGCCGTACGCCACGGTCGCTCTGCGCCCGGGCACGCAGCGCGAGCGCCGAGGGCCGGAGACGTCGCGGTCCGGGGTCGTCCGCGCCGGCGCGTGGACGGACACCGGCTGGCCGGCGACGATGGAGGGTGCCGTTCGCAGCGGTCTTGCGGCGGCGCGTAGGATCAGTGCGATGCAGGCGGTACGGGCATGACCGTCGTGCAGGAGCTCACGGGCCTCGACCGCGCGATCGACGCGGGCTCGAGGCGCCTGCTCGAGCTCCAGCATCCCGGCGGCTGGTGGGTCGGGGAGCTCGAGTCGAATGCGACCATGATCGCCGAGCACCTGTTCTGGCTGCACTACCTCGGCCTGCGCGATCGCCCCACCGACCGCAAGCTCGCCAACGACCTGCTCGCTCGGCGTCGCGACGACGGCACCTGGTCGAACTGGCTCGAAGGGCCGCCCAACCTCTCGACCACGATCGAGTCGTACGTCGCGCTGAAGATGTGCGGCGTCGACCCGGGCCCCGAGACGCTCGACTACATCCGGCGGAACGGAGGCATTCCTGCCGCGCGCGTGTTCACCAAGTGCTTCCTGGCGCTGCTCGGCCAGTGGCCGTGGCAGCGCGTCCCACCGGTGCCGCCCGAGATCGTCCTGCTTCCGCCCTCGTCCCCGTTCTCGATCTACAACCTCGCATGCTGGGCGCGGCAGACGGTCGTGCCCCTCTCCGTGGTGATGGCCCTGCGCCCGGTTCGCCCGGCCGGCGTCGACCTGCGCGAGATCGGCGCCCGCCCCGGCGAGACGAAGCCGCCGCCCCGGCCCGGACGGCTGAGGCGCCGGGCGTTCGCCGTGGCCGAGGAATGGGTGCGCGCGCACCAGGAGGCGGACGGTGGCTGGGGCGGCATCCAGCCGCCGTGGGTGTGGTCGATCGTCATGCTCGCCACGCTCGGGCACGGGTTCGAGGACTCGCAGCTTCGAGCGGCGATCGAGGGCTGGAGCGGGTTTCTCATCGACGAGGGTGACCGCCAGCGCCCCGAGGCCTGCCAGTCGCCGATCTGGGACACGGCCCTCGCCGTCCTCGGCCTGCGCGCCTGCGGCGTCCCGGCCGACCATCCGCAGATCGTGAAGGCCGGCGAGTGGCTGCTGGCCGAGGAGGTGACCGGCCCGGGTGACTGGTCGGTGCGCGTCCCGGGCGTCCCCCCCGGCGGCTGGGCGTTCGAATTCGCCAATGACCTCTACCCGGACGTCGACGACGCGGCGGTCGTCGTCCTGGCGCTCCGCGAACTCGGCATCGGCGACGATGCGGTCGCGCGTTGCCTCGCCTGGATGGAGGGCATGCAGTCGTCGAACGGCGGCTGGGGCGCCTTCGATGTCGACAACACGAGCGACTGGCTCTACAAGATCCCCTTCTTCGACTTCGGCGCCGTGATCGACCCGCCCAGCGAGGACGTCGCCGCCCACGCCGTCGAGGCGTTGGCGCCCGACCCCGCCTACCTCGACTGCACCCGGCGCGGCGTCGACTACCTGCTTCGGGAGCAGCAGGAGGACGGATCCTGGTGGGGCCGTTGGGGCGTGAACCACATCTACGGGACTGCGGCCGTGCTGCCCGCGCTCGAGGTCGCCGGCATCGACCACGACCACCCGGCCATGCGCCGCGCCGTCAACTGGCTCGACGACGTCCAGGACGCCGGCGGGGGCTTCGGCGAGGACATCCGCTCGTACCACGATCCCGCCTGGCGCGGCCGCGGCGTGCCCACGGCTTCACAAACGGCGTGGGGAGTATTAGCCTACGTCGCGGCAGGCGAGGCAAGCAGAGCTTCCGCCCGGCGAGGCGCGGACCACCTCTGCGCGACACAGCTGGACGACGGTGACTGGAGAGAGGAGCAGTACACCGGGACCGGGTTTCCGACCGATTTCATGATCCGCTACCACCTCTATCGTCTTCACTTCCCCCTCATCGCCCTCGGACGACTACGCGAAAGGCTGAACGCATGAAATTCCCGCTGCGCTCGACGATCCAGATCGGCCGTTACGTCGCCGCCCAGAAGAAGAAGGGCGAGCTGTATCCGCTCGTGTTGATGCTCGAACCGACGCTCGCCTGCAACATCGCCTGCATCGGCTGCGGGAAGATCCGCGAGTACGAGTCGAACAAGGCGCGGCTGACCGTCGACGAGTGCATCGATTCCGCCGTCCAGTGCCCGGCCCCGGTCGTGTCGGTCTGCGGCGGCGAGCCGCTGATCTTCAAGGGGATCGAGGACGTCGTCGCGGGCTTCCTCGAGATGAAGAAGACGGTGGAGCTGTGCACGAACGCCCTTCGCCTCGTCGAGTACCTGGACGTCTTCAAGCCCGATCCTCGCCTCACCTTCGTCGTCCATCTGGACGGTATGCGCGAGATCCACGACTACATCTGCGACTACCCGGGGCTCTGGGACATCGCGGTCGACGCGCTCAGGCAGGCCCGGAAGGCGGGCTTCAGGGTCTCGACGAACACGACGATCTTCAAGGAGACGTCGGTCGAGGACGTCGTCGAGATGATGGGGTACATGACCAACGAGGTGGGCGTCGACGGGCTTTTGATCGCGCCCGGCTACCAGTACTCGCAGATCGACCCGGCTCTGACGATGACCCGCGAGGAGCACCGCGAGAAGTTCCGCCGCATCCGCGCGGCCGCCAAGGAGCACGGCTACCGCTGGCTGGCCAGTCCGCTCTACCAGGATTTCCTCACCGGCGAGCGCGAGCTTCCCTGCGCGCCGTGGGGGTCGATCACGCGCAACCCGTACGGCTGGAAGGGCCCGTGCTACCTGCTCACGGACGGGATCTTCCCCTCCTACGAGGCGCTTATGGAGGGCATCGAGTGGGAGATGTACGGGCCGGGGAACGATCCGCGCTGCGAGCATTGCGCGATCCACTGCGGCTTCGAGCCGGCCGCCGCCTTCGCAGCGACCTCGAGCATCAAGGAGACCGTCCGGAGCATGGCTTGGACTTTCACGGGATGACGCTGGCCTGCGCCACGAAGGCGGAGGAACGCGTCGCCCGCAAGCTGGGGGCTCCGACTGCGCTGGTCGGGATCGGCGCGCGCCGCGCGCTCCCCGAAGGCCCCGTCGTCTCCTTCGGCCTCGCCGGCGGGCTCCACGACGGGATCGAGTGCGGCGAGGTGCTCGACGCGACCCGGGTCGTCGACACCGACGGCCTCGTCCTCTGGGAGGGCGGGCCCCTCGGCGTGTCGGGCGCCCGGACGGCCACGATCCTGGCGGTCGAGGCGATCGTCGACGATCCCGACGAGCGCCGCACCCTGCACGAGCGGACGGGCGCCGACGCGATCGACATGGAGTCGGGCCAACTCGCCCGGACGGGCCGGCTCGCCGGCTGCCTGCGCGCCGTCTCCGACACGCCGAATCGCCCGTTGGGCCCGCTGTCCGAGGTGCTGGACGCGAACGGCAAGCTCCGTCCCGCCGGGATCGCGCGCGCCCTGGCCGCCCCGCGCCGGACGGGCCGCGCCCTCGTCGACGTCCGCCACGCTCTGGCAGCCTTGCAACAAGTTGTTACAAGGCCCGAGGAGGTGATCGCGTGACGGAAACCGGGCAGAAGCGCGTCCTGCTGGCGGCGCCCCGTTCGTTCTGCGCCGGCGTCGACCGGGCGATCGAGATCGTCGAGAAGCTGCTGAAGACGCACGGGCCTCCGGTCTACGTCCGTCACGAGATCGTGCACAACGACAACGTCGTCCGCCGCCTGGAGGCGTTGGGGGCCGTCTTCGTCGAGCACGAGGACGAGATCCCCGAGGGCGAGATCTGCGTCCTCTCGGCCCACGGCGTCGCGCCGGCCGTTCGCGACAACTGCGAGAAGAAGGGCCTGCGCGTCGTCGACGCCGTCTGCCCGCTCGTCTCCAAGGTGCACGCCGAGGCCAGGCGCTACGCAGACAGCGGCCACCTGGTCGCGCTGATCGGGCACGCCAACCACGTCGAGGTGATCGGGACGAAGGGCGAGCGGCCGGAGCAGATCGTCGTCGTCGAGTCCCCTGAGGACGCGGAGGCGCTGGACACGAACGGCCAGCCACTGGCCGTGATCACGCAGACCACGCTCTCCCTCGACGACGTGGCCTCGACGGTCGACGTGCTCGGCGAGCGCTTCGGCGATCTCAGGCGCCCCGGCGCGGAGGACATCTGCTACGCCACGCAGAATCGGCAAGATGCCGTGAAGGAGATCGTCCGGAAGGGGGCAACGCTGCTGCTCGTGATCGGTTCGCCGACGAGCTCGAACGCGAACCGCCTCGTCGAGGTGGCGCAGGCGCGCGGCGCCGAGGCGACGCTGATCGACGGGGAGTCCCCGCTCGACCGCGAGCTGCTCGACGGCCACCGGATCGTCGGGCTCACCGCCGGCGCCTCGACGCCCGAGGGCCTCGTTCAGGCGGTGCTGACGTCGCTCGCCGGGCGCGGCTACGAGGAGGTTGAAGAAATCACCGTCGCGAGAGAGGATGTCCACTTCAGACTGCCCAGGGAGGTCTACGCGTGACCACAGTCGAGATTCCGAGCTCAGTTGCCGCCGCACTGCCGACGCTGGCCGTGTTCGACATCACGAACGAGGTGTCGCGGGACGTGCGCAAGGCGGAGCCGACCTCGGGGCTCGCGTACGTCACCCCGGCGGTGTCGACCTCGCTGGTTCGCGTCACCGAGCGGGAATCGGGCTTCTTCTGCGACTTCGAGGAGATGCTCTCGCGACTCGTGCCGATGTCGGCGCCGACGCGTGAGCGTCTGATCCTCGGGCTGCTCGGCGCGCGCACGGAGCAGATCCCGTTCGCGGACCGGCGGCTCACGCTCGGCCAGTGGCAGCGGATCCTGCTCTTCGGCTTCAGCGGCGACCCGCGAGCCGACTACACGCTCACGCTCGTCGGCTGATCACTCGCGCCGGGCGGGCTTGTGCCTGCCGTTACGTGAGTGCTTCGCAGCCTCCCCTCATCGGCGTATGATCGCGACCATGGACCGGGCGCGTCGCCACCAGCGCCTCCTCGCCGCCCTCGCCTTCGGCGTGCTGGCCCTCGCGGCCGAGCTCGTCGGCGCAAGCCTCACGCACCGCATCGACCTCGGTCGCCACGTTCGCTCGCCCAGCTACAGCCACGCGGCCTACTACCCGGCCGTGCTGGCCGCCGTGAAGGTGGGCATCGCGCTGCTGTCGACCCGCCTGGTCTGGCGCCTTGCCCGCGCGCGGGCGAGTGAGCGGGCGGCGCGGCGCGTCCTCGGCGTCGTGACCGGCGAGATGCCCCGCGTCCGCGCCGGGCTCTCGCCGCGACTGTGGCTCGCCTTCTTCGCCGTCACGGCGACGACCTACCTGGTGCATGCGGACGCGGCCCGGATCGCCAGCGGCCGCTGGGCGCTGTTCTTCCCGTGGGTGCACAGCTCGGCGCTTCCCGTCTTTGCCGTGCTGTCCGTACTGCTGGCCGTGGTCTGGAGCGCCGTGCAGCGCTGGCTCGCCGACTACGAGCAGTACGCCGAGAACGCCGTTCGCCGCGCCGAGAGCCTCGCCCGCATGCGGCCGCCGAGGGCGGCGTTCCCGCGGGTCGTGCTCGCCGTTCCGCCGCGTCGCCTCTACGGCCTCGTGGTGGACAGCCGACCACCTCCGGCAACCGCGTAGCCCGCGCCGCCGCCTTTCTACCCGGCGTGGGCCTGTGGTCGCTCCCCCGGGAAGGAGGTGTCCGTGCAAATCTCGACCGATCTTTCGCGCAGCGCGATCCGCCGCTCGCCGCGGGTGCTGTTCGTGCTCTCGCTCGGACCGGCCTGCGCCCTCGGCGGCGTCGTCTGGGCGCTCCTCCAGCCGTACCGGATCACGCTGCTCCACCCGTACGGCCAGGGCTTCTGGTGGCTCCTCGCCGAGCCGCCGATCTACGTCGTCGTCGTCGGGCTCCTGTTCCACTGGCTGGTAGCGCCCGGCGTGGTCGAGGACTTCGAGGACCCCGAGCGGGAAGGTCCGCCGTGATCGCCGACTCGTTCCTGATCCCGCCGTCGGAGCACGTCCACTGGTGGTTCGCCACCGGCTTCCTCGTCCTCGCGCTCTGCTTCGCGGCCCGAGCCGCGGTGGGGCCGGAGGTCTGGGATCGCCGGCCCTGGCGCCGCTACCTGTTTCCGGGGCTGCTGTTCGGGATGGGCCTGCTGATGTTCCCGGTGATGGTCTTCTTCACGAACTCGGCCATCCACATGGTCGCGCACGGCTCGTGGGCCGAGGCGATGATGCTCGCGGGCGGAGCGCAGCTCGGGCTCGCCGCGGGCAAGCTCAAGAACCCGCTCTGGAACCTGACCATCCCGCTGGGGCTCTTCGTCGGCGGCGTCGCGATCCTCGTCCACGAGCAGAACGGCTGGCTGTACTCCCGCGCGGCCTTCGGCCACCACCTGATCGGCTGGATCGCGGTCGTGGGGACGATCGTCCCGCTCGTCCTCGTCTTCCGGCCGCGCTCGATCGTCGTCGGCCTCTGCTTCGCCGCGCTGCTCGTCTCGATCTCGACGGTGCTGTACGCCGACCGCGACACGGCACCGATCTTCGGCCACCTCTCGCCGGAGGCGGGGGAACCGCACCGGTGAGGCGAGCGGTTCTCCTCGCGCTCGTCGTGGCGGCGCTCGCCGCGCCCGCGGCCGCGTACGGCCACGCCTCGATCAGCAGCTCCGAGCCGGCCTCCCGCCAGCGGCTCCAGCAGTCGCCGACCCGGATCAGGATCGACTTCGACCAGGCTGTGAAGGTCTTCTCGAACGGCATCCACGTGTACGACGACAACGGACGCGACTTCGCTCGCAGCGTCCACCTCGAGAGCGGCGGCCACGCGGTCGTGGCGCGGGTTCCCCGGCTGCCCACCGGCGCCTACACGGTTCGCTGGCAGGCGCTCTCGGGTGACGGCCACGTCGTCTCCGGCGTCTACACGTTCGGCGTCCGCGTGGCCGCGCCGGAGCCCACCCAGGCCTACGGCGCCACCGGCCCGACGACGACGGAGGACGTGCTCCGCTGGCTCTACTTCGTCTGCCTGGCGCTGACCATCGGAGGCATCGCCTTCCGGCTCGTCGTCTTGCCGCGAACCGTGCCCCGCTCCTTCGAGCGGGTGTTCTGGGCGTTCGCACTGATCGGACCGGTCGCGGCGATCCAGATCGGCGCTGTCGCCTTCCTCGTCCGCGCACAGGACGCGCTGCAGCTGCCTTTCGGGCGATTCCTCTACGGAGACCTGTCACCCTTCGCGGGCGGCACCCGCTTCGGAGAGGCGTTCGTGGTCATGACGCTCGGCTTCGCGGTCGTCGCGGCGCTCGTGTTCGTCGCGTGGCTGACCGAGCGGCGGACGGCGTTTCTCTGGCCGGCGCTCGCGCTGTCGCTCGTGCTGGCCGCGGGTCTCTCGCTGTCGGGACACTCGGCGGTCGACCCGCCCGCGTCGAAGTGGTCGGAGCTCGCCGACTGGGTGCACCTGTCCGCCGCCTCGCTCTGGGCGGGCGGCCTTCTCATGCTGCTCGCGGTGTTCCTGACCGCGCCCACGCTCCGGCAGCAGTCGTTTGTCCGCTTCGCCCGGTTCGCGCCGGCGCTGATCGCGCTCCTGCTGGCGGCGGGGATCTACCTCAGCGTCCTGCGGCTGCCGGAGCTCGACGACCTGTGGACGACCGGCTACGGGCACGTGCTGATCGTGAAGCTCTCGCTCGTCCTGGTCGCGCTGCTGTGGGGCGGCTTCCATCACTTCGTCGTCGAGCCGCGTCTCGGCCGCCCGCGCGTGGCCGGTCGTGTTCGCGGCAGCCTTGCGGGCGAGACCGCCGTCGGACTTGCCGTGCTGCTGGTCGCCGCCTTCCTCGTGAACTCGAAGCCGCCGCCACGCCCGGCGCCGGCGCCGACGTCGGCCGCCAGGGCGTCGGCGCAGCGCTAGACCGCCGGGGCTTTGGCTAGGGGCGGCGCCGGCAAGGGCCTCCTCCGCCACCCCTTGACGATCATCAGCGCGGCGCCGGCCCCGAGCAGCAGTCCCACGACCAGGGCTCCGATCCCGATCCACAGCGCGTACGGGATGCTGGCACCCGCCTTGACCTGCGCATCGACGCCGGGCGAGCCGTCGGCGTTCATCAGGACGACCGACCACGAGCCAGAGTCGGTCTCCCACGTGAGCACCTGAGTCCCGGGGCCGTGTGCCGATGCGACCCAGAACGTCTGCCCGGCGGGCGGCTTCGGGGCCTGCGTTCCCGGCTGCCGGTCGTAGTGGGCGCGGAACGGGTCGAAGTCGACGCCCGTGAGGACGTCCCGCTCGACCCCGTCGAGGTACGCGTCGACGGCGTCCTTGTGGCCGATGCCGACGAACACCGGTTTGGAATCGTTGGAGCGCGCCTCGATCCTGATCTTGCCGAGGAGCCACTCGGGCACGCTGGTGGCGAGATCGATGCCCTTCGTCGTGATCGCGTGCGTCGACGACTGGAGCCGGTGGAGGCCGGTCGAGTGGTAGCCGTGGCTGTCCTTCTGTGTCGAGGCCCAGATCGCGGTGCCGCCCGCCCCGGCCACGGCGAGCGCGATGAGCGCGAGGAGGACGCCCCCGACGAGCAGGGCGATCTGCCCCTTGCTCCGCGACGCCCTCTGGTCCGGCATGGCCCGGCTCATCCATACCAGTGCTCCGGCCGGGTCGCAACCCGGGCGGTAGTGTCGGGTGCATGCTCTGGGCGATCAGCGGCGGCGCCGGGTTTCTGGGCCTGCACCTGACGCGGCGGCTGCTGGCCGACGGCCACATCGTGCGCACGCTCGACGTCGTCCCGCTCGGCGACGACGAGCTGGAGGGCTCGGCGTCGGTCCAGGAGCTACGCGGCGACGTCTGCCACCCGGCGACGGCGCGCGAGCTGGTCATGGGCGCTGACGTCCTCGTCCACGCCGCCGCCGCACTGCCGATCCGCGGGTCGCGGGACGAGATCAGGGCCGTCAACGTCGGCGGCACGGCGACGATTCTGGCCGCAGCGCGCGAGGCCGGGGTGGGCCGGGTGATCTTCATCTCCTCGACCGCCGTGTACGGCGTCCCGAAGGTGCATCCGATCGGCGAGGACGCGCCGCTCGTCGGGGTCGGCTCGTACGGGGAGTCGAAGATCGAGGCCGAGGGGGTCTGTCTGGAGTTCGTACGGCGCGGGCTCGAGGTCGTGATCGTCCGGCCGAAGACGTTCATCGGACCGGAGCGGCTCGGCGTGTTCGAGATCCTCTTCGACTGGGTGCACGACGGCCGCCGGATCTACATGCTCGGAGACGGCACCAACCGCTATCAGCTGCTCGCTGTCGAAGACCTCGTCGAGGCGGTTCTCCGTGCCGCGTCCGCTGACGGCGTCGCGGGCGAGGCAGTCAACGTCGGCGCCCAGGCGTTCGGCACGGTTCGCTCGGACCTCCAGGCGCTGATCGACCAGGCCGGCTCGACCAGCCGGCTGACGCCCATACCCGCCAGACCGGCCGAGATCGCGCTTCGCGTGCTCGAGCTCGCACGCATCTCGCCGCTCGCCGAGTGGCACTACAAGACGGCCCATCGCGACTCGTTCGTGGACGTGTCCAAGGCGGAACGCCTGCTGGCCTGGCACGCGCGGCTCTCGAACGCGGAGGCACTGTGCGAGACGTACGACTGGTACCTGGCCCATCGCGACACGCTCGGCGGCGCAGGGACGACCCATCGCGTGCCCTGGAACCAGCAGGCCCTCGGGCTGCTGAAGAGGCTCAGCTGATGACGACCGACTGGAACAGGATGTTCGACGAGGTCTACCTGCGGACGTACGGGCAGCTGATTCCCGCCGCGAACGCGCCGCGAGACGCCGAGGCCGTCATCGAGCTCGTCGGGCTGGCGCCCGGGGCCGACCTGCTCGACTGCCCGTGCGGCTACGGCCGGCACTCGATCGAGTTCGCCAGACTGGACCTCCAGGTCGTCGGCGCCGACCGTTCAGAGGTGCTGCTCGCGGAGGCGAGGCGCCGAGCGGGAGACGGCGGCGGGCCGCAATGGGTGCAGGCGGACTACCGCGAGCTGCCCTTCGAGGACGCGAGCTTCGACTGCGTGACGAACCTCTTTTCCTCGTTGGGCTACTGGGGCGATGACGGTGACCGGCAAGCCATCCGCGAGTTCAGGCGCGTGCTCCGGCCGGGCGGATCGCTCGTGATCGAGACGATGCACCGCGACGCGCTGATGGCGATCTACACGCCGACCTCCTGGGAGGAGCTTCCCGACGGCGGCCTGATGATCGAGAGACGAACATTCGACCACGAGCGCGGGATGAACGTGAGTACCCACGAGCTCGTCGAGCCGTCGGGCAACCGGATCGCTGCGCCGTACGAGATCCGGGTGTACACGGCGACCGAGCTGATCGGGTTCGCCCGCGAAGCCGGTTTCGAGCAGGTCGCGTGCTACGGGGGCTTCGACCGCACACCCGTGTCACGCGACACCCGGCTCGTCCTGGTCGCGAGCTAGGCGCAGAGCTCGCCGGCCACGGCCAGGTAGACCTCGAGGCAACGCTCGAGGTCGCCGAGCTCGACCCATTCCTCGGTCTCGTGCAGCCCCTCGCCGCCCGGGCCGAAGAGAACGGTCGGGATCCCCGCCGCCGCGATCAGCCCCGAATCCGCCCAGAACGGCATGCCGACGATCTCCGGCTCCCCGGCGTGGCGGCGAACCAGCTCGACGAAGGGATCGTCCGGCGCGAGCTCGTAGGCATCGCGGGCGAACGGGACCCGGACGTCGGCGTGGAAGTCGGGGTCGTCGCGACCGGCCTCCTCGACGATGGCGGCGACCTCCCGCTCGGCGTCCGCCGGCGATTCGCCGGGCAGCGTCCGCCGCTCGGCGAGGAGCAGGCACCGGGCCGGATAGCTGGACAGCTCCTGGCCTCCCTCGATCACGGAAGCGTGGGCGGACGCCGTGCCGAGCAGCGGATGGGCGGGCTGCGACTGCAGCCTCCGGTCGAGCTCCTCGAGCCGGACGAGGACGCGTCCCATGCGGACGATCGCGTCGATGCCGCGCTCGGGCCGGGAGCCGTGTGCGGCGCGGCCGGCGACCTCGATCTCCAGGCCGACGAAGCCGCGGTGCGCGATCGCGAGCCGCATCCAGGTCGGCTCGGCGACGATCGCAGCATCCGCGCGATACCGCTCGAGCACCGCCTCCGTACCGATGCTCCCCGCCTCTTCGTCCGCGACCGCGGCGACGATCACGTCGCCGCGCAGACCGAGCCTCGTTGCCTCCCGCCCCGCGAGCATGACCGCGGCCAGGCTGCCCTTCATGTCCAGCGCTCCCCGCGCGTAGAGGCGGTTGCCGTCCACACGAGGCGCGAAGGGCGTGTCCATTCCGGCCGTGCCCACCGTATCCAGGTGCGCGTTCAGGAACAGCGACCGGCCGCCGCCGGGCCCGCGTGCCACGCCGACGACGCTCGGCCGCCCAGGCGCGGGCTCGACCACCTCGACGTCCAGACCCGCCTGCTCGAGCCAGGCGGCGACGAAGCTCGCGATCTTCGCCTCGCCCGCGCCCCCCGCGACCAGCGACGGGTTGACCGAGTCGATCGCCACGAGCTGCGCGGTCAGCTCCGCCAGCTCGCTCGACGGGCCGCTCAGGAGCGCTCCGCGGCCCGGGCCAGGCGCTCGACGGTGTCGGCGACGAACGCCTGGAGGCGCGACCGGATCAGCCGTCCGGTGCCGGGCACCTTCGCGTTGAAGGTCGAGTGCCAGCGGATGTGCGTGCCGCCGTCCTGCGGCGTGAGCGTGACGTCGGCGTGGTAGTCCCGGATCGGCAGGCCGGAGACGAGGTCGTAGCCGAGCCGGCTCGGCGGCTCGAAGTCCGTGACGCGCTCCCTCGTCCGCGTGTGGCCGCGCCGGAAGCTCCTCACCTCGCCCGCACCCGCGCCGCTCTCGACTGCGGCCTCGTCGAAGTCGGCCCAGTCGGGCCACGTGCTGACGTCGGCGAGCAGCGCCCAGACGCGCTCGGGCTCAGCTCGGGCCGTTGCCTTGGCGTCGAGCTCGAGCATCAGCTCCTCGTGCTCGCCAGGTCCGCACGGCGCGACAGGACGGCGGCGAGCGACGCGTCCAGGATCTCGACGGCGAGGTCGATCTCGTCCTCGGAGACGGTGAGCGGCGGCGCGAGGCGGAAGCAATTGGCGATCTTGCCCGACCGCACGATGTTCATCGACAGCCCGCGTTGCAGGCACTCGTCCGTGACCGCGCGGCCCAGCTCGTCTGCGGGCTCCTTCGACTCGACGTCGGTGACGAGCTCGAGGCCGACGAGCAGCCCGCGGCCGCGAACGTCGCCGATCTGCTCGTGTCGCTCCTGGAGCTCTCGCAGCCGCGCGAGGAGGTACTCGCCGGATCTCGCGGCCCGCTCGACCAGCTTCTCCTCCTCGATCACGTCCAGCACAGCGAGGCCCGCGGCGGCCGGCAGGGGATCGGACACATGCGAGGTGACGTGGAGGAACCCCTTGCCCTCGCAATCATCGGCGATCGCGGCCGAGGTCACGGTGGCGGCCAACGGGAGGCCGCCGCCGAGCGTCTTCGACAGGGACAGGAGATCGGGCACGACGCCGTCGTGCTCGAACGCGAACATCGTTCCCAGACGGCCGAGACAGGTCTGCGCCTCGTCGAGCACCAGCAGCATCCCACGCCGGGCGCAATGCTTGTGCAGTCGCGCCAGATAGCCGTCGGGCGGGACGATGATGCCGCCGGTCGACAGCACCGGCTCGGCGATCACGGCGGCGAGCGAGCCCACCGACTGCTGGTCGACGAGCTCGAAGCCCGCGTCGAGGCAGGTGCAGTCGCACGCGCCGTCGCAGTGGCGGATGGGGCAGCGGTAGGCGTACGGCGCCGGCAGCGCGAACGATCCCGGCAGCAGCGGCCCGTAGCCCGAGTGCGCCATCGAGAAGTTGACGGACGCGATCCCGGTCAGGAGCCCGTGGAAGCTCCGCGTCAGACCGACGACCTCGAAACGCCCGGTGTGGAGCTTCGCAAGCTTCAGCGCGACCTCGTTCGCCTCGGACCCTGTGTTGAGCAGGATCGAGCGTTCGAGCGGAGCTGGAACGAGCGAGGCCAGCCGTTCTGCAAGCTCGAGCACGGGCTCGGAGAGCATCCAGGAGTTGAGGTGCACCACTTCGTCCAGCGACCGCCGGATCGCCTGCGAGATGCGCGGATGGCCGTGCCCGATCGTCGAGCAGATCTGGCCCGACGTGAAGTCGAGGATCCGACGCCCGTCCGTCGTCTCCACCCATGCGCCTTCCGCCCGAGAGACGACGAAGGGCGCAAAGCCCGCCGCATAGCGGATCAGGAAGCGCGCGCGCTCGTCGGGCACAGGCCCCGAGTATGTCAGTCGGGGCCCGTGGGTAGAGCGGCGTAGAGCCGCCAGTCGCCGGGGATGCCTTTGAGCGCGTGGAGGCCGCGGTCGTGAAAGCGGACGCCGGATCCGAGAACCAGGTCGCGGACCGTGCGCGACACGAGCACCTCGCCATTCGCGGCGAAACCGGCGATGCGTGCCCCCACGGCGACGGCGATACCGCCGAGCCTGTCGCCTCGCTCCTCGAACTCGCCGGCATGGACGCCGCTACGCACCTCGAGCCCGATCGGCGCCAGGGCGGCGCCGATCGACCATGCGCACGCGATCGCCGCGCTCGCGCCGTCGAAGGAGGCGAAGAAGCCGTCGTCGGAGGAGTCGATCTCCCGTCCGTCGTGCAGGTCGAGCGCGCGCCGAACGAGATCGTCGTGTTCTTCGAGGAGCTCGCACCAGGCCCGGTCACCGAGTCGGAAGGCATGGGCGGCCGAGCCGACGATGTCGGTGAAGAGGACGGCTGCGATCCTGCGCTCGTTGAAGTGCAGGCGGCCGGTATGTAGTTCCGCGGCCGCTCGCGCGACGGCGGACTCGATCACGGACACTGTGCGACTCCTTCGGTGAGGAGAGGTCTGTCGTTTGGAGGTGCTGGCGTCACCGGGCGGTCGAGGCCCGGTGGGGACGAGTTCCGACTATGTCAACGGCGTCGAGGTCATCATCAGCACCACCTCCCGCGCGCAACGGGCGCGCGTCGGCGGACTCGGCATCATGACGGTTGCCGGCCTCGCCGTCAAGGAATCGACACCAGCTCGCCGAGGCGGAGCGCATAGGCGGGGGCCGTCGGCTCGTCCTCGTGCTTGAAGTAGACGAACGCGTCGATGCCCTCGGCGAGCACGGGCCGGATCCGCGCCGCCCAGGCGGCGAGCGCGTCGTCGTCGTACGGTGGCTCGCGCAGGCGCAGGTACCGGAACGCCGCGTCGCTCTCGAGGGCGTTGACCGCGACCGCCGCCCCGGTGTTCACGCCTGCCCACGAGTCGTGGCGGAAGTCGAGCGCCCAGCTGAGCTCCGGATCCAACGAGTCCACCAGGCGAGCGAGGAACTCGTCGTCGCGCGCCTGCTGAATAACGATCCGAACCGGGCCGAGCCGCTCGCCGAGAGCCCGCACCCGTTCGGTGAACGGTGCGAGCCGATTCGGGTGAGGCATCTTCACCGCGAACCGGAAGCCGTCGGGCGTCTCCTCGGACCAGCGGCGAAACTGCGCTTCGTCTGGCAGCCGGTAGCCGGTCGTGTTCAGCTCCACCGTCGACAGCCGTTCCGCATAAGTGCGCAGGAAGTCGCCCGCCTTCGTCCCCGCCGGGTAGAAGTCCGGCTTCCAGGACGCGTACGAGAACCCGGACGAGCCCACGTAGAGTTTCGCCATCGTGATGAGTGATAGCGAATCGGGCGCGAGCACCTTCAGGGTCTCAGGCGAGGTGTACGACCGCTTCATGGGGCGGTACTCGTCCCAGCTCGCCCTGCCCTTCGCGGACGCCGCGGGAGTCGAGGTGGGGCAGACGGCGCTCGACGTCGGCAGCGGCCC